>Ga0126312_10001958_pt1 | contig 13616 bp, 12 predicted proteins | sample Plot104A_FD_92537 | JGI IMG/M metagenome (GOLD analysis project Ga0126312, IMG submission 92537) | Serpentine soil microbial communities from UC McLaughlin Reserve, CA, USA - Plot104A | ecosystem: Environmental > Terrestrial > Soil > Grasslands | place: USA: UC McLaughlin Reserve, Lake County...
GACGGCGTGCGCGCGCCTGATCGTCTCCGGTCCAGCTTCGGACAATCCCAAGTACCTCACCTTCCCGGCCTCGACGAGCTCCTTCATCGCGCCTACGGTCTCCTCGATGGGAACCTCGGGGTCGACGCGGTGCTGGTAGTAGAGGTCTATGGTATCAACGCCGAGCCGCTCGAGCGAGGCGTCGCAAGCCTTTCTCACGTACTCCGGCTTTCCGTTGACGCCGACCCAGCTCCCGTCCTCGCGTCGCTCGTTGCCGAACTTGGTAGCGAGCACTACCTGGTCGCGCCTGTCCTGGATAGCCTTACCCACCAGCTTCTCGTTGGTGAAAGGGCCGTACATATCCGCGGTGTCGAGGAAGGTCACGCCAAGCTCTATGGCGCGGTGGATGGTCGAGATCGACTCCTGCTCGTCCGCCGTGCCGTAGAACTCGCTCATCCCCATACACCCGAGGCCAAGCGACGAGACAACGAGCCCTTCGTTTCCAAGGTTTCTTTGTTGCACAGGAACTCTCCTTCTATCGGAAGCCTGAAGCCCGAGTTTACACAACGAGCCGATGCGGCGAGCGTCCCGGTACCGCGCCCCTATCCTGCGACGCTCCAGTCTTTCTCTCTCGCCCACTCCTCCAAGCCGTGCCAGCCAACCTCGGGATGGTCGCGGCGCAGCGCGCCGATGTCGGCGCTGTAGCCCACGCGGTCGAACCACTCGAACATCCTTACCCCGTCCTCGCCCATGGACTGGCGCACCGCATCGAGCGAGAGCTCGACGTACCGGACCTCGTGCCCCATCACCCGCGTCAGGATCCCGGCCGCCTCCTCGCCCGTGAGCTCGTCCGACGCAACGTCCACGCGCCGGTCCGCGAACTCCTCGCGGTTCTCCAGTACCAGCGCGGTGAAGGCAGCAAGATCGGAGAGCGCTATCTGCTGCAGCGAACGTGAGGCCAGCAAAGCCATGGGCAACCTGCCCTCGCTCAACTCGGGGAGCATCCAGGGCGCGAGCAGGTTCTCCATGAAGTAGACGGGAGCAACGATGGTGTAGGGGACACCGAGCCCCTCTATGTGCCGCTCCACCTCACGCTTGCTGTCGAAGTGCGGGATGCCGGTGTCTCTATCTGCGTCAGAGACCGAGCTGTAGACGAGGTGGCCTACGCCAGCGGCCTTCGCTGCGTCCGCGGCGGAGATCCCATGCCGCACCTCGGCCTCCGTGCCAGCCTCGAAGGGCGTGGCCACCACAAAGACGGAGTCCACGCCCCGCGCCGCCCGTTCTATCGTAGAGGGGTCCTCGAAGTCTCCCTCCGCCAGCTCCGCACCGAGGCGCTCGAGCTCCCCCGCCTCGGGCGAGTCCGGCCTCCTCACAAACGCCTTTACCCTGTGTCCTTTCTGGAGCAGCAAGCGGGCAAGCGCGCCACCCTGCTGGCCCGTCGCCCCACCGACCAGCACAGAGAGAGATCCCGCCATCGCTAAGCCTCCTTGTTCAATGGCTAAAGGGCTCAGGCGCGGTCAGCCACGCCCTCCGCTCCTGCCATGCTCGCGCAGTGGGCGCAACAGTAGAAGCTACCGTCGGCCTCCACGCCGTGGCCGATGACCTTGACGTTGCAGTACTCGCAGAGCGGGGCCAGGGCGTGTACCGCGCACTCGAAGCTGTCGAAGGTGTGCGAGTCGCCCCCTGGCATGCTTACCTGGAAAGACTTGTCGTAGTCGTTACCGCAGACTTCACACTGGGCCATCTCAACCACCCTCTCGGAACGCTCTCTTGTGCCCTCGATACCTACCCCCACCACCAGCGAGACAAACACAAGGAGAGCGCGCCCGGTCGCGACGTCTAAGACTGGAGCTGGCGGGGCGCTCTTTCAGGCTCGGGGAGTCGTCCCATCGCTGCGCGCAGGCCGAAGTCGCCTGGCAGGTTGGATGTGAAGCGGCGAACGCCGAAGCTCTTGCGGGCGTCGAGGACTACCTCGCGTCCTGCGAGGTGGGGGAAGATGGCGCGTCCTGCGTAGATCCGGGGTTCCCCTTTGAGGCGCACGAGGCCCTTGCGCCCCCTGGCCTTCTCCTCCTTCATGGGGTAGAGGCCCATCTCCCCTGCCCCAGCGCAGCAGATCGCCATCCTGTGCCAGTCGAGGACGAGGGCTTCGTCGGGTCTGAGCAGCTCCCGCGCGGCCAGCGTCAGGCGCACATCGAAGTCGTACGTATCCATGCAACAAGTCTACCAGAGCCGGGCGGGTGCTCCCGGCCCACGGCCGGACGCTCCGAGGTAGCTTCATAACATTCGGCTTGGTACGATAGGCTCGACCGGTACTCTGGAGGGTGGTTGTGCAGGTTTCCGGGGCAGGCAGGTTGCGCGTTCCGCGCGGACCTCGAGTTGTCCTTATAGCGCTGGTCTGTTGGGCTGCGGGCGTGCTTATCTTCGGCGCTTCGCCTGAGGACTCCGCGTGGCGGGTCGTCGCGGCGACCGTGGTGTACTTCGCCGCGGTTGCCTTCGCGCTGGCCTGCACGGCGCTCGCCGCAGCGAACGCCGAAGGTAGGGAGCGGCTTTTCTGGGTGTTGCTCGCCGCGGGGTCGCTCGCCGGTCTCGCCGGTAACGTCGGCTGGGAGGGGTTCCAGGGGTCGGCGTTCGCTGCGGATGGTCTCTCATACCAGCACGCGGCCTATCTAATCTTCTACCTGTTCCTCATCTGCGGTCTCTTGCTCCTCGTGAGGTCGGTGACGCGTGGCATCACCTTCATAACCCTACTCGACTCCCTCAGCATCATGCTCTCGGCCGGGGTTCTGGTCTGGTACTTCCTCCTTGACGAAATGGTGAGTGGCCCCTCCCCCGGGGTCCTCGCCGTCCTGTCGTGGCCTCTGTTCGACTTGGCGCTCCTATTTCTGTGTCTCGTCGCGCTCTCTACGGTAGGGAGACCCCCCTTCGTCTGGCTCCTCGCGCTCGGGTTTCTGGCCTTCGCGCTCGCGGACGGGTGGTACCTCGGGCTCAGGGCCGAGGACGCGTACGGGATCGTTGGGTGGCCCGACCTCCTCTGGACCCTAGGATTCATCTTTCTGGGACTAGCGGCGCTGCGGGCTGCCCCCCTGAACGCCACCAGGCAACGGATAGGACCGTGGCGGGTCTTCGTCTTCTGGCTCGGCCCCGTCTCGCCCCCGATCCAGCTCTCCGTCGTGCTCGCCTACGGGGCGGCTCACCCGCCGCTGCCCTCCTACGTCGCCGCGGCGGGAGCCATCCTCCTCCTCTACCTTGCCCTGCGCACCGCGCTCATCTCCTTCGTCTCGCGCCGCCTCAACCGCGAGCAGGAAGAGGAGATCCGGAGTCTCGAGCAGGATCGCGTCCTCTACGAGCTGCACGACACCGTCAAGCAGAGCGTGCACGGCATCTCCCTCGCCCTCCGCGCCGCCATGGAGGCCGAACGCCGCGGGGAGCGCGACGCCGCGCAGCGGATGCTCGAGCGGGCTCTCGAAACCTCTCAGGAGGCCGAGTACCACGTCTCCGAACCATTCGACGAACTCCAGGCCGTGGATGGGGAGGTGCCTTCCAACCCCAGCGACTACCTGAGCCACCGCCTCAAGAAGTTCGAGGAGTACTTCGGCATCGAGACGCACGAAGACCTCAGGGTACCGCTGGAGATCCTAAGCCCAGCCGAGGTCGCCGCGGCGCAGAGGGTGTTCGTCGAGGCCTCTTGGAATGCGGTCAAGCACGCGCACGCCCGCAACCTCTGGCTGGAGACCAGGAGGGTAGACTCGGTGATCATCGTGCGCATCAGGGACGACGGACGCGGCTTCGATACGGGCGACCCCCCACCAGGCCTGGGGCTGCGCTACATGCGGCGGCGCTCCGGGGAGGCAGGGGCCGAGCTCGACGTGATCTCCTTCCCAGGGCGCGGCACCACCATCCAGCTCCGGTTCGACAAGAAGTGAGCGGTCGTCGAGGAACCTCTGTGGAACTAGGCGAGCTCCTCGCCTCCGCCAGAGGAGTAACAGGGGTGATCTGGACTCTCCAGGAGAGCGCCGACCTGAACGCCAACCTGGTGCGCTTCGACGCCGGTGGGGGAGTAGGTGAGCACACCAACGATGAGGTGGACGTCCTCTTCATCGGCGTGGCCGGGTCGGGGTCCGTCAGCGTGAACGGCGAGGAGCATCACATGTCGGCGGGGAGACTGGTCTTCGCGCCCCGAGGCGCCCCGCGCTCTACCGGCGCCCTCTCAGAGGGCTTCGCCTACCTGACCGTCCACCGGCGGCGCGGCCCGCTGCGGATCGGCGGTTGAGAGGCTCTAGTGTAGGTCGCGCTCCGAGTAGCGGTTGGTCATGGGCATGCGGCGGTCGCGACCGAAGGCGCGGCTCGTCACCTTTATACCTATGGGCGCCTGGCGGCGCTTGTACTCGGCCGCGTCGACGAGCTTCATGACGCGCCTGACGTCGTCCTCTTCGAAGCCCGAGCCAACGATCTCCCCTACCCCCTTGTCTTCCTCGATGTAGGCCTCGAGGATGGGGTCGAGGATCTCGTAGGGCGGCAGGGAGTCAACGTCCCGCTGGCCCGGTTTGAGCTCGGCCGAAGGCTCCTTGGTGAGGATCGAGTCGGGGACGACCTCGCGACCCTCGGTCTCGTTCACGTAGCGGCAGATGCGGTAGACGAGGGTCTTGGGGACGTCCTTTATGACGGCGAAGCCGCCGGCCATGTCCCCGTAGAGCGTGGCGTAACCGACGCTCATCTCGCTCTTGTTGCCCGTGGCGAGGGCGATCCAGCCGAACTTGTTGGAGAACGCCATTATGATGTTACCCCTGATCCTGGCCTGGACGTTCTCCTCCGTGACGTCCTCGGGCAGACCCTTGAAGGCCGCCTCGAGCATCTCCATATAGGCGTCGAAGGCGGGACCGATCGGGACCACCTGGGTATCTATTCCGAGGCTCTTAGCGAGGGCCTCGGCGTCGGTGTTGCTCGCATCCGACGTATAGCGGCTCGGCATCAGGACGCCTGTGACGTTCCTGGGACCGAGAGCGCGGGAAGCGACGACGGCGCAAAGGGAGGAGTCCACGCCCCCCGAGAGCCCGAGGACGGCGCGAGTGAAACCGTTCTTCTCGAAGTAGTCCCTCAGGCCGAGCACGAGGGCCTCGAACACCTCCCCTTCTTCGGGCAGCGGGCGCTCTACCCTCGGCTCACTCGACTCGGCGGGGCCCGTCTTCTCTCTGTAGCCAGGCACCTCGATGAGCTCAGTGGGACGCTCGAGCTGCTCCTTGCGAGGGCGTGACTCGTGGAGGCGTCGTATTAGGACCTCCTCGGGATAGAGGTCGACTACGAGCAGGTCCTCCTCGAACTGACGGGCGCGGGAGATCAAACGCCCCTCCGGGTCGAAGACTAGCGAGTGCCCATCGAAGACGAGCTCGTCCTGCCCTCCCACGAGGTTGCAGAACACGACGTAGCAGCCGTAGTCCGAGGCCCTCACCCCGAGCATCCGCTCCCTGAAGGCGCCCTTGCGCCTGTGATAGGGCGAGGCAGAGATGTTCAGGAGAACCCCCGCCCCGCCGAGTGCCTGCTCGCGCGCAGGTCCGCCGGGGTACCAGATGTCCTCGCAGATGCTCACCCCCACATGGGCGCCGTCCAGCTTGAGGATGGGGGCCCCAGACCCTTCCCTGAAGTAGCGGTTCTCGTCGAAGACGCCGTAGTTCGGCAGGTAGCGCTTGTGGTAGCGGTGCAGGATCTCGCCGCCATAGACTACGGCGCAGGCGTTGCGCAGGTCTGTGTCGAGGTCAACGAAACCTATGGCGGCCACGACGCCGGAAGGGACTTCAGCAGCGAACCCTTCGAGGGCCATCAGGTTGTCCTTTATGAAGCTGGGGCGCATGAGGAGGTCCTCGGGGGGGTAGCCGGTGATGGCCAGCTCGGGCAGGGCGACGAGCTCTGCCCCGGCCTTTGTAGCCCTCTCAAGGGCGTCGGCGGCCTTCTCGGCGTTCCCCCACACGTCGCCGACGGTGGTGTTGATCTGCGCCAGCGCAACCCTCACGAGCCTAAATATACCTCGTTAGAGAGCCTCATGAGGCCGCCCTCAGCCGTACCTCGTTAGAAACATCACTATATCTACGCCCTCTGTGGCGCGAGTGTAGAGTATGACGCTGACGGCGGCACGTCGAAGGAGGAATAGGGCTTGGCGAAGAACGGGCCACGGAGCGTCAAGCGACACGCGGAGAGAGCGGCGGGGAAGGCAAGCCCCTGGATCGAGCGCCTCGCGCGGGTGGGTTACGTAGCCTACGGGATAGTCTACGCGCTGGTAGGGGCACTGGCCCTGCAGGCCGCGCTCGGCGGCGGCGGAGAGACCCCCAGCCAAGAGGGCACGCTGCACCAGGTCCTGCTCGCCCCGCTCGGCAGGGTCCTGCTCGGCCTCATAGCCGTCGGGCTCCTGGCCTACGCCGCGTGGCGCCTCTTCCAAGGGATACTCGACCCCGAGAACGAGGGCGGTGACCCGAAGGGACTCATAAAACGCGTAGACCACACGCTCAACGGCCTCTTCCATGGCGCCCTGGCCTTCAGCGCCGGTCAGCTGGCGCTCGGATCGGGAAGCGGGGGCGGCGGTTCGCCGCAGGATTGGACGGCGCGACTGCTCGCCCAGCCCATGGGGCGCTTCCTCACCGTCACAGCCGGCGCCGTTATAGTCGGCGCGGGTCTCTACCAGCTCTACAAGGCGTACAGAGCAGACTTCGAGGACGAGCTCAAGACGGGGGAGATGAGCGCAAGGGCCAGGAGGTGGGCCACGCGCAGCGGACGCCTCGGTTACGCCGCAAGGGGCGTGGTCTTTGAGGTGATAGGGGTTTTCCTCTTCCAGGCGGCCCTCCAGACCAACCCGGAGAAGGCAAGGGGCCTCGGCGGCGCGCTGCAGACCCTGGCAAGCCAGCCCTTCGGGCCCTACCTCCTTGGAACCGTAGCGCTCGGTCTAGTGGCCTACGGCGCTTTCATGTTCGTCATGGCGAGATACCGCAGGATCGAGCCGGCCTGATCTCAGCTTGTCAGGTTGCCGAAGGCTCAAGCGGGCTCAGAAGACCTTACCTGGGTCCTCGCCTGCGTGAACGAGGCGTACCGTCCCGGCTACCCTGCTCAGGTAATCGTCTTCGTTCGGGACGAAGTCCGAGGAGCGCACGCGCGTGTCGGAGACCTGACCTCTGGCGTACTCAAGGGCAGGTACGCTCTCACCCGCGCCGAGCGCCTCGGCGTCGGCGAGCTCTATGCGCAACACGGCCTCGACCTCACTCTCCTGGAGCCTGAGCTCGCGCGGACCGGTGGGATCCAGGAGCAGGTACACCTCGTGAAACTCGCGGTCGCACCCTCCCGGTATCTCCTGCTCAATGCTGCGGGTGCCGAGCGGGATGAGCCACTCGGGATCTACGCTCAAGCCCAGCTCCTCCTCGAGCTCGCGCAGCCCACCCTCGAGCGGCGCCTCCCCGCTCCTCAGGTGCCCCGCCGCGGTTACGTCGAGGCGCCCGGGCCACGTGTCCTTCCCGGCGGCGCGCCGCTGGACGAGGAGGTAAGGATCGCCCGAGGCGGCACCATAGACCCAGCAGTGAAAGCATCGATGCCAGAGGCCCAGACTATGGGCTACACTCTTCCACGCGACCTCGCCGGTCGGCCTCCCGCGCGAGTCGAGAACGTCGAGCAACTCGTCCACGCGTCCAGAGTAGCATGTCAGCACGCTCCGGCTCGCCCCTCCGCATGTCAGCACGCTTCGGGCCTAATGGCCCTCGCTTGTCAACTTGTCAGCCAGGAGGGCACGGTTCGACTCTACCCAGCGCTTAGCAACGACTCTGCTGTCAAGCCGTCTCGTGGCGCGTTGACAAGGTAGGAGCCGAGCGGTAGTAAGCTGAAGTGCTGAAAGGTGCCTGGCGGAGCCTTGGCTGCAAGCCAGCGCGCCGTGCTGAAAAGCGAAGCGTGCTGACTAGCTGCCGACCGAAGGGAGGCGCACATTGACTACGGTGGTCGTTACCAGCTACTTCGAGGAGGAGCACGTCCGGCGCATCAGGGAGGTGGACGAGCGGCTGCGGGTACTCTACAGGGAGGACCTGGTTCCACCGCCGAGGTGGGCCGGGGACCACTCGGGGCCCGTGGAGTGGCGCCGAGCGCCGGAAAAAGAGGAGGAGTTTCTCGCCATGCTGGCCGAGGCCGAGGTCCTCTACGACTTCCCGCGGGGTCACGTGGGCGACCTCACGCGGGTAGCCCCGAAGCTCCGGTGGGTGCAGGGGAGCATGGCCGGCGCGGGGGAGGTGGCGACGAAGGCAGGACTCCTGGAGACGGAGGTCGTCGTGACTACCGCGAGCGGCGTCTACTCCGGGCCCCTCGCCGAGTTCGTGCTCATGGCCATGCTCCAGCACACCAAGGACCTCGACAGGCTGAGACGTGAAAAGGCCGAGAGAACGTGGCGTCCGGCCCACACAGACACCCTCGAAGGCAAGACGCTGTGCATAGTCGGCATGGGCAACATCGGGAGGGCTGTAGCGGAGCGCGCACGGCCTTTCGGGATGCGCATCGTCGGTGTCAAACGGACAGTGCGCGAGGACGACCCGGCCTGGCAGCACGCCGACGAGCTGCACGCCACGGAGCGGTTGAACGAAGCCCTGAGCGAAGCCGACTACGTCGCCGTTACGCTTCCAGGCACCCCGGAGACCCGCCACCTCGTGGGCTCTGAGGCAATAGGCGCCATGAAGCAGGGGGCCTACTTCGTCAACATCGGAAGGGGAGCGGCTGTGGACGAAGGAGCGCTCGTCGAGGCGTTGAGGTACGGTCACCTCTCGGGCGCTGCGCTCGACGTCTTCGAGGTGGAGCCGCTGCCGCAGGAGAGCGCGCTGTGGGAGCTGCCAAACGTGGTGGTCAGCCCGCACTCAACGGATAACCTGCCAGGGCTGACCAACAAGCTCCAGACCGACCTGTTCTGCGAGAACCTGCGCAGGTATCTCGAGGGAGAGCCCCTCCTCAACGTCCTGGATAAGAAGTTGCTTTATTAGCACGCTGGCTGCGCCAGCTAGTCAGCACGCCTGCTACGCAAGCTTGTCAGCATTTCAGCTCGCTCCCTTCGGTCGCTTTCAGCATTTCAGCTTTTCTAAGATCTTGCTGACAAGCTGAGAGCGAGGCCTAGACTAGCGGCCGATGCGTGCTGAAAGGCGCTAAAAGCGCCGGGCTGACGAGCGAAGTCCTTAAAAGGGCTGAGCGTGCTGAAATGCTAGTTTGCCAAAGCGCGAGTGTTGGTATATTTTGGCGGCATGGATCAAGGCGAGCCACCGAGTACCGGCGCGCCCCCGGTCGAGGGGCGCTCCCGAGCATCTGAGGGATCGTTCTGGAAGGTCTAGTCCTTCCCGCGCTGAGGATCCTTGGTGCGCTGTTTCTCGTCGTCCTGAACGGCTTGTTCGTGGCGGCGGAGTTCGCCTTCGTCAAGATCCGGTCCACCCAGGTTGACAGGCTCGAGCGGGAGGGCAAGGCGGGGGCGGGGATGGTAAGGGCTGCCACGGGGAGGCTCGATGCGTACCTCGCGGTTTGCCAGCTCGGCATCACGATCTCCTCCCTTGGCCTTGGCTGGCTCGGCGAGCCCGCGGCCGCCACCGTGATCGAGCCCCTCTTCGAGCTGTTCGGGATACCCGAGGGCGTGCTCCATCCCGTCGCGCTGGCGGTTAGCTTCGGGATAATAACCTTTCTGCACGTGGTCTTCGGGGAGCTCGCGCCCAAGACCATAGCGATCCAGAGCTCAGAGGGGACCTCGCTCTTCGTCGCGCCCTTTATGCGCTTTTTCTACTACCTGCTGCTGCCGGGCACCATTGTGTTCAACGGAACGGCCAACGCCATCACGCGGATGCTAGGTTACCCGCCAGCCCGCGAAGGCGAGGACACGCACACGGAGGATGAGATCCGGTCCCTCGTACAGCAGTCTGCCCGGCAGGGGATGCTCGAGGAGGACGAAGAAGAGATGGTAGGCGCGGTCTTCGAGCTCAACGACAAGGTGGCGCGCGAGATCATGGTCCCCCGCCCCGACGTGGTCTCGCTCCCTGCCGACATGGTCTTGAGGAAGCTGCTCTCCGTCGCGGCGGCCGGCAACTACACCCGCTACCCCGTCTACGAGGTGGACTCGCCCGACCGGATCGTCGGCGCCGTGCACGTAAAGGATGTGCTGCGCGCCATCGAATCGGAGGGCGGCATCGATGCCACCCTTACGGCCAGCGACCTCGCACGCGAGGTTCTCGTGGTTCCGGAGAACCGTCCCATAGACGGTATCCTCGAGGACTTCCAGAAGCAGGAGCTGCAGATGGCCATAGTCATTGACGAGTGGGGCTCCTTCGAGGGGCTCTTCACCCTCGAGGACATCATCGAGGAGATAGTCGGCGAGATCCGAGACGAGTTCGACGAGGAGGAGCCCGCGGTCCACATGCTCCCCGACGGCTCCTACTCAATAGACGGCCGTATCCCTATAGGGGTGGTCAACGAGGCCCTCGGCTCCGAGTTCGAGAGCGAGGACTTCGACACCATCGGCGGCCTCGTCTTGGGCCACCTAGGCCGCGCCCCCGAGGTCGGCGACGAGGTCAGCCTCGATAGCTACCTCCTGCACGTGGACGAGGTCGACGGCCCCCGCGTCGCCCAGGTCATCGCCAGAGAAGCACCCGAAGAACCCGACGATGCTCCGGATGAGGATAATCGCCGTGAGGATGACCGCGAGCGAGAATAAAGGAGGCTACAGGTATCAGCAATAAACCTGCTACCTGAATGACTCCTTCGCCGATATGCTGGCCTTAGAAGGCTACGATGAGAACAGCAGCGTTCACGTAACCCAATGGATAAAGAACTTTGCAGAACCCGTAAAGCGGTTAGGTGGAGCAACGTTAATCCTTGACCACATCAACAAGGCTAACGCTGGTAAAGGTGCAAGAGGAAGTACGGCGAAGCTAGCGACGGTGGATGTGGCGTGGAAGCTAGATGGTAAGCAGTTCGACAGGCAGACCACAGCAGAACTCATCATCAAGAAGGATAAGGACAGGATGGGTTGCTTGCCAAAGTTCGACACAGGCGAAGGTTCGAACGAACCGGACTCTGACGAGCTAACCGACAAGGAGCATTACATTCTGGACATATTAAGGGACGATTTCTCAAACGGAGCCAAAGCGGTCCAGTGGAAACAAGCCACTGCCAAGAGTGTGATTTCAGAACGTACTTTCTACCGTGTAATTAAGGAGCTAGAAGGAACGCATGTCCAAAAGGATGAACAGGGTTACTACCACATGCTGTCGTAAAGCTATCTTGACACTTAATACAGCAAGCCACGACCACTGCCACCACCTAAAGGTGGCAGTGGTGTCAGTAATGGTTGAAAGGAGATATACGTGGCTCACGAATAGTCTTCTGGTTATGAGGGCTGCGGGGGTTTCTCTCCGTAGCCCTCATAACATAGGCTGTCCATTCACGAAACCTCCTGTAACAAGTCTTCAAGAGACTCATTTTTCTCCTGTTGTAGCAGTACGCTCATCCCGGGCCGGGGAGATAGTAAACCTGTCGACGTCGTTCGGCTTGATACCCTGAGAAAGACTCGTAGGGAGCGTATACGGAGCACCTTTTGTCGGCAGTTTCATGTCATAATTCAACGAGGGCGGCAATGCCCCTGAGGCACACTCGACGTCGGGGTCTTGCACATAAGGTGCCTCGAACGTCCATATCTTCTTCACTCGTATATCGGCTCGTTCGATGATGACTGGATTTTCCCCCGAGTTCGTGACCGTAAAATCTACTGCTGGGACTGAGCACTTAACCATAACTTCACATAGCCCGTCTGGGTCTGGCGGGTGTTGCTGTAGCTCAGTAAAACCGACATCTACCAGTTCTAGAGGATTAGCAGCTTCGGCTTTCGCGCTTAGCTTCTCCTGCACGTTTATAACCCCGAGAACTGCTCCTGTAACCGAACCAACCCCTGCAGCTATCGACACAATCACTGTTGCAACCTTCTTGGGTCCGCTGAGATTATCGAACCACCGGCCTATGCTATCGAACACGGTCTGCTTTCCTCTGTGGTGTTTGTCACCTTGCTTCTGTCCAATTGACGGTTCATTGGAGCAAGTACCGATAAATCGGCGGTGAATTTTGCCGCGTTGAGGCTCACTCGCTACGATGAATCGCCTTTATGCCAACCACAGGCGAAGCCTAGCGGGGGCCTACGTACCTCCTAAGTGAAAACTTAATCCCCACCAACTGGTGGCCGATTCCACCCCTTTCACCCACCCCCTACCCACTTGGGATTTTTGAGGGTGCGGGCCTATCTACACCGCTCCGCTAAATGGAGGCAACGCGGCTATGCTGTTTAAACGAGGGTATCTCAAACACTGACGAGCATAGATAACTTGAGTATTCAGCATAGCAATGGGAAATACTCGCCATAACAAAGCAACGAAGAGCAACCTTCTGCAGAGTGTACGATTGTGATAATTGTTCGATTTACGCAGGTTTCGTTAGGTGTACGGCTTCTGCCATATGATGGACTGGACGTACATCAGTCGGCTACATGTCACATCGCCTATCTGCTTCCAGGTAAGGAGCATCAGTCATAGCCAGTGCCGTGTGCGCTACTCATCATGCTGATAGTCAGACTTGCGGCGAGAGTGAGTAGGCACACGACGGAAGATACGATGTTTTGAGCGTCCAGCATCTTCCTCAGCCACTCTCTCGACCTCTGACCACTCAACACCGCGCATGCTGAAATGTGCCACCACCGAATCGTCGGCACGCAGCAAGGCCAAGACATCTGCATCTCGCTCGATGTGGTAGCTGTCGGGCAGCAGTATCAAGCGGTCTTGTCTTGAATCAATTTTGAGAGCAGCGAAGCTCTGCGTGCAGCCCACTCTGCGATGCTCTCATTACGCGTTCTTCTAGCCATAGCGCCATTATGCCCCACTGACCGACAGCAGGAGAATCAATCTCCGCACCTCTGAAACGGGAAAACAGAATGATGTTGCGTACAATAGTGATTGGTGGCCGCTGCTGTTATGTAGATGTAGGACTTTACACGATGCACGGTGTCATCCATCTTGCGGCCACCATACGATATTCGGCATGCGATAATAAGAAGGCCTGCTTCGAGCGCTATTACCCCCCTCCTAGCTCGTAGCAGGCTTTCGTTGCAGGTATTAGGTTGCGGCTACCTATGCTTGTTGAGCATCGCTCTCTGCCAGCGCCTCTTCCGACCCCGAGCGAAGGCGGTGTAAAGCTCACGCTCCCGTTGCTGCCGCTCCTGTTCCAGAGTCTGCCTGGGCGACACAAGGTAAGAGAAGAACCGCATCTGCTCAGACCCCCCTCTAGCTAAGTGTACCGCGCCAGCCTTACCCCAATATTTAGCCTGATAAACGTCTTACTTTCAACATCTTGGGATTTTTCGCCTGGATGTGGATAATCAGCACACCTGCTGGTCTATGCACCATTCTCCCCTTGACTCACACATCTGGTAGTAGAGTCAGAGGCCAGCAGGTTCTCTTACTAAGCTACAAACTTCCCCTGACCGGTCCCCATTTTCTGTACCAGCCACTATGAGAGTGTAGTTGCTGATTGTAGTTCCTTCGTAAACCCCGTACTCGTCCGTGCCACCCCACACGACGCCGCAAACTCCGAAGGCGTGCGGTAGCCCAGAGCGC
>Ga0126312_10001959_pt1 | contig 13616 bp, 22 predicted proteins | sample Plot104A_FD_92537 | JGI IMG/M metagenome (GOLD analysis project Ga0126312, IMG submission 92537) | Serpentine soil microbial communities from UC McLaughlin Reserve, CA, USA - Plot104A | ecosystem: Environmental > Terrestrial > Soil > Grasslands | place: USA: UC McLaughlin Reserve, Lake County...
GTGCTCGGCACGCGAGCGACCGATGACACCGCCAGGCGAAGCTCTACGCGACGGTGGTACCGCAGCTGGGCTCTTCGTCCGCGACTCGGAAGGAAGAACCGCACCCGCACGAGGCGACGACATTCGGGTTCGAGACCTCGAAGCCCGAGCCCATGAAGGTTTCGGTGTAGTCGACGGTCGAGCCGTCGACGTAGCGCAGGCTGGCCGGATCGACCAGGACCCGGATGCCGCTCGTCTCGAAGACGTGGTCGTCGTCCTGCTTCTCGTCGAGCGCGAGCGCGTACTGGAAGCCCGAGCAGCCGCCGCCGCGGACGCCGACACGAAGGCCCACCTGGCCCTCGGCCTGCTGCCCCGACATGAAGTCGTGCACCTTCTGCGCCGCGATGTCGGTCAATAGGACCATCGCCATGGATTGTATCGACGGTTCCGTCGGTATCGTGAGTTCGAATGCCGAGTGCGGAAGAGCTCAAGGAGCGCATCGAGTCGGCGCTGCCCGGGGCGGCGGTCGCCGTCGAGGACCTTACGGGCGGCGGCGACCACTTTCGCGCCGAGGTCGTTTCCGCCCGCTTCGCCGGCCTGAGCCGAATAGAGCAGCACAAGCTCGTCTATAACGTGTTCGGCGACGAGGTCGGTGGCCCCATCCACGCGCTCTCGATCAAGACTTCTACCCCCACCGGCGACCGGGGATCCGGCCATTCGGCCGGGACCCCGTCATCATGACTTCGAGCGTTCGACCAAACGGGAGACAACCATGACTGAAGCGGAGATTCGCGACTTCCTCGCGAACGCCATCAAGGAGAACAGCGTCATGCTGTTCATGAAGGGCACCCCCCACCAGCCGGCATGCGGGTTCTCGGCGCGCACCTCCGCCTGCCTGAACGCCCTGGGCGTGAAGTACGCCGCGCTGGACATCCTGCCCGATCCGCGCATTCGCGAAGAACTGTCCCAGCTCTCCGGCTGGCCGACCGTCCCCCAGCTGTTCGTGGACGGCGAGCTGGTCGGCGGCTGCGACATCGTCACCGAGATGTACGAGACCGGCGAGCTCGCGCAGAAGCTCGGAGTAGAGCAGCCGGAGGAGGACCCGGAGCCCGAAGCCCCGCAGCCCCAGCGCGCGCCGCTCGGTCTCGAGAACCGGCTCGACTAGAGACCTAGCGCTTGCGCCGCCGCTCGCGGATCGCCTTGCGGCCGCGCTCGGCGTAGCCGCGCGCCTGTTTCAGGTAGTGCTCGCGCCGCTCCGGCGGCAGGGCCTGCCAGCGCTCCCAGGCAATCAGAACGATGGGCCAGGCCCGCTTGGCCGCCGGCCCGACGCGCGCTAGGCGGCCTTGTCTTCCCTCTCGAGCCATTCCAGGTACTCGAGGATGCGATGCGAGTCGTGGATCACTTCGGCGCCGTGCACCAGGACCGGCACCCAGCGCTGTCCGCTGAGCTCCTCCACCTCGGGGCGGTCTCGCTTAAGGAACGGCACCCGCACCTCCTGGTACTCGATCCCCATGTGCCGCAGCCGGCGGGCGACCTTGCCACAGCGGCAGACGAGGTCGGTGGGCGCCTTGCAGCGGTAGAGGACGGTCATCCCCGCCCAGGTTAGCCCCGCGCAACGCGCGGGCGCGGCACTCCTCGCAGCACCTGGCCGGCGAGGCCGGCGGCTCCCTCCACGGCGCCGATCGCCGCGCCGGCGACGCGGTACTGGAGCAGCTGCGAGCGACGCGTCCGGGCGATACGGTCGTGCTCGCGGTCGAGGTGCCAGCCGACCGTCGCCTCGAGGGTCTCCTCGTGCGGGCGCGGGCGCCAGCCGAGCTCGCGCCTCGCCTTGGCGGAGGAATAGGTCCACCAGTGGCCGGCGGCCTGCACCTCCTCGGGCGCGAGCGGCCCTCGCCCGACACCGATCATCCCCGCGGCGATCCTGGCCATCGCCACCGGCACCTTGACCGGCGGGGTCACCCCGGACATCCGGCCCAGATCGGCGAACAGCCGATCGAATGTGAAGTTCCGGCCGCCGAGGATGTAGCGCTCGGCCACCTTGCCCTTCTCCTCGGCGAGCAGATGGCCCTCGGCGACGTCACGGACGTCCACCACGCAGATCGCGCCGTCGGTGTACATCGGGAGCCGACCCAGCAGGAATCCGCGGACGAGCCGCGTCGAGGCGAGGTGGACGTCTCCGGCCCCGAAGCAGACCGCGGGATTGACGCACACGACCGGAAGCCCGCGCGCGGCCAGCCGCATTGCCTCGACCTCCGCCTCGTGCACGGAGTTGACGTAGGGGATGCCCAGGTGGCCGGCCGTGAAGAGCTGGTTCTCGTCCGCCGTGCCCCCCGGCTCCGCGTGTCCGACGGCCGCTGCGCTCGAGGTGTAGACGACGCGCTCGACTCCTGCCCGCAGGCACTCCTCCAGCACGATCTTGGTGCCCCCGGCGTTGACAGCGAACACGCGGTCGCGGTCGGCGGGCCGTACGGAGGTGACGCCCGCCGCATGGAAGACGCGAGCGACGCCCTTCAGCGCACGGCGCACCGCGCGCCTGTCGAGGACGTCGCAGACCACGCGCTTCGTCTCCAGGTCGCGGATCAGCTCGTCATCGGAGTCGTCCTGGACCGCCAGGCAGAGGTCATCGCCGCGCTCCGCCAGAAGGCGTGCCACGTGTGCTCCGATGAACCCGGTCGCGCCGGTCACGAGGGTCTTGGCCATGGTCTGATCTAGGAGATGCTGGCGCGCTGGCGGTGGTGGCCCTCGAAGTGGCGCTGGCAGTCGAGGCAGCGGACCGCCTCGGGTGCAGCCTGGAGACGCTCCGGCGGGATGGACTGGCCGCAGTTGCGGCAGGTTCCGTATGTCCCCTCGGCGAGAGCCCGCCTCGCGTCGTCGATCCGGCGCTCCTCCGCCTCGAGGAGTATCCGCTCGGTCTCCTCGAGCTCCTCCTCGTAGAGGTCGCTGGCGCCGTCTGCGGGGTGCTGGTCGACATCGGCGAGCTCGGAGCCCCGCATCCCGTCGCCGGAGCGGAGCATGGCGGCACGGGTGCGCACGAGCTCCGCGAGCCTCGCGTCGAGCCGCGCCTCGATCTCCTCTCGCTCGTCGGTCGTCAAATCTCCCCCTGGAGCGAGTCTAAATGACGCCTGCAAGTGACGACCGATAGGGTGCTCGCCCGTGTCCGAGGTTGCGGTCGTCACGGACAGCACGGCCTACCTCACCCCGGAGGTGATCGAGCGGTACGGCGTCGATGTGGTGGCCCTCTACGTGGTCTTCGGCGGCGATCGGACGGTCCGCGAGACGGACATCACGGACTACCCGGCGTTCTTCGAGGAGCTCCGGCAGGCGGACTCGCTCCCCACCACCTCGCAGCCGTCGGTGGGCGACTTCACGGCCATCTACGAGCCGCTGCTGGCCGCCGGGAAGGACGTCGTCTCGATTCACATCTCGGGCGGCCTGTCCGGCACGCCCGAGGCCGCCCGCCAGGCGGCCCTGTCATTGGAGCGCTACGGCAAGGGCGGAGAGCGCGTGCGCGTGATCGACTCGCGAACCGCCGCCGGCGGGCTGGGCCTGACGGTCATAGCGGCCGGGGCGGCCGCGAGTGGGGGCGCCGGCGTGGAGGAGGTCGAGCGGCGCGCTGGGGAGGCGCGCGGCGAACTGAAGATGTGGTTCGCGATCGACACGCTCGAGTTCCTCAGGCGGGGCGGCAGGATCGGCGCCGCCAGCGCCTGGATCGGCTCGACGCTGAAGGTCAAACCGATCCTGACCGTGGAGAAGGAGCTGACACCGGTGGAGCGGGTACGCACCAGCGCCCGGATGTTCGAGCGGATGGTCGACTACGCCCGGCAGCGCCACGAGTCGGGCGCCGACGGCTGGTGCGTGCAGCACATCAACGCACCGGAGCAGGGCGGCCGCCTGGCCGACCGCTGCCGTGAGATCTTCGGCTGCGAGCCCGCGCTCATCAGCGAGATCGGGCCGGTTCTCTCCGCGCACACGGGACCGGGCCTGTTGGGCGTCGGGTCGATACCCACGCGACTCCTGGCCTGACGGCCGGGGCCGTCCGGCGGCAGAACCAGAATCGAGGCTGTGATCGAAGCCCCCGCGAGGGCGATCGTGCGCGTCGTCCTGATTGTCGTCTGCGTCGTCCTCCTGCTCTACCTGATCTACCTGCTCCGCAGGCCGATCCTCTGGGTCTGCATCGCGGTCTTCCTGGCCGTGGCCCTGTCTGGCCCCGTCAACTGGCTGCAGCAGCACATGCGCAGGGGCTTTGCGATCGCGATCGTCTACCTGGCCCTGCTCGCGGTTCCGATCATGCTCGGGGCGCTGATCGTCCCGCCGTTCGTGAGGGAGGGCAACAACGCGGCGCACGACGCCCCGCAGTATGCGCGGGACGTGACCGACTACGTGGAGAAGAACAAGACGCTCCGCAAGCTCAACGACGACTACGACATCACCTCCAAGCTCCAGGAGGAGGCGGGCAAGTTGCCCAACAAGCTCGGCGGCGCCGCCAAGACGCTTCGCGACGTGGGCTTCGGGATCGTCAACTCGATCTTCGCCCTGGTCACGATCCTGATCCTCACCGCCTTCCTGCTCGGGAGCGGCCCGCGGTGGGTCGAGCGATTGCTCGAGCTACAGCCGCCCGATCGCCGCGAGCGCATGGGCAGGGCGCTGCAGCACATGGCGCGGGCCGTCGGCGGCTACGTGGCCGGCGTGCTCCTCCAGGCGACGATCGCGGGGATCCTGACCTACATCGTGCTGTCGATCCTGGGCGTTCCGTTCAAGGCGCCGCTGTCGGTGCTGGTGTTCCTCTTCGACCTGATCCCGCTGGTGGGAGCGACGATCGCCGCCGTGCTCGTGGGGATCGTCACCGCCTTCAACGACTTCCCGACCGTGACGATCATCTGGGTCATCTGGTCCATCGTCTACCAGCAGGTGGAGAACACGGTCATCCAGCCGCGGATCCAGCAGCGCACCGTCCAGGTCCACCCGTTCATCGTGTTGGTGTCGGTGCTGTTCGGGGCGACGCTCCTGGGGATCATCGGAGCCTTGGTGGCCATTCCGGTTGCGGCGTCAATCCAGATCGTCGCTCGCGAGTGGTGGGACTTCCGCCACGCCGCGGAGATGGCCGCCGAGGCCGGCCCGCCGCCCGACGCCGAGCCGCCGGCAGCACCCGCCTAGGCCGGCCGCGCGGTCCGTCTGCCACGATGCGGCCCCGTGCCACGCTCGCTGCTCGCAACAGCCGCCGTTGCGGCCGGCGTCGCGCTCGTAGTCGCCGCCGCCCTCGCGCTCGCCGGGGCGCTGAACGAGGACGGCTCGTCGCCGCCGCCAGGGGCCGTGGCGCAGGGCGGCGGCGACAGCGCCCGGATCGTGGAGCGGGTCCGGCAGGGTCTCGTGCTGGTAACGGCCGGCCGTCGGCATGGCGGCGCCTCGGCGTCCGGGTTCATGATCGAACGCGACGGATTCATCCTCACGAACCGTCACGCGGTCGCGGGTTCGCTCCACGTCGACGTGCGGGCCGAGGGAGCCGCCGGGCCGATCCGCGCGGAGATCGCCGGCACCGACGCGACCACGGACCTCGCCCTGCTCAAGATCCCGAGAGACGACGCCCGGGCGCTCGAGCCGCTCAGGCTGGCCGACGGCGAGAGCGTGCGAGTGGGCGAGCCGGTGGTGGCGGTGGGGACGCCTTTCGGCCTGGGCGGGGCGACCACCGCCGGGGTGGTCTCGGCGCTGGACGAGGGACTCGTGGCGCCCGCCGGCGCCACGATCGACGGAGCGATCCAGACGGACGCCGCCACCGGGCAGGGCAACGTGGGCGGGCCCCTCGTCGACGGAGGCGGCAAGGTGATCGGCGTGAACGTGCGGAGCAAGCGGCCCGACCCGGGCGCCGGCTTCGCCGTCCCGATCGACACGGCGCAGGAGGTGGCGGACACGATCAAGTCGAAGGGCGGCATCCGGCCGCTCTACCTCGGCATCGACAGCGTCCCGCTCACGCCCGGTCTCGCCGAGTTGCTCGGCCTCGACGTGGAGCACGGGCTCCTGGTCCGCTCGGTCGCGCCCCGCGGCCCCGCCGGCCGCGCCGGCATCCGCGGCGGCGGGCCTGGCAACCCGGCCGGCGACGTGATCGTGGCGATCGACGGCCAGGCCGTACGGCAGCCGCGTGACGCGGTGCGGACCGTCCTCGACCGCAGACCCGGCGACAGGGTGCCGGTCGAGCTCATCCGCGGGAAGCGGAGACTCGGGCTGACCCTTACCTTGGGCCGCTCGCCGGGCTAGCGTCGGCGGCGTCGAAGGAGGGAGAAGGTGGCGGCCACGCCGCCGCCGATGACGAAGCCCGCCACGGCGGCGCCCACGAGCGCCGCCTGACGGTTCTCCGCGAGGCGCCCGCGCCAGTCGGTCAACTGCGTTTTCTTGAAACACACGTCGTCCACCGAGAAGGCCAGCTCGCGGCGCGTCTCGGCGATCGAGTTGCGGATCTCGGCCGGGCTGCGCTCCTCGGTCGCCATCAGGCGCTCACCTTCTCCTCGAGCTCCTCGCGGGTGCGCTTGGCTTCCTCGATCGCGAGGTCCGGCGTCGGGGGCGCACCGCGACGCAGCCAGCGCATGGCCAGGTAGCCCGTCAGCGCCGCCAGCAGTATCAGCACGCCGGTGACGATCGCGAAGCCGGCCCAGATGGCGCTGCTCACGTCGAGGAGGTCGTTGATGAGCCACGCCAGCGCCTGAAGGAACAGGACGAAGGCGAACAGCAGGAACACGCCGGCCGCGGCGCCGACGCCCGCCCCCCGCGCGAGGCTCGAAACCTTCTCCTTGACCTCGGCCTTGGCGAGTTCGATCTCCTCGCGGACGAGCAGCGATGCCTTGTCGGATACCTCCCCGACCACGTCGCCGAGGCTCTTCTCGGCGCTCTCCGGCGGCCTCGTGCCGTCCCTCATCGCCCCATTCGCTTCAGTAGCTGAGCGAGGGCGAAGCCGCCGACGAAGGCGGCCCCCACGAAGAGCTCGGGGCGGTTCGCGAACGCGTCGCCGTTCGAGCTGCTCGTGTCCGTGTCCGCCGACTCGACGACCGGTGTGCCGGACGCTGGTGTGTCGCCTTGCTCGGCCATCAGTCGACGGGAGGATCCTCCTTGAACACCCTTACCCAGATCTCCGTGGCTATGCGATTGGCGATTATCGACGTGACCGCGCCGACCCCGGCGAGCAGGCCGCTCCACATCAGACGTCTGACCAGCTCGTTCTCCATGGCGGCGGATTCAACCAGAGACGGCTGGCGCGCTCGCGCTCGCCGGCTCGAGCCCGCTGCAGATGGCCTCGACCACGAGCCCCTTGGCGCCCTCGAACTCCTCCTCCGTGGCGGGGAGGAGATCGAAGATCCAGCCGGAGAGGAGCTGCTCGATGGCGCCGTAGAAGCACATGGCCGCGAACTGGTCCGGGATGTCCGACTTGAACGAGCCCTCCTCGCGCCCGCGCTCCACGATGCGCGCGATCCCGGAGTAGGCCTCCTGGATCGTCTCCAGGTGTAGGGCACCGAACGAATGCGCCGAGCGCGTGACCTCGACGATGATCACCTTCATCAGCTCGGGATCGTGCCGGTAGGAGTCGATGATGAAGCTGGCGACCAGGTAGAGCTTGTCCCGCGCCGGCAGCTCCTGCCGGGAGTCGATCTCCGTGATCGCGTCGAGCATGATCTGCCAGCGCTCGAGGAAGAGAGTGTTGAGGATCTCCTCCTTGGACTCGAAGTAGTGGTACACGAGCCCGTAGGCGACCCCAGCCTCGTCGGCCACATCCGACACGCGGCAGTGGTGGAATCCGCGGCGGGCGAAGACACGGACCGCGGCATCGAGTATCAGGCGGCGCTTGTCGGCGCCCTTGCGGGCCGTGGTGGCCATCAGACTCCGACCCTCTCGGGCCAGCGGTAGGCATCGGGCATGCGGTTCGCGAGGCTCGGCAGCTTCTCGCGGACCTCTTCCTGGCGCGCCAGATCGAGGTCGGCGGCGACGAAGCATTCCTGCGGGAGGCGCGGAGCCGAATGGTCGATCCGGCGAGGACCGACCGACTCCATCGCCGGCGCGAGCGCGAGCACCTCGCCCCAAGGATCCACGATGGTCGAGCCACCGAAGCTCTCCTTGTCGGGCGGATGCGCGCCGATCTGACCGGCGGCGACGACGAACGCCTGGTCCTCCACGGCCCTGGCGCGGATCAGGAGCTCCCAATGCGCCTGGCCGGTCACCTTCGTGAAGGCCGCCGGGACGGTGATCACCCGTGCTCCCCTGATGGCCAGGATCCGGTAGAGCTCGGGGAAGCGCAGGTCGTAGCAGACCGTCAGGCCGAGCGGAACGCCACCGGCCTGGCTGACCACTATCTCGTCGCCCGGCTCCTCGGAGTCCGACTCGCGGTAGACCTGGCCCCCCACCTCGACGTCGAACATGTGGATCTTCCGGTAGACGGCCTTCACCTCGCCGTGGGGCCCTACGTGCACCGAGGTGTTCGAGAGCTTCTCCCTGCCGTCGCGGCGCTCGGCGATCGAGCCGGCCACGAGATCGATCCCGAGCTCCGCCGCGGTCTCCCGGGCCCAGCCGATCGTGGGGCCGTCGAGAGCCTCGGCACCCTCGCGGTAGTGCTCCGGCGTGCCGAGCAGGTTGAACTTCTCGGGCAGGACGACGAGGCCGGCGCCGTCCGCCGCGGCGGCCCTGGTGAGCCGGTCCGCGGTGGCTAGGTTGCGCTCCTTGTTCTCCGTCGAGTTGAGCTGTACGGCCGCCGCGCGCACCATCCCCCCTTTGCGACGCAGTTGACTGACTAGTCAATCTGAGTGTACCGGGGCCCGGGCGCACTTCGCGCGCACCCGCGGCGGCCGGCTACCGAGGCGCGATGGGCGTGGCTCCGCGACTGGCGAGCCGCCGTCGCCCGTTCGCGCTCCGTCGATATCCGTAGTCTCAGCGCCGTGAGCCGGCTTCCCGCCCGCGGCCCCCGCGTCCGCGAGCTCGGGCTCCCGCTGCCGCCGGATCGGATGCCGATGTGGCGGCGAGCGCGCCTCCTCAAGCGCTGGCGCTACGTCGGCTTCTTCGCGCCGGAGCTGATGCTGTGCGTCGGCGATGCGCGAATCGGCCCCCTCCCGCAGCGCTGGTGGGCGGTCGCCGAGCCGAGCGGCGCCATCCGGGAGCGGAGCTCGCTCGGCTCGGCGGGGGTGCGGCTGGAGGGTTCGAGGGTGAGCGTGCGGTCGAGCGACCTCCGAATCGACCTGGAGCTCGACGAATCGGTGGGCGTGGAGGTGGCGACACAGGCCGGCGGGCGGGGCAATTACATCTGGACGCGGAAGCAGGGCGACGTGCCCGTCCGCGGGTCGGTGAGCTTCGACGGCCGTGTGCACACGATCGACGGGATCGCCTTCGTCGACGACAGCGCCGGCTACCACCCCCGGCACGCGGTCTGGAAGTGGTCGGCCGGGTTGGGTCGCACGGAGAGCGGCGAGCGGGTGGCCTGGAACCTCGTGACCGGTGTGCACGACTCGCCCCGTGACAGCGAGCGGACGCTCTGGTTGGACGGGGAGCCGCGCGAGCTCGGCCCGGTCGAGTTCGCCTCCGACCTGTCCTCCATCGCCTTCGACGAGAGCGGGAGGCTGGCGTTTCACGAGTGGTCCGCGCGAGAAGAACGGAGGAATATGCTGCTGCTGCGCTCGACCTACCGCCAGCCGTTCGGCAGCTTCGAGGGCGAGCTTCCCGGAGGGCTGCGGCTGGCCGAGGGGTACGGCGTGATGGAAGAGCACGACGTGTACTGGTGAGATGAGCCGCGCGACCTGCATCCGCTTCGGTCTCTGGTATCTGGCGCTGACGAGCGCGTACTTGGCGATCTGGATCCTGGTCGCGCCGAAGGGCTTCTACGACAGCTTCCCGACCGGCCCGGGCAAGTGGGTCTCCGCCCTGCCGCCCTACAACGAGCACCTGGAGCGCGATTTCGGCGCCGCGGGCCTCGGCCTGGCCGTGCTCGCCGGGCTGGCGGCGGTGTGGATGGAGCGTCGGCTCGTGCAGGCGACGGCGCTCGCCTTCCTCGCCTCGTCGATCCCCCACCTCGTCTACCACCTCACGACGACCGAGAACTACTCGACCGGCGACAACGTGCAGAGCCTCGTGGGCCTGTCCCTGCCCGTGGTGATCTCGATCGGGCTCCTGGCCGCCACGCGCCGCTCGGCCGCACCTGCGCCGGGACGCTAGCGGTCCGGCGGAAGCCTCCGAAGCCCAGCTGGGCAGCGCCGACTAGCGAAGCCGCCGTCTCTCAGCCGCGAGCGGCGCGCTGTCGTCTGAGCTCCGCCACCAGCAGCTTGTCGTGGAGGGCGGCGATCAGGTCGCGAAGCGGCTCGTTGCCGGCCTCGATCAGCTCCATGGCGCGGGCGGCATCCATCTCACCGGCCAGCCGGTCCATCAGGACCTGGACCTCCTCCTTGACGAGGCCCTCGAGCGCGCGCTTGTAGCGCAGCGTGTCGTAGACGGTGAAGCCGATCCGCTCGTCATAGCCCCCCGCCCGGAAGCGGGAGATCGCCTCCACGATCTCAACGTCGCGCTGCGAGTATCCGCGGCTGTTGGGAGTCAGGACCTCGAGCTCGGCCAGGCGGTCAAGGACCTCCTGAGAGATGTCGTAGCGCTTGCGCAGGTCGCCCGCGGACACGCGCGCCGTCTCCCCCGCGAGCGCGCGCTCGAGGATCCGGTCCTCGAGCTCGACGAGCGCCCGCGCCCGCCCCGGGTCGTCGTCGAGCACGGCCTTGATGTGCTTGAGCGGCATGAAGCGCTCCTCCTGCAGCTGTTTGATCAGCTTGATCCGCTCGACGAACTCCGGCGGGTAGTAGGCCATGTTGCGCGAGGTCTTGACCGGCTCGGGGAGCAGGCCCTCGCGCAGGTAGTGCTTGATCGTGCCGGCGCTCACCCCGCTCGCCTCGGCGAGCTGCTTCATCTTGAGGAGGTCGTTCCCGCTCACGACATGAAGGTGCCCTGCGCCCCTGCCACGGGGCCGCCCACTGCGCCGGCCTCCTCGAGGGCGTCGATCTCCTCGCGCGAGTAGCCGAGGGCGGAGAGAACTTGCTCCGTGTCCTCTCCCAGGACCGGCCCGGGACCCTGGGCGCCCCCCGGCGTGCGCGACAGCTTGACCGGGACGCCCAGCTGCCTGACAGCGTCCGTTCCCGGCTGCTCGAGCTCGACAACCATCTCGCGCGCGCGCACGAGGTCGGAGTCGAGCGCCTCGCCGAGCTCCAGCAGCGGCTCGAGGCAGCAGTCGTGCTGCGAGGCGAACTCGCGCCACTCCTCGCGGCTGCGCTCCAGGAAGACCCGCTCGACCTCGGCGTGCGCCGCCGATCCGGGCCGCTCGAACTGCTTTTCGATCAGGTCCTCGCGCTCCACCCCTCGACACCACGCCTGCCAGAACTTCGGTTCGAGCGCGCCGAGGGTCACCCAGCCGTCCTTGCAGGCGTAAGGGCGGTAGCAGACGAGCCCCCCGGCGAGCTCGAGCTCGCCGCGGCGCGGGGCGTCTCCGTCGCAGAGGTACTTCGCCGCGACCAGCGCGAGCCAGGACAGGGACCCGTCGAACATCGAGGCATCGACGACCTGGCCTTCGCCAGAGCGATCGCGCTCCCGCAGCGCGACGAGAATCCCGACGGCCGCCATCAGTGCGCCGCCGCCGACGTCCGCGATCTGCCCAGCCGGTTGGACCGGCGGCCCGTCGGCGTCGCCGGTCAGAGAGAGCAGCCCGTTCAGGCCGAGGTAGTTCATGTCGTGGCCCGAACGGCCCGTGTAGGGGCCGTCCTGGCCGTAGCCCGTGATCGCGCAGTAGACGAGACCGGGGTTCTCCTGCTTGAGCCGCTCATAGCCCACGCCCAGCCGGTCGAGCACGCCCGGTCGGAAGGACTCGAGCAGGACGTCGTACTCCCGCGCCAGCCGAAGCAGCACCTCCTTGCCCTGGTCGTGCTTCAGGTCGAGCCGGATCGAGCGCTTGCCGCGGTTGAGCGCGAGGAACAGCGCGGACCGGGCCGACTCCTCCGCCTCTTCGTAATAAGGCGGCCCCCAGCGCACGTAGTCGCCCATGCCGGTGTCCTCGACCTTGAGCACCTCCGCGCCAAAATCAGCCAGAAGAAGCGAGCAGAAGCCGCCGGGCAACAGGCGTGACAGGTCGAGCACTCGTATGCCTTCCAACGCCCCGCCCATGGCTCAGTCTCTGCCGGCTGCCAGCTGCCGGCTATCAGCCTTCCTCGGCGTCCCCAGCAGCTCCCGCGCCTCCGCGACGGTGGCTATCCGGCGACCCATCGACTCGACGATCTGGCGGGCCTTGGCGATCAGGTCGCCGTTCGAGCGGGCCATCTCTCCGTTCGGTAGGTAGAAGTTGTCCTCCAGGCCGACACGAACGTTGCCGCCCAGTGCCGCCGCCGCGGACACGAGCCGCCACTGGTCGCGCGAGATACCGATCACGCCCCAGTTGTTCGGGCCCTCGGCGCCGCCCGGGATCTGGTCGGCCATGTGGGCGAGGTTCCTAGGCGTCGGCCGGATGCCACCGTTGACGCCCATCACGCAGTCGATCTGTAGCGGCTCAGAGAGCAGGCCCATGTCGATCAGCGGATCGAGGTTGGCAACGTGGCCCGAGTCGAAGCACTCGTGCTCGGGCCGGATGCCGAGTTCGTTCATGGCGGTGAGGAACTCGATGATCGTGTCGAAGGAGTTCTCGAATACCGCCTTGAACACGAAGTCCTTGCGCTTGCGGGAGTACTTCGCGTAGTTCATCGAGCCCATGTTCAGGGCTGCCACGTCGGGCCGCAGCTCGCGCAGGTAGGCGATCCGTTTCTCGATCGGAACACCGATCGCCCCCGTCGAGTAGTTGATGACCACGTCGTCGACGGCGCCGAGGATCGCCTCCGTGATGGCGCGGAAATCCTCGATCTCGTAGCTGGGCATCCCCGCGGGGGTCCGGGCGTGGATGTGGATCATCGAGCAGCCCTCGTCCACTGCGCGCTTCGCCTCGGCGGCGTACTCCTCGGGGGTGTACGGAATGGCCGGGCACTGGTCGCGGTTGGCGACTGCGCCCGAGATCGAGCAGACGACCACGGCGGGGTCCGCGAAGCGGCTCATCCAGCCTCCTCGCTCTGAAGCCCCGCCGCGCGAAGGGCAGGCTCCCGGCTCGTGAAGAACTCCATCCGCGTCACCTTCCCGTCACGCAGCGTGTAGACGTTGAAGGCGTCGATCTCTACCTCCACGGCGCTGCCCTTGCCCTTGCCGCGCGTGCGGCCGCAGACGAGCACGCGCTTGCCGGCCTCGACCATCTCGTCGACCTCGTTGCGCAGCCACTCCCAGGCCTCGGCCCACGACCTGGCGGCCTCCAGCGCTCCCTCGTGTCCCCGGAAGGTGTTGCTGTCCGGCGTGTCCGGCCACTCGACCAACTCCACGTCGGAGTCGAGGAGGACCAGCTGCGCCTCGGTATCACCGACCTCGTACGCCTCCATTACGCGCCGCACGATCTCCAGGTTTTCGGTGGTCAAGCCTCCTCCGGAGGCGAGATCTCGATGTAGCTGAGCTCGACCGGCAGCCGGTCGGCCAAGCTCTCGTAGATCAGATCGATCGCGCGGCGCAGCGCCACGGAGCTCATACCGGCATCACCCCATGCCGCTTCCAGGGCCTCTGTACCCGCTTCGACTCCGCCA
>Ga0126312_10001961_pt1 | contig 13610 bp, 13 predicted proteins | sample Plot104A_FD_92537 | JGI IMG/M metagenome (GOLD analysis project Ga0126312, IMG submission 92537) | Serpentine soil microbial communities from UC McLaughlin Reserve, CA, USA - Plot104A | ecosystem: Environmental > Terrestrial > Soil > Grasslands | place: USA: UC McLaughlin Reserve, Lake County...
CGCGCGCCAGCTCCGCCGTCAGGCGCGCGACCAGCTCGCGCTCGGACTGCACCTCCTCGCGGAGCGCCGCGACCTCGGCGCGGTGGCGGTCGCGCGTTGCCTCGGCCTCCGCGGCGGCGTCCGAGAACGCCTCGCGTAGCTCGTCGACTTCCGCCCGCGCGCGCTCGCTCTCGTCGCGCAGCTTCTCGATCTCCATCCGCATCCGGTCGCGGTCGGCGTGCAGCCGCTCGACCTCCGCGGAGAGCTCCTCGTGCGTGCGGTCGCGCTCCTCGCCGAGCCGGGCGACCTCCGCGGTCAGCTCGTCGCGCTCGCCCGCGAGCTTCTCGATCTCGACGGTCGCCCCCGCCGCCGCCGGTGCGTCGTCGTCCTCGCGCTGCTCGAGCTGCGACTGGAGCTGCATGTTCTCGCGCTCGCGCGCCGCCAGCTCGCCGCGCAGCCGCTCGACCTGCCCGCGCAGCGCGGCGATCTCCGAGCGCAGCGCCTCGTCGCCGCCATCGACCGCGGCGCGGCGCCTGCGGCGCCGCTTGCGATCCGGCAGCGGCAGGTCGACGACGATCTTGCCGCCGACCTCCAGCTCGGCGCCCGTGATCTCGGCGGGGTCGCCCGGCCACGCGAACGACGCGCGCCAGCGCTCCTCCGCGGCCCCGAAGTGACCGCCGGGCAGCGCGATCAGGTGCTTGCGCCGGTCGCCCTCGGTCTCGACCGTCAGCACCGGGCGGTTCAGGCGCCGACCCGCGACGCCCTGCCAGCGCCCGGCGACCTCGAGCCGCTCCTCGGCCCATTCGAAGCACTCGAGCTCGAAGGCGACCTCGCGCACCGGCATCAGTCCTGCTTCGCCTCCGCGGGCGCCTTCCCTCCCCGGCGCTTGGGCTCTAGCGGCGTCGTCGTGCTCGTCTCCGCGGCGCGCGCGCCCGCGGGCTCACGCTCCGGCGCGTCGTCGCGCGCGAACAGCCGCCGGCGGTCGGGCGGCGCGACCGCCTCGTGCGTGTCGGTCGTCGGCTCCTCCGGCCCGCGCGCGTCCACGGCCGGCACGTGCCGGCGCCGATCGCGGCCCTCGATGGTCAGCGCGAGGCGGACGCGGCCGACCGTCAGCACGGCGCCGAGGGACATCGCCAGCGCCGCCCCGAGCGCGAGCCACGCGCCTGTGTCGGGATCCCGCCCCGCCGCGGCCGGCGGCGGGTCGATGATCTGCGACGCCACGATCGCCGCGACGGCCGCGACGGCCGCAGGCAGGTAGCGCCTGTCCACCACGTCGTCGGCCTGCGTGGCGAGCCCCAGTCCGGCGACGATCGCGCCCAGCGCCAGCACGAACAGGACCACGTCCCAGACCTCGAACGCCTGCCACGCGCTGATATCGCCGCCGAACCAGGAAGGGAACAGGCTCGCGAGCAGGAGCAAGGCTCCCAGCGTCACGAGCAGTGGCCCCGCTTCCAGTCTGCGCGTCATCGATCCTCCTCGCTTCGGGTGCGCCGGGTACATCTCAGCACGTCCGCGCGCCGCGCGAGTCGCCCGGGCGGGCGCTCAAGCGGCCGAGACGGCGGCCAGGTGGCGGTCGACGACGCGCGCGCAGCGGCGCCCCTCGGCGATCGCGTTGACGACGAGCGACTGGCCGATGCGCGCGTCGCCGGCGGCGTAGACGCCCGCGCGGGAGCTGGCGTAAGCCGGCGCCTTGACGTTGCCGCGCCGGTCGAGCTCGAGCCCGAGCTGCTCGATCGCGCCCGCGTGCTCGGGGTGCGCGAAGCCGATCGCGATCAGCACGAGGTCGGCGGGCAGCTCGAACTCCGTGCCCAGGACGGGCTGCGGGCCCGGTGGCGGCGTGACGTAAGTGCCGTGGACGGCGGTGACGCGCCCGTCGCGCCCGTCGAGCCGCGTGGCGGTCTGCGTCCAGCGCCGCTCGCCGCCCTCGTCGAGCGCGTAGGTGCTGACGAGGCGGCGCGGCGCGGCGGGCCACGGAACGATGTCGCGCGCGGCCGGGCCCGGCGGAGCGGGATACGTGTCGAGCACGGTCACGCTCCTGGCACGCTCGCGGTGGGCGTTGCCGACGCAGTCCATCGCCGTGTCGCCGCCGCCGATCACGACCACGTGCTTGCCGGCCGCGGTCAGCTCCGGGTCGTCGCCCTCGGCCGCGCCGCGCGCGACCCAGCGGTTGCGCGCGTAGAGGTAGTCCATCGCGAAGCGCACGCCGGCGAGGTCGGCGCCGGGCACGTCGAGCGTCCTGTGCACGCGCGAGCCGATCGCGAGCACGACCGCGTCGTGGCGCGCCTCGAGCTCGGCGGCGGCGACATCGACGCCGACGTCGACGCCGTACTCGAAGCGCACGCCCTCGGCCGCGAGCACGGCGATGCGGCGGTCGACGTAGTGCTTCTCGAGCTTGAAGTCGGGCACCCCGAAGCGCAGCAGTCCGCCGGGGCCCTCGTCGCGCTCGTAGACGAGCACGTCGTGGCCGGCGCGGTTGAGGTGCGCGGCGGCGGCCAGGCCCGCCGGCCCGGAGCCGACCACGCCGACGCTGCGGCCCGTCCGCGAATCGGGTGGCCGCGGGACGATCCAGCCCTCCTCCCACGCGCGCTCGACGATCGCCAGCTCGATCTGCTTGATCGAGACCGGGTCGTCGTTGATCGAGAGCACGCACGCCGGCTCGCACGGCGCGGGGCAGATCAGGCCGGTCCACTCGGGGAAGTCGTTGGTGGCGTGCAGCTGCTCGATCGCCTCGCGCCAGCGCCCCTGGTAGACGAGGTCGTTCCAGTCCGGGATCAGGTTGCCGAGCGGGCAGCCGTCGTGGCAGAACGGGACGCCGCACTCCATGCAGCGCGCGCCCTGCCGCGCCGCCTCCTCCTCGGACAGGACGCCGTAGATCTCCTTGTAGTCCGCGACGCGCTCGCGCGGATCGCGCTCGGGCGCGGGGGCCCGGGTGATCTTGAGGAAGCCGCCGAGCTCGCCCATGGGTCGGGAAAGGGTAATGGGCCCGGGAGCCGCCGGGGCTCGTCGCGACTCGGCAGGTTGTCGGCGGGATCGGCGAACGGCGGCCGGTGAGGGAGCGGGTCCGGCCGGGACGCGGGTCGGCCGGTCAACGCCGGTCGCGCCGCGGAAATCGGCGCCCGACCTGCGTTGACGGCGTATGTCGCCGTCAACGCAGGTCAATCGGGGAATCGGCGTGCCCGACCGGCGTTGCCGCGCGTCAACGCTGCACGCCGCCGCGAAATCACCGCGCGTGCAGCGTTGACGGCGATATCCGCCGTCAACGCTGCACACCCCCGCCGAATCGCGGCCCGTGCAGCGTTGCCCGGCGCGCCGCGACCGCCGACCCCGCTCCCTCACTGGCCGCCGTTTGCCGATCCCGCCGCTCACGACCGAGGAGCGGCGAGCCCCCGCGCCGACCGCGCCCGACTCGCGTCAATAGAAACGCCCCAGCGCCGCCTTTCGCAGGCCGGCGCAGACGAGCACCACGAGCACGGCCGCGATCGTGACCGGCGCTCGGCTTCGCGCGTTCGCGCTCGCGTAGCAGCCGAACGCGAGCACGGCCGGCACCCCGAGCAGCGTCGGCAGCGCGGAATGCCCCCACCAGGCGCAGAAGCGCTGCGGATCAAGCGAGTGCTCGCACGGAACGGCGAGGATCGCCGCCAGCGTCGCGAGCGCGTACGCGCCGGCGGCCGCGACCGCGCAGGCACACCACGCCGCGAGCCGCACGCGCCGGCGAGGAGTCCCGTGGAGCCACACGCCCGCACGTTGAGCCGCGCCGCCGCGGGCGCGCACGAGCCCTAACCCACCGACACACGTCATAACCGGCGGAGCGGTGCAAAGGCGCTCGCGATGCGGGCGCGCGACCGACGCCGGTACACGAGCGTGGTGGAGTGGGCCGGGGAGGATTCGAACCTCCGTCTGTCGGGTTATGAGCCCGCTGCTCTGACCGCTGAGCTACCGGCCCGTGAGCGAAGGCTAGTGGGCCTCCGCCATGCGCCTGGCCAGCTCGAGCGAGGGCGCGAGCGCGAGCGTTACCGCCTCGCCGTCGCGCGCGACCGCCGCGGCCCCGCCGGGCGTGCGCCAGGCGCCGCGACCGGAGGGCATGGAGTCCGGCAGGCCGTCGTCGGCCCAGCCGCGCAGGGCGGCCGCGAACTCGGCCTCGTCGGACCGCGAGTCCCAGACCCAGCGCATGACCAGCACGCGCTCCCCGCCGCGCTCCAGGAGGGCGTAGCGATCACCGCCCCAGCCGGCGGCGGCGTCGGCCGAGCCGGTGCCTCCGGCGCGCGCCAGCAGCTTCTGCGTCTGGAACTCACCGAACGTCGACCGCAGCGCCGGCCGCCAGCCTCCGCGAAGCGTCGCGAGCGGCGCGCGCAGCGACACCGGCCGCGGCCGCTCGACGCCCAGGTAGGCATCCGGGTGCAGGATCTGCTCGCTCGACGCCGGCGGGCGGAAGCGCAGCGTCGCGTCGACCATGCGCCAGTCGCCGCCGATCTCGAGCAGCCGCCGCACGAACCGCTCGCCCTGCACGTACGGGAACACGAGCTGGGCCGTCAGGAACGGCGGCAGGTCACCCGTGCCGGCGAAAGCGGACGAGAGCAGGCCGCCGAGCAGCTCCTCCGCCCCGAACCGCGCCTCGACGTAGCGGTACATCAGCACCGTCGCGGTGCCCTCGATCAGCGCCGTCAGCGCCAGCGCCCGGTCGCCGCCGGCGGCGAGCGCGTCGAGGTCGAACCGGAAGCGCTGGTCCTCGAGCGCGTGCGTGAGCTCATGCGCGAGCACCATCTCGTAGAGCACCCGGTTCTCGGTCTGGGCTCCCCTCACGATCCGCAGGCGCTGCATGCGCGGGTCGTAGTAGCCGGCGACGGCCTCGCTGAGCGTCGACGCGTACGCCTCCGCCAGGTCCGTGCCGCGCGGGACAAGCCCGAGCAGCGCGAGCACCTCCGCGTCGGCGCGGCGCCGGGCGGGCGGGTAGTCGGCGTCGAGCGACTCCATCCCCTCGCGGCGCGCCTGCGCCGGCGTCACCTCGGCCGGCCGGGCCACGCGCTCGAACTCGAGCCCGCGCTCGCGCTCGACTCGCGCGACGATCCGTGCGAGGCTGTCGGGACGCAGCCGCGCAGCCGGCTCCGTCCCTTCCCCCCCGCCATCGAGCGCGAGCGCGAGCGCCGCCAGCACGAGCGCGAGACAGGCGGTCAGGACGAGCGGCACGCGCTGATCGTACGGGCGGCCTGATTTGACGCGCTTTGAGAAGTTCGGCGCCCGACGGGCGTTTGGGGGAAGGAAGGATGTCCACTCGCACAACGCACGGGAAGGACACCGTCGCCTCTCTGCGGGCTCGGCTGGCGCGCCTCGAGCGCGAGGCCGCCGCGCGCCAGAGCCAGCTCGAGCGCTACGCCGCCGACCTTCGGGAGATCTTCAACCAGGAGCGCGACCGCGCGCAGGAGCTGCGCCGCTCCTACAAGGCGACCGTGCTGGCGCTCGCCAACGCGGTCGAGGCGCGCGACGCCTACACGGGCCGGCACCCCCAGCGTGTGGCCGCCTACGGGCTGCGCGTCGCGCACGCCGCCGGCATCGAGGTCGACCCGCAGATCGAGTTCGGGTTCCTGCTGCACGACATCGGCAAGGTCGCGGTCCCCGACGCGATCCTGTTCAAGCCCGGCCCGCTGACGGATCACGAGCGGGCGCTGGTCCGCAAGCATCCCGAGATCGGCTCGGAGATACTGCGCCACATCGAGTTCCTCGACGACGCCAAGGCGGTCGTGCGCCACCATCACGAGCGCTGGGACGGCGGCGGCTACCCGGACGAGCTGACGGGGGAGCACATCCCGCGCGCCGCGCGCGTCTTCTCGCTCGCCGACACGCTCGACGCGCTCACGTCCGACCGCCCGTACCGGCGTGCGAGCTCCTTCTCGGACGCGCGCGGCCTGATCCGCTCGGAGGCGGGCGGCCAGTTCGACCCGGCGATCGTGTCCGCCTACGAGAGCGTGCCCGACGAGGCCTTCGTCCGCCTCCGGGACGGGCTCGCGGCGTGACCAGGACGATCCTGATCGTCGACGACGACCCGCTGATCAGGAAGCTGATCACCACCACCCTCGAGGACGTCGCCGGCTACCGGCTGCGCGAGGCGGGCGACGGTGAAGAGGCCCTCGACGCGGCGTTCGAGGAGCGCCCCGAGATCGTCTTCCTCGACTACGACATGCCGCGGCTGAACGGGGTGGAGACCTGCCGGCGGCTGCGCAGGGACCCGATCACCGCCGGCGCGACGATCGTGATGCTGACCGGGATGTCCGACGGGTCCTCCCAGGAGCGCGCGATCGCTGCCGGCGCCGACCTGTTCCTCACGAAGCCGTTCTCCCCGCTGCGGCTCCTGCGGCTCGTCGACGCGATCGGGACGCGCGGCGGCTGACCTGCGGTGCGCGGCGATGGCGGCCCCGAGGTCGACGTCGGAGGCGAGCGACGCCACGAGCAGGTCCTCGAGCACTCGCAGCTCGCGCCGCGTGGCGCGGCGCGCGCGCTTGGCGCGCGCGAAAGCGTCCCACGAGCGCGCGAACGAGAGCAGGCTCGTGCGCCCGCCGGCGCGGTGCGCGGCGAGCATCGGGCAGATCCCGCCGCGGTTGTCGGTGCAGGCGCCCGCGATGATCGGGCGCGTGCGGATCCCGTCGAGCATCGCCTCGCGCGTCCGCCGCGGAAGGCACTCGATTGCCGTCTCGAGCCGGCTGATAGGGTCGCGCCGCCTCCGCATCGCCCCGGGACGGTAGGGCGTCTCCCCGCGGCCGGGCAACGGAGGAAAGGCGGCTTGCAGTGAGGCTCGGCGTGCACATCGGCTACTGGGGCCTGGGCCTCGGCGCGGCCGAGCAGCTTGAGCTCGTGCAGGAGGCCGAGCGGCTGGGCTACGACTCGGTCTGGACCGCCGAGGCGTACGGCTCGGACGCGGTCACGATCCTCGGCTGGCTGGCGGGCAAGACGGAGCGGATCCGGCTCGGCTCGGCGATCCTCCAGATGCCCGCCCGCTCGCCCGCGATGACCGCGATGACGGCCGCCACGCTCGACCAGCTCTCGGGCGGGCGCGTGCTGCTCGGGATCGGCACCAGCGGGCCGCAGGTCGCCGAGGGGTGGCACGGCCAGCGCTTCGGGCGCCAGCTCCAGCGCACGCGCGAGTACGTCGACGTCGTGCGCATGGCGCTGCGCCGGGAGCGGCTCGAGTACCGCGGCGAGACGCTCGAGCTGCCGCTCCCGGACGGGCCGGGCAAGGCGCTCAAGCTAACGATCGCGCCGGTGCAGGAGCGGATCCCCATCTACCTGGCGGCGATCGGGCCGCGCAACACGGCGCTCGCGGGGGAGATCGCCGACGGCTGGCTGCCGACGCTGTTCTCGCCCGAGCACGTGGCCGAGTTCCGCCCGCTGCTCGAGGAGGGGATCGCCCGCGCCGGAGCAGGGCGGTCGCCGGCCGAGTTCGACATCGCGCCGACGGTGAGCGCGTTCGTGACGCACGACCGCGCGGCGGGGCGCGACGCCATGCGCCCGTACCTCGCGCTGTACGTCGGCGGGATGGGCTCGCGCGCGCGGAACTTCTACAACCAGGTCGTGCAGCGCTACGGATTCGAGGACGCCGCGCGCGCGGTACAGGACCTTTACCTGGAGGGGCGGAAGGACGAGGCCGGCGCCGCGCTGCCGGACGAGCTCATCGACGCCGTCTCGCTCTGCGGGCCGCCGGACGTCGTGCGCGAGCGGCTCGCCGTCTTCCGCGCCGCCGGCGTCGGGACGCTGATCGTCTCCCCGATGGCGTGGTCGTTCGCCGAGCGGCGCGAGCAGGTGCGGCTCGTCGCCGAGCTCGCTTCGTGACGCTCCCCCCCGATGTCGAGCTGCGCGCGCCTGCGCCCGGCGAGGAGCGCGCGATCGCCGCGCTGGTCGGCGCGTGCGACGAGACCTATCGCGCCTGGAACCCGCCCGGCTGGGAGCCGCCGCCGCCGGGCCGCGAGCTCGACCGCTGGCGCGGCCGGATCACGGACGGCTCCTGGTGGACGCGGATCGCCGTCGAGCCGGCCGGCCGGGTCGTCGGGCTGGTCTGCTTCACGCAGGCGGTCGTTCAGCCGCCGCCGCCCACCGCCGCGCGGCTCTCCGTACGCGCCGTGCGTGCTTCGGACGACCGTCTCGAGCTCGAGCCGATCCCGCAGCGAGCGCACGTCTCCGCCGTCTTCACGCACCCGGACCGCTGGCGCGAGGGCATCGCCGCCGCGATGCTGGCGGCGGCCGAGGAGGCGATGCGCGCGCAGGGCTACCGCGAGGCGCAGCTCTGGACGCCGCGCGAGGCGCCCGCGGGGCTGTTCTACCGCGCGTGCGGATGGCGCCACGACGGGCGCGAGCAGTGGCTCGACGAGCTGTCGCTGCCGATCGTGGCGTACGTCAAGGATCTGTGAGCGCGGCCGGCGAACTTGCCGGCGGCGCGCCGGAGCCGCCGGCCGGACGCCCGGCTCGTCCGCTGCGCGTGTACCTCGGCGCGTTCGGCGACCCCGGCCACGCCTTTCCGATGCTCGCGCTCGGCGAGGCGCTGGTCGCCCGCGGGCACGCCGTCGCGCTGCAGACGTGGCGGCGCTGGGAGGAAGCGGCAGAGGCCGCCGGCATGACTTTCAGCGCCGCGCCGGAGTACCAGGTCTTCCCGACGCGCGAGCGGCCGCTGATGCCGTACGAGGCCGCCGTGCACGCCGCCCGCGAGACGGTTCCGTCGGTGCGCGGCTTCGCGCCCGACATCGCGGTCGCGGACGTCCTCACCCCCGCTCCCGCGCTCGCCGCCGAGCTCTGCGGCGTGCCCGTCGCGACGCTTGTGCCGCACGTGCACCCGTGGGCGGCGCCCGGCTTCCCGCCCTACGCGCTCGGCGCGCGGCTCCCGCGCACGCCCGCCGGCGCGTGGGTCTGGCGGCGCTTCGACGCTGTCGTCGCCAGGGGGCTCGAGCGCGGCAGGCGCGAGTACAACGGCTGCCGCGCCCGGCTCGGCCTGCCGCCGCTGGACGGCTTTCACACCGGGCTCTCGCGCGCGCTGACGCTGATCGGCACGCTGCCGCAGCTCGAGTACCCGCGGCGCTGGGAGCCGTGGCTGCGCGTGGTCGGCCCGCTGCTGTGGGAGCCGCCGGGCGAGCAGGTCGCGCCGCCGCCGGGCGCCGGCCCGGTCGTGCTCGTCGCGCCCTCGACCGCGCAGGACCCCCGGCACCGCATGCTGCGCGCGGCGCTCGCCGGCCTCGCGACGGCGCGGGTGCGGGTGATAGCGACCTACAACGGCCGCCCGCCGGAGCCGCCCGTCGTCGTGCCGCGCAACGCCGTGCTGGTGCCGTGGCTCTCCTACGCCCGCTCGATGCCCGCCGCCGACGTCGTGGTGACGCACGGCGGGCACGGCACGCTCGTGCGCGCGCTGTCGTGCGGCTGCGCGCTCGTGGTCTGCCCGGCCGGGGGCGACATGGCCGAGAACGCCGCGCGCGCCGACTGGGCGGGCGTCGCGGTGCGGCTTCCGTGGCGGCTGCTCGGGCCGCGCACGCTCCGGATCGCCGTGCGGCGCGCGCTCGGCGACGCGCGGATGCGCGAGCGCGCCCGCTCCGCAGCCGCCTGGATCGCCGCGAACGACGGCGCCGCGGCGGCTGCGCGCGAGCTCGAGCGCTGGGCGCAGCGATCGAGCCCGCCGTGACCAGCGCCCGGCTCGGCGGTCGCTACGCGGGCACCGCCGGCTCGTGCGTCGTGCGCACCCAGACGGCGGCGCCTTCGACCAGTTCGAGGCTGTCGGCCTCGTTGCGCGTGACCTGGGCAAAGATCCGCTCCCCGCCCTCGAGCTCGAGCTCGACGCGCACCTCGAAGCCGAGGTGCACGACGCGCGCAACCACGGCGCGGCGCGCGCCGTCCTCGGGGTCGAGCAGGATCGCGATGTCGTGCGGCCGCACCAGGGCGTCACCGACGCGGCTGACCGGACCGAGGAACCGCATCACGAAGCCGTTCGCCGGCTGGTCGTAGAGCTCACGCGGACCGCCGACCTGCTCGATCGATCCGTGGTCCATCACCGCGATGTGGTCGGAGATCGCCATCGCCTCCTCCTGGTCGTGCGTCACCAAGACGGTCGTGACGTGGACCTCGTCGTGCAGGCGGCGCAGCCACTCGCGCAGCTCGGCGCGGACCTTCGCGTCGAGCGCGCCGAACGGCTCGTCGAGCAGCAGCACCTTCGGCTCGACCGCGAGCGCGCGCGCGAGCGCCATGCGCTGGCGCTGGCCGCCCGAGAGCTGGCTCGGGTAGCGCTCGTGGTAGCCGGCGAGCCCGACGACGCCGAGCAGCTCGTCGACGCGCTCGCGGATGCGCTCCTTCGGCTGCTTGCGGATCTTCATGCCGAAGGCGACGTTCTCGCGCACGGTCATGTGCTTGAACGCCGCGTAGTGCTGGAACACGAAGCCGATGCCGCGCCGCTGCGCCGGGACGTTGGTGGCGTCCGCGCCGTGGATCTCGACAGAGCCGGTGTCCGGCTGCTCGAGGCCGGCGATGATCCGCAGCAGCGTCGACTTGCCGGAGCCGCTCGGGCCCAGCAGCGCGGTCAGCGACCCGTCGGGTATCTCCAGCGACACGCCGTCGAGCGCGACGAAGTCGCCGAACGACTTGGTGACGTCGCGGACAGCGATCATGCGTCATCCCTCCGTGGGTTGATCGTCGTCATCGCGAGCAGCGTCGCCAGCGCGATGAGCGCCAGCAGCGCGGAGGCCGCGTAAGCGCCCGCGAGGTCGAAGTTCTGGAATCGCTTCTCGACCAGCAGCGTGAGCGTCTCCGTGTCGCCTGAGATCTTGCCGGAGACCACCGACACGGCGCCGAACTCGCCGATGCAGCGGGCGACCGACAGGACGACGCCGTAGGCGACGCCCCAGCGGATCGACGGCAGCGTGATGCGCCAGAACGCCTGCCAGCGGTTCGCGCCCAGCGTCGCGGCGGCCTGCTCCTGCTCGTCGCCGACCTCCGCGAGCACCGGCGTCACCTCGCGCACGACGAACGGCACCGAGATGAAGATCGTCGCGAGCACGATCCCCGGCACGGAGAAGATGACCTGGAACGGCAGGTCGCCGAGCCAGCCGCCGCGGCCGAAGACCAGGATCAGAGCGAGGCCGACGACCACCGGCGAGATCGCGAACGGCAGGTCGATGATCGCGTTCAGCACGCCCTTGCCGCGGAAGCGACCGCGCGCGAGCGCCAGGGCGCAGAGCACGCCGAAGACCGTGTTGAGCGGAACTGCGATCGCAGTCACGGTCAGCGTCAGGCTGAAGGCCGAGATCGCCGCGGGCGTCGTGACGGAGTCGTAGACCGCCATGACGCCGTGCTCGAACGTGCGGTAGAAGACGAGCCCGATCGGGATCAGCAGCAGCAGCGCGAGGTACGTCAGCCCGATCGCGCGCAGCGCGATGCGCCAGCGCCGGTCAACGGTCATGCCGTGCCCCCCATCGGCCGAGCCCGCGGATGCCGACGAGCACCAGCAGCGACAGCAGCATCAGCACGACCGAGATCGCGGCCGCGCCGATCGGGTTGTCGCTCTCGATCTGCTTGAAGATGAACATCGACGCGACCTGCGTCTCGAACGGGATGTTGCCCGAGATCAGGACGATCGAGCCGAACTCGCCGACGGCGCGCGCGAACGCGAGCGCCGCGCCGCTGAGGATCGCCGGGACGAGGTTCGGCAGGATCACGCGCAGGAACACGGTGCGGGCGTTCGCGCCCAGCGACAGCGCCGCCTCCTCCATCTCGCGGTCGAGCTCGATCAGCACCGGCTGGACGGCACGGATCACGAACGGCAGCGTCACGAACAGCAGCGCGAGCAGGACCGCGAACTGCGTGAACGCGACATCGATCCCGACCGGGCTGGTGGGGCCGTAGAGCGCCAGCAGCGTGAGGCCGGCGACGATCGTCGGCAGCGCGAACGGCAGGTCGATCAGCGCACCCACGATGCGCTTGCCGCGGAACTGGTCGCGCACGAGGACCCATGCGATCAGCGTCCCGGTCACCGCGTTGACGACGGTGGCGGCTAGCGAGACGAGCAGCGTGAAGCGCAGCGCGGAGACGGCCTGGCGGCTGCTGACGGCGCTCCAGAACGCGTCGAGCCCGCCCTCGGTGGAGCGGGCCACGACCGCGGCGAGCGGCAGCAGGACTATGAGGCTCAGCCAGAGCGTCGAGACGCCGAGCCCGAGGGCGCCCGGCCGGCCGGCCGGGCGCCCCCGCAGGTTCAGTGCGAGCGTGCTCACTTCGCGGTCGACACCCCCGCGTCCTCCTCGAGCTTCGCGATCGCGCCGCCGTCGATGTCGAACAGCTCCTCGTTGACGGTGTTCCACCCGCCGAGGTCCTCGATCGTGAAGAGGCCCGGCGGGTTCGGGAACCTCTTCTTGTTGGCTTGCAGGACCTTCTCGTTCACGGGGCGGTAGCCCCAGTCGGCGAACTTCTCCTGCGCCGGCTCCGACAGCACGTAGTCGAGGAACGACTCGGCCTCGGCGGGCGCGTCCCGGGTCGTCGCGATGTCGATGTTGATCTTGATCGTGTCGTCGGGGATGACGTACTCGAGCTCCTCGCCGTTCTTGTTGGCGGTGATCGCCTCGTACTCGTAGGAGAGGAGGACGTCGCCGTTGCCGCCGAGGAAGTTCTGCAGCGCCTCGCGACCGGACTTGTCCTGGACCTTGACGTGGTCGTTGATCAGCTCGCTGAGGTAGTCGAGCCCCGCCTGCGGGTTCTTCCCGCCGTCCGACGCGTAGCCGTAGGCCGCCAGCAGGTTCCACTTGGCGGCTCCCGAGCTGAACGGGTTCGGGGTCAGGACCTCGACGCCGGGCGCCATCAGGTCGTCCCAGGTCCTGATGTTCTTCGGGTTGCCCTTGCGGACCACGAACGACACGACCGAGGTGGTGACGAGCCCATCGTTCGGGCCGTCCTTCCAGCTCGGGGCGACGAGGCCGGCGTCGACCAGCCGCGTCATGTCCGGCTCGGTCGAGAACGTCACGACGTCGGCGTCCTGGCCGGCCTCGACCGCGCGCGCCTGGTCGCCGGACGGGCCGAACGATGTCTTGAATCCGATGCCCTCCCCCTCGGGGGTCCGGGCGAATGCGGGGATCAGCTCGTCGTAGACGACCTGGGGCGTCGAATACGCGACCAGCGACAGCGTGCCCTTGTCGCCGCTGCCGCCCGAGGCGGCCGAATCGCCCTTGGTGTCCGACGCGCCGCCGCAGCCCGCAACGGCAACGGCCGCGGGCAGGAGCAGCGCGATGAGCAGGTTCCTCGTCTTCACACGGTCCTCCCGAACTCGACTTACTCGGTTGAGTTCATGGAGACTAGCGTATTGTCAACCGTAGCTATCGACTTGGTGGCTCAGTCTCCGTTCCCGCGGTGGGAGCGCGGGACGTTTACGTCAACGGCGGCATCGAGGAAGGGCCGCGCGCGACTTGTCGGTCAACGCTGGTCGGGTTCGCGATTCCGCGAGTGACCGGCGTTGACGGCGCGATCGGCCGTCAACGCCGGTCGGGCCGGCGATAAGCCGCGGTGACCGGCGCAGGCCTGGATGCGGTCTCCGAGGTGGGGTCCGGCGACCGGATGACGTCGGCGAACGCCGCGCTGCCCAGAAATCGGCCATGTGGGCGATGGCAAGCGAATGACGTCGGCGTAGTTTC
>Ga0126312_10001962_pt1 | contig 13607 bp, 12 predicted proteins | sample Plot104A_FD_92537 | JGI IMG/M metagenome (GOLD analysis project Ga0126312, IMG submission 92537) | Serpentine soil microbial communities from UC McLaughlin Reserve, CA, USA - Plot104A | ecosystem: Environmental > Terrestrial > Soil > Grasslands | place: USA: UC McLaughlin Reserve, Lake County...
CAACGCCATCGTGAACCCGCCGTGGCTGAGACCGAACCTCTTGTGGCTCGGCTCGCGATGATGGAAATGGAGAGCCCCTGGATAACGATCGTAGCCACACAGGCTGCATGCGCCGCCGGCCTCTTCCACGAGGATCCGCTTGACCTTCCGGCGCCGGCGAGCTACCGCCTCGGCTCGGCATGGGAGGCAGCGGTAGGACCCACGGCCGTCCAGCTCGAAGCGAGTCAGGCCATGCTTCTTGCAGACCATCGAGCAGGAGCGGTCGCCATTTGAGCGCACGATGCGCCGGGCGCGTACCCCTTCGCTGCGGGCGGTCCGCAGGCCCTGGCGGTCGAGGTGATTCCTGATGGTGGTGACGCTGACTCCGAAGTGGCGCGCGATATCGGCGACCGTCGCCTCTTCGTCGATCAGCGCAAGGAGCGCCTCTCGGTCGATCGGCTTGGCGGCGTACTTCGCCCGACCCGCCGGAGTCAGGCCATACCGCTTGGCCATCTTCCCGATCGTCGAGCGGTCCTGACCGACCCTTCGCCCGATCTCGGACAGGGAGAGCCCCTCGGCCAGATACCTCTCTAATATCTGCCGTTCCATGACCCGAACACTAGTTCGGGTCGCGGACAGAATCAGGGCTCTTCGTACGTCCCCTCGAGCCGATCCGCTCCGCCGGAGCTCTTCAGCATGGCGAGGGTCTTCGACTCGATCTGGCGGACCCGCTCGCGGGTGACGCCCACCTCCTGGCCGATGTCCTCCAGGGTCATCGGTCCCTCCGAGCCGAGGCCGTAGCGAAGCTCGATCACGCGGCGCTCGCGCCAGGGCAGGGAGTCGAGCACCTGCTCGAGGTCCGCGTCGCGGATGCGGTTGGCGACGATCTCAAGCGGTCGGTCGACCGCGGCGTCGGCGATGAAGTCACCGAGCGAGGCGTCGCCCTCCTCGGAGCCCACGGGAGCTTCCAGCGATACCGGCTCCTGACCCAGCTTGAGGATCTCCTCGACCTTATTGGCGGGCATCTCGACCAGATCGCCGATCTCCTCGGGCGTCGGCTCGCGGTTGTTCCTCTGGATGAGCTGGCGCTTGGCGCGGGCGACGCGGTTCATCCGCTCCACCATATGGACGGGGATCCGGATGGTCCGGGACTGGTCGGCCAGGGCCCTGGTGATCGCCTGGCGGATCCACCAGGTCGCGTAGGTCGAGAACTTGAAGCCGCGGCGCCAGTCGAACTTCTCGACCGCGCGGATCAGCCCCAGGTTGCCCTCCTGGATCAGGTCGAGCAGCGTCAGGCCGCGGCCTGTGTAGCGCTTGGCTATCGAGACCACGAGACGGAGGTTCGCCTCGATCAACGAGTTCTTCGCGCTCATGTCGTTCTGCTCCACGCGCTTCGCGAGGCGAACCTCGTCCTCGCGGGTCAGAAGCCGGACGCGGCCGATCGAGCGCAGGTAGAGGCGCACGGCGTCCTCCGCGCCCTGCTCAGGTGGCGCGACGGTGATCCCGGCGGTGACCACGCCGCCCTCGTCGTAGAGGTCGTGCGGGGTCTGCCCGCCGCCGTCCTCGGCGATCTCGGGCTCGTCGGCCCCGTTCTGGCTCAGCACACGCTCTTCGTCTGCGCTCATGCGGTCTGTCCCATCACAGCGTCGAGCTCACGACGAACATCCTGCTTGGCGCCTGCGAGCGAATCTTGACGGGCGAGGTCGCCCTCGTGCGTCGCGCGCCGGATCGCGCGGTCGATCCGGCGCAGCTCGAGCTGGAGGAAGCCGAACTCCAGGATCGCCTCGGTGGGCGCCTCCTGGTCGGCGACCTCCGCCGCGAGCGCCGTGAGCAGCGCCGCGGTGGCTCGATCGTCGGTTGGTAGGTCCGCAAGTGGATCGTCGAAATGGACCAGCAGATGGTCGCGGGCGCGCCGGACGGTTTCGGAGGTCAGGTGACCATCCTCCAGGCGCTCCAGGTAGTCGCGGCCGAGCGTGCCGCCGCCGAGGCAGAGCGCGAGGAAGGTGCGCTCGGCAGCCAGCGCCACCGAGCCGGGTGAGCCCGCGGCCGGTGCCCGGCGATCGCCGGCGGGCGCCGGCGCTGTGAGGTTGGCGCCGACGTACTCCGCGGGCACGTCGAGCCGGTCCGCCACGAGGCGGACGAGATGGTCTCGGGTAGCGCTTCTGAGGGGGGTGGCTGAGATCAATGGGCGCGCCTCCTCGAGGGCTCGGTCCCTCCCGGCGGGGGTCCCCAGGTCCGCATCGGCAAGAACGCGACGAACCTGAAACTCGAGCATCGATACCGCGCGCCCCACACGCGCGCTGAACGCCTCCACACCACTCGACTCCAGCATATCCGCGGGATCCTTGCCTTCCGGCATCTCGATCACCAGCAGCTCGGTCCCGCGCTCCCCCGCGCCCCGCACCGCTCGCAGCATCGCGTTCATCCCGGAGCGGTCCGCGTCGAGCGCGAGAAGCAGGAGGGGCGCCGCCCGCTCCAGCTCGCTGAGCTGGTCCTCGGTCAGGGCGGTGCCCATGATCGCGACCGACTCCCGGAGGCCGGCCTGGTGGAGAGAGAGCACGTCCGTATAACCCTCGACCACGATCAACCGAGCGGTCTTTGCGGCATGCGATCGCGCCAGGTCGATCCCGAAGAGCTGGCGACCCTTGTGGAAGAGCTCGCTCTCGGCGGTGTTGAGGTACTTCGGGCCCCTGCCCTCCCCCATCGCCCGGGCCCCGAAGCCGAGCACCCGTCCGCGGGCGTCGGCGAGCGGGAACGTGATCCGCCCCCGGAAGCGGTCGTAGAGGCCACCCCCTCGCCCGCGCCGGGCGACGTCGGCCGCGATCAGCTCCTCCGGCCGAAATCCGTCGCGCTGGGCGGACAGCGCCACCCTGTCCGGGGCGCTCGGGGCGTAGCCGACCCGGAAGTCGCGCAGCACCTCCTCCCCCAGGCCGCGCCCCTCGAGGTAGGCGCGAGCCTTGCTCGCCTCGCCGGACTCCCACAGGAACGTCGCGTAGAAGCGGGAGGTCCGCTCGAGCAGGGCCAGGAGCCGCTCCCGCCGCCGGCGCCGCTCCTCGGCCTTGGGATCCTCGGCCTCGCGGGTGAGCTCGACTCCGTAGCGGTCGGCCAGCAGCTCGACCGCCTCCGGGAAGTCGAGCGCCTCCGTCTCGCGCACGAAGCCGATGGCGTCGCCCCCGGCCTCGCAGCCGAAGCAGTAGTAGACCTTCTTCTCGGCGTCCACCGAGAACGACGGGGTGCGCTCCTCGTGGAAGGGGCAGAGCCCGACCCAGCGGGAGCCGACCCTGCGCAGGTCGGTCTTGGCCGAGACGAGCTCGACCATATCGACCGTCTGCCTCAGCCGCTCGAGCGAGTCGTGCGTGTAGAGGCCGCTTCTCAGTGGTCGCTCCGCGAGGTGAGTGGAGGGGCCACCTAGAACCCCTCCGGAAGCCAGAGGTCTGCGAAGCGCCGGACGGCGAAGCGGTCGGTCATTCCCGCGAGGTAGTCCACGATCCGCTGCGGATCCGACGCCCCCTCCACGGCGGGGGGCGGGACGTTGTCCGCGTAGTGGTCGAACAGCGCGCGCAGCATGCGCTCGATGCGCGGCTTCTCGCGCTGGGCGTCGGGAGCCAGGTAGACGCGGTCGAACATGAATTTGCGCAGGCTGAGCATCGCGCCCCCCACCTCGTCGCCCTGGACGATGTCGCCCTCGGCCTCGGAGCGGGCCAGCAGGTCGCGCACCAAGGCCTCGATCCGCTCCGAGCCCGCCTCGCCGAGCAGTTCCACGTCGTCGCGCGGGAGGTCCTCGAAGCGCAGCACTCCGGCGCGGATCGCGTCGTCGATGTCGTGGTTTATGTAGGCGATCCGGTCGACCACGTGCACGATCCTGCCCTCCAGCGTCCCGGCCTGCTCGGCGCCGGTGTGGCGCAGGATCCCGTCGCGCACCTGCTCGGTCAGGTTGAGGCTCTCGATCCGCTCGACAACCCGCAGCGAGTGCTCGTTGTGGCGGAAGCGCAGCCCGAAGCGCTCCTGGAGGCAGTCGTCGAGCACGGCCTCGCCGATGTGCCCGAAGGGAGGGTGGCCGAGGTCGTGTCCGAGCCCCACGGCCTCGGTGAGGTCCTCGTTGAGCCCGAGCGCCCGGGCCACGTTGCGGGCTATCCCGCACGCCTCCAGCGTGTGGGTCAGCCGGGTTCGGTAGTGGTCACCCTCGGGGGCGATGAAGACCTGGGTCTTGTGCTTGAGCCGCCGGAAGGCCTTGGAGTGGACGATCCGGTCGCGGTCGCGCTGGAAAGGGGTGCGGTGATCCGAGTCCTCCTCGGGGAGATCTCGGCGAGCGGGGTAGGAGCGCGCGGCGAGCGGCGACAGCCGCTCCTCCTCGAACCGCTCGATTCGCTCCCTGAACGAAGCCTGTGCCGTGCCAAGCATCGGGCTCAAGGCTACGACTCGGCGCGGGCGACCATCGCGTCGGCATCGAAGTCGCCGGCGTCCGTGCCGAGTCCCTGGGCGACGAGCGACGCGCAGGCCGATCCGAGCAGGGCGGCCTCCTCCGGCCGCCTGCCCATCGACAGCCCGCGCAGGAAGCCGGCCGAGTACGCGTCGCCACATCCCGTCGTATCGACCACCTCCACCTCGAAGGCCCGAACGGGCACGACTTCGCCCTCGGCCACTACGAGGCTTCCCTCCGCGCCACGGGTCACGGCCACCAGGCCCACGCCTCGCTCGAGCAGGGCCCGCGCCGCCTCCACCACGTCCTCGCGCCCGGTCAGCTTCTTTGCCTGGTCGTCGTTGGGCAGCAGGTAGTCCACGTGCTCCAGCGCCGGCGCGATCATCTCCAGCAGCTCCGGCCAGCCGTCGGCGAGGATGTCCATGGAGGTGCGTGTGCCGTGCTCCCGGCAGAAGCGGAGGATCTCGGTGGCGGCCTCCGGGCCGATGAACTCCGGCCCGCCCAGGTGAAGGAAGTCGGCGGCCTCGATCGCCTCCCAGGGCACGTCGTCGAGCCCGTAGCTGCCGTTGGCGCCGATCACGTGCAGCGCGGGCCGCTCTCCCGTCGGCCGGATCGGGAGCACGGTGGCGGAGGTCTGGACGCCGTCACGGCGGACCAGATGGGTGCAGTCGACACCGAACCGGTCGAGCTCCGCGACGAGGACGTCCCCCAGCCGGTCGCTGCCGACGGCGCCCGCGCTCTGCACCCGCGCGCCGAGCTTTGCCAGCGTGACCGCCACCCCGCCGGCCGCTCCCGCCGGGGAGAGCCGGATCTCCTCGACCAGCGTCCCGCCCTGGCCCTCCGGGATCTCCGTCACGGGTCGGACGAGGACGTCGAGTATGTGGGCGCCCAGGGCGACCGCCTTCATCGCGCCCGCACCTGCCCGTAGCCACGCTCCTGCACCGCCTCGATCACGCCCTGGAGCTCGGCGTCACCGAGCACCCGCGGCTCGCCGATCGCCCGCGCCCGCCAGTAGACCTCGCAGGCCCACTCGAGCAGGAGCGCGAGCTCGGTGGCCGCGGCGCAGTCAGCGGCGAAGCACACGGCGCCGTGGTTCTGCATCAGGGCCGCGGAGCGGCCCTCCAGTGCGGCGTGGACGCCCTCGGCGAGCTGCGGCGTTCCGAAGGTGGCGTACGGCGCCACGCGCACGGTCCCGCCGAACGCGAGCATCTGGTAGTGGACCGGCGGCAGCTCGTCGATTACGCAGCCGAGCGCCGTGGCGACCGGCGAGTGCGTGTGGACGATCGCGCCGGCGTCGAAGCGCTCGTACACACCGAGGTGGAGGAACAGCTCCGAGGTGGGCGCCAGCTCACCCTCGACGACCTGCCCCTCCATGTCGACGACGGTAGCCTGCTCCGGACCCAGCTCGGCGAGCACGGCGCCGGTCGGGGTGACGACGACCCGGTCGTCCGCGCGGGCGCTGACGTTCCCTGCCGTGGCGCGGACCAGGCCCTCCCGCGCGAGCCGGCGGCAGGCCTCGGCGACGGCCCCGCGTTCGCTTTCCAGCCCCACGGGCCCGGAGCCTATTCCCCCCGAATGGCCGCCTGCGCCGCCGCCACGCGGGCAATCGGCACCCGGTAGGGCGAGCAGCTCACGTAGTCGAGACCGGCCAGGTGGAAGAAGCCGATCGAGTCCGGGTCGCCGCCGTGCTCGCCGCAGATGCCCAGACCCAGCTCCGGCTTCTCCTCGCGACCGGTCCACGACGCCAGCCGCACGAGCCAGCCCACGCCCGGCTTGTCGATCGTGTCGAAGGGGCTGCGATCGATGATCTTCGCGTCCATGTAGGTATCGAGGAACTGGCCGCCGATGTCGTCCCGCGACAACCCCAGCCCGGTCTGGGTGAGGTCGTTCGTGCCGAAGGAGAAGAAGTCCGCCTCCCTGGCGATCCGGTCCGCGGCGAAGCAGGCCCGCGGCAGCTCGATCATCGTCCCTAGCGACCACTCGAAGCCCCTGGCCTCCTCCGCTGCCACCCGGTCGACCAGCTCGCGCATCACCCGGAGCTCCTGCTCGTAGGCGACGAGGGGAATCATTATCTCCGCGCGGGGGGACTCGCCCGAGCGTTCGCGCACGGCCGCGGCGGCGCGGAAGATCGCGCGCACCTGCATCTCGTAGATCTCCGGATGCAGGATGCCGAGACGACAGCCGCGTATCCCGAGCATCGGGTTCTGCTCGGTCAGGGCGTGAACCCGCTCGAGCAGCCGCTCGAGCTCGGGGAGATCCTCGCTGCCCGCCGCCCGCGCCCGCTCGACGTCCTGCATCACATCCTCCGCCTTCGGGAGGAACTCGTGCAGCGGGGGGTCGAGCAGCCTGATCGTGACGGGCATGCCGCGCATCTCCTCGAACATCCCCTCGAAGTCCTCCTGCTGGACCGGCAGCAGCTCGTCGAGCGCGGCCCGTCGGTCCTGCTCGCCGTCCGCCATGATCATCGCCCGCATCTTGGGCTGGCGGTCTGCGGCCATGAACATGTGCTCGGTGCGGCAGAGGCCGATTCCCTCGGCGCCGAACTCGTGCGCCTTCAGGGCGTCCTCCGGTGTGTCGGCGTTGGCCCGCACGCCGAGCTGGCGAATCTCGTCGGCCCATCCGAGCACCTTGTTGAACTCCTCCGAGACCTTCGGCTCCTGGAGCGGGACGTCGTCGACGGTGACCACGCCGGCGCTGCCGTCGATGGCTATCCGGTCGCCCTCCTGCAGCGCCGTCTCGCCCACACGCACCTTCCGGGCCTCGAGGTCTATCTCGAGCGGCGAGGCCCCGGCCACGCACGGCTTGCCCATGCCGCGTGCCACGAGCGCGGCATGGCTCGCCTTACCGCCCTCCGAGGTGAGGATCCCCTTGGCGGCGTGGAAGCCCGCCACGTCGTCAGCCTCCGTGAACGGGCGGACCAGGACGACCGCGCGGCCGTCTTCCCCGGCCTCAACGGCCTTCTTCGCGGTGAAGACGATCTCACCCTTGGCCGCTCCGGGAGACGCGGCAACGCCGCGGGCCAACACCTCGTAGTCCGCGTCCGGCGCGAAGGTGGGATGGAGAAGGGCGTCGAGCGATCCCGGGTCGATGGTGGCGATCGCCTCCTCCCGCTCGAGGAGCCCCTCCCCGACCGCGTCGACCGCGAACCTCACCGCGGCCTGGGCCGGGCGCTTGGCCGCCCGCGTCTGGAGCATGGATAGGCGCCCCTCCTCCACCGTGAACTCGGTGTCTTGCATGTCCTTGTAGTGGCGCTCGAGCGTGCGCAGGATCTCGATCAGCTCCGCGTGGGCCTCCGGCATCGTCTCCTCGAGCTCGCTCAGATCGTGGGGATTGCGAACCCCGGAGACCACGTCCTCGCCCTGGGCGTTCGGGAGGAAGTCCCCGGAGGGGTTCGGTTCGCCGGTGATCTCGTCACGTGAGAAAGCCACACCGGAGCACGAGTCGTCGCCCTTGTTCCCGAACACCATCTGCTGAACGTTCACGGCGGTGCCCCACTCCGCGGGGATTCGGTTGATGCGCCGGTAGCTGACGGCGCGATCGCCGAGCCATGAGTCGAACACCGCTCTGATCGCCTCGCGCAGCTGGTCCATTGGCTCTTGCGGGAACTCCTCTCCGGTCTCGTCGCGGTAGAGGCCCTTGAAGGCGTCGGTGAGGGCCTTCAGCTGGTCCACGCCGAGCTCGACGTCGAGCTGCACCCCCGCTTCCTTCTTGCGCTCGGCGATCGCGTCCTCGTAGCGCTCGCCGGCGATCCCCTTGCCGACGTTGCCGAACATCTGCGTGAAGCGCCGGTAGGAGTCCCAGGCGAAGCGCTCGTTGCCGGTGGTCCGCGCCAGCCCCTCCACCGACTCGTCGTTGAGCCCGAGGTTGAGGATTGTGTCGAGCATGCCCGGCATCGACTCCCGCGCGCCGGAGCGGACCGAGACCAGCAGCGGGTCGGGGCGGTCACCGAGCTTCTTGCCCGCGATCTCCTCGAGCCGGCCGAGGCCCTCGGCCACCTGGCCGTCGAGACCCTCGGGAAAGCTCCGGTCGCCCTCCATGTAGGCGACGCAGGCCTCCGTCGTGATAGTGAACCCGCCGGGTACCCGCTCGAGGCCCAGGACGCGGGTCATCTCGGCGACGTTGGCGCCCTTGCCCCCCAGGAGGTCGCGCATCTCGCGCGAGCCCTCGGAGAAGTCGTAGACCAGCTTGGCACCGGTGGCGACTGCCACCGAGCCATGTTAGAGCGGGTGGCCGCAGTAGTGACCTGCCGCGCCGTTTTCAGGCGACGCGCCGCAGACGCACGTGAGCGTGGTACTCCAGGGTCTCCCCGAGCGCCCGGTCGGCCTGCCGTAGCGCCGGCTCCGGCGCCATGGGCGCCTCGGCCAGCGGCCGGCCCAGCGCGGCCACCAGGAACGCATGGGCGTCGGGCCCGAGCGGGAACGAGCCGGCCTCGCAGCCGGCGCAGACCACGCCGCCGGCGCTCGGCGCGAATGCGCCGAGATGCTCGGTCTCTCCGCACGAGGCGCAGCTCCCGAGCTCGGGGGCGAAGCCGGCCGCCAGCAGGAGCTTGGCGCGGAAGGTCAGCGCCTGGGCGCGGGTGGCCGCGCGGGGGTCCGCGTCCAGCAGCGCCAGCTCGTGACAGAGCAGGTTGTAGGCCGGGGGGTTCGCCTCGCCGGAGTCGAGCAGGCGCAGCACCGCGTCGCAGGCCTGCACCGCCCGCTCCAGGGAGTCGCGGCGCTCGCGGAGCGCCGGGTGGGCGTGCACGGTGTCGGCCTGGCTGACAGTGCAGAGCTCGCCCCGCCCCTGGTGAAGCACCAGGCGGACCCGCATCAGCGGCTCGAGCCTGCCGCCAAGCCGCGAGCGCACCCGCCGCACCCCCTTGGCGACTGCGCCCACCCGGCCGCGGTCGTGGGTATAGAGGTGCAGTACGCGATCCGCCTCGCCATAACGGATCGAGCGCAGGACAACCGCCTCGGTCTTGAACGGACCGGCCACAAATACACTTTGAGATCGATGTCGGACGAGAACGACGTCACGCTCTACACCACCGAGCCCTGCGGCTTCTGCCGGCAGGCCAAGGACCTGCTCGAGAGCCGCGGAGTCCGCTTTCGCGAGGTCAACCTGGCCAAGGACCCGGACGGGCGGGCCGATCTCGTGGCCCTCACCGGGCAGATGACGTTCCCTCAGATCCTGGTCGGCAAGCGCTCCATCGGAGGCTTCCGCGAACTGCTGGAAGCCGACCGCGACGGGATCCTCGACAACCTGCTGGCGGCCTGAGGCGCCGCGCTAGCGAGCAGCGACCAGCGGCCTCCTCGGCGCCCGCTGGCAGTAGCTGCAGAAGTACGTTCCCCGACCCGCCACCCGCAGCTTCTTGATCGGCCTGCCGCAGCGCGGACATGGCTCGCCCTCGCGGTCGTAGGCCAGGAAGCGGTCCTGGAACGAGCCGCGCGCCCCGTCGGCGTGGCGGAAGTCGTCGATCGAGGCGCCCTTGGCGTCGATGCCCGCCTGTAGCGCCTCCACCACGGCGTCCCTGAGCGCCGCGAGTTGCGGCACACGCAGGGTGCCCACCGGACGCAGCGGATGAATTCGCGCCCGCCACAGGGCCTCGTCCGCGTAGATGTTCCCCACGCCGGCGATCCGCTCCTGCGTGAGCAGGAAGGCCTTCACCGGGGCCCGCCGTCCCCGCGCCAGCGCACGGAGCGCCCCGGCCGTGAAGTCCGGATCGAGCGGCTCCGGGCCGAGCCGGGCGTCGAAGTAGGCGTCGCGGGCGTCGGAGCCGAGCAGCACCCCACCGGTGCCGAAGCGGCGCACGTCGCAGAAGAGCAGGCGCTTACCTCCCTCGAGGACGAAGCGCGCGCGCAGGTGCGGCCGCTCGTCCTCGTGCACGAGCAGGAGGGTGCCGGTCATCCTCAGGTGCATCGCCAGGTGCACTTCGTCCTCGAGCTCCAGCAGGAGGTACTTGCCCCGCCGCCCCACGCGCTCGATGCGCCGGCCGCGCACGGCGTCCTCCAGGGCGGCCGGCTCGGCCGGTTCGCACCAGCGCGGATCCAGGATCTCGAGCCGCTCGAGCCGCCGGCCCTCCAAGTGCGGCGCCAGCTGGCGCCGGATCGTCTCGACCTCGGGCAGCTCGGGCATCAGCGGCTCCCTCCGCTAGGCAGCGGAACCGGGATCGCGACGGGTGGTCGGCGCACCCCTGCGGTTCTAGCAGGCGGAGGTCAGTGCACCGTGGCGCGCGGGTGGGCGCGGAAGTACACGTCCTTGAGCCGCTCGCTCGACAGATGCGTGTAGAGCTGCGTGGTGGCCACGTCCGCGTGTCCCAGCATCTCCTGCACGGAGCGCAGGTCGCAGCCGCCCGCCAGGAGATGGGTGGCGAACGTGTGCCGCAACGTGTGCGGGCTCATGCGGTCGGCGAGCCCGGCGGTCTGCGCGTGGCGGCGAACGATCTTGTAGAGGCCCTGCCGGGTGAGCGGGCCGCCGCGGAAGTTGACGAACAGGTGGCGCTCGGGCCGCGCCTTGACGAGCTCCGGTCGGCCGCGCTCCAGGTAGCCCCGAACGGCCGCGAGCGCGCTCTGACCTATCGGGACGACGCGCTCCTTGGAGCCCTTGCCCCGCGCGCGCAGCACCCCGTCCTCGAGGTCCAGATCTGAGATCTCGAGTCCGATCGCCTCCGAGGCGCGCAGGCCGCAGGCGTACATGAGCTCCAGCAGCGCCCTGTCGCGCCGGGCCGTGGGCTCGTCGCCGCGCGGCTGGCGCAGAAGGCGCTCCACCTCTCCGCGCGTCAGGACCTGCGGCAGCTTTCGGCCCCGCCGCGGCGCACTGAGGCTCGCGGTCGGGTCGGACTCGCGCAGGCCTTCGCGGCGCAGGTGCCTGTAGAACGAGCGCAGGCAGGCGGCCTTCCTGTGGATGGTGGCGGGTGAGGCGCCCTTTCCGTTGCCTGCCGCCAGCCGGGTGAGAAAGTCGGAGACGTCCGCGGCAGTCGCCGCAATCGCCGTGACGTCCCGCTCGTCCAGGAAGCGCCCGAACTGCAGCAGGTCCGTGCGGTAGGCCTCCAGCGTGTTGCGCGACAGTCCCCGCTCGAACTCGAGGTAGGCGAGGAAGTCGAGCAGGAGCTCGCCGAAGCGCCTCGACTCGACGGGGTGTGCGACCGTGGCCATCACCGAGGGGCTTCGGGCGACTCGCCCGCATCCCTTGACGATGCAAGCTCGCCGTCAGCGCTTGAAGGCCCGGAACCAGAGGAGGCCTACGAGGCTCTTGCCGTCGCGGCACTCCTCGATCGCGTCGTCGAGGCACTCCAGTGGCACCTCGACGACCTCGATCCGCTCCTCCTCGTCGCTGTCCGCCTGCCGGTCGTAGAGGTCGGTGGCGAGGTAGAGGTGCATCTCCTCGTCGGCGAAGCCCGGCGTCGTGTAGAAGCTCGTGAGCTTCTCCCAGCTGCGGGCGCCCTTGCCGATCTCCTCCGCCAGCTCGCGCTCCGCGGTGGCCCGCTCGTCCTCGCCCTCCTCGTCCAGCTTGCCGGCCGGCAGCTCCAGCAGGGCCTGCTCGTCCACGGCCTCGCGGGGTTGCCGAACCAGATAGAGCCGTTCCCCGTCGTGGGCGACGATCGCCACGGCGCCGGGATGCTCGACGATCTCCCGCTCCGCTTCCTCGCCGTCGTCGAAGCGGAAATGGTCGACGCGCACCCTTGCGATGCGCCCCTCCCAGGCGGTCTTGCTGTCTACGCGCTCGAAGCCGATGCCTCCACTATGCCCAGAGTCACGTCCAGCATGATCTCCAGCGCCTCGACGCTGACCGATTCGTCGGGTTCGTGGTTGCGCTCGGTGCCGTTCGCCACGTTCAAGACTGGCAGGCCGGCGGCCGTCAGGGCATGGGCGTCGCTGCCGCCCCCGGTGCCGCGGTAGACCGGCTCTATGCCCACACCCCGCAGCGCCGCCGAGGCGGCCTCCACCGCCGGGGCGCTACGGGGCAGCCGGTAGGCCCGGAACTGGCGCTCCACTGAGGTCTCGACGTCGCACTCCGCGTCGCTCGCGGCCTCGGAGGCCGCATCGACGAGCCTCCCCACGAGCTCTCCGGCGCGATCGTCGTCGAGGCTGCGTGCCTCGAGCTCCACGCGGCAGCGCTCGGCGACCACGTTGGCGGCGGTGCCGCCCTGGATCCGGCCGACGTTGACGGTCGTCCCCTCGTCGAGGCGGCCCAGTGGCATCTTCCCGATCGCCCCCGCGGCGGCCGCGATCGCGTTGCGCCCGTCCTCCGGCCTGATGCCGGCATGCGCGGCCGCTCCGCGGAAGCGCGCCTCGATCTTGTAGTAGGTCGGCGCCGCAACGATGAGCTCGCCGATCGGCGAGGCGTGGTCGAACACGAAGCCGTATTCGGCCCTCAGCCGCCCGACGTCGAACGCCTTCGCCCCGCGCAGGCCGGGCTCCTCGCAGGTGGTGAAGAGGAGCTCCACACCCACCGGCGAGCCGCCGCCCGCGAGCCGCCGAGCCGTGCCGATGATCGTGGCCACGGCCGCCTTGTTGTCGGCCCCGAGTATCGCCGCGTTGCGGTTGCGGAAGACGCCCTCCTCGCGCACGACCTCGATCGGCGCGTCGACCGGGACGGTGTCGAGGTGGGCACAGAGGAGCACGGTCCGCGCGCCCTGGGGCGCCGGCATCCGGGTAAAGAGGTTGCCAGCCTCGGAGCCGGTCTCGGCGGCGCTCCCGTCCTCCTCCACCTCGAGCCCCAGCGCCCGCAGCTCGCCCGCCACGGCGTCGGCCATCGCCCGCTCCCGTGTGGACGGGCTCTCGATCTCGCACAGCCGAGCGAAGTCGTCGAGCAGCCGCGCGCGCTCCTCGGCGGAGGCGCGCACTACTTGTAAGGCTGGACAGCCCTGACCGAGGGCTCCCCCTCGGGCGCGCGCCGCAGGGCGCGCTCGATCGCCGCCCGCACGAACTCGCGGAACAGCGGCTGCGGCCGCAGAGGCCGCGACTTGAACTCCGGGTGGAACTGCGAGGCGACGAAGAAGGGATGTTCCGGCAGCTCGATGATCTCGACCAGCCTGTCGTCGGGCGAGGTGCCCGAGAAGACGAGACCGGCGTGCTCGAGCCGCTTACGCAGGTGGTTGTTGACCTCGTAGCGGTGGCGGTGGCGCTCGTAGATCACGGCCTCGGCGTATATGTCGCGCGCTCGCGTGCCGTCGTGGAGCTTCACCGGGTCCGCGCCCAGGCGCATCGTGCCGCCCATGTCCCGGACC
>Ga0126312_10001963_pt1 | contig 13605 bp, 12 predicted proteins | sample Plot104A_FD_92537 | JGI IMG/M metagenome (GOLD analysis project Ga0126312, IMG submission 92537) | Serpentine soil microbial communities from UC McLaughlin Reserve, CA, USA - Plot104A | ecosystem: Environmental > Terrestrial > Soil > Grasslands | place: USA: UC McLaughlin Reserve, Lake County...
CTTGACGCCCCCGCTGGACGCCTGTCAGCGCGTAGGCTGAGCCCGGCGGGACGGCGCACAGCCACCCCCTCCGCGGGCCGGTAGCTCAGCGGTCAGAGCAGCGGACTCATAATCCGCCGGGCGGAGGTTCGAATCCTCCCCGGCCCATTAGACGTCGAACGGATCGGGTGGCCCTTTGGGGCCACCAGACTGTGGCATTCGATCCGGGCGGGGACCTACGTTCTAGTTGATGCTCTTCGAGGACGACCTGCAACCTGAGTCGAAGGACATGAACTGCGAACTTGAGCAAATCCAGGCTCGGATACCCGGGCATGATCTCCAGCGCGCACCGCCGCAGCCCGGTGGCGGCAGTGGCAAAGCCCGAAAGGTCGCCGCGCAATATCACGGGGTTGACCCGCCCCCAGATCGGTACTAGCGTCGCCACATGGGCTATCGATGGCAAGGGTCTGCTCGCAGCGGAGTTGCTCTGGCCGTCGTTATGGCGTTCGCGCTGTCGCTGATGCGTAGCGACCGGGTGGTCTGGAATCGAAAGCGGCGGTGACCGTGAAGGGACCGACCATACGCCGCCAGTCGGCCGCGCGATGAGCAGCCCCCGCCCAGCGCTTGCCTCGTGCGTTGCGCTGGCGATCCTCGCACTGGCGCTGACCGCGCCCAGTACCGCGGTCGCTGCCGACCCGGTGATCGCCGCCGCGGGCGACATCGCCTGTGACCCGGCTAGCGACTACTTCAATGACGGGACCGGCGACGCCACACACTGTCATCAGCAAGCCACCGCAAACCTCCTGAGCTCCGGTGCATACACACAGGTGCTGCCGCTGGGCGACACGCAGTACGAGAACGGCACCCTCGCGAAGTTCCAGACGTCCTATGACCCAAGTTGGGGCCGGATGCGGTCGATCTCCCGGCCCGCCGTGGGCAACCACGAATACTCATCGGGGGCTGCCGGTTACTTCGACTATTTCAACGGCGTCGGCAACCTGACTGGGCCCGCCGGCGACCGCTCGCAGGGCTACTACAGCTTCGACGTGTCTCTCCCGTCCGGCTCGCGCTGGCACATCGTCGCCATCAACTCCGAGTGTTCTTCGTCGAACGCCGGGAACGTCGGTCAGGCGGGGGCCTGCGACGCGGGCTCCGCGCAGGACCAATGGCTGAAGGCCGACCTCGCGGCGAATACCACTGCGTGCACGCTCGCTTACTGGCACCATCCGCTCTTCAGCTCGGGGGGGATCGGCAACAACGCGCCCATGCAGCAGATCTGGCGTGACCTCTATGCCGCCGGGACCGACGTCGTCCTGAATGGCCACGACCACAACTACGAGCGATTCTCACCGCAGAATCCGCAGGGAACCTCCGACGCGGCCAACGGGATACGCGAGTTCGTAGTCGGCACCGGAGGCAAGAGCCAGCTGGCCATGGGCACCCTCAAGCCCAACAGCGAGGTGCGGCAGAACAGCGCCTTCGGCGTGCTCGAGCTTGCGCTTCATGACAACGGCTACAACTGGCGCTTTGCGCCCGAGGCGGGCCAGAGCTATACCGACTCCGGGTCGGCGAGCTGCCACGGCACGCCGGCGACGGCTCCACCCGTGGCCTCCACGACGGACGCCGGCTCGATCGGGCCAGACTCGGCACGCGCGCTGGGCAGCGTGAACCCGAACGACCAGGTGACGACCTACCACTTCGACTATGGAGGGACCGGGTCCTACGGGCTGTCGACCACAGACCAGCAGGTCACTCCGAGTGACAACACCGACCATCAGCTGTCGGCCGTGCTCACCGGGCTCGCCGCGTCGACGACGTACCACTACAGGGTCGTCGCGACCAACGGCTCGGGAACCACGTACGGGCAGGATCGCACCTTCACCACCGCTGCCCAGGCGAGCACCGCCTACTCGAGGGACGTGCTCGCTACGCCCGGCTTGCAGGGCTACTGGAGGCTGGGTGAGAGCACCGGGACACTCGCAGCCGATGCCGTCGGCGCCCACACCGGTACCTTCGGTGGCGGCTTTACCCTGGCCCAACCGGGAGTCCTCTTCGGCGATGTCGATACCGCCGCTCTGTTCGACGGCGCGAGCGGCGAGATGACAGCGAACGGTCTCGGGCTGTCAGGCTCCGGCTCGATCGAGGGCTGGTTCTACTGGCAGCGCGGGGCCGTGTTGCTGCGCGACAGCACCTCTGCCTCTACGGGCGGCTGGATCCTGGCCTGGGACAACGGAGGCACGCTCTACTACCGGGTTGCAGGTAAGTCGTTCAGCACTGGTCGGAGCGCTAACACCTACAAGAACGCCTGGCACCACTTCGTGCTCACGAAGAGCTCGGGGCGCGTCACCCTGTACATCGACGGCAGCGCGGTCCACTCGTCGAAGAGCGCGCCAAACACTGCTGCGGTCATGCCGTGGCACGTGATGCGCAACGGCACCTACTCCACGTACGCGGGTGGCCGGGTCGACGAGCTAGCCATCTACGGCAGCGCCCTGTCGGCCTCTGCCGTGGCGCGCCACTACGCGCTCGGTCGGAGCGGCTGACCGCGCGCGTTTACTCCGAAGCTCGCTTGGCGGAGAAGACGATCTGCCGCCCGCTGGGCGACCAGTCGGGGTCGGTCGCCTCCAGCCTCGGACCGCTGATGCGCCGGGGTGCGCTGCCTACGCCAAGCCGAGCAACCTCGATTTTGCTGCCGTGGAGGGTCACGCCGACGAACGCGATGCTGCGCCCATCGGGCGACCAGGCCGGCTGTTCGGCGTTGTGCGCCGTCGTTCCAGCAATCAGCCGGTGCGCGCCCGAGCCGTCGGCCCGCATGACGTACACCGACCAGGCGCCGCTTGGTTCCTGGCGTTGGAAGGCGATTCTCCGACCGTCGGGAGACCAGGCCGGCGCGAGTTCCTGAGCGGGCGACCGCGTGACTCGCCGAAGCCCTCGTCCGCTCGGAAGAATCGTGTAGAGGTCCCAGCCCGCCACGCCCCGCCGGCGGGCGAAGATGATGGCATCTCCACGGGGTGACCATGCCGGATCCTCGACTACGGCGCCAGCGAGGAGGGGATACGAGGTTCCCTTGCGCGCGGACAGCGCATATAGCCCCCCGCCCACGCGAACCACGGCCAGCGCCCTGCCGCTTGGAGACCAGCTCGGGTCGGTGAGATTGCCAAGTCGGGCAGAGACGCTCGTGCGCCTTGAGCCGTCCGCTCGCGCCGTCCAGACGGCTGCGTCGCAGTCCTCGCACTCGGGGCGAACGAACGCGATCAGGCCTGTGGCAGTCGACCACGCGGGCGTTACCGGCACCTCGGACGGAGTCGGCACTGACAGGCGCGGACCGCCTCCCCCCGCCGGGACGACGTAGACGCTCCATTCCGCCTCCCCCTCATCGCCGCCCCCGCCCGGTTTTGTCGGCGGCCGGCTCGGCGTCCGTCGGCGGCCTGGCGCTCGTTGCGTTGCCGGCAGCTGGACCTGAGCGGGAGCAGTGTGCCGGTTTGGCCCTTCCTGGTTGCCGGCGCGGTGGTTGTGATCTGATTCCACGGGGCCGGCTTCCGTCAGCGTCCCCACCAGCACGAGACCAGCCAAGAGTGCGCCGGCGACGCTTAGTCCGATCTTCCACCTGCGCGGGACGCCTGCCAAGCTTCCAGCGTAGCCTCGATCGGGCGCAGCGCCGCGCCGTACATCAGCAAGCAGTACCGGAAGCTCGGCGTTCGCGGCCGCGCCGAGGCCGGCGCGGAAGCCGTCCGCCTCGGCCTCGCCCGCGAAAGCTAGCTAGCAGCCACCAGCAGCCGCAAACGCCGGAGCGGACTCATAATCCGTCGCCCGGAGGTTCGAATCCTCCCCGGCCCACTGGAGCGCGCTGGTTCGCCGCGCTATGCGGGGAACTCGTCCATCACCTCGCGCAGCATCCGCAGCGAAGTACGCCACTCGACGCGCGCGTAGGACGCCTCCACGGCGTCCATGTCCAGCAGCCCCCTGGCGCTCGCTTCCGCGAAGACCTCGCGTAGCTCGTCGTGCGGCAGGATCTCGGCGAGGTCCACCAGCGTGCGGGAGATGCTCGTGACGGGAAGACCGTCGACGACGGTGAGGTCGTCCGGGTGCAATGCGGGCGCGCGGTGACTGCGGACACCGGGCACGTTCGTATGGGCGCCGCGCGGGTCGCCTGGGCTGCCAGCGACTGTGATGTGAATGGGCTCGTTGCCTAGGTTGCGCATGCCTCGATCCTGGCGCTCGGAAGGTGACGGGAGAGTGCATTGCGTGACAACTTCGTGACCCTGTCGCCCACCGCCGGGCGCTACTCGGCGCGCCGTCCGCGTCGTGCGCTGAGCTTTGCGCGTGGACCCGAATCCAGTGACGAACGAACCTGTGTACGAGCGGCTGGCTTATGAGGCGGCCTTGCGGGCACTCGACAAGCAAGAGCGGCTCATCGACGAACTGGGGAATCGGACGGGCCTGCTGCCCGGGCAGCGCCGGCGCATCCTCCGGTCCGCCGGCGCGGATTTCACATCTCGGAGGGCGCGCGGGCCACGATCAGACTCCGGATGTCCACGCGAGCCCTCCGCACCCTGAAGCAGAAGCACCGCCTGCTGCTGCGGGCCCGGCCAAGGCACGCGACCCGGCGGGCAATGTGGGCCGCGCCGCCCGCCGGGTGATCCTGCTGGCCCCGTAACGTGCAGCCACGGCCGTTCTTGGCGGCCCGGGCGATTCACCCGGGCCGTCATCGGTCTCAGAAGGGCCGCCATCGGTCTCAGAACAGCTGTGTGCAGCTCAGCGAGCTGGACCCGCTGACGATCTGCCCGGCTCCCGTCTGGCGAGTATGGATGGCGAAGAGGCAGCTACCGTCGCGCGCTCCGGCGCGGGTAGCCGTGGCAGTCAGGCTCCCGACCGTCACGAACCGGCCCGCACCGTACCGCCGGGGAGGATCGAGCCTGGCCGAGACGGCGTGATAGCCGAATTGCTCAAGCCCGCGCTCCACCTGCGCCGCGACGGCCCGTGCGCTCGCCATCGCATCCGCACGCGACAGCTTGGCCGGCGCCGCGCCGGCGCTGGCCGGAGCCGCAAGCGCGAGCAAGCCGGCCGAAATAACGATGCCCTTTCTCATTGGATCACCTTCCCTGTAGCGGTTGATCCGCTACGCCAAAGCACCGGTTCCGATGCGGTTTGCGCGGCGGCTCAGCGAGTCGGGATTCACGCTAGGCCGGCGGGCGCCGGCGGGCATCGGCAGACCTGCCCAGATTGAGAAGGGCCGCTGCCTATCTTGGCCGCGCGCGGGGAAGTCGGTTGCTGCGCGGGCCCGAGGGGTCCAGTATGGGACGGTCATGTCACTCGCAGCAGCTCCGACCGCCTTGGACCCGTCGAGGGAGCTGCTCGAGCGCGGCGAGCAGCTCTCGATGCTCGGCGACTGCATCGATGCCGTGCAACGCAGCCCGCGTGGGCGCCTGCTGCTCCTCGGCGGGGAGGCCGGTGTGGGCAAGACCGCGCTCCTGCGACGCGCCTGCGACAACCGCCCGGCCGGCGCGCGCCTCCTCTGGGGGGCTTGTGATGCATTGATCACTCCCCGCCCGCTCGGGCCCTTCCTTGACATCGCCGATAGCACGGGCGGCGAGCTCGAGGAGCTCGTGGAGAGCCACGCGGGAGCATTCGAGGTCGCCGCAGCGCTGATGCGAGAGCTACGGGGGCGGCCGCCGACGATCCTCGTGCTCGAGGACGTGCACTGGGCGGACGACGCGACGCTCGATGTGCTGCGACTGCTGGGTCGACGCGTGGAATCGCTGCCCGCGGCGCTGCTCGTCAGCTATCGCCAGACCGAGCTGGGCCGTTTCCATCCGCTGCGGCAGGTGCTGGGCGAATTCGGATCGGGAGCGTCAACTGCGCGGCTGAAGCTCGCGCCGCTCTCTGTCGAGGCGGTCGCGCGTCTCGCCGAGCCGCGAGGTGTCGACGGGGCCGCCCTGCACAAGCGAACGGGCGGCAATCCGTTCTTCGTCACCGAGGTGCTCGCAGCCGGAGAGGAGATCCCCGAGACGGTTCGCGACGCCGTCCTCGCTCGCGCTGCCCGGCTAACGCCTGCCGCGCGGCCGCTGCTCGATGCCGTCGCGATTGCGCCGCCGCAATCTGAGCTCTCGTTACTCGAGGCGTCCGCCCCGGACGCCCTCCCGGCAGTGGACGAATGCCTCACCTCGGGAATGCTGGTGCAGACGAACGGCGCGGTGGCGTTTCGCCACGAGCTCGCGCGTCTCGCCGTCGAGGAGGCCGTGGGGCCGGATCAAAAACTCGTCCTCCACCGCGCGACGCTGGCGGCTCTCAGCACCGCACCCGAGGGTACGGGTGACCTCGCGCGGCTTGCCCATCATGCCGAGGCGGCTCGCGACGCCGGCTCGGTACTCGAGTTCGCGCCGGCGGCCGGAGCCCGCGCATCGGCGCTGGGGGCGCACCGAGAGGCCGCTGCGCAGTACGCACGCGCGCTGCGCTTCGCCGGCGGGCTACCGCTCGCTGAACGCGCCGACCTGCTGGGGCGCCATGCGCTCGAGTGCTACGTGACCACGCAGGACGAGGACGCGCTCGCATCGAGCCGGGAGGCGCTCGACGCCTGGAGGCAGCTCGGCCAGCCCCTGCAGCAGGCGGGGGCGCTGGCCGATGTCGCTCGAGTCGCTCTGAACATGGGTCTCACGCAGGATGCGGGCGACGCGGCGCGCGAGGCTGCCGCGCTGCTCGAGGAGCTGCCGCCAGGGCCCTACCTTGCGGGGATCTACGATCTGATCGGGGGCGTGAATCTGCTGTCGGAGGACCGCGCCGAGACGGAACGGTGGAGCAGGCGCGCTCTCGACATCGCAGCACAGCTCGAGGAGCCCGCCACCGTCGTCAGCGCGCTCAGCATCCTCGGCGCCGCGGCAGCTCTCCAGGGGCTGCCGCGGGGTGCAGAACAGCTCGAGCGCACGCTCGCTCTGGCGCAGCGGTTGCCAGGTGGGGAGGACCTTGTCGGCCGGACCTACGTGCTCCTCTGCATGGCCGGCTGCCGCGGACGATCGCTCGACCTGATGGAGCGGTGCGTCGAGCCGGGGCTCGCCTACTGCGAGGAGCGCGACCTCGATGTCTGGAGCCGCATGCTCCTCGCAACGCGGAGCTGGGTCGCGCTCGAGCGCGGAGACTGGGACAGGGCGGCGGAGACGGTCGAGCTCGTGCTGATGGAGAAGTGCACGCTGTCGTCTCTCCAGGTTCGCATCGTGCTCGCCCTCCTGCGCGCGCGCCGAGGCGATCCCGATCCGCGGACGCCGCTCGAGGAGGCGCGCGAGGTGGCCGAGCGGACGGGGCAACTTTGGTGGGGATGGCAGGTCGCGGCCGCGGAGGCCGAGGCGCTCTGGCTGGGAGGGCGTCCAGAGGCGATCGCGGAGGCGACCGCCGAGACATTCGAGTTGGCGAAGCGCCTCGGCTCGCCGTGGCCCGTCGCCGAGCTTGCCTGGTGGCGCCGCCAAGGCGGCGTCCGCCCGAGGAGATTCCGTCAGATGCGGGCGGCCCGTTCGAACAGCAGCTCCGCGGCGACTGGAGTGGCGCGGCCGAGGCATGGTGGACCGCGGGCTGCCCCTACGAGGCGGCCCTCGCCCTCGCGGAGGCCGACGACGAAGACGCCCTTCGCCGCGCGCTCGAGGAGCTCCAGCAGCTCGGTGCGCAGCCTGCCACGGCGATTGTCGCTCGCCGCTTGCGGGAGCGGGGCGCACGTGCGGTGCCGCGCGGGCCGCGGCGAGCGACGAAGGCGAATCCGGGGAACCTGACCCCGCGGGAGCTCGAGGTGCTCGTGCTGGTGGCGCAGGGTCTCCGGAACGCAGAGGTCGCCGGGCGGCTCGTGGTGTCCGAGCGCACCGTCGATCACCACGTCGCGTCGATCCTGCGCAAGCTCGGCGTCCGCGGCCGCGCCGAGGCCACCACGGAAGCCGTCCGCCTCGGCCTCACCGGCCAAACCTAGGCAGCGGCTGCGCGCAACCTGGGCAGGTCTGCCGATGCGCGGCTGCCCCCGGCGCTCCTACGGTTGAAGCGTGAGTCGCGGACCGAGAGCGGGAGCGTAATGCCGAGGTACCTCGTAGAGCGAACGTTCCCGAAGGGTCTGGCGATCCCCGGTGGAGTCAAGGGCGCTCAGGTTTGCCTCGGCATCGTCGACCGCAACGCGGACGAGGGAGTCACCTGGGTCCACTCGTACGTGAGCGACGACAAGCGGAAGACGTTCTGCGTCTACGACGGGCCGACGCCCGAGGCGATCCGAAAGACCGCCGCTCGGAGCGCGCTCCCCGTGGACCGCATCACACAGGTCCGCGTGCTGGACCCGTACTTCTACGGGTGAGCCGGGGCAGGTGGGGCCCGGTTCACCCTGAGGGTGGGTATCCGCACGGCGGCGCGACTCCGAGGATTGACCCATGGCTTCCTCTCACATCGCCCCGCCGGCTTCCACCCTTGGCGCGCGCCGGCTCGTGGCCGCGCTCGCGGCCGCCTGCGCGCTGCTCGCCGCGGGCGGTAACGCGTCTACCGCGGACGCCGCGGTGACCTGCAACTTCTCGAGCGGTGCGCTCACGATTCAGAGCACCGCCGTCCTCGACGACGCGTGGATCGTGCGCAGTGGCGACAACATCGTCGTGCGCAAGTCGTTGCAGACCGCGGTCAACTGCGGCGCACAGGCGACGGTCTACAACACGCACGTGATCGCCCACCAGGACGCCTCGGGGGGCGACACCGCCTTCGAGATCGACCTCCGCGGCGGCCCGTTCTCGCCAGGCCAGGTGGACGAGCCCGGGAACACCGACGAGATCGACATCCAGGCGCTGATGGGCGCCGGCAGCGACGACCGGCTCTACATCTGGGGCAGTCAGGGTGAGGACTTCTGGCGCCTGGGCCAGACGACCAACGGGCTCGGGGTCAACCTGAACGCGGGCCTGGAGAGCGCCCCCGGGGCGACCCCCGACGTCGACGTCGATCTGCGCGATGCCGAGATGGGGGTGCTCATGTCCGGGCCGGGCGACGACCACGTGCTCGCGAGCGGCGGCCCCGAGTTCACCGGCCCGTTCCCCGTGCGGGTCGACGTGAACGGCGACGAGGGCAACGACCAGCTCGCGGGCGGGACCGGCCCCGACAACTTCACAGACGGTCCGGGAGACGACGACGTGAGCGGCGGCGCGGACAAGGACCAGATCATCGAGTGGGGCCCGACGGCCGGGAACGACCGGTTCGACGGCGGGCCAGGGTCCGACTTCCTCGGATATGGGGACTTCACGGCGCCGATGCGGATCGACCTGCGCATCTCCGCGCGCCAGGACACCGGCGCGGGAGGCCGCGACGTGCTCACGGGATTCGAGAACGCCACGACAGGCGACGGCAACGACGTCCTGATCGGGACCGACGGCGACAACTGGCTCAGCAGCGGCAGCGGCGACGACCTCGTCCTCGGTTTGGGCGGATCCGACAGGCTGTACGCGGGCCCGGGCAACGACACGGCGAGCTACGCGACGCCGGCGGCCGGTGTGAGCCGGGGCGTCACCGTCGACCTGTCGAAGCCGAGCTTCCAGGACACAGGCGGCGCCGGCGCGGACCTGCTCGACGAGTTCGAGAACGTCATCGGCAGCCCGTTCGCGGACGATCTCACGGGAACGAACATGGAGAACAGGTTCGAGGTCCGCGACGGGCAGGGCGACCAGGTCGCGTGCGGCGACGGCCTCGACACGGTGGTCGCCGACGTCGAGGGGACCGACACGCTCCGCACCGACTGCGACACGGTGCAGCTCGACTTCCGCCCCGACACGACGATCGACGTCGGCCCGGCCGGGCTGACCAGGGACCGCACGCCCGCGTTCCGCTTCAGCGCAACGAAGCCGGGCTCGAGCTTCGAGTGCTCGCTCGACGGCCGGCCGTTCGCCGCGTGCCAGCCGGCGCAGACGCTCGCCGGCGTGGCCAACGGAGCGCACATCCTCCGCGTCCGGTCACGAGACATCCTCGGCGCCGCGGACCTGAGCCCGGCCGAGCGTGCCTTCTCGGTCGACGCTACGCCGCCGCGCATCTCTCGCGCGCGCTTCTCGCGGAGCGGGCGGCTCCAGTACCGCCTGTCCGAGGCGGCGACCGTCAAGATCGCGATCCGCCGCTGCGTCCGCGCGGATGGCGGCCGGTGCAGCCGCTTCGGGAGGGCGACGATCGTGACTCGCCGCGGAACCCGGGGCGCGAACCGCGTCGCACCCGGCCACGGCGTCCCGGCGGGCCTGGCCAGCAGCGGCCGCTATCGCGTCAGGCTCGTCGCCACCGACCGGGCGGGCAACCGCTCACCTCGGGTCCGCCCGCGGTCCGGCTGAGCACGCCCCTTTGGATCATCCATCTGGGATTGGATCGTGATTCACGTGGAGGGCGAAGCCGGCCGGGTAGCAGGCGTCGACGTTGAGGGATGCCTCCCCTCGGTGCCAGCTGTACGAGCAGGGGGCGTGGTCGCCCGGAGTCCACTCGGGCTCCAGCTCGCGCCTGTAGAACCTCAACACGTCCTCCGGGATGACAGCGGCCACGAGCCCGTATTGGCGTGTGGACCAGAAGGACGTGTTGGGGCCCCCTTCGTCCGGGCTCTCGTTCCCGGTCGGGTCACCCTTCGCGAACGATGCTTCCAAGCGCGCGCTCGGATAGAGCGGTAGGCGGTTCATGATCGCCCGGTTCTGGGCCAGCCACTTCTCCTTGTCGACGCCCTGGTCTCCACAGCCGGCCGCCGGCCCGCCGGCGGCCAGGCACGCCGCAAGCATCCAGGGGACCGTGTGCCGCATCCTCAGCCCTTGGTCGCGCTGCGGCGGCGGCGCTGCTCCACGAATCGGGCGTGCTTCATCTGGATCCCGCATTCGTCCATCGAGCACCAGCGGCGGCTGTGGTTGCGGCTCTGGTCGAGGAACAGCCAGCGGCAGTTGCCGCAGAACTTCAGCCGGTCGAGCGGGCCGTCGGTGAGCAGCTCGACCGCGGCGTGCACGATCGGATGTAGGGGGTCCGTGAGCTCGCGGGGGCGCGGCCACGTCCACGCCATGGCCTCACCGTCGATTGGGGTCAGGTGCGCCTCGGCCAGCGCGGCGCGCTCTGCGTCGCGCAGCCGGTCCAGCAGCTCGGCGGAGGGCTCCTTGCCATCCGCCAGCGCGCTAAAGATCGCGTACAGCAGCTCGCGGAGCTCGATCGCACGCCCGAGGGCCCGCTTGGCGGCCTTCTCGTCGGACCGCGCGGCGGCTCGCAGCGAGCCTGCGTCACGCGCGGAGATGAGCCCCAGCCGCGCCGACCAGATCGTCACGTCCTCGTAGCTCAGGAGGAGCTCGTCGGCCGGGTTGGGTGGCTCTTCCCGCAGCCCGCCGACGGTGTTCGCGAGGTCCAGCGCGACGTGTCCGCCCTCGAGTGGGACGGTCGAGACCTTTCTTCCTGATGTGTCCACCGTCACAGAGCATACCGGACACAACCTGATATGGTGCCGTGTCCGCCAAAACGACGAACGGAGGTCACAGCAGATGTACGGCATACCGGTCATTGACGTCCCGGCCATTAGCGAGCGCTACGCGCGCTCAGCGCTGCCGCAGGCCCCGGTCCTTCGGAATGGCAAGCGGTGGCGGAGCTGGGGTGGCCCTCCGCGCCGAGCGGCGCTAGGATCGCGCCACGGTTGAGGACCTCGAGGCCCGGGGCGCTCTGCCGCCGGATTCGCAGAGAGCCAGGCACGGTGTTTTGCAGGCGTCGTGCTTGTTCTTCATCAAATCGATCGGAGGGCAAGTGTTGTCGCAGCACGTCGAGCCATTCACCTGCCAGGTCACGTCGGACGGCGATGACGTCGTGATCGCGCCTCGCGGCGAGCTGGACATGGCGACCGTCGGAGCGGTCGAGGCCGAGCTCCGGCGGGCGCACGGCGCCGGCATTCGCCGCTTCCGCCTGGACCTGAGCGGGCTCTCGTTCATGGATTCCTCGGGCCTGCACCTCGTGACCAGGTGGGTGAACGAGTCCTCACGCGACGGTTTCGGCTTCGAGCTCGAGCCGGGACCGCCGGCGGTGCAGCGGGTGTTCGAGCTGGCGGCCCTGATGGACGAGCTGCCGTTCAGGAAGCACCCCGGCTAGGCTCGCTGCCCGAGCCGGCCAAAGGAGCCGCCATGCACGCGTCCGCGCCGAGCGCGACTAGCGCTCAGACGGGCCGCTGAAGCGCGTGCGCCGGCAGCGGCTCGAGGTCGTTCTCGAAGTTGGGCGTCGACCCCACGCGCCCAATCCACGCGGTAATCCGCTCGTGCGCGCCCGGATCCGCGCCGGCGTCGCTGGCGCAGTGGACGTACGCGTACAGCGCGATGTCGGCGATCGAGTAGTCGCCCGCGACGAAGTCGCGCCCGTCGGAGAGGCCGCGGTCGAGCGCGGCGAGCGCGTCCTTCCCGCGCTCGAGCCGGTTGGCGTAGACCTCGGGCATGTGCTCGTGGCGGCCGGAGAGCTTGAGGAAGCGCGCGTAGGCCAGCTCGGCCTCGATCCGGTTCTGCTCGAACAGCATCCAGCGGAGCACGTGCGTGCGGGCGAGCCGGTCGTCCGGCAGGTAGCGGGTGCCGTCGGCGAGGTAGGCCAGGATGGCGCCGGACTCGGGGATCGTCTCGCCGGAGTCGAGCTCCAGGACCGGGATGCGGCCGTCCGCGTTGCGGCCGAAGTGCTCGGGTGTGCGCGTCTCGCCCGTGAACAGGTCGACCGTCACCCGCTCGAACGGAAGCTCGAGCTGCCTGAGCAGGATCCGGGCCTTCATGCAGTTGCCGGAGGCGGGGTGGTCGTAGAGGATCACGCGCGCAACCTAGCCTGTCGGGCGTGAGGAGACGAGCGGCAGCCCTGGTCGCGGTCCTTGCGGCGACTATCGCGGCCGCCGTCGCGCCGACGGCGAGTGCCGTCGAGGTCGAGCCGGGGGTGGACTGGACGACGATCGTGCGCGAGCGCGGCCCGGTGCGGATCAACGTGCTCGCGGTGGATCCCGCGCGCGTGCGCGGGGTGCTGTCGAATGAGCGAATCGCCGGCCGGGAGCGGGTGAGCGCGATGGGAAGGCGCGTGGGCGCGATCGCGGGGGTGAATGGAACCTTCTTCGCGCGGAGCGGCGACCCCGTGGGCGTCCTCGCGATCGACGGCGAGCTCCTGAGCGAGCCCCTGGACGGCCGCTCCGCGCTGATACTGCCGGCCGCCTCACCCGGCGCCGCCCCCGCGGGCTCGCCCAGCGCGGGCTCCGCGGCCTCGCCCGGCGCGGGTCCCGCGGCCTCGCCCAGCGCGGGTCCCGCGGCCTCGCCTAGCGCGGGCTCCGCGGCCGCTTCCCGGCCGCTGATCGCGCGAGTTCGCTTCCGGGGGCGCGTGTATGTGAACGGACGGTCGCGGCAGATCGACGGGGTAGATCGGACGCGGGGGCTGATTCCCGCGTGCGGCGGTCGCGGGGGCGACGTCCCGACCAGCCGGCCGAACCCCGTCCTGACCTGTACCGACTCGAGCGAGCTGGTGGCGCTCTCGCCGCTCTACGGCATGCGCCCGCCAGCGGAGGGCGGAGTCGAAGCCATCGTCCGTAACGGGACCGTGACGAGCGTGCGACCGCCGGGCACCGGCGGCGTGCCCAAGGACGGCCTGCTGCTCACGGGCACGGGCGACGCCGCCGCCTTCCTGCGGAAC
>Ga0126312_10001964_pt1 | contig 13605 bp, 18 predicted proteins | sample Plot104A_FD_92537 | JGI IMG/M metagenome (GOLD analysis project Ga0126312, IMG submission 92537) | Serpentine soil microbial communities from UC McLaughlin Reserve, CA, USA - Plot104A | ecosystem: Environmental > Terrestrial > Soil > Grasslands | place: USA: UC McLaughlin Reserve, Lake County...
CTGGGCGCTCGGGGCCGGCGACGGCATCGTCCTGGTCGACACCGGCATGCACGAGCCGGGGTCGCTCGCGCACCTCGAGCGGGCGATGCACATGGTCAACCTGCGGATCAAACACGTCCGCCTGCTCGTCGTCACCCATGCTCACGCCGACCACTTCGGCCAGGCGGCCCCGATCGTCGACCGGGCGAGCTGTGAGGTATGGATGAACCCGAATCTGGCGCACGCGCGCGCCTACGCGGACGATCCGGACGCGGCGCTGCAGCGGCGCATCGAGGTCGCCCGCCAGAGCGGCGTCCCGGCCGAGCCGCTGCGCGCCTTCGAGGAGCGACGCAAGAGCCAGGGCTCGGGCGTGGCCGGGTGGGTCGAGCCCGACCGCGACGCCGTCGGGGGCGTGACCTTCGAGACCGACCACGGGCGGTGGAACGTCTTCGAGACCCCGGGGCATGCGCCGTCGCACATTTGCCTCCACCAACCCGAGCGGCGCCTGCTGCTCTCCGGCGACCACCTGCTCGGCCGCGTCTCGCTCTACTACGACTACGGCTGGACGCCCGACCCCGCCGGCGAGTTCCTCGCCTCGCTGGAGAAGGTCGATGCGCTCGACGCCCGCCTGTGCCTGAGCGGCCATGGCCGGCCGTTCACCGACGTCCGCGGTCACGTGCGCGCCAACCAGGCGCTGGTCGCAGAGCGCGTGGGGCGGGTGCAGCGGGCGCTGGAGGGGGGCGAGCCCCGCACTGCCTACGAGATCATCCCCGACGTCTACGAGACCGAGCTGACGCCCGCGACCGGCGCCTGGTGGCTGGCCGAGACGCTCTGCTACCTCACGCACTCCGAGCGCGCGGGGCGGGTGCGGCGGGTCGACGGAGAGCCGGAGCGCTGGGCGAGGTAGAGCGGTCGGCTCCTACTATTTCCCGCCATGCGGATCGACGACATCATCGCCTCCCGCGCACGCGAGGGTGAGCCGGTCTTCTCGTTCGAGTTCTTCCCGCCCAGGACGCCCGACGGGGAGCGCAACCTCCAGCGAGCGCTCGACTCGCTGAGCACGCTGCAGCCCGACTTCGCGTCGGTCACGTACGGGGCCGGCGGCTCGACGCGCGACCGCACGATGGACATCGTGCGCGAGATCAAGGACCGCTATGGCATCGAGGCCATGGCCCACCTGAGCTGCGTGGGCACGACCGCCGACGAGCTGCGCGCAATCCTCAACCAGGTCCGCGAGGCCGGCATCGACAACGTACTCGCGCTTCGCGGCGACCCGCCCGCCGGCGAGACCAAGTGGCGGCCCCATCCGGGCGGCCTGCACTACTCGACCGAGCTGGCCGCCCTGATCGCCGAGGACTACGACATGGCGATCGGCGCCGCCTGCTTCCCGGAGGTCCATCCCGAGGCGCCCGACCTCGCTCATGACCTGCGCTTCCTGCGCGAGAAGGTCGCCGCTGGCGCGACCTTCCTCATCACGCAGCTGTTCTTCGACAACCAGCTCTACTTCGACTTCGTCGAGGAGGCGCGGGCGGCCGGGATCGACGTGCCGATCGTCCCCGGCATCATCCCGATCACCGACGCCGACCAGATCAAGCGCTTCACCCAGCGGTGCGGGGCCTCCATCCCCGACCCGTTGCACGAGGCGCTGGACGGCTATGCCGACGAGCCCGACTCGGTGCTCGAGCTGGGCGTCGCCTACGCGACCCTTCAGTGCGCCGACCTCCTCGCCCGCGGCGCACCCGGCATCCACTTCTACGTGCTCAACAAGGCCCCGTCGGCCCGCGCCATCCTCGGCGCGCTGCGCCTGCAGCGCCCGTGGGAGCGCCAGCAGGCCGAGCGGGTCTGATGGGCCTGTTCGGACCGCCCAACGTCGAAAAGCTGCGCGACAAGCGCGACCTCAAGGGCCTCGCCAAGGCGCTCGCAGACGACGACGCCGGTGTGCGCGACGACGCCGCCCGCGCGTTCGGCGACATCGGCGACCCCGCCGCGGCGAAGCTCATCGTCGAGCGCCTGATCGGCACCGACGACGAGGCCAAGGCCGACTCCGGCGGGGCTGCGCTCCGAGCGATCGGCGACGCCGCGGTGCCCGAGCTGGTCGACGGCCTGCGCAACGCGCCGGCGGACAGGCGACCGGCCTACGGGGCGTTCCTGGCCCGCATGGGGCAGTCCGGCGTGCCGGCGCTGCTCGAGGCGTCCAGCGACGCCGACCCGCTGCAGCGCGCCGGCGCGGCGCTCAGCCTCGGCCTCGTCGGCACGCCGTCGGCGACAGAGCGGCTCATCGACATGTATCGCGCCGACGACGAGATGCAGGTCCGCGGCATGGCCATGCTCGGCCTCGCCAACAACAAGCTGCCGGTGGCCTACGACACCTTCGTCGAAGCATTGGGCGGCGACGACCCGCTCACGCGCGCGCTCGGGGCGATGGGCCTCGGGGCGCTGGGCGATCCACGCGGCGCCGACCGGCTGCGACGCGCCGCGGGGCAGGACCCGGACGACCGCGTCCGCGGTGCCGCCCAGGAAGCGCTCGACGCGCTGCCCGGCTAGTGACCTGAGTCGTCATTTCGCGTAGTTCGTTCGTTTGCGCCGCCCCATCGCGGGGCACCTAGCGCGTCGGAAGGACCAACGAGCAAGGGAGTTGCAACACCGATGCTTTGGCTCATCATCGCCATCGTCCTGCTGGTCATCGCGATCGCCGGCGGCGCGATCGTCCATCCGATCCTGTTCGCCCTGGGCATCGTCGCGCTGGTCTTGTTCTTCATGCACTTCCGCGGCGGCGGCCGGACCACGGCGTACTGACGCCCGATGTTCCGGTCGCTGATGAAACGGATACTCGAGTGGAAGCTGCTCAAGGCGGTCTTCCGCAGCGGTCAGGCCAGAGGGCGCTCACAGCGTCGCCGCTGGCGCTATCCGTAGAGGCTCGGGCGTTACCCGCGACGTAATCGACAGCCGGCGGTGACGACGGCAAGCTGTGCGGCATGCCCGATGCCGGACAGCTCGTCGCCACCATGCCGTTCGCCGTAGAGCTCGGCATCGAGATCGATGCCGCGAGTCCCCAGGAGGTGGTCGGCCGCATGGCGTGGGCGCCGGAGCGGTGCACCGCCGGCGGGGTGCTGCACGGCGGCGCGCTGATGTCCCTGGCGGACAGCCTCGGCGGCGTCTGCGCTTTCCTCAACCTGGCCCCGGGGGCGGGCACGGCGACGATCTCGTCCTCGGCCAACATGATGCGCGCCGTCCGCGAGGGGCAAGTGACCGGAACCTCACGTCCGCTGCACGTGGGCCGTTCGGTCATCGTCGTGCAGACGGAGGTGCGTGATTGAGAGGGACGCCTCGTCGCCTCGGTCACCCAGGCCCAGGCGGTGCTGGGTCAATAGGCGACCGGATGGAGCCCTACCCATCCAAAGGCTGGGCCGGATGGCGAGGGCGTGCGAGATCCGTCCGCGGGCGGACGTAGGCGTAGGTCGCGATCAACAACGCGGCAAAGCTGGGCCAGCCGAGGATCGTGGTCACCGCGGCCAGCCAGCCGACCTCGCCCGCGTCGATGAGGATCCCGTAGACCGAGGCGCGGAGCGCGCACAGTGCCACCCAGGGCCAGGTCGCCACGACGAAGACGCGCCGGACCTCCGGCTGGGCCATCCAGCGGCGCGGAAGGCGATAGAGGGCGGCGGCGATCAGGCCGATCGCCGGCCGGCGGGCGGCGATGCTGGCCACCAGGACGGCGCCCACGGCGGCGTTGGTGATCACGCGCGGGAGGAAGTAATTCTCGGCGCGGCCCGTCAGGAGCGCGATGCCCACCGCCACACCCGTGCCGAGGATGCCGCCGAGCGGCCCGCCCGCGCCCTCTCCGCGCCGCAGGCGCACGACCAGCAGCACCGCCGAGATCGCCACTGCCGCCGCGGCGGCCGGCATAAGCCCAACGAACCCGTACGTGCTGACGAAAACGATCGGGGGAAGCACCGCGTCGACCACGCGGGGATGGCCGAGGATGTCCCGGGCCGAGTACGAGGAGTGACCGCCCACCGTCCGCTAACCCTAAAGCCGTGTTCGAGGACGAGCTAAAGCTGCCGTTCCGGCCGCCGCTGTGCCCGGACAACCTGTTCGGTCACCTCGCGGCGACCGCGGTGCCGGGCGTCGAGGAGGTCCGCTACGGCGCCTACCGGCGCACGATGCGGCTTCCGCGCGGGCCGGGGATCGTGGCGCTGCGCCCGGGGGCCAGTCACGTCGCATGCCGCCTCTGGCTGAGCGGCGCCGACGACGCCGACCCCGCGATCGACCGCTGCCGCTGGCTCCTCGACCTCGACTCAGACCCCGAGGCGGTCGACGGGGCGCTGCGATCCGACCCGGCGCTGCGGCCGATCGTCGAGCGCGCGCCCGGACGGCGCGTCCCGCGCACCGTCGACGGCGGCGAGATGGCGGTGCGGGCGGTACTCGGCCAGCAGGTCTCGACCGCCGCGGCGCGGACGACGACGGGCGAGCTCGCGGCTCGCCTGGGGGAGCCGATCGCCGATCGGGCCGGCGGCCTGACCCGCCTGTTCCCGACGCCGCAGGCGCTGCGCGGCGCTGCGCTGGCCATGCCGGCGGCGCGGCAGCGCGCCGTGGCGGCGCTCGTCGACGCGCTCGCCGCCGGCCGCCTCGGGCTCGGCCCCGACGCCGACCGCGGCGCCGCGCGCGCCGCACTGGCCGAGCTGCCCGGGATCGGGCCGTGGACGACCGAGGTGATCGCGATGCGGGCGCTGGGCGACCCCGACGCGTTCCCGGCCACCGACCTCGGCGTGCGCCGGGCGGCCGAGGCGCTCGGGCTGCCGGGCTCGCCCGGTGCCCTCACCGCGCGGGCCGAGCGCTGGCGGCCGTGGCGCGCCTACTCCGTGCAGTACCTGTGGTCGACCGGCGACCACGACATCAACCGCTGGCCCACCGCCGCCTAGGCCATTCTCGCCGCCCTGGCCAGGTCCTTGCCGTGCTAGCGCGGCCTCACCCCTGCGTCCCGGGCGCGGTAGGCCGAGCGATGGCCTAACCGCCCGGAGGCGGCTCGATGTCGAGCGCGTGCGCTACCACCGGTCGACCGTCGACCTCGTAGGCCACGTCGACCTGGTCGTTCTTGCGGTACGTGCCGATCCCGAACGCGCCCCAGAACCAGCGCCAGAACCCGAGCCTGCCCTCCTTGGCCAGCGGCCGCTCGAACAGGAGCCTGCCGCCGCGACGCTCGAAGTCCGCGCCCGGCCGTTGGCGCACGCCATTGACGTAGACGTCGAACGGCTCGCGCACGCCGGAGGGCAAGCGGACGGTCCAACGCTGCTGCTGGGACATGCCCGGCATGATGCCCGCTGCGGCGCGTCCTGGCGCGGCGCTAACGTGCGCCCGCCCTGACCGCTTCACGCGAGATCCTCTACACCATCCGCCGCTCGGACCGCGCCCGCCGCGCGTCGGTGACCGTCGACCCCGACCGCGGCGTCGAGGTCGTGCTGCCGCGCCGCTCGCCCGAGCGCCAGGCGGCCCGCGTCGTGGCCGAGCTCCAGCCCTGGATCGAGCGGAGGCTGGCCGCCCAGGCGCGCGCCCGCGCCGCGGTGCAGGGCCCGCCCGGGACGGTGCCATACCTGGGCGCGCCGCTCACGCTGGTGCCCGAGCCGGGGCGCATGCGCGTGCATCAGCGCGGCGACCGGCTCCTGGTGCCCGCGCAGGACGCCATCCCTGCGCTCGAGCGCTGGTATCGGCGCGCGGCGCGGGCCGAGATCGCCCCGCGCGCCGAGCGGGCGGCCGACGCGCTGGGAGCGCGCCTGACCGGCCTCACGATTCGCGCCCAGCGCACGCGCTGGGGCAGCTGTTCCCCGATGGGCGCGCTGTCCTTCAACTGGCGGTTGCTGCTCGCGCCCGAGCCCGTGCTCGACTACGTCGTCTGGCACGAGGCCTGCCACCTGAAGGTGGCCGACCACTCCCACCGCTTCTGGGCGCTGGTCGAGCGCCACTGCCCGGACTGGCGCGAGCACGCGCGCTGGCTCCGCCGCAACGGCAGCGCCCTCGCGCTCAGCTGAGCGCCCGGCGCAGCGCCTCGAACGGCGTGGTCCGGCCCTTGGCCTTGAGCGGCCGCTTGCGCACGCCCCCGACGTAGGCCCGCACCGAGCCGTCGCCGCGTACGTCGACGCCGCCGCGTTTCGCCGGCAGGAAGCGCCCGGGCCCCGCGACCTCGATCCGGGCCGCGACCTGCACCTCCGGCGAGAACTGGCGCACCTTGACGTCGATCGTCTCCCGCCTGGGTGCAAGCGTCAGCCGCGCCGCCCGCGCCTCGAGCTCCTCGAGCGCATCGTCGAGGGTGTCGAAACGCTCGCGCGCGACCTTCGGGCCGGTCCGGACCGTCAGCCAGTAGTCCTTGCTCATGCCATGGGCGGCGCAACTCGGCCGCCGGCGCCGCCCGGTCGACGCGAATCTGCGCTCAGCGCTGGTCCATCGGCACGTACTCGCGCTCGCGCTCGCCCGTGTAGATCTGGCGCGGGCGCGCGATCTTCTGCTCGGAGTCGTTGACCATCTCGAGCCACTGGGCGATCCAGCCGCTCGTGCGCCCGATCGCGAACATGACCGGGAACATGGAGACCGGCAGCTCGAGCGCCTCATAGAACAGGCCCGAGTAGAAGTCGACGTTCGGGTAGAGCTTGCGCGACGTGAAGTAGTCGTCGTCGAGGGCGCGCTTCTCGAGCTCTGAGGCGATGTCGAGCAGCGGGCTCTTCCCGGTGACCGCGAAGACGTCATCGAGGTGCTTGCGGATGATCCGGGCGCGGGGGTCGTAGTTCTTGTAGACCCGGTGGCCGAACCCCATCAGCCGCTCCTTGCCCTCCTTCACGCCGTTCAGGAAGGCGGGGATGTTCTCGACCGAGCCGATGCGCTCGAGCATGCGCAGCGCCTGCTCGTTGGCGCCCCCGTGCAGCGGGCCGTAGAGACCGGCGACGCCGGCGGCGACGGCCGAGTACGGGTCGACCTGCGACGAGCCCACCGAGCGCACGGCATTGGTCGAGCAGTTCTGCTCGTGGTCGGCGTGGAGGATGAAGAGGACGTCGAGCGCGCGCTCGAGCCGGGGATCCGGCTCGTACTTGAGCTCGGTCATCTTGTACATCATCGAGAGGAAGTTGCCGGGGTAGGACAGGTCGTTGTCCGGATAGACGTACGGCTGTCCCATGTTGTGCCGGAACGAGAACGCTGCGAGCGTCGGCATCTTGGCCAGCAGGCGGATGATCTGCAGGTAGCGGATCTCCTCGTCCTTGATCCGGTTGGCGTCGGGATAGAAGGTCGACAGGGCGCCGGTGGAGGCGAGCAGCATCCCCATCGGGTGGGCGTCGTAGCGGAAGCCCTGCATGAAGCTCTTGATGTTTTCGTGCACGAACGTGTGGATCGTGATCTCGTGCTCCCAGCGGTCGTACTGCTCCCTGCTGGGCAGCTCGCCGTGGATGAGCAGGTAGGCGACCTCGAGATAGTTGGACTGCTCGCAGAGCTGCTCGATCGGGTAGCCCCGGTACTCGAGCACGCCGGCGGCGCCGTCGATGTAGGTGATCGCGCTGCGCGTCGACGCGGTGTTGGTGAACGCCGGGTCGTAGGCCATCAGGCCGAAGTCGTCGTCGGAGACCTTGACGTCGCGCAGGTCCATCGCCCGGATCGTGCCGTCCGTGACCTCGAGCTCGTAGGTCTTGCCGGTGCGGTTGTCGGTCACGCTGAGCGAGTCGCGCTTGCCGGCGCCGTCTACGCCCTCGACCGCCTGATTCTGGGTCTCGGTGCTCATGGCTCTCCTCTGCGGGCTGGGATCGTCTCTCTCCTACCCGCATTGTGCGACATCGGGCACGCCGGCCCTGCGGTTCTCAGCGCTGGCGGCGCCAGGGGCTCCAGCGGGAGCGCGGATTGGCGCGGAATTCGCCGGCGGGGCCCTTGGGGTCGCGCGCGGGCAGCTCGGCCGCCTGCTCGGCGTCGAGCGTCAGCGTGACCGAGCGCTCGGTGATCCGCCCGACCTCGGGGGCGTCCACGAAGCGGGTGCCATTCGGCGTGCGCATGACGATGCCGTCGAAGATGTGCTCGCGCGCGTTGTCGAGCACCTGGTCGACCGTCCCGAGCTCGACGCCGTCGGAGCTGCGCACGGGCGTCCCGCGCGCGAGGAGCTTGTAGGAGATCGCCGGCCCGTCGTCGTCGAGTGTCACCGCGCCGGCCCTCCCTCGTAGCGCGACTCGGTCGCCTCGACCTGGCCGTGGTAGTGGGAGCCGAGATCCGGATGCCCGTAGGGCCGCTCGGCGGGACGGTCCAGCGCCATGAACGAGAGCTGGGCGATCGGCTGGCCGGGCCAGAGCACGATCGGGATCCGGGTGAGATTGGTGATCTCCAACGTCAGCGTTCCCGCCCAGCCGGGGTCCACGAACCCCGCCGTGGCATGGACGATGAGGCCGAGGCGGCCCACCGAGCTCTTTCCCTCCAGCCTCGAGACGACGTCGTCGGGCAGCTCCACCCATTCCAGGGTGCGGCCGAGGACGAACTCGCCGGGATGGATGACGAACGACTCTCCGTCCGCGACCTCGAGGAGCTCGGTCAGGTTCTCCGGCGGGCGCTGGAGGTCGATGGACGGCGCGCGATGGTTGTGGAAGACCCGAAACGACGGGCCGAGCTTCACGTCGATGGAAGCAGGTTGCACCATCTCGGGGTCCCACGGGTCGATCCGGATGCGCCCGGCCTCGATCAGGCGCCGGATCGTCCCGTCAGATAGTGCTCCGGGGTCGGCCATCGACCGGAGTTTCGCAGCGTCCGCGGCCGTCATGCCGCCGCGAGCAGCGGCGCGAGCCGCGCCTCGAGCGCGGGCCGGGGCAGGGCGCCGACGATGCGGTCGACCTCGTGGCCGTCGCGAATCGCGACGAGCAGCGGGATCGACTGGGCGCCGAACTGCGCACCGAGGCCGGGGTTGGCGTCGACGTCGACCTTGACCACCTTCAGCCGCCCGGCATGGCTTGCCGCAAGCTCCTCCAGCACCGGGCTGATCATCCGGCATGGCCCGCACCACTCCGCCCAGAAGTCGACGACCACCGGCACGGAGGCGTTCGTCTCCGCGTCGAACATCTTCGCGTCGGCGTCGACGACCCACGGCAGGGCGGCCTTGCACTTCGCGCAGCGCGGCGTCCCCCGCGGGATCGGGCCGACGCGGTTGCGGGCGCCGCACGAGGGACAGGCGATGATGGCCATGGCGCGGTGGGTTCAGCGATGCGGTGCCGCAGGCATGCGCGCCACCGCCCGCTTACGCACCCGCGGCGGAGCCGGTGGAAGCGGCGCGCCATGGGGGCCGCGTTGCCGCGGCTTGGGCCAGCGCGGGAACGGCCGCTCGGGGTCGCGCCGGATCCCGCCGTCGCCCTCGTCGGCCGCCGGATCGTTCTCGGCCTTGATCGCCCACCAGACCAGACAGAGCAGCATCACGATGGGGATCTTCAACACGAACATCAGCCACACGAAGCCCCAGGTCACCGCTCTCGGATCCTACCCCTTTACCGGCGGACACATATGGCGCATGCCCTAGCTCCCGGCCCTCTGGTCGCCCCGGCGAACCATTCCAGCAGCCGGTTGCGCCCCTCCTCGGCTACGCCCGCAGCTCCACGGGCACGTCGACCCAGTCGGTGATGGCGTGCAGCTCGGCTACGCGGTCGCGCACCTCGTCGTGGGTGAGGCGCTGGATGCGCTCGGTTCCGAACTCCTCGACGTTGAACGAAGCCAGCGCGGTGCCATAGGCCATGGCGCGGCGCAGGAGCTCATCGGTCAGCCCCTCGTCCGGGTGGGCGGCGAGGTAGCCGAACAGCCCGCCCGCGAACGAGTCGCCCGCGCCGGTCGGGTCGACGACGGTCTCGAGAGGGTAGGCCGGCAGCGCGAAGAAGCGGTCGGCCGAGAACAGCGCCGAGCCGTATTCGCCCTGCTTGGCCACCACGGCGGTCGGTCCCCAGCCGAGGGCCTCGCGGGCCGCCTGGACGAGGTTGGGCGTGCCCGTGAGCTGGCGCAGCTCGGCGTCGTTGATGACGAGCAGGTCGACGCCCTCGATGGTGCGGATGAGCGAGTCGCGTGCGGTCTCGATCCACAGGTTCATCGAGTCCAGGCCGACGATCCGGGCCCCCTCGCACTGCTGGCGCACCTCGCGCTGCAGGTCGGGCTGGATGTTGCCCAGGAAGAGCACGTCGGCGTCCTTCGAAGCCTCCGACAGCTTGGGCTGGAAGTCCGCGAAGACGTTGAGCTGGGTGTCGTGCGTGTGCCGGTTATTGAGGTCGTACTCGTACTCGCCCGACCAGAAGAACGTCTTGCCGCCGGGGACGTGCTCGATGTCGTCGACGTTGACTCCGCGCGCCCGCAGCACGTCGACCTCCGCCTCGCCGAAGTCGTCCCCGACCGGCCCGACCACGCGCACGTCGGCGAGGAACGAGGCCGAGAGGGCGAAGTGCACGGCCGAGCCGCCGAGCAGGCGGTCGCGCTGGCCCCACGGCGTCTTGACCGCGTCGAACGCGATCGATCCCACGACGGTCACGGTCATCGCGGCGGCGAAGGGTATCCGTCCGGACGCCCGGCGCTTCGCGGTCAGACGTCGACGCCGCGGTCGGCGAGCCAGTTGCGTACCGACTCGGGCGGGTCGCCCTTCCACTCCGCCCGCGCGGCGAGCCGCAGCACGTCGTCGGGATCGTCGTCGAGCTCGTCGCGGCGGTAGGCCAGGTAGATGATCGTCGCCGCCGCCACCGAGACGGCGGGGCTCTCGACCTCGTTGTCGATGCCCTCGATCGCGAGCGCGACCCGCTCCTCGAGGTTCCCGATTCCCGTCACCGGCTCGTCGGCATCCTCGAAGACCTCCTCCAGCTGGCCCATGTCCGGGTCGTCGTCGTCGGGGTCGACGATGTCGACCGCGCGCTTGACGATCTCGAACAGCGTGACCGGGCGGTCGGGGTGGTCGGCCTGGCGCATCACTGGCCGTCCCTACCCCCCACCACTGGTCGGCAAGCCCGTATTCGACCTGGACGCGAAGCTCACGCGACGAGGCTATAGCCTGGCCCGCGCCGTGCGTGCCGTGCAGATCAGCGAGTGGGGCGGGCCCGAGGTGCTCGAGGTGGTCGACCTGCCGGTGCCCGAGCCCGCGGCCGACGAGGTACTCATCGAGGTGTCGCGCGCGGGCCTGAACTACGCCGACACCCACCGGCGGCGCAACTCGTACGTCGCCAAGGCCGAGCTGCCGCTCGTGCCCGGGGCGGAGGTGGCGGGCGTGCGGACCGACACCGGCGAGCGCGTGGTCGCGCTGACGGGCGACGGCGGGTACGCCGAGCTCGCCACCGCGCCGGCGGCGCTGACCTTCCCGATCCCGGACGGCGTCGACGACGGGCAGGCGCTCGCCCTCCTGCTGCAGGGCTTGACCGCCTACCACGTCTTCGTGACGACGGCCAAGCTCCAGCCGGGCGAGAGCGTGGTGGTCCATTCCGCGGCCGGCGGGGTGGGGTCGCTGGCGGTGCAGCTGGCCAGGCCGCTGGGGGCGGGCCGCTTGATCGCCACGGCGTCGAGCGAGGAGAAACGGGCCTTGGCGCTTGAGCTCGGCGCCGATGCTGCGATCGACGGCACCGCGGAGGGCCTGCGCGATCGCCTGGTCGAGGCGAACCTCGGGCAGCCCGTCGATGTCGTCGTCGACATCGCGGGCGGCGCGGTCTTCGACGAGTCCCTTGCCGCGCTCGCGCCGTTCGGCCGCGTGGTCGTCGCCGGCATCTCGTCGCAGGACCAGAACGAGGTCCGCACCGGGAAGCTGCTGCGCGGCTCCGCCGGCGTGCTCGGCTTCTGGCTCTTCCACTGCCTCGACCGCCCGGCGATGGTCGACGAGGCCCTGGCCGACCTCTTCGGCCGCGTGCAGCGGGGCGAGCTGCGGGTGGTCGTCGGCGCGACCTACCCGCTGGCCGAGGTCGCGCGCGCGCACGAGGATCTCCAGGCCCGCCGTACCACCGGCAAACTGCTGCTGGACCCGCGCGCTTAGGGCTCGGACGGCCGGGCCCTACTCTTCAGCGCGCCGCATGACCTCCTTCGCCGACCTCGGCCTCTCCGAACCCCTGCTCGAAGCGCTTCGCGACGTCGGCTACGAGTCGCCAAGCGCGATCCAGGAGCAGGCGATTCCGCCGCTGCTCGAGGGGCGCGACGTCATCGGCCAGGCGCAGACGGGCACCGGCAAGACGGCGGCGTTCGGGCTGCCGCTGCTCCAGTACGTCGACGGGACCGAGGACGCCGTCCAGGCGCTCGTGCTCACACCGACCCGCGAGCTGTGCATTCAGGTCACCCAGGCACTTCGCGCGTACGGTGCTCGCAAGGGGATCGACGTCGTCGCGGTCTTCGGCGGCGCCCCGATCCGCTCCCAGCAGGCCCAGCTCCGCGCCGGCGGCCAGGTCGTCGTCGGCACCGTCGGGCGGGTGCGCGACCTCATCTCGCGCCGCTCGATCATCCTCAGCGACTGCCGCTTTCTCGTGCTCGACGAGGCCGACGAGATGCTCGACCTCGGCTTCTTCGAGGATGTCGAGAAGATCATCTCGCTCACCCCCGGCTCGCGCCAGACCGCGCTGTTCTCCGCCACCGTGCCGCGCGAGGTGCGCCAGCTGGCCGACAACTACCTGCTCGACCCGGTGACGATCAGGGTCGAGGCCGCGACGCTGACGATCGACACCGTCGAGCAGTTCTACCTCCAGTGCAAGCGCGACGAGAAGGTAAGCGAGCTCGTGCGCATCCTCGAGGCCGAGCAGCCCCACCAGGCGATCGTCTTCGTGCGTACCAAGATCCGCTGCGACCAGCTCTACCGCACGCTGCGCGACAAGGGGCTCGACGTCAAGGCGCTGCACGGTGATATGAGCCAGGGCTCGCGCGACGGCGTGATGATCTCGTTCAAGGACGGGCGGCTGCGAATCCTTGTCGCCACCGACGTCGCCGCCCGCGGTCTGGACATCTCGGCGGTCACGCACATCGTCAACTTCGACATCCCGACCTCGCCCGACGTCTACGTCCACCGGATCGGGCGCACCGGTCGCGTGGGCCGGTCCGGCCGCGCGATCACGCTGGTCGAGCCGCGCCAGCGGCGCGAGCTCGAGGCGATCGAGCGCCACGCGCGTACGACGATCGCGCCCTGGATCGAGGGCGCGCACGTCAAACCCGAGCCGGTGGTCGAGCGCCCCCACCGCCACGCCAAGCCGCACCTGCGCCGCAACGGGCGCGAGCCGCACCGCAAGCTCATCGTCGGCGCGGGCCGGGCGGCGGGACTCGAGGTCGCCGACCTGGTAACCGCGATCACGCGAGCGACCGGCCTCGACGGCGAGGCGGTGCGCAACGTGCGCGTGCTCGAGCGCTTCTCGTTCCTGGAGGTCCCCGAGTCCGACGTGTCGGCGGTGCTCGAGCGCGTCAACGGCACCGAGGTGCGCGGGACGCGCCTGGCACTGGAGACCGCCGCCGGCTAGCGGGCCGGCTAGGGCTCAGGCCAGTCGTTGGGATCGTCGACGCGGACGTCGGCCAGCAGCGACTCGCCGAGCACGTCGGCGTACAGACGGGCGTCGGCGCCGGCGCTGTCATCGGCGCGGTGGCGTGCTACGGCAGCGAGGACGCGGTCGAGCTCGTCCCGGAGCTCGTCCAGCGGCC
>Ga0126312_10001965_pt1 | contig 13605 bp, 10 predicted proteins | sample Plot104A_FD_92537 | JGI IMG/M metagenome (GOLD analysis project Ga0126312, IMG submission 92537) | Serpentine soil microbial communities from UC McLaughlin Reserve, CA, USA - Plot104A | ecosystem: Environmental > Terrestrial > Soil > Grasslands | place: USA: UC McLaughlin Reserve, Lake County...
CCGCCTGAAGGAGGCTGCGATTCTGCTCGAGGCCGCACTCGCCAATGCCGTGGCCAACGACCTTCTCCTAGCGGCGGCTCGCGCTTCCAACAACCTCGGCGTGGTGTGCGAGTCGCGGGACCGCTATATCGACGTGCGCGCGGTGATGCAGCGGGGAATCGAGTTCGCCCGCCGGATCGGAGACAGGGTCTGGGAAGGGCAAGTCCTCGGGGGCGAGCTGAGTACGCTCGTCCTGCTCGGCTGCTGGGACGACGCTCTTCAGCGGCCGGCAGAGCTCGAGGCGAACGGCCTCCTGAACGCTAGCAACGAGAGCTTCTTCCTGCACCTGGTCGAGGTGGATTGCGCGCGTGGCCAGGTAGCGGAGGCGAGAGCGCGACTAGAGCGGCACACACGTCTGGAAACCGAGGACATCCAGGTCCGCGCGAACTACATGGTCTATGAGGCGATGGTGCTCCGCGCGGAAGGACAGCCGCGCGCCGCGCTCGAGGTGATAGAGCGTGGATTAGGCCAAGTGCTCGAGCTCGGCGTCACCTTCCTGACAACGAAGCTGATGCTCGTTGAGGCGCTCGAGTCGGCGTTCGAGCTGGGCGACAAGCAGAAGGTCGAGGAGCTTCTTCAGATCATCGAGCGTCTCCGTCCCGGCGAACGGCCGCCCCTGCTGGCTGCTCACGCGGCGCGGTTCCGCGCGCGGCTGGCGACGGCGCCTGCCGACGCGGAGCGCGCGTTCAGGCGCGCGACCACGATCTTCGACGAGATCGGCGTCGTCTTCTGGCGCGCCGTGACACAGCTCCTGTACGCCGAGTGGCTCGTGCAGGAGGGTCGAAACGACGAGGCGGAGCCGCTGCTCGCTGAGGCGCGCGAGACGTTCGAGCGGCTTGCGGCGACGCCCTGGCTCGACCGAGCCCTCGCTGCGAATCGACCTAAGGTCACGGCATGACGTGCCCGAGTTGCGGCGCGGCCAACGAATCGGGGCGGAAGTTCTGCGGCGACTGCGGCACCGCGCTCGCGATCACATGCCCTTCGTGTGGCACCGCGAACCCGCCCACGGTCAAGTTCTGCGGCGAGTGCGGGACCGCTTTGGCGGCGGGAGCCGCAGCCGAGCCGGCGCCGTCCGCTCCGCCGGCTTCTCCGCCTGCGGCCGAACGCCGCCTCGTCTCCGTCCTGTTCGCCGACCTCGTCGGCTTCACCGCTCGCTCGGAGGGCAGGGACGCCGAGGAGACGCGCGAGCTGCTCTCCCGCTACTTCGACACGTGTAGACGGTTGATCGAGCTGTACGGCGGGACGGTCGAGAAGTTCATCGGCGATGCGGTGATGGCTGTCTGGGGCGCGCCGGTCGCGACCGAGGACGACGCGGAGCGCGCGGTGCGGGCGGCGCTCGATCTCGTCACGGCCGTCTCGGCGCTCGGCGACGAGGCCGGCGAGGCCGACCTGCGAGCGCGCGCAGGCGTGCTAACCGGCGAGGCCGCCGTCACGATCGGCGCGGAAGGAGAGGGCATGGTGGCGGGTGATCTCGTCAACACTGCCTCGCGCATTCAATCCGCCGCGCCGCCCGGCTCGGTCTACGTCGGCGACTCGACCCGCCGAGCCACCGACCAGACGATCGCCTACGAGGACGCAGGCTCGCACGAGCTGCAGGGGAAGACGGGGCTGTATCCGCTGTTCCGCGCGCTGCGCGTCGTCTCTGGCGCGCGCGGGTCGCTGAAGTCGCAGGGGCTGGAAGCGCCATTCGTCGGCCGCGACCGCGAGCTGCGGCTGATCAAGGACCTCTACCACGGTTGTGCCGACGACTCGCGCGCCCACCTCGTCTCGGTGATCGGCTTCGCCGGGATCGGCAAGAGCCGGCTCGCGTGGGAATTCTTCAAGTACATCGATGGACTGCCGCAAGTCACCTACTGGCACCGCGGCCGCTGCCTCTCCTACGGCGAGGGCGTGACGTACTGGGCGCTCGCGGACATGGTTCGAATGCGCTGCCGGATTGCCGAAGAGGAGGGAGCAGGCAGTGCGCTCGCGAAGCTCGACGACGTCCTGGAGGGGCACATCACGGACGAGGAGGAGCGGCGGTTCGTCCGAGGCCGCGTCGCGCATCTGCTCGGTCTCGAGGAAAGTACCCGCTACGAGCGCGACGATCTCTTCGCCGCTTGGCGCGTGTTCTTCGAGCGGCTCGCGGAGGTTGAGCCCGTCTCCATGGTGTTCGAGGACATGCAATGGGCCGACGACTCGCTGCTCGACTTCATCGACTACCTGCTCGAATCGGCCCGTGACTCGCGGCTGTTCGTGATCACGCTCGCGCGGCCCGAGCTGAACGAGAACCGGCCCACGTGGGGTGCGGGGCGGCGCAATTTCACCTCTCTCTACCTCGAGCCGCTCTCCCCGAGCGCGATGGAGGCGCTGCTCGCCGGCCTCGTGCCCGGGCTCCCGGAAGAGGTCCGTACGCAGATTCTCGAGCGGGCAGAGGGCGTGCCACTGTACGCAGTCGAGACGGTGCGAATGCTGCTCGACCGCGGCGCTCTCGTTCAGGAAGGCGCCGTCTATCGGCCGACGGGGCCGATCCCGTCGCTCGACGTACCGGAGACGCTGCACGCTCTCGTGGCCGCGCGCCTCGACGGGCTTTCACCGGATGAGAGGCGGCTGCTGCAGGACGCCTCCGTCCTCGGCAAGACGTTCACGAAGCGTGCGCTCGCCAGCCTCTCCGGGATCGACGAGCCGAATCTGGATGCGCTGCTCGCGGCACTGATTCGGAAGGAGGTCCTAGGAGTCCAGAACGACCCGCGCTCGCCGGAGCACGGTCAGTACAGCTTCCTCCAGGACATCCTCCGCCACGTCGCCTACGAGACGATCTCGAAGCGGGAGCGCCGCGCGCGCCACCTCGCGGCCGCAGCGCATCTTCAGTCGACGTTTCCGGACGACGAAGAGATCGTCGAGGTTCTTGCCGCGCACTACCTCGAGGCGCACGCGGCGGCGCCCGAGGCAGAGGACGCCGAGGCGATCAAGGCGCGGGCGCGCGACATGCTCGCCAGAGCGGGTGACCGCGCGGCGTCGCTCGCCGCGGCGCGCGAAGCGCAGCGGTACTTCGAGCAGGCGGCGGAGCTCACGGAGGATCCCGTCGAGCGCGCTGACCTCGAGCAACGTGCTGGCCGGATGGCCGCACGGCGCGGTCGGGGAGACGAGGGCCGTACGCTGCTCGAGCAAGCGATCGAAGTGTTCGAGGCTGAGGGACTCGCGCGGCCGGCCGCGCGCGCGTCCGCGGCGCTCGCAGAGATCGAGCTGAATCAAGGGAGGCCGCTCGAGGGCATCGCCCGTATGCAGACAGCACTCGAGACGCTGCGAGCGGCGGGCGAAGACAACCCCGACGTCGCGGAGGTCGCGGAGACGCTTGCGCGGGTGCTCGTCCTGGGAGGCCGGCGCGACGAAGCGCACCCGCACCTGGAACTTGCCCTGCAGCTCGCGGAGGCGCTCGATCTGCCGGAGGTCTTCATCAACGCCCTCACCACGAAGGGCATATTCCTCGTCGGGAAGGACCGACTCAACGAGGCGCGGATCGTGCTCGAGGGGGCCGTTGCGCGCGCCGTGGCCGAGGATCTTCCTCGCGCGGCTGCGCGTTCACTCAACAACCTGGGGGTCCTTCTCGAGTCCGCGGATCTCTATGCGGACGCCGTCGACGTCGTCACCGCCGCGATCGAGCAGGCGCGTCGCGCCGGCGACCGCGTTTGGGAGCTGATCCTGCGTACCGGCGTTCTCAGCGCGCTCGTGTTGCTCGGGCGCTGGGACGAGGCGCTCGAGCGGGCGGCCGAGCTGGAAGGGATCGAGGGCGTCGAGATTGCGCGCGGGTCGCTTACGTCTGTGCTCGAGATCGAGTGTTGGCGCGGCGACGTCGAGCCGGCCCGTCGACGGCTCGAGCGCGACGCCGATTTGGGGGAAGCAACCGAGCTCCAGGCGCGCTCGGGGTACCGCCTGCACGAGGCAATGGTCCTGCGCAGGGAGGGGAAGCCGCGGGCGGCGCTGGAAATACTCGAGGAAGTAATCGACGCCGGCGACGAGCTGGGGATCAGGTTCTTGATCGTGAAGATTGGGATCGTCGAGGCGATCGAGTGCGCGTTCGACCTCGGCGACACCGACAAGGCGCACGAGCTCCTGACGCTCGTTGAGGCGCTCCGGCCGGGTGAGCGCCCTCCGCTGCTGGCGGCGCATGCGTCGCGCTTTCGCGGGCGGCTGGCGGAAAAGCCGGCTGAAGCCGAGGCGGCGTACAGGCACGCGATCGACCTCTTCCGGGAGCTGGATACGGAGTTCTGGAGAGCCGTGACGCAACTCGAAGAAGCGGAATGGCTGCTCGAACAGGGCCGGGATGCGGATGCAGAGCCGCTGCTCGATGCGGCCCGCGAGACATTCGGAAACCTTGAAGCGCGGCCGTGGCTCGAGCGCGCCGATGCAGCCGCGGGCCACCCGCACGCCGAAGCTCTCGCCTGAGCTACGGCGCAGCGAGTCGCGCCCAGAGGTTCTCGAGCAGCCGCGAGACGACCGGCTGGGCAACCGACGCGGCGAAGTTGAGCGCGCCGGCGGCGAAGACCTTCGCGCCGGCCGGCGTCACGTAGTACGTCATCTCTGCCGAGCGGCCGGCGGCGGGGAGGATGTTCGGGATCCGCGCGAGCAGCTGCGTTTCCACGGGTGAGTCGGCCGTCCGTGCATCGATCTCGATGCCGTAGCGGCCGAACGAGTCGCCGGTGCGGAGGCCCGTACCCGAGAAAGCCCACGACGCCCCGTCCTCGACGACGAAGCCCGCCTGGTTTGCGCCGTGGTTCGAGCCAGCGTACTGGACGCCCACGAGCCTCGCTTCCGGCCGGCCCAACGCGCGCCACTGCTTCACGCGCGTCAGCCGCTGTCCATGCCGTTTCACCTTCCAGAAGAAGTTGTTCGCGGCCAGGAACATCAGGTTCCCGCCGAGGTTGCGGTAGCGCTCGACGACGTCGTACTCGTGCGTCGTCACGTACTCCGCGTGGCCGGGGAAGACGACGAGGTCGTATGCGCGCGCAAGGTCGTCGCCGGTTCGAAAGCGCTCGAGGTCGTCGTCGGAGAGGTACTCGACGGTCTTGCCGGTCTTGTTCAGCCACGAAATGAAGGTCAGATCCCAGTCGCGGAACCGGAACGGAACCCCAAAGTCGAGGAATGGGCGGCGCAGGTCGATCGAATGGATCGCGTTCGAGACGTACCAGGAGTCGCCCCAGCCGTCGCCGTCGGCGTCGCGGAAGTTGTACGCCTGCCACGTGTTCGTGGACAGCACGACCGCGATCCGCGACTGCGAGCCGAAACGCCGCGGCCGCACGATGAACGGCGCGTACGAGGTCCGGCCGTCCGACGATTGGGCGCGGACGAAGTAGAGCCCGCTCGGCCAGTCGCCTGCGCGGACGAATCGCACGAGGTGAGGGCCGTTCCGGTGCGTCCAACCCAGCCGCAGCGGCGCGGTCATCGCGACGCCGCTCGTCTTCGGGTCGAGCTCGCCCGGCCGCTGGAAGCGGAAGTAGAAGACCTGGAGCCGCAGCGCGCGCGCGTCCGTCGCCAGCGACAGCTCGGCCTGCTGGCCGGGCGCGTAGCTCCGCCGCGTGAATCCTGCGTCGATCCCTTGGACGCGGACGACAGGCGCATCGACGCGCTCATGTGCCGACGGGCGATAGAACCCGTACCACCTGACGGCGTTGCCCCGCTTGACCGTCAACCGGACGATGTACGTGCGCGGCTCGGTCGAGCGCTTCGGCCGCCAGACGAGGCGCGCCGGCCCGGCCGGCAGCGCGACGGTCTGCGACCACACGCTCGCCTCGGTGGGACGACCGATCCGGATCGTGTCCGTCCGCACGACTTCCATCCGCACCGTCGCTGCGCGGTCGAGCCTGAACGAGATGATCGCCGCGTCGCGGAAGCCGTCGCCGTTCGGGCTCACCGTCGTCAGCAGCGTGCGGTCGCCGGCGAAGGGTGTCGAGCCGTTGCCGACGCGGAGGCCATGGAGTGCCGGCGCTTGCGGCCGCGCCTGCGCTCCGGCGACGACGACCAGCGCGAGCGCCAGCCCCGCGGCCGCCGGCTTCATGCTCGCGTGCCCTGCAGCTGTCCCCCGAATAGACGGCTGAGCGCGCGCTCGTCGTCGGCCTCCGAGTGAAGCACGAGCTCGTCTCCGGGCTGGAGAACGGTCGACCCGCGCGGCGCGTGGGGCGCGCCGTCGCGGACGAGCATGCTGATCCAGGCGCTCTCGCCGAGCGGCAGCTCCCTGATCGGGTGGCCGACGGCGCGCGAGTCGCGCGAGACCACATATCGCGTGAAGTGACGCGGCTCTTCGCGCATTCGCACTGAGATGTTCCAAGGCTGGGGTTCGATCGTCCGCATCCGCACGCCGAGCGGCGCTGCTAGAAACGGCATGCTCGAACCCTGGAGGACGACGGAGAAGAGGACGACGACGAAGATGATCCCGTAGACCCGCGCAGCGCTGTCGACGTTTTCGAGTAGCACGAGCGTCCCGAGCAGAATCGGCACCGCGCCGCGTAGGCCGCCCCAGGCGACGAAGATGCGCTCCCCGAGCCGCAGCCGGACCGGGACGAGCAGCACGCCGATGATCAGCGGCCGGACTAGGAACGTGAGCAGCGCCGCGAGGAGCAGTCCGTCCAGCCAGACCGACCTCTGGCCGAGCACACTGAGGCTGACGGTGAGGCCGAGGGCCGTGAACACGACGATCTCGCCGAGGCTCGCGAGCGCCTTGTGGAAGCTCTCGATCTCCGTCTTGTACGGCGCGCGGATGTCCCCGATCATCAATCCGGCGACGAAGACGGCGAGGAACCCGGAGCCGTGCGCGACCGTCGCAACCGCATAGATCACGAACGCGGCGGCAAGCGTCCGCAGGGGGTAGAGGCCCTCGCTCGGCAGCGCGTAGCGGCGCATGATCGGAACGAGCAGCGCCGCGCCGACGGCGCCGATCGCGAGGCCGACGACCATCGAGATTGCGAACTGACCCATTGAGTGCCAGGTCGACGAGCCGCCACCGGTTGCGTAGTCGAGCACGGCGATCATCAGGGCGATCGCGACCGGATCGTTCGCGCCGGACTCGCCTTCGAGAACCGTCGCCGATCGGCCCCGCACCTCCCGGTTTCCGAGTACCGAGAACATGACGGCCGGGTCGGTCGGAGCGAGCGCGGCGCCGAGGATGCACGCCGTCGTCCAGTCGAAATCGAACAGCGCATGCGAGCCCGCGGCGAGGACGGCTGCAGTGGCGAACGTCCCGACCACGCCGAGCGTCGCGATCGGCAGCGCCGCCCGCCGGAACCTCGCCCAGCCGACGTCCATCCCGCCGTCGAACAGGATCAGGATCAGGGCGAGCACGCCGAGCCGTTCGGCGCTCTTGACCGACAGGTGGTTCGAGATCGACGGAAAGAGATCGGAGGCGACGGCCGCCGCAACGAGAAACAGCGCCGGATTTGGGATTGGGAACCGCGTCGTGAGGCGGATGACCACCAGCACCAGCGCGAACGCGAGCGCGACGACGAGCACGACGTTCCCGAACGACAGGATCTCGTCCACGAATCGACTGTAATGAAGCCTCTGCGGCTCTGCCTTACACTTTCCTTACCGCGCCCTGACGGTGAACTCAACCGGACGGGGGATACTTCTGACGCGATGCGGAGGCTGCTCGTACTGGGGTCCCTGACCGCCCTCCTCGCCGTTCCTGCGGCCCTGTCCGCGAAGCCGAAACCGCCGGACGCGCCGGGTTCGCTGTCGGTTCGAACCGGTCGCGGCGAGATCGTGCTGCAGGTCCGAGGCGCGGTGATCGGCCGCATGGCGGGGGGGAAGCTCACATTGACCGACAACGATCCGTACGACGAGCAGGAGCCGGATGTCCATGGACGGCTCCGCACGCGCCCGCGGCAGCTCAGCGACGAGACGACCGTCTACCAGGGCCGCCAGATCCGCTTCCGGGTGATGGATGGGTCGTACCGGCTGAAGATGAACGGCACCGGGATCAACTTGAGCGCCGTCGGCCACGGCTGGGTCATCCTCCAAGGTGACGTCCGCTTCGACAATCCGGGGACGTACTCGCTGAACGGGGAGCCCTACGAGACGATCCCCTATGAACGGACGCAGCGCTTGAAGCTGACCGGCGAGTCGCCGAGCACGCCGCCGCGGCTCAGGATCGCGCGTCCGTGACGGATAGCAAAGGACAGACGATCCTCCTCGTCGAGGACGAGGCGTCGATCGCCTCCTTCGTCTCGATGTACCTCCGCAACGCCGGCTACACCGTCCAGACGGCGGCGACGGGTGGGGACGCGCTCACGCAGGTGGCGGCCGAGGCGCCCGACCTAGTCGTCCTCGACCTGATGCTGCCCGACATCGACGGCGTCGAGATCTGCCGCCGGCTGCGCCAGCGCTCGGACTTGCCGATTCTGATGCTCACCGCGCGCGACGAGGACGTGGACAAGATCATCGGCCTCGAGGTCGGCGCCGACGACTACCTGACGAAGCCGTTCAATCCGCGCGAGCTCGTGGCACGCGTCAAGTCGATCCTTCGCCGCGCCGGCCCTGAGCGGAGGCGTCCGGAGAGCCGTGAGATCCGCCACGGCGACCTCGCCGTCAACTCCGGGAGTCGGGAGGTGCACGTCGACGGGGAGGAGGTGCAGCTCGCGCCGAAGGAGTTCGACCTGCTGTGGGAGCTGCTCGACCACCGCGGCCTCGTGCTGACGCGCGACCAGCTGCTCGAGCGCGTGTGGGGCTACACGTTCGCAGGTGACACGCGCACCGTCGACGTCCACGTGCGCCAGATCCGGCGCAAGCTCGGCGACGCGTCGCCGATCGTGACGGTCTGGGGAGTCGGCTACAAGGTCGCTCCCGAGCGCAGCGCCGTCAAGGCTTAGGAGGGCTCGGCGAAACCATGTCTGTGCCGTCGGGCCGCGGCGCTTGCCCCGACGACGAGCGAGGTTCCGCCAATCCCTCCTGATGCCTAGGCTGTAACGGATGTTCCACTCGCTGCGCTTTCGCCTGCCGGCGCTGTTCCTGGCGGGGATCGTGCTGGCGGGAATCCTGTCCGCGCTGATCGCGGCGAAGCTGTTCCAGGACTACACGCGCGACCGCAAGTTCGCCGAGCTGCGGCGCGAAGCCAGAGGGCTCGCGCAGCTGTATGGCGAGCAGGCGCTCTCGCGCGAGATCTTCTCTTCGAAGAGCCTCTCGATCGCGACGGGCGACACGCTCTTCTACTCGGGGCTGCCGCTCTTCGGGCCGGAGGCGCGGCTGCGCCAGCTGCCGCCGTCGTACGTCGACCAGGCGGCGATCAAGCAGGGGAATGTCGTCGAGTTCACGTTCACGCCGCCCGGCGCGCGAAGGCGGTACTACGCCGTCGCCCAGCCGGTCAAGGTCGGGCAGCAGCCGTTCGGCGCGCTCGTGGTCGCGACGCCGCGGTCGAAGCTGACGACGGGGTGGCTGAAGCTGTTCGAGCGGCTGTCGCTGGCGCTCGTCGGCGGAATCGTCGTCGCCGGAGCGCTCGGCTGGTACCTCAGCCGCCGGATCACTCAGCCGGTGCTCGCGCTGGCGCGGGCGGCAGACGAGCTCTCCAAGGGGCAGTACGACGTGGCGGTGCCGGAGGTGCGCGCCCGCGACGAGATCGGCGCGCTGGCGGCGAGCTTCCGGCGGATGGCGAGCCGCCTCGAGAAGGCCGACGAGCTCGAGCGGAACTTCCTCCTGACCGTGTCGCACGAGCTGCGAACGCCGTTGACCGCGATTCGCGGTCACGTCGAGGCGTTGCGCGAGGGGCTGGCGTCGGATCCGCAGGCACAGCAGGCATCGCTCGAGGTCGTCGCGGCGGAGAGCGCGCGTCTCGAGCGCCTGGTCGGCGACGTGCTCGACCTCGCCAAGCTGAACGCGCGCCGGTTCACGGTCTTGCACGAGGAAGTCGACATGGCGCGGCTCGTCGAGCAGGCGTACGGCGCCTTCGCGGAGGAGGCCAGGCGGCGTGAGATCAACTACCGGCGCGACATCCGCGCGCACCCGGTGCTCGTCTCCGACGGCGACCGGGTCCTGCAGATCATCTCGAACCTGCTCGCGAACGCGTTCCGCTGGACGCCCGACGGAGGCACGATCGGGCTCGCGATGAGCGGCGAGAACGGCCGCGTCGAGGTGGCGGTCTCGGATTCCGGGCCTGGGATCGAGCCGGCCGTGCGCGAACGGATCTTCCGGCCGTTCTGGTCACGCGACGGGCGCGGTACGGGGCTCGGCCTCGCGATCGCGCGGGAACTCGCGGTGGCGCTGGGCGGCGACATCGACCTCGAAAGCGTCCCCGGCGAGGGAAGCGAATTCCGGCTGCTTTTACCGCAGGCTCAGGAGGCTTCTTCGAGCCTGTAGACGGTGGCGCCGTCGTCGTCCTCGGTTGCGACGGCGGCCTCGATCTTCGCCAGTCGTTCCTCGACGGCTTTCCAGCTCGCTGTCGTCAGCTCCACGAGCACGGCCAGGTCTTCGACGCGCGCCTCGCGCTCGGCGAGCAGCGTCTGCTCCATCCGCTCGAGCCGGCGGATCGTCCCGTTGGTGAGGCCACGCAACTCCGCCACCTGACGGCTCAGCGGCGCCGCCTCGGCCCGCAGGCCATCGCGGATCGACTGCGTGATCGCGTCGACCGGCCCAGTTGCGGGCGCCGTTCGCGCGGCGTCGATCCTCGCCTTCAACCGTCCGAATCGTGTGCTTTCCATGGGCCGCGACAGTAGCGTTGCGGTCGGATGGCCCTGCTCCGCCGATGAGGACGGACGAGCTCGACTACGAGCTTCCACCGGAGCTGATCGCGCAGCACCCGAGCGCGCGTCGCGACGAGTCGCGGCTGCTCGTCTACGAGCGCCGAAGCGGCGACGTCCACCACCGCCGGTTCCTCGAGCTGCCCGACGTCTTGCGCGGCGAGCTCGTCGTCGTGAACGACACGCGCGTCGTCCCGGCGCGCTTGCGACTGCGACGCGCCACGGGCGGCGAGGCAGAGGTGCTGCTGGTCGAGCAGCTCGACGAGAACGGACTGTGGGAAGGGCTCGCGAGGCCGTCGAGGCGGCTGCGCGCCGGCGACCGGCTCGGCCCAGTCGAGCTCCTGGAGCCGCTCGGGCAAGGCCGCTGGCGGCTGCGACTGGAGGCAGAGCCCGACGGTGAGGTGCCGCTCCCGCCGTACATCACCGAGCCGCTGGACGATCCCGACCGCTACCAGACGGTGTACGCGCGCGACGCCGGCTCTGCTGCGGCTCCGACGGCAGGGCTCCACTTCACGCCGGAGCTGCTCGCGCAGCTCGACGTCGAGCGCGTCACGCTGCACGTCGGGCTCGATACTTTCCGGCCCCTGTCCGTGGACGAGGTCGAGCAGCACGAGCTGCACGGGGAGCGGTACGAGGTCGATTCGCGTGCCTGGGCGCGGATCGAGACGGCGGAGGGCGTGCTCGCGGTCGGCACGACGACGGTGCGGGTGCTGGAGACGCTCGCGCGCGGCGCGCCGCTCCAGGGCCGGACGGATCTCTTCGTCCTGCCCGGTTTCGAGTTCCGGCGCGTGAACGCGCTCCTCACAAATTTCCACCTGCCCCGCTCGACGCTCCTTGCGCTCGTGATGGCGTTCGCGGGGGTGGAGGAGACGCGGCGGCTGTACCGTCTCGCGGTCGAGGAGCGCTATCGCTTCTACTCGTTCGGCGACGCGATGCTGGCCCTGTGAACATCGAGTCGGCTCGCGCCGAGGACTTGGACGAGGTAGCGGAGATCCTGACGGGCGCCGCGCGCTGGCTGCGCGAGCGCGGCATCGACCAGTGGCCCGACCCGTTCCCGCGCAGCCGGGTGGACGAGTCGTTCGCGCGAGGCGAGCTCTTCGTCGCCCGCGTCGACGGTGAGCTCGCCGCGACGTTCGTGCTGCAGTGGGAGGACGAGCTGTTCTGGGGGGAGCAGCCACCGATCGCGGGATACGTCCACGCCGTCGCCGTCTGCCGCACGCATGCCGGCATCGGCCGTGACCTGATCGCGTGGGCCGAGCAGGCGGTCCGCGATGCGGGAAAGCCGTTCCTCCGCCTCGACTGCATGCGCGACAACGCGCGGATTCGCCGCTACTACGAGGAGCTCGGCTTCGAGCATCGCGGCGACCGCGTCGTCGGCGGCCACTTCGACGCGAGCCTGTACGAGAAACGCGTATGAGCGGGAGCTTCTCGCTCACCACCACGGACGGCTCTGCGCGCGCCGGCATCCTTCACACCGCACACGGCGACGTTCCCACGCCGGCGTTCATGCCGGTCGGGACGAAGGCGACCGTAAAGACCGTCGATCCGGACGAGCTCCGCGCGCTCGGAGCCTCGGTCGTCCTCGGCAACACCTACCACCTCTATTTCCGGCCTGGCCACGAGCTGATCCGCGAGCTCGGGGGCCTGCACAGCTTCATGGCCTGGAACCGGCCGATCCTCACGGACTCCGGCGGTTACCAGGTCTTCTCGCTGCGCGACACGATCGCGAAGGTCGACGACGAAGGCGTCACCTTCCGCTCCGTTTACGACGGCCGCCCGACGCGCTTCACGCCCGAGCTCGCCGCCGAGATCCAGGCGGCGCTCGGTTCCGACGTGGCGATGTGCCTCGACCACGTGTTGCCGCCGGACCGGCCGCGCCGCGAGCTCGACGACGCCGTTCGCCGGACGACGCTGTGGGCGGCGCGCCAGCGGCACGCGCCTCGCGCGGACGGCCAGCTGCTCTTCGGGATCGCGCAGGGCGGCGTCGATCGCGAGCTTCGCCGCCGTTCGACGGAAGAGATCGCGGCGCTCGGCCTAGACGGCAACGCGATCGGCGGCCTTTCGATCGGGGAGAGCCGCGAGGACATGTTCGAGCTGACCGCGCTGTCGTGCGAGCTCCTTCCCGCGGACAAGCCGCGTTACTTCATGGGTATCGGCGACCCGGTCGGCGTGCTGGAGGTGATCGAGCGCGGCGTCGACATGTTCGACTGCGTCCTCCCGACGCGCACCGCCCGCACCGGTTCCGCACTCACGTGGAACGGCCGGCTGAACCTGCGCAACGCGCGATTCGCGCGCGACCCGCGCCCGCTCGACGATGGGTGCCCGTGCCCGGCCTGCGCGCGGTTCACGCGCGCGTACCTCCGGCATCTCGTGAACCAGGAGGAACTCCTCGGCCTGCGACTCCTCAGCCTGCATAATTTGTGGTTCTTGCTCGACCTCACCGCACGCGCTCGCGTGGCGATAGAGCGCGGCGAGCTCGCGGGGCTGAAAGCTCAAGCGCTCGCCCGCCTCGCCGCCGAGACGGAAGGAGCCTGAGTGGCCGCACTTGCCGTCATCGTCGTCCTGGGCCTGCTGATGTGGGTGCTGTTGATCCGCCCGCAGCGCCGCCGCCAGCTGATTCAGAACAATCTGCTTGCGAGCCTCGAGCCGGGGGATGAGGTCGTCACCGCCGGCGGGATCTACGGCGTCATCGAGAGCGTCGAGGTTGCCGAGGTACTGCTCGAGATCGCCCCTGGCACGACCGTCCGGATCGCCAAGAAGGCGATCGCAGGTGTCGTCGAGGAAGAGGAAGTGGACGAGGACGACGAGGAGCCGGACGAGCTCGAGGCGGACGCGGAGCCGGCCGCGCTCGAAGCCGACTCCGAGC
>Ga0126312_10001967_pt1 | contig 13596 bp, 19 predicted proteins | sample Plot104A_FD_92537 | JGI IMG/M metagenome (GOLD analysis project Ga0126312, IMG submission 92537) | Serpentine soil microbial communities from UC McLaughlin Reserve, CA, USA - Plot104A | ecosystem: Environmental > Terrestrial > Soil > Grasslands | place: USA: UC McLaughlin Reserve, Lake County...
TGTGCTCCACGCGGGCCATATGCCGAATCAGGCCGAGCAGGCTCAGCGTCGACGGCGGCACGGACCGGGTGGCGAGCTGCTCTGGCGACAGGTCCTCACACTTCATGCCGAGGGTGAGCCGGTAGTTGGACAGGTACTCGCGGATCGTCGCGAGTTCGCCGACAGGGCTTCCTCCCGCACGCGGGTCATCCTCGGGCTTCGCCCACATCCCGTCGTAGCCGACCACATGTTCATTCGCCACGGTCCCATCCTTGCCGAGGAGGCGGGATCGGGCAACCAATTCGAGCGCCGGTCGTACCGAGCGGACTCACCCATGCTGGCCGTGTTGAGTCTGGTCGGTTCGCGCGTGCTGGAGTGGTGACCGTGGGCGGGGCCTCAGATCGCCAGGGCGAGCTCGTCGAAGGCGACTGCCAATCGCCGCTTCACCGGTTCCTCGGCTGCCAGCTCGTAGTGCCCGCGGCGAACGTTCTGGACAAAGGCGTGTCCGGCGATTACGACCCGGGCGCTGTGCTCCTGCCTGAGCCCGCGCATCGGTCGTAGCCTCGCCTTGAGACGACCATGATCTGCCTCGATCCGGTTGTTGGCATGCCTGTCAGTGCGACGGCACGCCGTCGGCAGCAGCTCCTCCACCACCACCGGATAGGTCGGTCCAGGTCGGTCACAACCTCGTTCGGCATGATTTGGTCGTGCTGATGGCCCGCTCAAAGAACCTCCGTGCAGCGGTGCCGTCCCGCCTTGGTGAGACGAATACGTCGATGACCTGCCCAGACTAATCGATCGCGCGGTAGATGTAGCGCCATCGGCCGGCGACCTTCACGTAGGTCTCATCCATCTGCCAGCGATCTCCGACCCGATGGCGACAGGGCCGGGCGGCCTCAGCGAGCAGCGGCGTGAACGCTGCACCCACCGGTAGACGGTGACGTGGTCGACCTCGATGCCGCGCTCGGCGACCAGCTCCTCGGCTTCGCGGTAGGAGAGGCCAAAGCGCAGGTACCAGCGCACGGCCAGCACGATCACATCAGGAGGGAAGCAGAAACCGGCGAAGGCAGACCGAGCAACGGGATTGGGGCGGACACGGCGAGTTCTCCTGACACCAGTCTGGCTGCTTGGGCCTGCTCACCGCAGATGCAACAGCGCCGCTTGACGACCGTGCCCACCGGTTCCGGTTCCTGATTCGAGACCGGGACGCGAAGTTCACGCTGGCATTCGACGCCGTCTTCGCAGCGGTGGGTATCCAGGTGGTGAAGACCCCGATACAGGCACCGCGCGCCAATGCTTACGCCGAACGGTTCGTGGGCACGGTTCGCCGCGAGTGCCTGGACCGGATACTCATCGTGGGCCGGTGTCATCTCCAGGCCGTCCTGGCTGCCTATGTGGCGCACTACAACGCCCATCGGCCGCACCGGTCCCTCGGTCAGCGACCGCCCGATCCGCGTCCTACATCGGTCGATGGTGCCGCCAACTCGCCCCTGGGTAACGTCCGCCGACGTCGGATCCTTGGCGGACTGATCAACGAGTACGAGCAGGCCGCATAACTGGACTCTGGAGCCCGACAGGCTGGCGCAGAAGCGGGCCACGACGTCGCGGCCCTGGTACTCCAATGGCATCGGTGGCATCGAGATGAACACGTCGTCGGTCAGCAGGCGTGGGGTGCGGAAATCCGGGCGTTGCCTGTGAGCTGGAGGTTTGGAGCAGCCTAGGATTTGGTGCCCCTGATCCTCTTCGTCCATGGAGAGGCCCACCTGATGTTGCCGAAACTCGCCTACCTGACGCTGTGCCGCTCCATCCAGCTGCTCGCCCTGCTCGGCCGCGGCGACGCCAGCAAGGACCTGGAGATCCTCGTCCTACGCCACCAGCTCAGCGTGTTGCGCCGCCAGGTTCCACGCCCTCGGCTGGAGCCCGCTGACCGCGCCCTGCTCGCCGCGGTCAGCCGCGTCCTCCCCCGAGCCCGTTGGTCGTGCTGCTTGTCAAGCCCGACACGCTGCTGCGCTGGCATCGGCGGCTGGTCGCCGGCGCCTGGACCTACCCTCGTGGAGCGGGACGACCGCCATTGGATCAGCAGGTCCAGCAGCTAATCGCCCGTCTGGCCACCGAGAACCCACGCTGGGGCGACCAGCCATCCAAGGCGAGCTCCACCGGCTGGGCATGCGGGTCTCGGCCACCGCGATCCGCACCACGCTGCGCCGTCATGGCCTGGATCCAGCACCGCGGCGGACAGCCACGTCGTGGCGGGCCTTCCTGCGCCAACAGGCTGCCGGGATCATGCGTGCGACTTCTTCACCGTCGACACCGTCTGGCTGCGGCGGTTGTATGTGCTGTTCTTCATCGAAGTGGCCACCCGCCGAGTCCACCTCGCTGGCGTGACCGCCCACCCCGACGGCGCCTGGATCACCCAGCAGGCCCGCAACCTGCTCCTGGCGCTGGGCGAGCGCGGCCGGCGGGTGCGCTTCGTTATTCGCGACCGCGACGCAAAGTTCTGTCGCGGGTTCGACGACGTGTTCGGCTCCGAGGGTGCCGAGATGCTCCCAACGCCGCTGCAGGCACCCAACGCCTACGCCTACGCCGAACGGTGGGTCGGCACCGTTCGCGCCGAGTGCCTGGACTGGTTACTGGTCGTGGGCCGCGGGCACCTGGAGCGGACCCTCAAGGTGGACCTCGCCCACGACAACGCTCATCGCCCCCACCGGGCGCTACAACTTGAGCCGCCGGATCCAGCCGCTGCTGTGACCCTCATTAGTGGCCACCCGCCACCCCGGGTCCACCGACGCGACCTGCTCGGCGGTCTCCTGCACGAGTACCGACGAACTGCATGAACGCATTTCCGTACCCCACGCGCCGGCGCAACCGAAACCTCGCCCGTGGGCGATGAGCACGGCTGGCGGCTGGGCCGGATCGTCGACCCGTTCGGCCACGAATGGGAGATCGGCGCGCCGCTGGGAACCTGGCCGCCGAACTAGACGACGACGTGCTGCTGGTTGTGACCGGCTAGTGGTGTATTGCTGAAGTGTCTTGACGTCGAGCCCCGCCGTTGTGGATATGCTGGCGCATGACCTTGAGCGACTGCGCCGTGCAGGATCACCTGCGTGACAAGCCGGCCGCGCTCACGGCTTGGCCAGTTGCCGCCGACTCGCCGGCACCGCGGGACGAACCGTGATGAGACCCTTCATGTTGGCGCTCCGGTTCGCGCTGGAGCTGGCCGCGCTCGCCGCGTTCGCCACCTATGGCCTGCACGCCATCCGCGGGCCCGCGAGGTTCGCGCTGGCCGCCGCGCTGGTCCTCGCCGCCGCGGCCGTCTGGGGGAGGTGGGCCGCGCCGGCCTCCAGGCGCCGGCTGGCGGACCCGGCGCGGCTGGTGGTCGAGGTGATGTTCTTCACCGCCGCCGGGGTGGCGCTCGCCGCCACCGGCCGGTGGCTCCTCGGCGCCGCGTTCACCGTCGTCGACGTCGCCAACGCCGGTCTGCTGCGCCTGCTGCACGTGAACGAGGCCGCCCAGCGCTAGGGAGGATCGCCATGCAGGTCGAGGAAGGCATCCACCGGCTGACGCAAGGCGTGGTGAATTTCTACCTGATCGAGGAGGGCGGAAGGCTCCTGCTGGTCGACGCCGGCGCGCCCGGCGACTGGGACCTGCTGGTCCGGACCGTGGCCGACCTCGGCCGCCGGCTGGACGACCTGGAGGCCGTGCTGCTCACCCACGCCCACGCCGACCACATCGGCACCGCCGAGCGTGCCCGCACCACGACCGGCGCTCGGGTCTGGGTCCACCAGGCGGACGCCGCCATGGCGACCGAGGGGACGCCTCCCAAGAACGACGGCAAGGTGCGCTCCTACCTGCTGCGGACCGAGTTCTACCGGACTACGTTCTCGCTGATGCGCCGGGGGGCCAGCAGAATCATCCCGGTGAAGGAGGTGGCCACCTTCGCCGACGGCGAGACCCTCGACCTGCCGGGCCGCCCCCGTGCCGTGCACGCGCCCGGGCACACCGTTGGAAGCGCGGCGCTGCTGCTGGAGGGGCGCCGGGTGCTGCTGACCGGCGACGTGCTGGCGACCAGGAACCCGCTGACTGGCCGGGTCGGCCCGCAGATTATGCCGTCGGGCCTCAACCGCGACACCCCGCAGGCGCTGCGGTCGCTGGCGGCGCTGGACGGCGTCACGGCCGACCTGCTCCTGCCCGGCCACGGCGAGCCGTGGACGGAAGGCACCGCTGAGGCCGTGCGGCTGGCCAGGGCGGCCGGACCCTCCTAGCGTGCCTAGTCGCGGCCAGGCATCTGCTGCAGCGCCCAGGCGTTGCCCTCCGGGTCGCTGAAGAAGACGAACCTCGAATAGTCGAGCGGGTCTCCTTCATGGGCTGGGCGGAACGAACCGCCGTGGAACAGCTGGACCTTGCTGACCTCGACCCCCCGCTCAACAAGCTGAGCACGCGCCGCGTAGACGTCCGGGGTGACCAGCTGCAAGGGCCGCAGTGGCGGCGTGTCCACGGTGCCGGAAGGGGGACGCGTCTGGAGGGCAATCGAGCAGGCCGACCCGGGCGGGGTCAGCTGGATGACGCGATGCTCGTCGCTGACCCTCACTTCGTGGTCCAGGTTGAAGCCGAGCTGGTCGGCGTAGAACATCTTGGCCCGGTCCATATCCGAGAAGGGAATCACGACCAATTCCAGCTTCATGTCCATGATGCGTCTCCTTCCATAGGCGGCCTTCCTTCTCGGGGTCGACGTCCCGCCGTAATCAACAACTACCGCCAATGGGACTTGAGTATTGGGTTGATGGGTCATGGGACCGATAGGCCAGGTGCGGCGGGCGGCGGACCGGGTCGATCACTGGCTGGGTCGGCCTTGACGTCTCTACAAATCGGGGATCTGGTTCGGGAAGGTTGGCGCCTGGGCGCCGCCGTCGACGCCGATGACCTTGCCGGTGACAAAGCCCCCAGCCGGGGACGCCAACCACACCGCAGCCGCAGCAATGTCGTCCACGCTGGCCAGCCGGTGCAGTGGGGTAGCGGCGGTCACCTGGGCACGGACCTCGTCGGTGAGCGCGGCCTTGAGGCCGTCGGTCTCGACCACGCCGGGAGCGATCGCGTTGACCCGCACCCGTGGCGCGAGATCCGCGGCCAGCAGGCGGGTCATGTGCGACACGGCGGCCTTGACCGTTCCGTAGACCAGCAGCCCACGCCCCACCATCCGGTCCATGGTCGAGCTGATGTTCACCACGCTGCCGTGGCCGCCTTCCAGCAGCTGCGGGGTGGCCTGCTTGACCAGCTCGAACGCCGCAGTAACGTTGAGGTGGAACGCCGCATCGAGCTCGGCGCCGGTGGTGTCCAGCAGGGCCCTCGGCTCGGCACCGCCGGCGTTGTTGACCACGACATCGAGCCGGCCCAGCTGGGCGACGGCCTGCTCGACGATGATCGGTGCCTGGGTCAGGTCGCGGACGTCGCCGGCGACCGTGATGGCCGTTCGGCCGCTGGCCCGGATCCGGGCGGCGACCGCGTCCAGTTGCTGGCGGGTCCGGGCGACCAGGACGACGTCGGCGCCCGCCTGGGCATAGGCCATGGCGATGCCCGCGCCGATCCCGCGGCCTGCTCCGGTGACGATGGCGACGTGTTCGTCCAGGCGGAAGTCCCTCAGCTGCATACCGCAACCTCCAGGTCGCGACCGACCGCTTCTCAGAGCAACCAAACGAAAACGGACGTGGGGTGCCCGTTGGCGTGTCTGAGACCGACAGGCCAGGGTGACGCAGGAACGAGTAGGCCACGTGGAACATGCGGCGGACCCGGGCGATGCCCCGGTGGGCCTGCTGGATGACCTCGGCCAGGGTCGGTGTGGTGAGGTTGGCTAGCTCCACCGCCTTGAGGCTGGACCACAGGCCTCGACCGGGTCGAGCTCGGGTGTGCAGGTGGGCAGCCGCTCGACCACCAGCCAGGACCACTGCTTGGCAAGCGGTGCCGGTTGGGTCTACAGATCAGGCCAGATGTGGGCACGGTGGGCGTCGACCAGTGCGTAGGTGTCGCCGTAGGCCATGCTGCGACCCGGAAAGTCGTGCGGGAAGCCGAGCTCGACGCGGCTGACCTCGTCGAGCCGGGCGAGCTCCTTGGCCGTCAGCTCCAGGTCGAGCGCCCCGAGGTTGTCCTGGAGCTGGGTGCGGGTGCGAGCCCCGAGGATGGGGACGATCACCGACCGCGCCTGCTGGGCTCGGACCCAGGCGATGGCGACCTGGGTCGCGGTGGCATCGTGCTCGGCGGCGATCTCGTTGACCGCGTCCGCGATGGCCAAGGCCCGATGGCCGAGGATCTTCTCGGCGCCGTAGGTGGCGATGCGGCCAGCAAGGCGGGTGCCCTCTGTGGGACCCTGCCGGTCGGTGCCGTAGCGCCCGGTGAGCAGACCACCGCCCAGCGGTCCCCAGCTGGTGACGGTCAGCTCCAGGGCTTGGGCCATGGGCAACAGCTCGCGCTCGGGCGCGCGCTCGACCAGGCTGTAGGGCACCTGGAGGCCGACGAAGGGCGTCCAGCCTCGCAGCTCGGCCAGCGTGTTGGCCTGCGACACGATCCACGCCGGGGTGTCCGAGATGCCGACATACAGCACCTTGCCCGCGCGCACGAGGTCGTCGAGTCCCCGCATGACCTCTTCGACGGGGGTGAACACGTCCCACACGTGGAGCCAGTACACGTCGACGTAGTCGGTGCCGAGACGGCGCAGGCTGGCGTCGAGCGCTTGGACCATGCTCTTGCGATGGCTGCCGCCGGCGTTGGGATCGCCGGGCCGGGTGGTGACGGTGTACTTGGTGGCCAGCACCCACCGGGCCCGCTCGGCAGCGACCAGCTCGCCGGTGATCTGCTCGCTGGAGCCGTTGGTGTAGGCGTTGGCGGTGTCGATGAAGTTGCCGCTGGCCTCGGCGAAGGCCTCCAGGATGCGGGCGCACTCTTCCTTGGCCGCGCCCCATCCCCGGTCCGCACCGAAGGTCATCGTGCCGAGGCAGAGCTCCGAGACTCGTAGACCGCTGCGGCCGAGCAGCTTGTACCGCATGAGCCATCTCCCGGGCGTCGTCGTCCTGCTCGCATGCAGGATAGCAGACAAGGTGTCCGGACACATGGTACGGACATGTGCTCCGTACATGCATTATGCTTCCGACCTGCTCTCGCCGACGATGGGGATGGCCTGCATGCCGCGACCAGTCGCCAGGCGCGATCGCCCAAGTCGGGGCGAGGTCCAGCGCGACCTGCGACGCGCGATCCTCGACGCCACCGAAGGGCTGCTCGTCGACCACCGCTTCGACCAGCTGACCGTGGCCGACATCCTGAGCGCGGCACGGGTGTCGCGCGCCAGCTTCTACTTCTACTTCCAGAGCAAGCATGCGGTGCTCGCCGAGCTCGTCCGAGCCGTGGTTGATCAGGCGCTGGAGGTCGCCCAACCCTGGCTGAAGCATGACGGCTCCCCGCGGGCAACGCTGCGCCAGGGCACCCTCGCCGGCGCGCGCCTGTGGCGAGCGCATGCCCCCGTCCTGCAGGCCATCGTCGAGAACTGGCGCTCGGACCCCGCGCTGGCCGAGCTGTGGAGCGAGATGATGGAGCGCTTCACTGCCGCAGCGACCGAGCGGATCGAACACGACCGCCGTGCCGGCCGCGCGCCCGCCAAGGAGGTGGACGCGCGCATGCTGGCCGCCGCGCTGACCTGGCTGGGCGAGCGCGCCTACTACCTTGCCGCCATCGGCCACGCCCCCTTCGACGACGAGGAGGCCCTTGTCGATGCGCTCACCGAGATCTGGGTCGCAACGATCTACAACGGGCAGCCGCGGACGTGATCACGGCCTGCCCGCTCGCTCACCCGACCAGCGATGACCTACGCCTGCGGCCAGCTCCGCGGCCCCCTGACCACCCGGCTGGCCCGCGCCCACCGGCGCTGGTTGCATCCCACCAGCGGCCGCCGCCCCGGTGACCGGTTCCCGTAGCACCGCATGCCGCTGGGGGACATCGGACGCGACAGAGCGTCCGCGGGCGTCCGGAAGTTGGACGGCATCCCGGACGGCCACACGGAAGTGTCCGGCAGTGTCTGCGGCAGGACCGCTGCGGTGCCGCACGGGTAGCTGAGCTGGCCATGCTGGCCGCACACCAGCATGCTCACCTATGTGGACGCGGCCGTGGCCTGCGACAGCAGCGTCCCGGGGGGCCGCGTCCAGCCCCGCATCGCGCAGGTCGCATGTCCGCGGTGGCTACCGCAAGGGGACCACTCTGTGTCCGCGCTGGTTGCCCGTGTGCGGGAGGTGGCCGGTACCTGTCCGGGGGACAGACCGCGCAGGACGTATAACAGGAAGCGGAACCAGCGCAGGTACGTCCGGTTCTCCAGCCGCGACCCTGGACCGACCCAGCCGCCCGGCCCCCAGATGCGTCCCATACAGGTCATTTCCCCTGCCCGGCATGCGACAACCGCTGCCGCGCCTGCCGAAGAGGGCTTGCCAGCAAGGTAGTGGTCACCAGGGAGGAGCCTCGCCCTCCGGCCGAGGTAGAGGCGTCGCCGTCAGGTGAGAGCATCTCCTTCTCGCCGGCCGTGCCACCCGCGCGCCACATCCGACGGAGCGGGGTCGAGTGGCTTAGAGGACGCGTCGCATTTCGGCGGCGAGCTGTGTGTTCCGGTACGGGCCGCCCTCTTCGAGCGCCGCGATCACGCGGTCCTGGATCCTGCGCGGCTTGTCCTGGCTCAGCTTCGCCTTGGCCTGGATCGCCGCTGAGCGGACCCGAAAGGGAGCCGTCTCGTGTGCGATCCGCCGTGCATATGCCAGCGCGTCCCCACACAGCTCCCACGGGTCGTCCCGGGCGGCCTCGAAGTGCTCGACCGTGCGCTCAAGGACGGAGAACGCCTCCCCGCCTTCGAGGACCTGGGGGATCCCGCGGACGTGCACGGCGGTGAAGTTCCAGGTCGGCGGGGATGGGCCCTCGCCGTACCAGGCGGGTGAGATGTACCCGTTGGGGCCCTGAAAGACGAGCAGCACCTCTTGCCCAGAGAGCAGCTCTGAGACGACGGGATCCGCCCGTGCCGTATGCCCGATGATGACGAGCTGCTCGCCAGCGCCTCCCGCGTCGTGCACGGGATCCAGCAGGCAAGGAACGTGCGCGGCCCGCAGGTCGCCGGAGCTCCCGACCACGAGCAGCGCCCATCCGTGCTCCCGGATCAGCCGCCGAACGTCCTCCATCGACTTCATCGCGTACTCGGCCCGTTCGAGCATGTCTCTCCCTACTCCAGCCTGTGCGGCTAAGCCTGGATCCACCGAAGCCCACGCATGAGATGATGCGATGACGCTGGTCAAAGGCCCTTTCTCACCTCTGGAGCCCTGCACCCATGAGGTGAAGCGCGCTCCCGCCCCAAATTGCCTGCTGACCTCGGGAGATACCATCAAGTTCGCTGATGCTTCGGATCCAGGCCAAAGTTGGCTGCGCTTGGTAGGCCCGTCGGCAGCTCAGGTCTGGGTGCCGACGCCATGGTGCACCGAGAACAGGCGACCGGGATCGTAGCGGTCCTTGACCCGTGACAGACGGGCGTAGTGGTCGCCCCAGAACGATGCCTGCCAGTCGTCTTGGAAATAATCGGTCTCCGAGAGGTAGGAGGCGGGTCGCTCCGCGAGGGCCTTGAGCGGGGCCATGGCGGCGGCGACGACCCTGGCGTCCCGGCGTCCCTGGGCGACATCCGGCTCGTGGCCGGCGATGCCGGGATAGGCCGGGGGCTCGTTGGCCCCGGCGATGGCCAGCGCGAAGGCGTCCAGGACCGCCGGGTTCATCGCGGTGTCCCTCGCCCAGCCCAGAACGTTGGTGGGAGCCCCGGCGAGACCCTTGTTGCAATGCAGGGCCACCGGCCAGATCTGGCTGGCACGGGTGAGCGCGTCGACCAGCGCCGGCCGGCGTCCCCGGTCAAGCAGCCGCTGCGACAACCAGGTCGACTCATAGGCGTGCAGCACCTGACCCACCTGGCCGGCGTCGACCGCCCAGTAGAAGTAGCCCTTGGGCGCGCCCGGGCGGTCGTCGCGCACGATCAAGCCGGGGACCTCCCCGAGCACATCGGCATTCCAGAAGTCCCTTGCCCGGACCGCCAGCACCACCGGCTCCGCGAGCGTGTAGTCGGCCGGCCGGGCCCTGACCCAGGCGAACAGCGGCGCCCAGGTCCGCTCGGCCTGGGCCTGAGTGAGCCCCTGGAACACCATGTTGACGCTGAGCTGGCGTCCGGGCCCAAAGCGGAGCACCTCGCCCCAGTGCGGGTTCAGCAGGCGCTCGCGGTAGAACGACAGCACCTGCCCGACCAGCGTCACATAGGCGGCGGCCGACGCTGCGGTGACCGTCGCCAGCACCGCACCGAAGTAGGCCGGCAGGGCATGGGTGCGCAGCGTCATCCGGGTGACGACACCGAAGGTCCCGCCGCCGCCGCCCTTGAGGGCCCAGAACAGCTCCCGGTTCCTGACCGGGTTGGCGATGCGCACAGCCCCGTCTGCGGTGACGACCTCCGCCTCCAGCAGGTTCGCCGCGGCGGTGCCGAACCCCTTGGAGAAGCTGCCGAACCCACCGCCCTGCACCAGGCCGGGGACACCGACGGTGGTGCAGCCCCCGCCCTGCACGTAGCGACCCGCGGTGGTGGTGACAGCAGCATAGACGTCCATCCAGATCGCGCCGGCGCCCCCGCTCACGGCCGGCTCGGGCTCGACCAGGCCGGCGGCGCCCCGGGGCACAAACCGGTCATGGAGCTGGATGGCCCGCAGGTTGGGCCTGGTCCAGATGAGCAGCGAATCCGCTGCGTTCGAGCCCCCGACATAACTGTGCCCGCCCCCCTTGACGACCAGGCGGACCCGGTGGTTGCGGGCAAAGTTGACCGCGGCCGCGACGTCGGCGCTGGTCTGGGCCAGCACCGCGTACGCGCTGGCCTGGGAGGTCCAGGCATCGGTCCAGCCGAGGGTCTGGGTCAGGGCGACGCTGTCACCGATGTAGAAGGGATCCCGCAGGTTCTGGAACAGCTCGGTGCACCCAGGGCTGCCGGGGTCGGGCGTGCACGCGGCAAAGGGCGACTTCACCTTGACCAGACGCCCGCCAACGCTCCTGCGGAGCTTGGCCCACTCCGCTGGGTCGGGCCAGCCTGGCTCGCCGAGCCGGACACGCCGGACCGGCTGCCCAGCGACGCCACCCGCGGGGGCAGCAACAACGGCAGCCAGCGGCAGTGCCGCCAGCCCCTTCAGGAGCGTTCGTCTTTGCATTTCCGAACCTCCGAGTCGTAGGCAACCGCGTTCGCGGCAGCGGGACGATGCTGTGAGGTCGACCGGGCGTGACCAACAACTCGTGGGCTGCTTTGTCGCGCAGGGTTCCCGTCGCGACGTTGCTGGCCGCGGCAGGCCGGACCTCACGGCCGCCTGGCCGTCAGCAGCCGGCGGCCGAGCAGGACCAGCCCGGCCCCGATCAGCAGGACCGCCAGCGCGTAGCCCCTGGGCGCACCGTAGCCACGGCCGCCGATGCCGACCACCACCTCGAAGAACACCCCCAACACCAGGAAGCCAGCCAGCCCGCCGGCGATCAGCCAGGCGCCGCTGGCGGCCAGATCACCACGGCCCTGGACCACCCCCACCAGCCACCGACCCGTCCCGGCACCGACAAGGAACACCAGGGTCCAGGCGTAGGCCCAGGTCTCGAACCGGTCGGTGGCGTTCTGGACCGCCAGCACGACCCCGGCCATGGTCACCACCCCGCCGACCGTGGCCAGGACCTCTCCCGGCCGGCCGGCCGACGCCAGGCCCAGCCGAGCAGGCCCAGGCCTGGGACGATGACAAAGACCGGCCAGGCGACCCGGCCCACCTCCAGGTCCAGCGCCTGCCCGAGCAGGACCGCCAGGCCGAGCAGGACCAGCAGCCCGCCCAGGGCCGCCTCCCCGCCCCGCCACCGACCTGTCGCGTCGTCGTTGTCCATGGTTGCTCCCTTTCGCCGGTCTGGGTGCCACTGGGGTGAGGCTGGCAGCCGACCCACGACCGCATCCATTGGCCACGCTGGGGAGATCGGCGCCCCGCTCCCCCCGTGGGGGGAGCTCCCCTGCTCCCCCTCGCGGGGGAGCTCCAGGGACTTACATTGGCCAGCTGCGACATGGCGGTGGTGCCTGGCTCAGTCCTGGTGGAGGTTAAGGGTGTTGCCGCAGGTGTCGTCGAACACCGCATCCATGCCCCCGTAGGGCATCCGGCCCGGTCCCTTGACCAACACCACGCCGCTGGCCTTGAGCCGCTCGGCGTCGCGTTGCTAGTCGTCGGTGGGCAGCGACAGCACCGGCCGGCCCTGCTGGCGGCTGGCCTGCTGGAAGGCCGGGCCGGGTCGTCGGCGAGGTGCAGGACCAGCTCGACCCCGTCGGGCTCCCCGGGGCGACCACACTCAGCCAACGCTCGTCGGGGCCGTAGGGGCGCTGGTCTTGACCCGGAGGCCGAGGACCTGGGTGTAGAACCGCTCGGCCTGATCCTGGACGTTGATACTGGTCAACCCGATCCGCATGGTCCTACCCTTCCTTGCCCGTTGGTCATCTCGTACCCTCCCTCAGCTGCGAGACGACGATCCCTCGTGGGTGCCGGCCGGGCGGGTGTCGCCCGGCGACGCAGGCCGCGGTTGCTCCCATCGGCGTGCAATCTGGGTGAACGGTTGTTCACCGGCCCGGGGAACTCCGCAGGTCATGCGTGCGCGGCGCCGGCCACCGCGGACCAGCAGCAAGCGACGATCTCGAGTCACGGCATGCGGGTGAAGGTCATGTCCATCCACGGCTGCCAGCTGGCGCCGTCGTCGCTGCGCTCCCACTTGGCCGTCATGCCGCTGCGGTCGGGGCTGATCGTCAGCGTGGACCGCACCGCGTCGCCCGTGTCGGCGTCCGATGGTTGCGCAACTGGGGCGACGTCGCCGCCACCGGCGAACCGCCACACACCCTGCTCGTCGACCCTGGCGCGCATGAGCGTGATGTTGCCCAGGTTGTCGTAGGCGCGGGCGGTGAACGCGTCGGTCGCCGGGTCGTACTCGCCGAGCAGCTCCAGCGCCTGGACCTGCTGGTCCCCGATCACCACGTCGACGTGGTGGACGAGGAAAAAGCCGCCGGGCAGCCACTGGTAGCTGTCGGTGCCGGTGATCGGGACCGCAGGATCGCCCACGATGTGCCCCTGCGAGCGCCACCGGCCCACCAGGGCACCAAGGCGCTGGATCTCCGGGCTGGACGCAGGAGCGCTGTTGGCATCGCGGGTGCGGATGGATTCGGGCATCGTTCCTCCTGTCGTCTTGGAGCCATCGTGGTCAGTCTTGGTGGAGGTTGATGAGGTTGCCGCAGGTGTCGTCCAAGACCGCGTCGATTCCGCCGTAATCCCTGCGGTACGGCTCCTTGACGAACACCACCCCCTTGGCCTTGAGCCGCTCGGCCTCGCGTTGGCAGTCGTCGGTGCGAAGCGACAGCACCGGCCGGCCGGCCTGGCGGCTGGCCTGCTGGAACGCGCGGGCCGGCTTGTCGGCCAGCTGCAGGACCTGCGGTACCCCGTCGGGTTCGGCGCGGGACACGACCGTCATGCAGTGCTCGGTGGGGCCGTAGGGGGTGTTTGGCATGACCTGGAGGCCGAGGACCTGGGCGTAGAA
>Ga0126312_10001968_pt1 | contig 13594 bp, 17 predicted proteins | sample Plot104A_FD_92537 | JGI IMG/M metagenome (GOLD analysis project Ga0126312, IMG submission 92537) | Serpentine soil microbial communities from UC McLaughlin Reserve, CA, USA - Plot104A | ecosystem: Environmental > Terrestrial > Soil > Grasslands | place: USA: UC McLaughlin Reserve, Lake County...
GCGCGAGCGCCCACTGCTGGTCGATGCGAAGGTCAACCCCGACGTCTGCGCGGAATGGCTCGAGGAGGCGTTCCGGTCGCACTGATCGAGAGGAGCAGCATGTCGCCATCGCCCTCCACGTCGCCGCTCGCCGGTCTCACCGATGCGCTGGCGTCCGGCGCCGTCCGCGTCGTCGACCTCACGCAGCCGCTGAGCGAGACGACGCCGGTGCTGCGCTTGCCCGAGCCGTTCGCGAACACGCCCGGGCTCACCCGCCACGAGCTGAGCCGCTACGACGAGCGCGGACCGGCGTGGGCGTGGAGCTGGCTGGAGATCGGCGAGCACGTGGGCACGCATTTCGACGCCCCGATCCATTGGATCACGGGCAGGGACGGCGAGGATGTGGCCGGCGTTCCCGCGCGGCGGCTCGTGGGACCGGCGGTCGTGATCGACAAGTCCGCCGAGGCCGCCGCCGATCCCGACTGGTGCCTCTCGGTCGCCGACGTGCGCGCGTTCGAGCAGGACAACGGGGCGCTGCCGGAGGGCGGCTGGCTCCTGCTTCGCACGGGCTGGGACGCCCGCGCGCACGACCAGGAGGCGTTCTTGAACGCGGACGAGTCAGGCCCGCACACCCCCGGGGTCGAGGCCGAGTGCGCGCGCTGGCTCGCGCAGGAGACGCCGATCGTCGGCATCGGCGTAGAGACGGTCGGCACCGACGCCGGCGGCGCGGCAGCCTTCCAGCCGCCGTTTCCCGTCCACAACTACTTCCTCGGGGCGGGCAAGTACGGGCTGACTCAACTCGCGAACCTGGCGGAGCTGCCGCCGACCGGCGCGCTGATCGTCGTGGCGCCGCTCAAGCTCGTCGACGGCACCGGGAGCCCGACGCGCGTATTCGTGCTCGTGTGACTGTGCGCCGCCGGATCAGTCCTCGAGCCTGAAGCCGATCTTGAGCGTCACCTGGTAGTGCGCCACGCCGCCGTCGACGATCTGGCCGCGCACCGACGTGACCTCGAACCAGTCCAGGTTTCGCACGGTCTCGGATGCCTTGGCGATCGCGCGGTCGATGGCCTGCGTCACGCCCTCCGGCGACGTGCCGGTGATCTCGACGGACTTGTACACGTGTTCGCTCATGGCCGCGAACGTTACGCGGTGTCCGTGAGCGGGTGATCCGGCGCCGCTGCCTCAGCGGCGCCGGATCGCCGATCGCGGCGACGCGTGGTCCGACGCGGCGTCCGCCACGGCGTGCTCGCCGCTGCTGCTGTTCACGAACCCGCCGCTCGCAGCCGCAAGCCCGCTGGTGGGGACGTAGAGGTCCTCGTCGAACACGCTGCCGCTCGGCGCCCCTGCGACCGCGATCGCGCTCCAGGCGCGCCCGCCGAGCCACGACGTCGAGATGTAGTCCCCGACCATCCGCCCCTGGCTGCTGTCCGCGGCCCAAGTGACCGGGAACGGCCCGGCGACATCGGTCGGATTGCTCCAGGTCGCGCCGCCGTCGGCCGACTGGACGTGCCCGACCTCGAGCTGGCACGGCGTGCGGTGGCTGCCGCAGCGCGCCTGGCGGTAGAAGTAGTACGTCAACGCCAGGTGGCCCGCACTCGTCGGCTCGACGCCGATGCCGGGAATGAAGTGGTCGGCGCTCGAGTTGACGCCGTCGATCGGCACGCGCGCCACGGACGACCAGCTGGCCCCGTCGGTGCTCGTGCTCATCACGATGTCGTTGGACTTGCAGCCCTTTCGGAACCGGCAGTCCTGCCAGACGACATAGACCCTCCCGGCGGAGTCGATCTCCGCCGACGGGAGCGGCCCCGAGCGGAGGTTGCCCGCGACGTCGTGCGTCGGCGTCGACGTCACCGTCACCGCGTTGCTCCAGGTCGCGCCGCCGTTGGTGGAGCGGAAGGCGATGATCGCCGTCTCGAACGCGTTCGCGGCCGGCACGATCACGGTGCCGTTCGGCTGCACGACCGGCTGCCCGCCCAGGCCGGTCGCGTTGTTCGCGGTCGGCGCCGGCGTGCTCCAGGTCAGGCCGCCGTCGGTGGAGAAGTTGTTGAGGATGCGGTTGCCGTTGCCGAAGTCGTCCCAGGTCTGGTAGCAGCGCCCGTAGAACGGACTCCCGGTGTGGTTGTCGCAGGCGATCCAGTTCTTGTCGAAGTCCTGGTTCCCGCTGGCTTCGGCGCTGAGGTCGATCGGCGCGTCCCAGGCGACGCCGTCGGTCGAGCGGTTGACGACGATCCCGACCCCCGAGGGCGAGTTGTCGAGCACGAGCGACTGCGCCAGCCAGACGCCGTGCGCTGCGTCATAGGCGATCACCGGGTCGGTGGCGCGCGCGTACGGTCCGGACGGTGACTGGTGCACGGTCAGGCCGGGCAGCGCGCCGTGCGTCCAGCTGGCGCCCCCGTCCTTGGACGTCGCGAAGCCGGTGCCCGAGGAGCCGCCGTCGAAGAAGCGGCCGACCTGCGAGACGGAGACGATCGTGTTGCCGAACGCGAACGTGTCGGGCTCGACCGCGGTCTGGTGCTGGCTCGTCGCGTTGGTGAACGGGTCGACCAGCACCTGGGTCAGGGGTACCGCTGCGTGCGCGGCCGCGGCGGGTGCAAGCGCGGCGACGACCCCCAGCGCGATTGCGACACGGCATACCCGATCCCTGCGATGCATCTACTGCTCCTTCCGGCCGACGGCTCCCGGCCCTTGCTTGGGCGCGCGGCAGCCTAGCGTCGCATGGTGGCGCGGACAAGCCATGCGACAGGCGCGGGCAAGCGATGCGACATCGGCGCTCGCAGGCGGCTCAGTCGAAGCTGCTCGGCGCGCCCCGCGTGGAGACGGGTGGCACCGACGGCAGCGTCACCGGTGTCCCCGGCGGCGTGGCGAGCTCCAGCGACCTCGTCTCGAGCCGATGCTCGGCCGCATGCGCGAGCAGCTCGTTGAGTCGCTCGCCGGCCTCGCCGACGTCGTGCGCGCTGAACTCGAAGACGACCGTGGCGTGGAATTTCATGACGCCCGGGACGCTAGCGCGAGTTCGCCGACCGCACACCCTCCGGAGTGACGGGGTGCGACGTGAGAGGGTTGGCGCGTGGTGACGCGAATGGACGCAATGGACGCAATGGACGTGCCCGACGTGGCCGAGGTGCGGCGGATCGTCGCGATCGGCGATCCGGTGCTGCGCAACCTCGAGATCACATACTGCTACTCGCGCCTGGCGGCAGCGGTCGCGCGGCGCACCGGCGTGGGGGCGAACTGGTGCACGTTCGCGACGTGGGCGTCGCGCCAGGCCGGCAGCACGATCCGCGGCGAGGACGCCGAGGCGTTCCTGCGAGAGCGGCTCGGCCCTGACGTCATGAGGCCGATCGCGTCGCTGTGGCGGCTGCTGCTGCGGCGCGGCCTGATGAACCCTGGCAGCCCGCTCGGGCGCCTCACGGCCGAGATCCACACGCCTTTCGACGCCGTCGAGCGAGCCGGCGACGCAGTCGCGCGCGGCAACAGGAAGGTGTTCGAGGAGATCGGGCTGGAGTTCGCCAGGTTCCTCCAGGCGTGTCCTGCCGACGCGGCTCCCGACGGGCCCGAGCTCCGCGCTTTCCTCGACGGCCTCCGTCCCGGGGAGCCGCCCGACGGACAGGGGCACCTGCGCGCCGCGTTCATCCACATGCAGCGCCAGCGCCACGAGCGAGACGGCAAGACGCGCGCCGAGCTGCTGCTCGTCGCCAACCTCGAGATCGGATTGCACGAGCAGACACGGCTGCAGCCCGAGATCCGCGAGGCGCTCGATGCCGCGTACACGACCGAGGAAGATCTCGGCCGGCGGCTGCTCGAGGCGCTGATGCCGCGCGGCACGCGGGCGCGCAAGGCCGTCCCCGATCGCGTCGCGGCGCCGGCGCTCGCATGGATCGGCGGCCGCTTGCAGGGGGTCGGCGCCGAGCTGTCCAGAGAGCTGATCACGCGATCGCTCATGGTCCTCACCCTGCCCGGCCGAGTGCTCGCCCTCGGGAGCAACCTCACGGACGTCTATCCGCAGGCGCTGCGCGAGCTCGGCAACGCCGATCTCGCGGCCCTGGTCGCCGCCTTCGAGCCGGTGCCGCCCGAGGTCGACGACTGCGGCGCGCGCGACTGGGCGGTGCTCGAGCAGCGCATGCACTACATCGTCCACCTCTTCCGGGCGTTTCACGAGCAGCGCGACCTGTTCGATCCGCCGTTCACGCCGGTGCAGCTGGACCGCATCATGGCCGGCGGGATCCCAGACGGCGACATCTGAGCCGGCTGAGCCGCCGAGCGCGGCGGTACACAGCAGCCGGCGAGCGTCGTTCCGGCGGTCCGGTCACGCAGAGCGCGAGTCCGCCGACACGCATGAGCGCGCTCCACGGATGAGCGGGCAACGCCGGCCGCCGCCCGCGGGCGAAGACCGTCACCAGCGAGAGCGCGAGACCGAGCCCATGACGTAGCCCGAACGCGCACGCGACGAGCCGGGGAAGCCGCCCGGCGCGGTGCGCGACGATCGCGGCGGCGCTGAAGAACGCCAGGTCCGCCGTCGTGTCGAGCTCGCGGCCGAGCCGCGTGCGTCCGCAGCGCCGCGCCAGCCGGCCGTCGAGCCAGTCCGTCGCCCCGCCGAGCACGATCACCGCCGGCAGGCCGGACGCACTGCGGGCGCACGGAGGCAGCACGGGCACCAGCCAGAACCGGGCGAGCGTGACCGCGTCGGCAGCCGTCAGGCGATCGCGTGGCACACCGTCTTCGCCTTCGGACATGCCGACGTGCCAGTCGAGCATCCGCCAGACGGCCAACCACCACGCGAGCCCGGCCGCCAGGCTCGGCTCCGGTGCGCGGCACCGTCGCGCGAGCGCGCAGAGGGCGATCCACGCCGCGCCTCCTCCGACCCCCCAGTGCGCGGCCTGAGCCGCCAGGCGCCGGCGCTGCGCCCGAGTCGCGCGCGATCGCTCGAGCGAAGCACGCAGGAACGCCGCCCAGGCGCGCGCCCCGTAGCGGCGGCGGCGCAGATCGCTCAGCGCATCGGCGGTCCAGCGCTCGCCGTCGGTGAGCGGGCGTACCGCGTAGCGAGCGGCGGCATGTCGCATGCGCTCACGATCGCATTCGCGCTCCACGTACGATGCCGTCGTGCGCGGCATCCTGGGGTTCGTCGCCGCCGGCGCCGGCGCGTACGCGCTGGTCTTCCGGGGCGCGCTGACGCTCGACCTCGGCGTCGGTCGTCGCGTGCGGCCGCTGGGACCGATCGAGCGCGCGATCGCCGCGCCGCCGGAGACCGTGTTCGACGTGATCGCCGCTCCGTACCTCGGCCGCACACCGCGCGCGATGCGGGACAAGCTCGACGTGTGGGAGCGGGGAAGCGACATGGCCCTGGCCGCGCACATGACGACCACGGGGCGCCTGACGACGACCACGGTCGAGACCGTGCGCTTCGACCGTCCCGGTCGCGTCTCGTTCAGGCTGCTGCGCGGACCGGTGCCTCACGTCGTCGAGACCTACGAGCTGCGCGCCGCGCGGACCGGCACCGAGTTCACCTACTCCGGCGAGATCGGCACCGACTTCTGGAGGCTCGGCAGCTGGTGGGGCGACCGCGTGGCGGCGCCCTGGGAACGAGCCGTCGCCGACTCGATCGAGTCGATCGCCGCCGAGGCCGAACGGCGCGCCACCGCCCGGGCGCCGGCAGCCGAGTCGTGAGCTGCGCGCCGGCTCACGTGGGCGGTGCAGGCGAGCCGCTGACGATGCAGTCGAGGCACAGCGCGCTGAAGCGCACGAGCCGCGGCGCGTTGGGCGGCGCATCGATCGTCAGCAGGAACGTGTTGTCGGCGACCTTGCGCAGCCGTAGGTCGCGGAAGACGAACCGACCCTTCTCGTCGATCGTCGCCGTGACACGCTGCTCGGGGCCCGACTCGCGGCTCGCGACGACGCGCCCGCTCGCCGGGACGGGCTCGACCGTCCCGCGGATCGTGAGCGGCCGGTCGGACCGGGTTGGATACGAGAACACGATGCCGTTGCCCGTCGCGCCCGAGAAGCTCACGCGCAGCCCGGGCGTCACGAGCGGCAGCGTCGCCGCGCACGCCCGATCGAACCGGTCGCGTTTGCGATAGTCGGCGACCGTGAGGTCGAGCCGCCGGCGCAGCAGCCGCTCGTCGACAGCGGCGATCTGACGCGCGGCGATTCCCTCCGCTTGCCGAGCCGCGCGATCACGGCAGCCCGCCGCGGCAGCCAACCGCGCTGCGCCGGAGAGCTCGCGATACGCGGCGGCCGTCGCGGGCCTCGGATCGGCGGCAGTCCGCGCGGTCTCAGAGCCGCAAGCCGCGAGCGTCGCTGCGACCGCGGCGAGGGCGGCCACGTCCACTGCCGATGCGCTGAGGGAACGCGTGACCACGGCTACACGTCAATTGTGCCTCCTCGCGTTCCGGGTATCCGGCGGCAGCGCCGGCGTTCACGGAAACATAACCCCCGCGTTTCGACCCGCTGGTAGCAGAAGTGCTACCGTGCCCTCATGCCGAGCATCCCGCAAAAGGAGCTGCGCAACAACGTCGCCGAGGTCCTGCGGCGCGCCGAGGCGGGAGAGGAATTCACGATCACCGTCGCCGGGCGGCCGGTCGCGCAGCTGGGACCCGCGCAGCGGCGACGCTGGGTGAGCGGGCCGGCACTGGCGCGCGTCTGGGAGACGCCGGGGCCGGCGACGCTCGCCGAGGACCTCGAGCGGTTCCCGACCGAGCTCGTCGACCCCTTCCCCTAGTGCGGGCACTGCTCGATACCTCGGTGCTGATCGGCGCCGAGTCGCCCGGTGATCTCGAAGGCGCCATCAGCGCTGCCTCACTGGCAGAGCTGCACTTCGGCGTGCTCGTGGCGCGCAATGCCGACGAGCGTGCTCGCCGCGCCCAACGGCTGGGAATCATCGAGGCCACCTTCGACCCGCTTGCGATCGATGCAGCGGTCGCCCGCGAGTGGGGCCGCCTCGCCGCGGCTGTCACCGATCGCGGCGGCCGCCCGCGAAGAAGAGCCATGGACCTAGCGATCGCGGCGACGGCGAACGTCGCAGGCGTGCCGCTCGTAACGCACAACGCCGCCGACTTGCAGATCATCGACGACCTCGTAGCTGTCCGAGCGCCTTGAACCGTCACCGAGCGCGTTAGGTGACACGGCCGGCCGGGGTGGAGGGTTGGGCCCGGCGGGCCGCGTCGCACCAGCTCGGCTAGAAGCCGAGTTCCTTGACGTCGGCGACGACATCGCTCGTACGGCGATGGCCGTCGTTCGCCGGGCCGCCGCAGCCGGGGGCCACCCGCTCCCACGCGACGTGCCGCCGGCCAAGGTCCTGGCCCTCACGCCGAAGCCCGACGGCGGTGGGGTCGGGACGTGCCGCCGGCCAAGGTCCTGGCCCTCACGCCGAAGCCCGACGGCGGTGGGATCGGCCGGTGGCTTCCCGTGCTGATATTCGGCGGCGTCTTCCTCCCGGCGCTCCTGTTCTTCGAGACCCGCAACCGGCTGGCGCGGCGCCGCCCGCGCCGGCGACCACGACTACGCGCACCGGAGGTGCACAATGCCCAACGTCGGACCCACTGAGCTGATCGTCGTCCTCGTCATCGCCCTGCTGATCCTCGGACCGAAGCGCGTTCCGGCAGCCGGCCGCTCGCTCGGCCAGGGACTGCGCGAGTTCAAGGAGAGTGTCGCGGGCAAGGCCGCCGCGGTCGAGCAGGGTGAGACCGGCGAGCGCACGTAGCATGACCCGACCCCTCACCCTGTTCACCGGCCAGTGGGCCGACTTGCCGCTCTCCGAGCTCGCGCGAAAGTGCGGCGAATGGGGCTTCGACGGGCTCGAGCTGGCCTGCTCGGGCGATCACTTCGACGTTGCAGCCGCGCTGCGCGACCCGGGCTACGCCGCTGGGCGACGGCAGTTGCTCGAGCGCCACGGTCTCGGCGTGTGGGCGATCGGCAACCACCTGGTCGGTCAGGCCGTCTGCGACCGGATCGACGAGCGCCACCGCGGCGTGCTCGACGGCGAGCTGTGGGGCGACGGCGAGCCGGAGGGCGTGCGGTCGCGCGCGGCCGAGCGGATGAAGGACACCGCGCGCGCGGCGGCGCGGCTCGGCGTCGAAGTGGTGACCGGCTTCACCGGCTCCCCGATCTGGCACCTGCTCTACTCGTTCCCTCCGAACGACTTCGACGCCGTCGAGCGCGGCTACGAGGAGTTCGCCGAGCGCTGGGGCCCGATCATCGACGTCTTCGAGTCCGAGGGGGTGAAGTTCGCGCTCGAGGTCCATCCGACCGAGATCGCGTACGACTTCGTCACGACGGAGCGAGCGCTCGCCGCGATCGGCGACCGCGACGGGTTCGGGATCAACTTCGACCCAAGCCACTTCGAGCACCAGTTCCTCGACCCGGCGGCGTTCATCACGCAGTTCGGACGCAAGATCTTCCACGTGCACATCAAGGACTCCCGCCGGCAGCTGGACGGGCGCCGCTCCATCCTCGGCGGCCACCTGGACTTCGGTCAGCCCGGCCGCGGCTGGGACTTCGTCTCGCCGGGCCACGGAGACGTCGACTTCGAGTCGATGATCCGCGCGCTCAACCGGATCGGCTACGACGGCCCGCTCTCGATCGAGTGGGAGGACTCGGGCATGGACCGCGAGTGGGGCGCCCGGGACGCGCTCGCGCTGGTGCGCCGGATCGACTTCGCCCCGTCCCCGGTCGCCTTCGACGCTGCGTTCGCGAAGGATCGCTGACCGGGGTCCTCACCGCAGCGCATCGTCGACATGGGCGCGCAGGAAGGCGTCGAGCTCGGCGCCGGCCAGGAACGCCGCGGAGGCGAGGTAGAGGTACGTCAGCAGCACGACGACGGTTGCCAGCGCGCCGAACACCGAGCCGTAGTCGGCGATCGACGTCAGGTACCACGCGAGCACCAGCGTGGTCCCGAACCAGCTGCTCACGACGACGATGGATCCGAACGTCACCCACTGGATCGGCTGGCGGTCGACCGGCGCGCGGGCGACGAGCAGCGCGACGACGGCGAAGAGCAGCGCGAGCGTGAGCGGCCAGCGCAGCCATAGCATCCACGGGCTCTCGAGCCCGATGGCGCGCAGCGCCTCGTCGCCGAGCGTGGCGACGGAGGCGGCCGCCAGCAGCATCGCGCCGACCGCCGTGCCGAGCAGCAGCGAGACGCGCATGCGCTCGGTCAACGAGCGCTCACGATGGCTTCCGTAGATCCGGTCGAACACGTCCATGATCGCGCGCGTCGCCGCCGAGATCTTCCAGACGGCGATGCCGGCGCCCGCGGTCGTCCAGAAGAGCTGCCGCTCGGCGAGCACCCGGCGGACCGTGTCGTCGACCACCTGGAACGCCGCAGACGGCATCGAGTCGCGCGCCTTCGGAGCCCACTCGCGCGTCCACTGCTCCTCGAGCCCCAAGCCGCCGAGCAGGCCGAGGCTGAACAGCCCCAGCGGGATGATCGCGAACAGGATCTGGAACGCGATCGCGCTCGCGAACGGGATGGCGTCGTGCTCGCGGTATCTGCGACGTACGCCCCGCACCGCCTCGCGGGCCGTCATCGCGCGGGCGTGGACCGCGATCCGGCGGACTGCCTCCATCGCTCCGGGCTACCCAGACAAGACACCCGAAGCGCACCCAGACGGGGCCGCGAGTCGCTGCAGGCGTCAGGCTTGGTCGAGCGTGCCGCCGCTGTGCAGGGCGACGCGCACCTCGCCCGCGTCGCCGTCGACTGCGATCCGCGCGCCGTCGCGGATCGCAGAGGTCGCCACGTCGCAGCCGACCACGGCCGGCAGGCCGTATTCGCGCGCGACGATCGCGGCGTGACTGAGAATGCCGCCGGTGTCGGTGACGAGGGCGCCCGCCGAGGCGAACAGCGGCGTCCACGCGGGCGTGGTGGTCGTGCATATCAGCACGTCGCCGGCCTCGAGGCGCGCGAAGTCGTCCGGGCGCGTGATGACCCGCGCAGTCCCGACCGCACGCCCCGGCGAAGCCGGCGTGCCGCGCAGGATCTCGCCGTCCCACCGCGCGCTGCCCGGCACGCCGTAGAACTTCGCAACCATCGGCGGGACGACGGCGTCAGAGTCCGGCGCCGTGCCGATCCACGGCCGGGGCGCTTGCTCGCGGGCCTGGCGCAGCTCTTCGCCGCGTTGCCGTACGAGCGGCTGGAGCTGCTCGCCCCAGGCGTCGGCGACCGCGTCGCGCAGCTCCCCGAGGCGCAGCAGGAAGACATCGGCCGCCGCGTCCAGCCGCCCTTCGGCGACCAGCCGCCGACCGAAGCCGAGCAGCGCCTCGCGAGTGGCCTGAAGGCCCGGGTAGTCGATGTGGTAGGCGTGAGTCTCCTCGAGCGGTACGGCGGCGCGGACGCGCGCGAGCGTGTCCGCGAACGCCGAGCGGTCGGGCTGCTCGAGGCGCCCGAGCATCTCGCGCTCGAGCTCGTCCCGGCGCCGCTCGCGCTCCGCCCGCTCCGCCGGCAGGTCGCGCGGGCGCTCGAGCAGCAGGCGCACCGACTCCACGACCAGCTCCGGCCGCTCGGCATCACGCGGCTCCGAGAGCTCGTGCAGCCGCGACCGCCCGCCGAAGCGCAGCAGGTAGGCGTCCAGGCGGTGCCGCACGGCGCGGCCGTGATGCGTCGCGGCGAGCCGCTCCAGCGCCGCGCCCGCCGGAAGCTCGAGGATGACGTCGGCCACGTCGAGCTCGCGCGCGAGCTCGGCCGCGCGCCACAGCTCCTCGTCGGCCTCGAGCGACTCGTTCGGGAGGCCCTCGATCAGCCGGTAGGGCGCGAGCTCGTCGACCTTGCCGAAGCGCTCGACCCAGGCGTCGTGCAGCACCTCCCGCGCGGCGTGCACCGGGATCACGACGAGGAAGTGCAGGCGCCATTGGTCGTCGACCAGCTCCACGAGGCGGTCGATCAGCGCGACCGCCGCGCCGGGGGGCGGCCGTTCGGGACGCATGGCGCGCAGCTGCTCGGTGATCGCCCAGCACGCCGGCCGCAGCTCGCGCTCCCAGCGCTCGCCGACGTCGAGCGCGGCCTGCTCCAGCCGCCCCGGATCGGGCGCCCAGGTCGGATCCAGCTCGTGCTCGTAGGCCCAGCCGCCGGCGACCGTCTTCGTCTCGAAGCCGCCGAAGGGCGCCCGCAGCTCGGCCGCCGCGGCGCGGATGCCGCGGCCCATCGCGGCGAACCAGACGTCGGCCGAGAGCGGCGTCATCGGCTCCGGGTAGTGCGACGGATCGTGCGTCCAGGTGGTCACGGCAGCGTCGTGATCGGGCGGCACTGGACGGCCCAGAGCGCGCCGCGCTCGAAGCAGAACTCGAGATCGACCGGTCGCTCCAGGCCGCGCTCGGCGGCAACGGCCAGCGCCGCCACGGCGCGTGCCTCGTCGTCGCGCAGCGTGCGGGCGGTGCTGCGCTCGGGCGGCAGCGCGTGCATTCCGCCGGCGCTGTCGGCCTCCGCGGTCTTGTCGGCGATCCGGGCGCCGACCGCACCCGAGTCGCGGTCCACGCGATAGCGGTCGGGCGTCACGGTCCCGCCGACCGCTCCCTGGCCGTGCCCGAAGACCGCCTCGATGACCACGGCGGTGGCAGCGCCCGTCACCGGGTCGGCGGAGAAGGCGACGCCGGCGCGGTCGGCGATCACCTCGCGCTGCAGCACCAGAGCGATCCGCGCCGGCGCACCCGCGCGGTAGGCGCCGGCGCGTCCGCCCTCGGCCTGGCGCCAGCAGTGCTCGACGGCCGCGAGCACGCCGTCGATGCCGGAAACGCCCAACACGCTGTCGTACTGGCCGGCGGCCGAGCGCTCCTCGGCGTCCTCGTCGGCCGCCGACGAGCGGATGGCCAGCGGTGCGCCGAGCCGCTCGAGCGCGGCCGCCAGCGCACGCCTGTCCTGCTCGGCCACGCGGCCCTGCGCGCGCCAGCGTTCGTGGGCGTCGGCGGTCAGGACGAGCGCGGGAGGCACCGGCAGCCCGAGCGCGAGCAGCTGCGCCAGCCCGCGCGCCTTGCCGCCGATGAGCTCCGCATCGGGCGGCGGACCGTCGTGCAGCGGGAGGACGCTCACGCCCTCCCGGCGGGCGCCTCCACGCCCAGCGTGTCGCGCATCCAGTCGAGCAGGTGCAGATAGTCCGCGCGTGCGGGAGCGAACACGTCGAGATTGAGCACCGGCTGCTCGCCCGTCGGCTCGATGTAGTGCTCGACGCCCGCGGGCACGAGCATCACCGAGCCCGGCCCGACGTCGTTGTGGTCGTCGCCGACGTGGTAGATCGCGGTGCCGGAGACGATCAGCGCAAACTGGTCGAAGTCGTGCGAGTGAGGCCGCAGCTCCATTCCCGGCCGGCACTCGTTCATGACGAGCAGCACGTCGCTCGTCCCGATGGCGCGCCGTCGGACCCCCGGGCGCACCTCCTCGTCCGGGATCTCCTCCCAGCGCACCGCCTTCATTGCGTCTCCTCTCTCGATCGCACGAACCCGAGCTCCGTCGACAGTGCGACGGCGACATCCTGCAGCGCCGCGCCCATCGCCGAGCCGGGCTCGGTCTCGATCGACGGCGACGTCCCGACGAGCGCCAGCGTCGCGACGATCTCCTCGCCCTGGAAGACGGGCGCGGCGAGGGCCGTGACGCCCTCGACTACGACGGCGTTGGCCGCCAACTGGTTGCGCCGCACCTGCTCGAGGTCCGGGTCGCCGTCCTCACCGATGAACGCGCGGAACACCTTGCCCTGGGCCGAGTCGCGCGGCAGGCGCGCGCCGACGGTCACCACGATGCGCACGAGTCGCTCGGGGTTCTCGGCGACGCGGACCACGACCGGCGCCTCGCCGTCCCAGACCGACAGGACGGCCGTCTGTCCGGTCTCGCCCACCAGGCGCCGCATGTACGGGTCGGCGATCCGGATCACCCCGAGGCCGGCGAGCGCCGCCGCCGCCAGCTCGACGATCCGCGGGCCGAGCGTGTAGGCGCCGTTTCCCGCGCGCATGAGGCCGGCGCGACGCAGCGCGGTCGCGTAGCGGTGCGCGGTCGCCTTGGTGAAACCCATGCGACTCGTGATCTGCGACAGCGTGAGCTCGGGCTCGTCGACGGAGAACAGCTCGAGCATGCGGGCGGCGCGCTCGACGGACTGGTTGACCGGCGGCTCGGAGACCCGCGCGCTCATGCCGCCGCCCGCGTCTGCGTGCGCGCCAGCTCGTCGCCGATCACCTCGACGATGCGGTCGAGGTCGCGCTCGGCGATCACGAGCGGCGGCGAGAGCACGAGCTTCTGGCCGGTGGCACGGACGATCACGCCGGCATCGCGAATCCGGTCGGCGAGCTCGCCGGCATCGTCGATGTCGAGCTCCAGGCCCGCCATCAGCCCGAACCCGCGCGCCTCCAGGACGGCCGGCAGCCGCTCGAGTGCGGCCAGCCCGGCGAGCAGCCGGTCGCCGAGCCGCGCCGCCCGCTCGACGAGCTGCTCGCGCTCGATGATCGCGAGGTTCTCGAGCGCCACCGCGCAGCCGGTGGCATGGCCGTTGTAGGTGAAGCCGTGGCGGAAGGCGACGCCGTCGAGCATGGCGGCGACGCGATCGCCGATCAGCACCGCGCCGAGGGGGAAGTAGCCACTCGTGAGACCCTTCGCCGTCACCACGAGATCCGGCTGCAGGCCGCCCCAGTGCTCGGCCGCGAACCA
>Ga0126312_10001969_pt1 | contig 13592 bp, 12 predicted proteins | sample Plot104A_FD_92537 | JGI IMG/M metagenome (GOLD analysis project Ga0126312, IMG submission 92537) | Serpentine soil microbial communities from UC McLaughlin Reserve, CA, USA - Plot104A | ecosystem: Environmental > Terrestrial > Soil > Grasslands | place: USA: UC McLaughlin Reserve, Lake County...
CCGGAAGTCTTGGGCCAGCCGGTATAGCCGAGCTCATCGAGCACCTCGTGGACGACGGCAGCGACCTTCTTGCCGTCCGCAAACATCGTCCCCGGCTGCGGGTCGACGTCGATCCGTAGCTCGTCCGGGTGATCGACGTCGGCGCGCCGAGACGGCCAGGGATGGAAGTCGATCGTGCCGAGGCTCGCCGCCCAGGCGACCTGCGCGACCTCGGTCACGCAGAGCTCGTCGGCGTGCCGCCCGGACGGGAACGCAACGCGCGCGACCTCGATCCAGTCGGGCCGCTTCTCGGGCACGCGCTTCTGGTAGATCGCCTCGCTCTCGGCGCCGCCCGGATGCCGCTTGAGCTGGGTCGGCCGCTCGTACAGGGCGCGCACGATCCCCTCGCCGACATCGACGTAGTACTGGACGTGGTCGAGCTTCGTCTCGCCGCGTTCGGCGAAGTAGATCTTGTCCGGGTTGGTCACCTTGACCGTCCGGCCGCCGACGTCGAGCTCCACGAAGGGCGTAGGCATGCCCTGCGTATATCACCCTTCGGGGGCATGCCCGTGCCCGAGAGGGCGCGGAAGATGCGTCTGCCGGCTCCCCCCTCACACCCCGGCACCTTGCGGCGCCCGTCACGAACTGCGGCCTTTCGATCGCTTTTCTGGCGGGTCGTCGCGTTTTCGGGGACCGGAACGTGAGCTATCCTGAGCCGTCTCGGAGAAGTGGCCGAGTGGCTGAAGGCGGCGCCCTGCTAAGGCGTTAAGGGGGTAATCACCTCCTTCGAGGGTTCGAATCCCTCCTTCTCCGTAAGCGCGGGGGAACCCATGGTTCCCCCACCGGCCCCTCTTGGGAAAAGCGGATTAGAAGACGCGACGGTAGAGCGAGCAGCCCTTGCAGACCTCGGGTGGATCGCCCCGCGGTCGTAGTCCTTCGCGGAACTCCTCGTACGGCTCGCTTCTCCAGATCTCCTCGAAGCCTGCTTCCTCGAGGTTCCCGAGGACCACACGATCGGCGCCCATCACCATGCAGCACGGCTGCACCTTCCCGTCGTGCGTGACGTATGCCCCCTCGAACGGCCAATGGCAGCCGACACCGCCGGGCAGCGGCGCAGGGCTCTCGGGCTCGCGGAGCCTCGGCAGGCGGATTTCGACGCCTTCGCGCTCGGCGAGGCGACGAGCCTCGTCGAAGACGGCCTCGGCGCGTTCGTGCTCGCCCTGCCACAGGGCCTCGCGCTCGGCGAAGCGGCGGATCTCCATGTACGACCCGGACGGATCGGTGTCGCCGAACGAGTGGGAGAGGTTCTGCACCCAGACCGAGTCGACGCCCCATTCGGACGCGAGGCCGACGAGGTCGGGCAGCTCGCGCAGGTTCCGGCGCATCGCGACGAAGACGATCTGAACGGTCGGCCGGTCGGCGCGGAGACGGCGCTTGGCGCCGACGAGACCGCGGATGTTGCGCGTCACCAGTCCGAAGTCAGAGCCGTCGCGAATCGACTCGTACGTCTGCTTCGTCGCCCCGTCCAGCGAGACGTGAAGCCAGTCCACGCCCGCTCGGACGAGCCGCTCGGATGCGTCGGCGGTGAGGAACGTGCCGTTGGTGTTGAACCCGGTGCGGATCTCTCGGTCCGTCGCGTACTCGACCATGCGGAAGAAGTCGGGCGCGAGCAGCGGCTCGCCGAGGCCTTGCAGCGTGAGCTTCTCGAGCCGCGGCAGCGCGTCCACCAGGTCGCGGAACACGTGGAAGCACATCGCCCCGCTCTTTCGACCCAGCTTCGGGCGGTAGCGGACGAGGCACATCTTGCAGGCGAGGTTGCACGCGCCCGTGACCTCGACCTGGAGCTCGGTCGGGAGCGCCGTAGCGATCACGCTGCCGCCTCGAGCCGCTCGAGCTCCGCGAGCACGTAGCAGACGTCGATCGCGAGCAGGCCGGCGTGGATGCCCTGGGCGTGCGGGTCGCCGGGCAGGCCGGCCCAGAGCGCTCGGTACTTCGGGCTCGGCGGCGGGCCCCAGTGCCCTGGCGCAATCGGGCCGAAGAGCACGACGGACGGCGTCCCGACCGCGGTCGCCAGGTGCGCCACCCCGGTGTCGCCGCAGACGACGCGCCCAGCGGCGGCGACGAGCCCTGCGAGCTCCGTGACCGACGTCGTCCCGGCGTAGACGGCTCGGTCGGGCAGGCCGGCGTGGTCGGCAACGGTTCGCGCGAGGCCGACCTCGTCGGGACCGCCCGTGACCACGACCTCGCGCCCCAGCTCGCGCTCGGCACGCGCGACGGCGGCGAAACGTTCCGCGGGCCAGCGCCTCGATCCGCTCGCCGCGCCGGGATGGATCAGCGTCGCGCCCGGCGGTCCGAACAGCTCGACGTCGAGCCGCAGATCGTGGGGATCGGCGGGTATCCCGGTCTCGTCGAGCAGCCGGCACCAACGCGCGACCTCGTGCTCGTCGGGCCGCCATGACGGCATGCCGCGGCTCTCGGGGATCTCGGCGTGCTCGAACGCGACCAGCCGCCGCGGCCGCGCCGCAAGCACCAGCCGATGGCTCTCCGGGCCGCGTCCGTGGAGGTTGACGGCGATGTGCGGTGAATCGACGGGCATGGCCGCGGTCACGCGGTCGACCGCGCCCGACAACTCCGCGAGCGGCGCAAGCACCTCGGGCGCGACGAGCACGACCTCGTGCCCGGCGAAGGTACGCCGCAGCGCTCGGAGAGCCGGAATTCCTGTCAGGAGGTCGCCCAGGCCGAGGTTCCGCAGGACGACGACGCGCGTCACGGCCATGACGATTCGCGCGCAGGCGCGACGAGCAGCTCCCTCACCTCGCACCCCGCGGGCTGAGCGAGTGCGAAGAGAACAGCCGCGGCCACGTCTTCCGGCCGGTTGAGCGCGGCGTCCGACCGCGGCTTGTACTGGTCGTCGCGCCCGTCGAAGAACGACGTGTTCATCCCGCCCGGGACGAGCAGCGTGACGCCGACGCGACCGGCCGTCTCCGCGGCGAGCGCGCGGGTGAAGCCGACGATGCCGAACTTGCTCGCGCAGTACGCGGTTGCGTCGGACACGGCGCGCAGGCCGAGCGTCGAGGCGACGGTGACCACACGTCCGCCGGTCCGCTCGAGCCAGGGGAGCGCCGCGCGGACGACGGCCGCCGTCCCGATCAGGTTCACCATGACGACGCGTTCCCAGTCCTCGGCGGGAACGTCGGCGAGCTTGCCGCAGGCATCCGTCCCGGCGGCGGCGACGACGGCGTCGAGCCGGCCGTGTCGGCGAGCCGCCGCCTCAACGGCGGATTCCGCCTCGCGCGGTCGCGCAAGGTCGGCCCGCACGAACTCGAAGTCGCGGCTCGGCGGGACGCGGTCGAGCACGATGGCTGCCCCACCGGATCGCCTGATGCCGGTCGCGACGGCCTCGCCGAGGCCCGACGAGCCGCCGGTGACGAGGACGACGCCGCTGTCAGGCGACACGCGCGAGCTCCTGGATCAGGCGCGTCGTCGAGCGACCGGCGACATACGGAACGATCGCCACACGCCCGCCCCACGACCGCAGAACGGCCGTCTCAGGCAAGTCCTGGACGACGTAGTCCCCGCCCTTCACCCAGACGTCGGGGCGCAGCAGCTCGAGTGCCGCGACCGGGGTGTCCTCGTCGAAGACGACCACGTCGTCGACGGCGGCCAGCGCGTTCAGGACGGCGACGCGGTCCTCCTGCGGCTGGACCGGGCGGTCGCCGCCCTTCAGGCGTCGCACGGACCGGTCCGAGTTGACGAGCACGACGAGGTGGTCGCCGAGCGCCCGGGCGGCCCCGAGCGTGGCCACGTGGCCCGCGTGCAGAAGATCGAAGCAGCCGCCGGTCGCGACCACCGTCCTGGCTCGCGACCGCGCGAGCGACGCGGCGCCGCCTGCCGCGACGAAGCCCGAAGCGTCGCGCACGGCCGCGTCGACGGCCTCGCGCGCATTGCCCCCCGCGGCGAGGACGGCAGTCGCGGTGACGGCGAAACGGTCGCCGGCCCCACACGGGTCGCCGCCCTCGATCCGGGGAGCCATGATGCGCCGGGCCCTGCCCACGCCGTCGGCCAGAACGGCGCCTTCTGCGCCGAGCGTGACCGCGACGGCGCCTGCGTGCCAGCGCTCGCGAAGCGCGGCGGCGTCCTCGCCTGCAGCCTCGGCGCGGTTCGGCGTGATCAGCGTCATCCCGGGGATGGGAGTCGCGCCGCGCGGATGCGGGTCCCAGACCACGGGGGTGCCGAGGGTTGCCACGCAGGCGGCCAGCCCGTCGGCCTCCGCGACTCCGCGCCCGTAGTCGGCTACGAGGACTGCGTCCGCCGCGGCGAGCGCCTCCCGCACCTCCGACCCGGCAGCGCCCAGAGGTGAGAGGCGGCGCCCGCCGTGATCGACTCGGACGACCAGGCGGCCCTCCGCGCGCACGCGCACCTTTTGCTGGGTCGGCCCGCCGAGCCCCAGGTCGACGGCGCGAACACCGGCGTCGGCGAGGAGCGCCTCGAGCTCGCGACCGGCTGCGTCGCGGGCGAGCGCCGTCACGAGCACGACCCCGTGCCCGTCGGACGCGGCCAGCACTGCGGCGAGACCCGCTCCGCCCGGCCGTGTGCTGGAGCAGACGTCCTCGACCACCGGAACCGGCGCTTCGGGACACAGGCGCTCGGCGACCCCGTCGAGGTCGCGGTCGAGGAGCGCATCGCCGACGACAAGCAGGCGGCTCATCCGGCCACCGCCTCGGCGATCGACACTGCCGTTCCGAAGCCGAGTTGCACGTCGACCGCGGCGCAGAGCAAGTGAACGACCACCTGGTGGATCTCCTGAACGATCGCGGTCGCAGATGCTTCCACGCACACGGCGTCGTCGGCGAGCTCGGCAGCGGGGTTCGGGCTCGGCCCGGTCAGCGCCCACGTGGTCAAGCCACCGGCGCTCGCGGCCTCGAGCGCGGAGAGGACGTTCGGGCTGCGGCCCGACGTGGAGAGCGCGACGAGGACGTCTCCCGGCCGGCCATGTGCGCGGACCTGCCGCGCGAAGACGACCTCGCCGCCGTAGTCGTTGCCGATCGCCGTCAGGCTGGACGTCTCGGCGTGCAGCGCCAGTGCGGAGAGCGGTGGACGGTCGTGCACGTAACGCCCGACCAGCTCGCTCGTCAGGTGCTGCGCCTGGGCGGCGCTGCCGCCGTTCCCGGCCGCGAGCAGCCGCCCACCGCCGGCGAGCCGGTCGGCGACCTCGCGTCCCCAGCCGTCGATGCGATCGACGTCGCGCTCCAAGGCTGCCAGCGGCGCAGCGAGCGCGGCCAGGTGGGCTCGGCCCGTCAGGACGTCTCTCATCGAGCTGCCCCCGTCGCCGCGAGACGCACGGGCGCAACCTCGCCGTAGGCATGGAGCGTCGCGTCGGCGACCCGTTCCCAGCTGAACCGCGTGCGTGCCCGCGCGACTCCGGCGCGCCTGAGCGCTGCCCGCCGGCCAGGGTCGTCGAGCAGGTCGCGCACCACCCGCGCGATCGCGTCCGGCCGCCGCGGCGGAATGTGCCGCCCCGTCACCCCGTCGACGACGCTGTCGATCAGCCCTCCGACCGCGGATGCAACGACCGGCACCCCGCACGCCATCGCCTCGAGCGGCGCGATCCCGAAAGGCTCGTACCACGGAGCGCACACGGCCAGGTCAGCCGAGCGAAGCAGGCGAGGCACGTCGTCGCGCCTGACCCCACCTCGGAAGCTCACGCGGTCGCCGACACCGGCGTCCCGGGCCAACGAGTGGAGCCGCCGGACTTCTGGATCGTCGAGGAGGCGTCCCCCCGGCTCAGGCCCGCCCGCAATCACAAGCTCGACGTCGGGAAGCGCTCTCAGCGCCGTGATCACGTTGCCGATCCCCTTCCGCTCGACGAGCCGGCTCACCGACACGAGCCGGTGCAGCCCCGGCGTGCGCGCGTCGGCGGGCCCGTCCGGACGGAACAGCCCGGTGTCGACGCCACACGGCACCACGCGGATCCGGTGGACGTCCCCGCCCATCCGCGCGAGCTCGAAGACCTCGTCGCTACACGTGGCGACGATCAGATCGGCACCCCTGAGCACCGCCCGCTCCTCGGCGATCCGCTCGGGCGGGCTCGTGTCCTTGGCGCCTTGGTGCCTCCGCTTGACGACTCCGAGCGCGTGGAACGTGTGCACGACGGGGATCCCGAGCGGGCGAGCGGCGGCGAGCGCGGCCTTTCCGGACATCCAAAAGTGCGAGTGCACGAAGTCGGGGCGCCGGGCGCGCCAGGCAAAGGCGAGTCGAGCCGCGAACTCGTCCATGAACGGCAGCAGCAGATCCTTCGAGATCACAGACGGCGGCCCGGCGTCCACGTGCTCGACCGTGACGCCCGGCGCCAGCTCGACCCGGGCCGGGAGGGACGCGTCGTCACGGCGGGTGTACACGACGACCTCGTGGCCCCGGCGGCCGAGTGCCGTCGCGACCTCGGCAACGCAGACATTCTGGCCCCCGGCGTCGACGCCGCCGAGGACGGCGAGCGGGCTGGCGTGCTCCGACACCATCGCGACCCTCACCGGCCCGCGACCTCCTCGAAGACTTGATCCCAATCGGCCAGAAGGCGGTCGAGCCCGTACCGCTCGCGCGCAGCCTCGCGGGCGGCGCGCCCGCACTCGCGTGCACGCTCCGGATCCGCCGCGAATTCCCGGAGCCCGCGGCGAAGCTCGTCGACCCGATTGCTCACGACACCCGCCGGAGGCGGGACGGCCTCGGCCACCTCGGTCGTCGCCAAAGCCACGACGGGCATCCCGAGGTGCATCGCCTCCAGCAACGTCAGCCCCAACGATGTCCAGCGGATGGGATGCAGGTAGACGCGGCGGCGCGCGAGCTCGTCGTGGAGCCGCCCCTGCGGCACGTCGTCGATCCCGCCGATCTCGTCCGCGCCCATGCCGAAGACGTCGAGCGGAACCTCGCCGTTGAGACGCGGGAGCAGGTCGGTGCCGGTCACGCGGCCGCGCCGGACCGGCTCGTTGATCGCGACGGCGGCGCGCGGAAGCTCGCCGGTATAGCGGTACCCGGGATCCACGATGCCGTGCTCGATCACCCGCGTTGCAGTCGACCCCGTGTCCCAGAAGAGCGCGTTGAAGTGGGTCACGTGCACGACCGTGAGGTCGTCGCGGTCCGCGCCCGGATGCCGCATCTCTGCGATGCGGCCCTGCGGGCTCGAGTGCTCGAGGTAGATCGTCGGCAGGCGCCGGCGGCCGAGCCAGCGCTCGGCGAGCTCGAGCTCGTGCGGTCGCTGGACGACGAGGACGTCGACGTCTGCTGCCGCGGCCTCTTCGGGCGTGACCTCGACAGCGTTGGCCGGCCAGTCCCAGGTCTGCGCGCGTCCCCGGCCGTCTGGCCCGCGGTCGGGGAGGACGGGCAGCAGGTACTCGTGCTGCCCGTGGACGAGCGCGGTCTGGTAACTGCCGTGGACGTGCCACATGAAGACCCTCACGCGGCGGCCTCCAGCGCCGGAGCCAGTCGCTCGACGGCCTCCATGACCTCTTGAATACCCACGCAGTGGAGGCACGGGTGGCCGGGGATGGGGCACTCGCGCGCGCGCGAGCCCGCGCAGGCCGCGTGCTGGTCGCCCAGGAGGACGTGCGGGACGTGCCAGGGCCGCCAGCGCTCAGCCGGGACGACAGGCGCGAAGAGCGAGATCACCGGCGTGCCGACGGCGGCGGCGAGATGCGCCGGACCTGTGTTGCCGACGATGACCGCATCGGCTTCGGCGAGCACGGCGGCGAGGTCGGCCAGGTCGGTCGCGCCGCCGAGGTCGAGCTGGTCGCCGGCGACGAAGCGAGTCAGCCCGCGCTCGCCGGGCCCACCCGTGACGACGACGTTCCGCGGCAACGCGCGCACGAGCTCGGCGCTCCGTTCCGCCGCCCACGCGCGTGCTGGAGCGGACGCGCCGGGATGCACCACGACGTAGGGGCGGTGCGTGTCGGGAACCGGATTGCGCCCGACCGCCTTGATCGCGAGCCGGCCGTCGTCTCCGGGAGGCAGCGCATAGCCGAAGCTCGCCACGAGGCCCAAGCCGCGCTCAACCTCGTGGACATGGGCGCCTTCGTCGACCCGATGGCGGACGTCGAGGAGCGAGCCGGAGTAGTCCTCTGAGATCGCGGTGATTCGCTGGATTCGGGCGAGCCGCAGGACGAGCGCCGTCGGCAGCGCGCTCTGGTGGAACGACGTGAGGATCACGGCCTCGTCGATCGCGCGCATCGCGAGCTCGTCGGCAAGGCGAAGCACCGCCACTCGATCGACGGGATCGGGTTCGGGATCGATCCACGGCGCGTGGAACGAGAGCACTTCGTCGACGCCGGGGAGCAGCTCGCCGGCCGCGCGGCCGCGCCGTCCACAGAGGAGGGTTACCCGATCCGCGCCGGCCGCGACGGCGCGCACGGCGGGTCCGGCGAGGAGGACGTCGCCTTCGCTGTCGAGACGGACGACGAGCGCATGCGTGCTCACGCTCGTCCTCCCAGGACGAGGTCGACGGCCGCCGTCAGGGTCGGCGCCACGACCGGCGCAGCGGCGACCTCCTCCCGCCGGGTCTTTGCATTCGGTACGAGGATCGAGCGGGCGCCCACGGCGCGCGCGGCTTGGACATCGGAGCCGATGTCACCGATCACGACGCAGCGCGCCGGGTCGGCGCCGAGCGCGCAGGCTGCCTCCGCGACGAGACCGGGCTGAGGCTTGCGGCAGGCGCAGGCGTCGTCGGGGTGGTGCGTGCAGACGGCCCACCAGTCGAACGGGCCGAGCAGTCGCTCGATCCGGTCGTTGACTGCGCGAAGCTGCTCGCTGGTCACGTAGCCGCGGCCTACCCCGCTCTGGTTGCTGACGACGGCGAGCAGAATTCCGGCCGCGCGAAGTCGCTCGAGCGCCGGGCGGGCGTCATCGACCGGGACGACCCGATCGGGCTCGGCGTTGTAGGGAACGTCCACGACCAGCGTCCCGTCGCGGTCGAGCAACACGGCGTCGGGACGCTTCGCGATTCGCCGCGCGCGAACCTCGCCCGTGAGCCGATACGCCGTCGCTGCGGGCGGGATCAGCGTGCTCGTAAGCAGCATCGTTCCGATCTCGCGTGCGTCGCGCGGCCCCGGCGCAATCCGCCGCCAGGCGAGCTCCAGCGTGCCGGCAGCCCAGGCTAGGGCTGCGACCCGGCTCCGCATCGTCAGCGCGACAAGCGCCGCCCCGGTCATCGCTGCGTGAACGGGGAAACGGCCGTGCGAAGCGTTGGCCCGGCGCCGCCAGCCGCGTCCATGGAGTGCGCGCATGAGCGCGTCGTCGGCGTTGCCGGCCTGGCGGCGGACGCTGTCGAGGAAGCGCGTCGGCCCGACCGGATGCTCCACGCTCCGTTGGCCGCGCACGAGCCGGTATCCGCGGTCGAGCAACCGCAGCGCGAGGTCGGCGTCCTCGCGGTAGGCACGTGGAAAGCGCTCGTCGAAGCCGCCCACCGCAGCAAGCGCGTCGCGGCGGTAGGCCATGTCCGCCGTGGCCCACCACGCCGTCTCGAGACTTGAGACGTTCCGCTCCCAGTCAGTCGGACAACCGGCTGAGAGCGGAACGTGGAGGCGGCCCTGGCTGCCGGCCACGGGGGGAGAGAGGGCCCTGAGGTCGGCTGCGAGGTCCGCAGGCCAGGTCGAGTCCGGAACGACGTCATCGTCGAGGAACGCGATCCAGTCGGCCGAGGAGGCGCGCCAACCGAGGTTGCGAGCGGCGGCCGGCCCGGCTCCACGACCGCGCAGCACCTCGACCCCGGGAGGCAAGTAACAGTCTGTTACTTGCCCGCCAGGCGTGTCGGCAACGACGATCACGCGCTCCGGCCTGGGCCCTTCGGCCGCGTCCAGAGCGGACAACAACGCGCCGAGGCTCGGCCGCCCGACGCTCGGGATCACGACGTCGAAGGTCACGCGGCCAGCGCTCTCCGCCGTACGACGTACCGTCCGAGCACGAGCAGGTCCACCGGGGTCGAGCCGAAGCACTCCAGCGCGTCCCGCGGGTCGTCGACCATCGGCCGCCACGCCGTGTTGAGGCTCGTGTTCACGACGACGGGCACGCCGGTCCTTCGCTCGAACGCCTCGAGCATGCGTGCGACGAGCGGCTCGGCGTCGCGGTCGACCGTCTGGATCCGCGCGGTCCCGTCGACGTGGACGACCGCCGGGATCCGCTCCCGCCAGCCGTCGCGGACGCGATGCGTGAACAGCATGAACGGGCTCGGCAGCGGCCCGTCGAATATGTCGGCGGCGCGCTCCTCCAGCACCATCGGCGCCACGGGCCGGAACTGCTCGCGGCCCTTGATGTCGTTCAGGCGCTCGAGGTTCTCGGCGCGGGTGGGATTCGCGAGCAGGCTCCGGTGCCCGAGTGCGCGCGGCCCGTACTCGCTGCGCCCCTGGAACCAGGCGACGACGCCGTCTCCCGCGATCACCTCGGCGGCGGCGTCCGCGACGTCAACGGGTCGCTCGTGCGGAACGCCTGCGCGCGAGAGCCATGCGTCGAGCTCGCCGTCCGACCACTCGCGCCCGAGCGCCGCGCTGCCCATGGGCTCGATCCGGTCGCCGCCCTCGCGTGCGACGTGCAGCGCCGCGCCGAGGGCAGTACCGGCGTCGCCCGCCGCCGGCTGCACCCAGATCTCGGTGAACGGCCCCTCGCGCCAGAGTCGCGAGTTCGCGACACAGTTGAGCGCGACCCCGCCCGCGAGCCCGAGCCGGTCGTCGCCGGTGCGCTCGTGCAGCCGGCCGGCGAGCTCGATCAGCACCTCCTCGAGCCGCCGCTGGACGGTGGACGCGAGGGCCGCATGCGAGTCACGCCAGTCGTCCCCGCCTTTTGCGAGCGCCGGCGCATACCGCGTCCAGTCGACCGGCTCGACTCGGAAGCCGCCGTTCTCGACGCGGACGAGACGGCGAAACTCGTCGAGGTGCTCCGGCCCGCCGTAGGACGCGAGCGCCATGACCTTGTACTCGTCCGAGCTCCGGCGAAAGCCGAGGTGTGCGGTCAGCTCCTCGTAGAGCAGTCCGAGCGAATGAGGGAGCTCCTGGGTCGTGAGCACCTCGAGGTGACCGTCCCGGTAGCGGCCGTCCAGGTATCCGGCCCGCTCGCCCCGCCCGTCGATCACCATCACGCTCGACTCCTCCCAACCGGCGGCCAGGCACGCGGAGGCAGCGTGCGCGACGTGATGCGGCACGAAGCGGACCCGTTCGGGATCGATGCCGAGCGCGGTGCGCAGGAAGAGCGGCGCACGCTGGACGAAGAGCGTTCGCAGCGCCTCCCAGCGGTCGGCCGTGACGTCGCCGTTCACGGGCGGCGCAAGCGCTGGATCGTAGGAGTATGCGACCGCGTCGAGGTCTCCGGCCTCGAGGCCCGCGCGCTCGAGGCACCACGCTGCCGACTGCTCCGGGAGCTCCCACGTCGAGAACGGCACCGGCACCTTGCCGTGCTTGCGGCGGGTGAAGCGCTCCTCCTCGGCGGCCGCCACGATCCGGCCGTCGGCGACGAGTGCGGCGGCCGGATCGTGGAACACGGCGTTGATCCCGAGGACCTGCACTGGCAAGCAACATGCCGCTTCTATACGCCGTTAAACCGGAAACGAAGAACGCCAAGAAAATCGGCTTGTCTCCTTACTTCTCGGCGTTACTCACTTCCAGAAGAAGTAGTCGGTCGTGTAGGGAACGGCGAGCGTGTCGCCCGGCGTGCACGGCGCCGACGGGGCCACCCCGCCCGACGTGTTCAGCCGCTGAACCCAGGTCGTGCCATTCAGGCGGTCGCCGTCGGAACCCGAGGTCCTCGCGACTGCCTGCAGGAGCAGCCACGCGATGTTCCCGGCCCCGCCGCTCGCGCTCGCGTATCGGGCGGCCTCGACCGAGCTGCCGTCCTTGAACTGCCACACAGGACGCCCCGTGGCGAAGTTCAGGAAGTGGGTGCCGACCTGCTTCCCGGCCTGCTTCGAGTCGTAGAGGACGGCCTCCGGGTCCGTGAAGAGCCAGGTTCCGTTCGGCTGGCACGCGTACTTCTGGACGCCGACCCCGTACACGGCCAGCGAGGCCTTGCTGTCGGGGTCGTAGGTGCGCGGATCGAGTTGGTCGCCGGGCGCCGTTTGCGGCGCGGGCGCCGCTGCAGCGGAGGCGACGGCCAAGAGCGCAAGGACGAGCGCGCAGGCTGCGATGAAGCGTGTCATTTCGGTCTCCTCGTGTCGGTTGGTTCGGACACGACGACCGTATGAGGGCACCGCCGCCACGCCATCGGTGGCGGCTACCTGTCTTGTACGGCGGCCCTACCTAGGCGGCGACCCCGGAGAACTCCGGAATGATCTCGTCGCCGTACGCCTGGAGCGTCTCCTCCTGGCCGTGCGTCATCAGGTAGATGTTGAACTGGTCGACGCCGACGGACTCGAGCTCGCTGAGCTTCTCCACGCACTGCTCGACGTTGCCGATGACCGTGAAGCGGTCGCAGATCTCGTCGGTGACGAACTCGCCGTGCGCGGCACCAACGCGACTGTGGTCCTTGTAGTCGTAGAACTTCCGCGCCTTCACGTAGTCGGTCAGCGCGGCCGGGATCTCGGAGTCGAAGCCGTACTTCTCGATCAGGTCCATGACGTGATTCGACACCATCGCGGGGAACCAGCGCACCTCTTCGCGGGCCTTCGTCAGGTCGTCGGTGACCTTGCTCGGCGCGCCGACGATGCACTTGAGCGCCGCGGGATCTCGGCCGGCCTCTTCCGCGGACTTGCGCGCGGTCTCCATGATCCACTGGATGATCTGCGGGTCGGCAAGCTGGATGATCACGCCGTCGCCGACGCGGCCGGCGACCGCGAGCGCCTTCGGCCCGTAGCCCGCGATCCACATCTCGATCTCCGGGAGCTCGCTCCTCACCCAGGTGAGCTCGAGCTCCTTGTCGTTCCACGAGACCTTCCGGCCGTTCATGAGCTCCTTGAGCATCGCGCAGCGCGCCTCGAAGTCGGCCACCTTCACCGGCTTGAGGCCGACGACGCGCCGGGAGGAGTCGCCGCGGCCGATGCCCATCACCATGCGGCCGTTCGACAGGTCCTGCATGGTCGCGTACCAGCTGGCAGCGATCGTCGCGTCCCTGATCCCCGGGTTCGTGACGAAGTGGCCCAGCTTGATGCGCTCGGTGTGGTCGGCCACGATCGGAAGCGTCGCGTAGGACTCCTGCCAGAGGATGTGCGAGTCGTACGTCCAGGCGTACTCGAAGCCGTGCTTCTCCGACAGCTGGACGAGCTCGAGGAATCGGGAGAACGGCGGGTCGGGCAGGACGGTGACGCCGAACGTGATCATGAGGCCTCCTATGCAGGGAAACAGCGATTTTCCCTTGAATTGGGGCGGGTGGCAATCTGGGGCTACCTGGTGTTCGCGCTCGCGGCCGGCGCGATGCTGCCGATTCAGTTCGGGATCAACGCGCAGCTGGCGTCGTGGCTCGGGAGCTCGGTGCGTGCCGCTCTTGTCTCGTTCGTGATCGGGACGCTCTCGCTGCTCGTGGTCGCCTTGGCGGTTGCGCGGGATTGGCCCGCCGCGGAGCGCGTCTCGTCGGCACCGTGGTGGGTCTGGCTCGGCGGCGCTCTCGGCGCGTTCTACGTGCTCGGCTCGATCGTGGCCGCGCCTCGGCTC
>Ga0126312_10001970_pt1 | contig 13588 bp, 13 predicted proteins | sample Plot104A_FD_92537 | JGI IMG/M metagenome (GOLD analysis project Ga0126312, IMG submission 92537) | Serpentine soil microbial communities from UC McLaughlin Reserve, CA, USA - Plot104A | ecosystem: Environmental > Terrestrial > Soil > Grasslands | place: USA: UC McLaughlin Reserve, Lake County...
CGGCGCCTGCTTCTCGGCGTACTCGTTGTAGGCGGCGACGATCCGCTGCACGAGCTTGTGGCGGACCACGTCCTCGCTGCCGAAGCGGACGAACTCGATGTCCTCGACGCCCTTGAGGATGTCGCCGATGATCACGAGGCCGGAGCGCTGGTCCTTGGGCAGGTCGATCTGGGTGATGTCGCCGGTCACGACCATCTTCGAGTTGAAGCCGAGCCGGGTGAGGAACATCTTTATCTGCTCGGGACTCGTGTTCTGCGCCTCGTCGAGGATGATGAAGGCGTCGTTCAAGGTGCGACCGCGCATAAAGGCCAGCGGGGCCACCTCGATAACGCCGCGCTCGAGGTGCTGGTTCACCCGCTCCGGCTCGAGCATCGCGTACAGGGCGTCGAACAGCGGCCGCAGATAGGGGTCCACCTTGGCCATCACGTCGCCCGGGAGGAAGCCGAGCTGCTCTCCCGCCTCGACGGCGGGGCGCGTCAGAACGATCCGGTTGACCTCACGTCGGGACAGGGCGGCCACCGCCATAGCCACCGCCAGGAAGGACTTGCCGGTGCCCGCGGGGCCGATCCCGACGGTGATCGTCGAGTTGCGGATCGCGTCCACGTAGTGCTTCTGGTTCACGGTCTTCGGCGCCACCTGCAGCGAGCGGTGGCGCCAGAGCACATCCTCGAGGATCGTGCTGGGCGACTCGTGCCGGCCGAGCGCCTCGGAGATCGCCTCGATCGTGCCCGGCGAGACCTCATGGCCCTGGCGGACGAGGTCGCCGAACTCGCGCACCACGGTCTCGCCCAGCGCCACATCGCCCGCAGAGCCGTCCAGGGTCAGCATGTTCCCGCGCAGGAACACGTCGCAGTCGAGGTTGTCCTCGAGCGTTCGCATGATCTGGTCGTTCGCCCCCGCGAGCTCCGCGGCGACGTCGTTGGTGAGCTCGAGCTGCGCCCTCACTACGAGGCCAGCGCCTCCCTGACCAGCTCGCTCACCCGCCTGCCCTCGGCACGGCCCTGCACCTTGGGCATGACGAGCGACATCACCCTGCCCATCTCCTTGGGCGAGGAGGCGCGGGACTCGGCGACGGCGTCGCCAACGATTGCCCGCAGCTCCTCGTCCGGCATCTGCTCGGGCAGGTAGTCCTCGATGATCTTGGCCTCGCGCTCCTCCGCGGCGGCCCGGTCCTCGCTGCCGCCCTCGCGGTAGGCCTCGGCGGCCTCGAGCCTGCGCTTGCGCTCGCGCTGAAGGACGGCCACATCGTCCGGGCGGCCCTCCTTGGCAGCCTTCTGAAGCTCGTTGGCAATCAGTCGAAGCGCGTGCACGCGCTCGCGGTCGCGGCCCTTCATGGCGGTCTTCACGTCATCCTGCACGCGTTCCAGAACGGACATGGCCCAAGTGTAGGAGGCAGATAGATCGCAACGCCCGCGATAACCACAGCCACATTCGACTGTTACGGCACTTTTATCGACTGGGAGGCCGGGCTCGGCGCGTTCCTGTACGACATGGCCCGCCGCAACGACGACGAGGCCATCGCCCCGGGCCAGGAGTTGCGCGAGCGCTGGGGGGAGATCCAGTTCGAGCTCATCCAAGGCCGATACCGCCGCTACGCGGAGGTGCTCCGGGACGGCCTCACGGAGTGGGCGAACCAGCGCAGCTACGACTGCGAATGGGACACGCTCTGGCCGCTGCCGGAACTGGCGGGCTAGGAACTGCTGCATGAGCGAAGGCACGCTAATCCTGCTGGCGGGCGCCCTGCTCGCCCTCGGGATCACCGCCACGCTCGTTGCCGGACGGCTCCGGGTCCCTGGTCTGGTCCTCTTCCTGCTGCTCGGGATGGCAATCGGGTCCGATGGCCTGGGGATGGTCGACTTCGGTCACAGCCTCGAGGACGTTGAACTCGCCCGCACGATCGGGGTCTTCGCGCTGGCGCTGATCCTGTTCGAGGGGGGACTCGCCGCTGGGTGGGAGGAGATCCGCCCAGTCGTCTGGCCGAGCTTGAGCCTCGCCGTGGGCGGCACCCTCGCGACGGCCGCGATCGTGGGACTGGCCGCCGGTGTGCTGCTCGATCTCTCCACGCTCGAGGGCCTGCTTCTCGGCTCGATCGTGGCGGCAACCGACGGCGCGGCGGTCTTTTCCGTCCTCCGCGGATCGAGCATCGAACGGCGGCTCGCGCGCGTGCTCGAGGCGGAGTCGGGGCTGAACGACCCGGTGGCGATCGTGCTCGTGCTGGGACTGATCGAGGCGATCAAGCACCCCGACTTCGGCGCGCCGGACATGGTCTGGCTCTGTTTCAAGCAGCTCGCCATCGGCGGCGCGATCGGGATCGCGGCGGGCCGACTAGCGGCCGAGAGCTTTCGCCGCGTCCGTTTCGGAACCACCGGCCTCTACCCGGTCGCATCGGTCGCCGCCGCGGCGCTGGCCTTCGGCCTCGCCGATCGGCTGGACGGCTCGGGCTTCCTTGCCGTCTACCTCACCGGGTTGATCCTGGGGAGCGCCCATATCCCGGGCCGGCGGACGGTCGCCGACTTCCACGACGGGCTCGCGTGGGTGAGCCAGATCGCCGTCTTCTTCACGCTCGGTCTCCTCGTCTTCCCGAGCCAGTTCGATGACGTCGCCGGGGACGCGCTGCTCGTGGCCGCCGTGCTGATGCTCGTCGCCCGCCCGGTGGCCGCCTTCGCCGCCACGATCTGGGCGCGATTCTCGCCGCGGGAGTCACTCCTGCTCGGATGGGCGGGACTCCGTGGCGCTGTGCCGATCGTGTTGGCCACCTTTCCGGTGATCGACCACGTCTCCCACGCCGGCACCTTTTTCAACATCGTCTTCTTCGTGGTGATCACGTCGACGCTGATCCAGGGCGTCACCTTCGAGGCCCTGGCTCGAGGCCTGCGCCTGACCACCGACGAGCCGGCGGTGCCCAGGCCGCTGGTCGAGGTGGGCATGATCCGGCGCCTCGGCGCCGAGGTGGTCGAGTTTCCCGTCCGGGAGGGGGACGCAGTGGTCGGCGCGGTCGTAAGAGAGCTCGGTCTCCCGCGCGAAGCGCTCGTCAGCGTGCTAGTGCGGGGTGACGAGGCGCTCCTCCCACGTGGCTCGAGCGAGATCGAAGCCGGCGACCGCCTGCACATCCTGGTCCGCGGCCCCCAGCGCGAGGACGTCGAGGACCTGTTCGAGCACTGGCGCTCGGGGCCGGTCGGGGAGCCGGACGAGCTTGTCGTTCCGATGCATGGCCGCCCGCCGATCTTCAGCGTCCGGCCGTGGAAGGACGAGTTCGGCGACCCCGGCGACCCGTCCAGCGTGGAGGGGGTCCCGGTGCTACGCGCGCTGCGACAGCGGCACGGCGAGGCGGGCGCGCTCGTCCAGCTCGAGGATGGGCGCTATGCGGTCACGGGCGAGGGCATCGTCGCCGCTGGGGGGCCGAGGCAGGTGTTCCGCTTCTGCCGCGACCGGATCCGGCGCGCGCGGAACGAGCCGGGGCGCGCCTGGTGGCAGGAGGTCGCAGGCGTCCTCTCGCAGCGGGTCGTGCGGTAGCCGCACGCCGGGCGCCTTGGGCGGAGGCGCCCGCGTCTCCCGGTGCGTGGCGCGCAGTCGGTTGGGCGCGGAGCGCCTCCCCCGAATCTGGCCTGCTGGGTGCTCTTGATGGTGTGCCCTAGAAGATGGTCTCGACCTCGTCGATCATCGAGACGGCCTCCTCGATCGAGTAGGTGGCGTGGATCTTCACCGTGTTCCAGTGCATGAGGCGGCTCTGGAGGGCGAAGTTCCTGACGGAATCGATGTCCTCGGACTCGACGACCGCGAGGATGATGTGGTCCGGGCCGAAGATGCGCAGCGTGCCGATCTCGACGCCGAGCTGCTCGGCAAGTTGCGGGATCTGGCTGACGCCCTGCTTCAGGATCTGCCGTGTCTGAGCATTGGAGGTCGGGCAGAGCTCGGGGGGATGCTCGGCGATGAGGGCGAATGTGGCCATGACGTGCTCCTTTCGGTCGGTGAGCCCAGAGTCGCAGCCGGCTATTTCACGAACCTTTCCTCGAGCTTTCCACGCCTCCTCGCCGCGAGGCCAGGAGGAGCAGTGCTCAGGGGCAGCGGTTGCGTCATGGTCCGACGTACGATTACGGGGTGAAGCAAATCCCTTGTGTCTGCGGGCGCCTCGTCAAGGGCGAGGACGACGACGAGCTCTGGCAGAACGCCAAAGCCCATATTCGGGAGGACCACCCCGCCCTCGTCGGCAAGGTTTCGCGCGAGGACCTGCTGGCGCAGGCGGAGGAAGTGTCTAGGCCGACGTCGTAGTCGTCCCTTCCAGCAGCCGTCGGTGGATGCGCTGCAGGGCCGAGCTGGGGGCGACGCCGAGGTCCTCGCGCAGCAGCACACGTAGGCGGTCGTAGGCGAGCAGCGCCTCGGCGACGTTCCCGCGCCGCTCGAGTGCCTCGATGAGGATCCGGTGGCCGGTCTCGCGGTAGGGGGCTAGCTCAATCAGCTGGCGTGCGCAATCTTCGGCCTGGGACAGGGTCGGGCCGCCGAGGCCAAGCCTCGCTTGTGCGAAGCACTCGAGGCCACGCAGATGCATGTCCTCGAGGCGACGCCGCCATTCATCCAGCCAGGGGCGGTCCTCGCCCTGTACCAGAGGCCTGCGGGCCACGTGGTAGGCGACGCCGGCGGGGCCCCAGGACTCGGCCCACTCGCCGGCGGCGACGTGGGACTCGGCGCGGTGCAGCGCCTCGCGAGCGGCCTCGACATCGACGAAAGCATGGGGCGGCAGCACGAGCTCAAGCTGCGAGCGTCCGGCCAGCCGCTGCTGACCGATCACGCTGCGCAGCTTGGAGAGCAGCACGCTCAGACTCGGATGCCGGTCGAGCGAGGCCTCCTCCCCGTAGACGGCTGTCAGCAGTTCGTCCCGGCTCATCCGCCGATCACGGTTGAGCACGAGATAGGTGAATAGGAGCCTGCCCTTCGCCCCCGGTAAAGCGTCCTCGACTCGCCGGCCGTCCAGCTCCACCACCAGCCGGCCGCAGAGCTGAACCCGTGTCGGTCGCTGCTCGCCCACGCCGATCAGCTTAGAAAGGCCGACCCTTGGGCGAAAGGTCTAGGAAAGACCGGGGAAACGTCCACGCGTGATCATCGCCTTCCCAACGACAGAAGGAAGGGACGATGGCCAAGGAGTTCGAGTGCGAGAGGGACGGGGTCGTCATTCGGGGCGTCGGCGACGACGAGTTGGTGATGAACGTGAAGCACCACATCGCCGCGGACCATCCCGATCTTGTCGGAAAGGTCTCCCGCGAGGACATCCTCGCAGCGGCGTGGGAGACGGGAGCGATGCACGGCGGGTTCGTGTTGCGGCTTAGGCGGATCCTGCCCGCCCCGCGGGCGGCGGTATACAGCGCGCTGACCGAGCCGGCGGAACTGGCCAATTGGTGGGGCCCTCACGGCTTCACCACTCCGAACGTCGAGTTCGATCCCCGCGTCGGCGCCGGCTACCGGATCGCGATGCAGCCGCCCGAGGGCGAGCTGTTCCACCTCGCGGGCGAGTTCCGGTCGGTCGATCCTCCCGCCCGCCTGGCGTACACGTTTCGCTGGGATCCTCCAGATCCCGACGATCGGCAGACGCTGGTCAAGCTGACGCTCGCGGGGCTAGGTGAGCGGACCGAACTCCGCCTGACCCAGGGCCGGTTCGCCACCGAGGCACGCCGCGCCCTGCACGAAGCGGGCTGGACAGACAGCCTCGCACGGCTCGAGCAGCTGCTCGGCGAGCCGGCGTCGTCACCCAGTGCAAGCCAGCCGTGGCGCCCTCGATGAACCCGGGCGCCCTCCAGATGCAAGGGCCACGCAAAGCAAGTGTCGGCCCCGGAGCGGAGGCGAGGAAACTGCCGGCCGCGCTGAGGCACATCTCGCGGTGGGCCGCGCTACGGCGCGAGGAGAAGCGCCACCCAGCCGCGGTCCATCAGGCGGCGGGTCTCGCGGAGCGGCGCGAACGCCGCCGCCACCTCATCGGCCTCGTGGTCGAGCAGGCCCGACGCGATCAGCGCCGAGGGTGGCTCGCGCATCAGCTCGGCCACGCGCAGCAGCAGCGGGCGCATGAGGTTGGCGGCGATCACGTCGGCGGCCGGCGCCGGTTCCTCGCGCAGGTTCAGGCGCTCGACGCGGTCGAGGGCAACCCCGTTCGCGACGGCATTCGCGGTCGTGGCCTCCACCGCGCCGCGGTCGGAGTCGACCGCCGTGACGGGCCGGAAGCCGAGCTTGGCGGCCGCGATCGCCAGAACGCCGGAGCCGCAGCCCAGGTCTGCGAGCGAGCCCGACGGCTCCACTTCCAGCAGCAGCTCGAGGCAGAGGCGCGTCGTGGGATGGGAGCCGGTGCCGAACGCGCGACCCGGGTCGATCACCAGGTCGTGCACCCCGGGGCGGATCGCGGCCTCCTCCCAAGGCGGGCGCAGCCACAGGCGGCCACCGACCAGCACCGGGGCGTGGAAGCGCTTCCAGCGCTCGGCCCAGTCGTCGGGGACCGGCGAGCCCCCCACCCGAACCCGCACGCCCCCCACGTCGGCCTCGCCCTCGGGCAGGTCGGGAAGTTCCCCGGGCGCGCCGTAGACGGCGTACTCGACGTAGCCCTCGCCGTCCACCTGCTCGACGCCAGCCGGCGCCAGCTCGAGCAGTGCGGCCAGCACCTGCTCCGCCGCGTCGACCGGCGCGCGCACCGCCAGCCGGATCAGCGGAACGCGCGCCTCACCTTGCTGAACAGCGACTCGTCCCCTGCCTCTCGCAGGTTCTCCTCGGTAAGGGAGCCGCCGAGCTCCTCGAGCAGCTCGCGCTGGCGGGCCGAGAGGTTGCGCGGGACGACCACGTTGAGGACCACGAGCTGGTCGCCCCGGCGGCCGCGCCCGAGAGTGGGCATGCCGCGGCCGCGCAGGGTCACGATCGTCCCGGGCTGGGTGCCGGGCGCCACGTCGACCTGCTCGTCGCCGTCGAGCGTCGGCACCGTCACGGTCGTGCCGAGCGCCGCGGCCGGCGCCGGAACGTCGATCGCGGTCACGAGGTTGCTGCCGTCGCGGACGAAGCGCTCGTCCTGTACCACCCGCACGAGCACGTAGAGGTCGCCGGGCGGGCCGCCGCCCTCGCCGGCGTGCCCGCGCCCGGTCAGGCGGATCCGCTGCTCGTGGGCGATCCCAGCCGGCACGTCGACGGCCAGGGTCTTGCGCACGGCGCGGCGGCCGCGACCGTTGCAGACCCTGCACGGCTCCCTCGGGATCCTGCCGTCGCCACCGCAGGCGGCGCACGGACTGGTGCGCACGAGCTGCCCGAACGCCGTCCGCGTGACCGCGCGGAGCTCGCCGGAGCCGCCGCAGCGCTCGCAGACGTGGACCGGAGTCCCCGGCTCTGCCCCGTCGCCGCCACAGTGCTCACACGCCTCGACCACGTCGTACTGGACGTCGACCGCCTTGCCCTCGGCCGCCTCGGCCAGCGACACCTCGACCTCCACCGCGACGTCGCCGCCCTGGACCCCGCTCGCCCCGCGTCCGAACGTCGAGAAAGGATCGCCGCCGAAGAACGCGTCGAAGATGTCGGCGAACGAGCCGAAGCCGTGGGCCGTGGACGCGTACCCCCGGGAGTCGAGGCCCTCGAAGCCGTAGCGGTCGTAGACCCCGCGACGATCGGCGTCCGAGAGGATCTCGTACGCCTCCGCGGCCTCCTTGAACTTCTCCTCGGCCTCGGGATCGTGCCTGTTCACGTCCGGGTGAAGCTCGCGAGCGAGGGTCCGGAACGCCTTCTTGATCTCCTTCTCGTCCGCGTCGCGAGCGACCCCGAGGACCTCGTAGGCGTCGCGCCTCATTCGTCGTACACCTCGGCGACGAACTTAGACAGCTCGGCGGCGGCCTGGCGCACGGCCGTGATCGCCCGCGGGTAGTCCATCCGCACCGGGCCGACGACGCTCACGGCACCCAGGTTGCCGCGCGGCAGGCCGTAGTTGGCCGCCACCAGCGAGAGCGAGCGCAGCTCCGGTCGCGGATTCTCCTGCCCGATGTGCAGGTAGACCCGGGGCTCCTCGAGCGACTCGCGCAGCAGCGACAGCAGCGCCACGCGCTGCTCGAGGGCGTTCATCAGGTCGCCCAGCTGTGAGAGCTCCTGGAAGCGGTGCTCGGAGAGCAGGCGCGCGGCGCCGTCGATGAAGAGCGTGTCGCCCGCAGTGCCCTCGAGCTCGGTGAAGACCGGCGCCAGCGTCTCGAGGAAGCTCCGCTCGGACTCGCCGAGGCCCGGATCGGCGAGCCTGGCCCCGACCATCCGCGCGCCCACGTCCATGCCGCCCAGCACCTCGTTGAGGTAGCTGCCCGCCCAGCCGACGAGCCCGGGATCGACCGGGATGTCGTAGGAGATCACCCGCTTCGTGACGCCGCCCGTCGAGGTGATCACCACGATCATCAGCACCTGCGGCTGGAGGAGCAGCACCTCGACCCGGCGGATCGTGCTGGTCTCGATCGGCGGAGCGGTCACGAGCGCGAGCAGGTTGGTCACCTGCGAGAGCTGCTCGGTCGTGGCGCGCATCGCCTCGTCCACCTCGCGCCGCATGTCGGTGAGCGCCACGCCGGCTCGCGGCACCGGCAGCTGCCCCTCGTCGAGCAGCTCGTCGACGTAGAAGCGATAGCCGCTGTCGGTCGGAACCCGGCCTGCGGAGGTGTGCGGGTGCTCGAGCAGCCCCGCCTCCTCGAGCCGCGCCAGCTCGGCGCGAATCGTCGACGGTCCCCAGGGGATGTCGTCCTGGTCGGCGACCCACTTGGAGCCGACCGGCTGCTCGAGGGCCACGTGTCCCTCGATCAGCTTTCTCAGGATGAAGCTCTGGCGGGGCGTTATCTCCACGGCTGGCAAATGATGACGTTACTCACGGGGGCGGGAAAAACCTCGACAGGGGCCCGGCAAGAGTTCGAGCCGCCGTCTACGAGCACCTCGCGGGACTGGTCGAGACACATTTCGCGTCATTCCGCGCCGGCAATGGGCCCTCGCTCCCACCCGAGCAGCTTGCTGCCTACACGGCCGAGCGGTCCCGGGCGGGCTGGGAGCCCGTCCTGCGAGACACACCCGAACCCGCGCGTGTCCTGGTGCTCGAGCGAGACGAGGGGGGCAAGGCCTCGGCTCCTCCCTGCACGAGGCGGTCTCGAGCACCCTGGCCTCCCAGCATTTCGGCGAGGTGATCCTGTGGCAGTTGGAGGGCAACGACCGAGCGCGCCGGTTCTACGAGCGGCGCGGCTGGGAAGCGGACGGCAAGCGCGAGTTCACGGGTGCCGCGACGGTCAGGCTCAGACGGCCAGTTCCGCCTCAGCGTTTCGGATGATCTGGTTGCCGCCCTGTTGGGCGACCGTTTCGACCACCACGGCGCCGTCGCGCTCCTCCTTGACCGTGCCGGTCACCGTGATCTCCTGCTCGGGGAAGCCCATGCCCCGGAACTGGACCGCGAGACGCCTCAGCTTGCGGGGGTCGTCGCCCACCGCGGCCGTGTTGGCACGGGCCACCTGGGCCATCGTGTAGAGCCCGTGAAGGATGACGCCGGGCAGCCCGACGCTCTTCGCGAAGTCCTCGTCGACGTGGATCGGGTTGGGGTCGCCCGACGCGTCCTTGTAGCGCTGGGTGAGGCCCTTGTCGGGCGTGACCTTGAGCGCGGGTATCGAATCGCCCTGCTTCATCTAACAATGTTGGTCCAGGTCGCCCGCACGCTCTCCTCGCCGTCCTGGTTCTTGGAGACCGACTCGAACACGTAGAACGTCTTGCCGTCCTTCTCGCTGACGTCCTTCACGGTCGCCTCGGTGGTGATGGTGTCGCCGGCGCACACCGGCTCGCCCCACACGAACTCCTGCCCCCCGTGGACCATCCGCGGCAGGTCCTCGCCGATCGTCTCGAAGATCGGCGGCCCCATCGCCGGCGCCGAGTAGACGACAGCGAACATCGGCGGCGCGACGAGGTCGCGGAAGCCCGCCGCCCTGGCCGCCTGGGCGTCGTGGTAGATCGGGTTGTCCTCGTGCACGGCCTCGGCGTAGCGGCGGATGCGATCTGCGCTCACGTCGAACGTGGCCGGTTCGTACGTCTTGCCCAGGTTGGTCGTCACGGCGCAGCAATATATGCGAGGCACTAGGCGGTAGGCAGTAGGCGGTAGATATCGGGCCGAAGCCCTAGCGCCTAATGCCTAGCGCTAATGCCCCGTCGCCGCTAGGCGACGTCGCGCAGGGCCCGCGTCTCTTGCAGCGCGCCCAGCTTCCGGATCGCGCCTTCCTCGATCTGGCGCGTCCGCTCGCGGGTGACGCCGAAGGTGCGGGCCACGTCGTCCAGGGTGCGCGGCTGCTCGCCGCCGAGGCCCCAGCGGAGCTCGATGATGCGACGCTCGCGATAGGAGAGGTTCTCGAGCGCGTCGCGCAGGCCGCGGTGCAGCATTCCCTCGGCCGCGACGTCGAAGGGCGACGGGGTGGCCGCGTCGGGGATGAGGTCGCCGAGCTGCGCGGCGTCGCCGTCATCCCCGACCGGCTTGTCCAGGGAGACCGGTGCCTGCGAGGCACGCATGATGAGATCGGCCTCGTCGGGATCCACCCCGGCGAGGGCGGCGATCTCTTCGACCGTGGGATCACGGTCACCGCCCGTCGACTCCAGCTTGCGCTGGGCGCCGTCGAGCTTCTTGAGGACGTTGTCGATGTGGATCGGGATCCGGATCGTGCGCGCCTTGTCGGCGATGGCGCGCGAGATCGCCTGACGGATCCACCAGGTCGCATAGGTGGAGAACTTGAACCCCTTGCGGTAGTCGAACTTCTCGACCGCCCGGACCAGGCCGATCGAGCCCTCCTGGATCAAGTCGAGGAAGGGCAGGCCCTGGTTGCGGTAGCGCTTGGCGATGGACACGACCAGGCGCAGGTTGGCCTCGATCATCCGGTTCTTGGCTTCGAGGTCCCCGCGCTCGATCCGCTTGGACAGCCGGACTTCCTCCTCGGCCGTGAGCAGCCGAGTCTTGGCGATCCCGTCCAGAAGCAGCTGGAGCGCGTCGAGGGTCGGATCGGCGGCGGGATGGGTGAGGGTGTCGGGCGTCACGGCGGCCAACTTACGGCCGACCCCTAAGCGGCACCTAAAGCTCGATTCCGTGATTCAATCGGCCCGGTGAGGGTCTGGACGGGCCTGGTCTGTCTGGTCACGCTCGCGGCGCTCACCGCCGTGGCGAACGCCTCGGATCCCCCACCGGCGAAGCCGGTCGTCGCTTCGGTCAGGCCGCCGCCGGCCCGATCGCTTGCGTCAGCCCAGGGTCAGGATCGCCGCTACGCGCTCGCGAACGGCTGCTACGCGCTGCGCTCGCGCTCGGCCGGCCGCTACGTGGCGAAGAGCGGGCCGGCTATCGGGCAGCGGCCGGCTCGGCGGGTACCGCCGAGCCCTTCCGCATGCAGGCCACCAGGCTCGGCAGCTACATGCTCTATGGCCGGAGCGGCGACTACATGGCCAAGGGGATCCTGGGCAACGTCGTCCAGCACGTGCCCGGGGCCGGGCCGTCGGCCGATTGGCGGGTCGACGTGGCGGGGAATGCCTTCAGGATCTCGCTGCCCGCCGCCGGCAAGGTCCTCGCGGTACAGGCCGGACAGCTCGTGCTGGTCGACTCGGCCTCGGGAGACTCGGGAATCTTCACCTTCGAGCCGGCCCGGGGCTGCGCCGTATATCCCGAGGTCGAGACCGGTGCGAGCGGCAGCCCGTTACGCAGCAAGACCTCGTGGGGCGCGGTGAAGGGCCTGATCGACCTCCACATGCACATGATGGCCTTCGAGTTCCTCGGCGGCCGGGCGCATTGCGGCCGCCCCTGGTCGCCGTATGGGGCGCCGTACGCGCTGCGCGACTGCCCCGACCACACGGCGACCGGCGGCTGTGGGGCGGTCCTCGAGAACGCCCTCTACGGCAACCCGGCCCGCTGCCACGACCCGGGCGGCTGGCCGACCTTCAAGGGCTGGCCGGATCCGAAGTCGCTCACCCACGAGCAGAGCTACTACCGCTGGGTGGAGCGCGCCTACATGGCCGGCCTGCGGGTCTTCGTGAACCTGTTGGTCGAGAACCGCGCGCTGTGCGACCTCTACCCGCTGAAGAAGAACAGCTGCAACGAGATGGACTCCGTGCGGCTGCAGAACCGGGACATCGACGCGCTCCAGGACTACATCGACGCGCAGCACGGGGGCCCTGGGCGTGGCTGGTTCCGGACCGTCAAGACGCCGTACCAGGCACGGAGGGTCATCGCCAAGGGCAAGCTGGCCGTGATCAAGGGGATCGAGATCTCGGAGCCCTTCGACTGCGGCATCTACAACGATCGGCCGAAGTGCGACAGGGCGACGATCGACCGTGAGCTCCGCGAGGTCTACGGCTTCGGCGTCCGCCAGATGGAGCTGATCAACAAGTTCGACAACGCCTTGGCCGGCGTAGCCGGCGATTCGGGCGAGACCGGGGTCGTAGTCAACACCGGCAACAGGTATGCGACCGGCAAGTTCTGGGAGATGCAGGCCTGCAACGGCCCGCCGGACGAGCAGGACAAGGAGCAGATCGGCGTCTACAACCACGACGAGCACGACATCAGCTCGAACGTGATCGAGGCGTTCCTTCCGCTCGGCGCCGCGCCCGTGTACCCGAAGGGCTCCTCCTGCAACGCGCGCGGGCTCACCGAGCTCGGGGAGTACGCCGTGCGGAAGCTGATGGGGCGCCACATGATCATCGACCCGGACCACCTCAGCGTGCGCGCCCGGAAGGGCGTCATGTCCCTCCTCGAGGCCGACCGCTACTCGGGAGTGGTGTCGAGCCACAGCTGGAGCACGCCAGACGTGGAGCCGCGGATCTACAGGTTGGGGTGCCTGATCACGCCGATGCAGGGCGACGCGCCGCACTTCGTCTCGCACTGGCACGAGACCCGCGCGAAGCGCGACAAGCGCTTCCTCTTCGGCTTCGGCTACGGCGCCGACCAGAACGGGCTCGCCGCGCAGGTCGAGCCGCGACAGGGATCGAACGTGAGGTACCCCTTCAAGTCGTTCGACGGCGGCGTCACCTTCGGTCGCCAGCGCAGCGGGACGCGCATCTTTGACTTCAACAGGGACGGCGTCGCCAACTATGGGATGTTCGCCGACTGGTACCAGGACCTCCGGAACGTCGGCGGCCGCGCGATCAGGCGCGACATGGCACGTGGGGCCGAGGCCTACCTGGAGTCCTGGGAGCGCGCGGACGGCATCGGCTTCGGCTGCAAGTCCGGGCGTCAGCACTTCACCCGGCGCGGGCTCGGGCGGGTGCGGCTGCGCTACAGCGCCGCGCGGCTACTCCGTCGCGCGGGGCAGCCCCGCGTCCGCGGCCACCGCGCCTGGACGTGGTGCGTGCGCCGGAAGAAGAACCGGCGGCGGAAGCTCGTGGCCGTGCTCGACCGCAGGGGCCGCGTCCAGCTGATCGGCAGCAACGCGATCGGCCACCGGGCGCTGCGGATCCGGCCCGGCGTGCGGGCCAGGCGGCTCCGCGGGAAGGCGCGGCGGATCGGGAAGGGGTTGTACGTGCGGCGCGCCGGCAAGCGCGCCCGCTACTTCTACGTCGTGCGCCGCGGGCGGGTCCGCGTCGTCGGCGTCGGGACGCGGAAGGCCATGCC
>Ga0126312_10001971_pt1 | contig 13588 bp, 15 predicted proteins | sample Plot104A_FD_92537 | JGI IMG/M metagenome (GOLD analysis project Ga0126312, IMG submission 92537) | Serpentine soil microbial communities from UC McLaughlin Reserve, CA, USA - Plot104A | ecosystem: Environmental > Terrestrial > Soil > Grasslands | place: USA: UC McLaughlin Reserve, Lake County...
CGGGCGCGTACACCTCGCCGCACGTGAGCGGGTGGTCGGAGCGCATCTGGGTCGACGGCCGCGACGCCGACTTCGAGCGCGCCGTCGCGCGGATCCGCCCCGACGCCGATGAGCTCGGTGCTACGCAGTTCGAGGCGCTGACCGCCGCAGCGTTCGTCGAGTTCGCCGATCGGCGGGTCGACGTCGCCGTCGTCGAAGCAGGGCTCGGCGGCCGGCTCGACGCGACCAACGTCGTCGACGCCGAGGTCGTCCTGCTCACGAACGTCTCGCTGGAGCACACGGAGGTTCTGGGCGACACGCCGGAGCAGATCGCGAAGGAGAAGCTGGCCGTGGCGCATTCCGCCAATATAGTTGTCTTGCCGGACAACGAGTACGCGAGGCTGCTACCGCATAGCGCCAAGATCGTGACGGGAGGCGCGCACGAGGCTGCGGAAGCGTTCCTCGGGCGCCCGACGAGCGCCGCGCCGGCCATCGACCTGCCGGGCCGGCTCGAGCGGCGTGGCCGCGAGCTGTGGGACGGCGCGCACAACGCGGCCGGCACCTCCTGGCTCCGCGAGCACGCCGCCGGCACCTTCGACGTCATCGTCGCCTCGATGCTGGCGGACAAGGACGTCGATGCGATGCTCGAGGACCTTGCGCACCTCGCTCCTGCCATCATCGCAACGCAGTCGACAAGCCCGCGGGCGCTGCCCGCCGGGGAGCTCGCCCGCCGCGCCCGCCACTATTACGAAGATGTCACAACCCAACCCGATCCCCGACTGGCTCTCGCCCACGCGAGAGAATCCACCTGTGGGGGCATCCTCGTCACCGGGTCGCTCTACCTCCTCGCCGACCTCGCGGCGTAGTCGGCGTAGAGGAAGAAAGCGTACGATGCCGAAGCTTGCTGAGCGGCTCAGCGTGTTCGCCTTCGCAGCCGCCGTGGTGCTGACGATCGTCGGGCTCGCGTTCGCCGCCGGCTACGCCGTCGGGCAGCTTCTGCTGTGAGGTGAAGGGTTGAACGAGTTCTTCGAGGGCCTACGCGATTTCTTCGGGTCCGACGCCTGGGACGTCGCGCGCAACCTCGGGCTCTTCTTCCTGGTCGTCTTCTGGATCGCGCTTGCCTACTGGGTCTTCAAGGACGCTCGCCGGCGCATCGAGGACCCGTGGCTGATCGCGATGGCGACGGTGCTCGGCTTGGTCCCCATTGTCGGAGCACTGATCTACATGCTCTTCCGCCCGCCGGAGTACCTGGAGGACGTGCGCGAGCGCGAGCTCGAGATCAAGGCGATGGAGGAGCGGCTCGCCCGGCGCGAGCTCCACTGCCCGGTCTGCCGCGCGCATGTCGAAGACTCGTTTCTCGTCTGCCCCGTGTGCACGACGAAGCTCCGGCAAGCGTGTGTCAACTGCAAGGCGCCGCTGGAGACGCTCTGGCAGATCTGCCCCTACTGCGAGACGCCGGTCGAGACGCCGACGGCGATCGAATTCCCGCCCGCGCCCCGGCGCGAGCGACCCGGCGGCTGACTAGTCTCCCCGCTCCGTGGCGCTGGAGCGGACACTCGTGCTCGTGAAGCCGGACGCGATGCGGCGCGCCCTCGCGGGCGAGATCGTCGCGCGGCTCGAGCGCCGCGGGCTCGAGCTTCGCGCCGCGCGACTCCTGACTGTCGACCGCTCTCTCGCCGAGGAGCACTACGCCGAGCACAGCGAGAAGCCGTTCTTCGGCGAGCTCGTCGAGTTCATCACCTCGGGCCCAACGCTGGCGCTGGTGGTCGAGGGCGAGGCCGCGATCAAGGTCGTCCGCACCACGATGGGCGCGACGAACCCGGCGGACGCCGCTCCCGGGACGATTCGCGGCGACCTCTCGCTGTCGATGCCGGACAACCTCGTCCACGGATCTGACTCCCCGGAGTCGGCGGAGCGCGAGATCCGTCTGTGGTTCCCAGATGTCGATCTCTGAGGACCTACGGCGCAACAGAGCCGCCTGGACGAAGGCGAACGAGAGGTACACGGACGCGCGGGCTCCCGAAGCGTGGGCTCGAAAGGAGATCGAATGGGGCACCTACGGCGTCCCGGAGGACGAGTTGAAGGTCATCGGCGAGGTCGCGGACAAAGACGTCATCGAGCTCGGCTGCGGGACCGCCTACTTCTCAGCCTGGCTCGCGAGGCGCGGAGCGCGCCCGGTCGGCGTCGACATCACCCCGGCGCAGCTCGAGACCGCACGGCGGATGCAGGCTGAGACCGGCATCGCGTTCCCACTTGTCGAAGCGGACGCCGCCGAGGTTCCCTTTCCCGATGCGTCGTTCGATCTCGCCCTGTCCGAGTACGGCGCGTCGATCTGGGTCGATCCCGAGAAGTGGATTCGCGAGGCTCACCGCTTGCTCCGCCCTCGCGGCGAGCTCGTCTTCCTTTGCAACACGCCGCTCTCGGTGATGTGCATGCCCGACGAGGGAAGGGTCGAGGAACGGCTGCTGCGTTCGCAGTTCGAGCTCGGGCGGATGGAGTGGCCCGGGGACGACGAGGGCGTCGAGTACCACCTGGGCCACGGAGACATGCTCCGCTTGCTGCGTCGGACCGGGTTCGAGGTCCTCGGCCTTTGGGAGCTTCGAGCGCCCGAGTCGGCGAGCGACCACTCTTTCTACGACTTCGTTCCAGCGGACTGGGCGCGCCGCTGGCCCGCCGAGGAGATCTGGAAGGCACGCAAGCGTGTCTGACGAGGCGCTCCGGAACCGCGCGTACTGGGACAGCAAGAGCGACGAATACCAGCGGAGGCATCGGGCGTTCATCGGGCAGGGGGAACCGCGTTGGGGCGTCTGGCAGATCCCCGAATCGGAGCTGCAGGTTCTCGGAGACGTTGCCCGGCAAGGACGTGCTCGAGCTCGGGTGCGGCGCCGCGCAGTGGTCGATTCTGCTCGCGAACGCGGGCGCGCGACCTGTGGGGCTCGACAACTCCGAGCGGCAACTGGAGCACGCGCGAAAGCTGATGTCGGAGGCGGGCGTCGACTTCCCGCTCGTCCACGCTTCGGCCGAGACGGTGCCGCTTCCCGACGAGACCTTCGACGTGGTCTTTTGCGACCACGGCGCCTTCACGTTCGCGGATCCGTACAGGGTCGTCCCTGAGGCGGCCCGGCTTCTGCGACCCGGGGGGATCCTCGCGTTCAGCCATCTCAGCGCGATCGCGCTCATCTGCCAGAACCCCGAGAACGACTGGAACGTCGAGCCAAAGCTGCACCTCGACTACTTCGGCATGCACGAGGTCAGCGACGGGGAGGTCGTCGAGTACCAGTTGCCCTACGGCGGCTGGATCAGGCTCTTCCGCGCGAACGGCCTCACCGTCGAGGACCTCATCGAGCCGCGGCCTTCGGCAGCTGCCACGTCGACCTACTGGAACGAAGAGGGCCGCGAATGGGCTCGCCGGTGGCCGTCGGAGTCGATCTGGAAGGCGCGCAAGCGCGTTTGAGCGTCCCGCCTGCGCCGCCGATCATCCTCGCGTCGAAGTCCCTGCAGCGCCGCGCGATCCTCGAGCAGCTGCGGATTCCGTTCGAGGTGGTGCCGCCGAGCTACGAGGAGCGCGATGACGACCCCGTGGAGCACGCTGCGGGTAAGGCACGCTCCGTCGCCGCGACCGCGGGCGAGTGCCCCATCCTCGGCGTCGACACCGTCGTCGTCTGCGGCGGCCGCGTCCTCGGCAAGCCGGCGGACGCTGCCGAGGCCGAGGAGATGCTCGAGATCCTCGGCGGCTCGACGCACCAGGTCGTCTCCGGCCTCTGCCTGCGCACGCCCGCGTGGGAGGAGCTTCGCCGTGAGACCACGAAGGTGACCTTCCGGCCGCTTACCGCGCGCGACATCGCGACCTACCTCGCGGCCGAGGAGTGGCGGGAGCGCGCGGGCGGCTATGCGATCCAGGGCGTCGGTGCCAACCTCGTGGAGCGGATCGACGGCGACTACCTCAACGTCGTCGGGCTGCCGGCTGCGCTTCTGATCCGGCTGCTGGCAGCCCGTTTCGGCGGAATTTACGGATATGGCTGAGCTAGAGTGGGCGCTCGGGAGATGGGGCTCATGGGTTACCTGAACGGCTTCGGAGGCCGCGACATGGCGGTGGACCTGGGCACCGCGAACACGCTCGTCTACGTGCGCGGGCGGGGCATCGTGCTGTCGGAGCCGTCCGTCGTGGCGATCGACCACGCCTCGGGAGAGGTCCATGCCGTCGGCGTCGAGGCCAAGCGGATGCTCGGGCGCACCCCCGGGACGATCTCCGCGATCCGGCCGCTCAAGGACGGCGTCATCGCCGACTTCGACGTCACCGAGCAGATGCTCCGGCACTTCATCCAGAAGGTGCACCAGCACCGCTTCGCGCACCCGCGCGTGGTCGTCTGTGTCCCGTCGGGGGTCACCGGCGTCGAGAAACGAGCCGTCGAGGAAGCGACGCGCAACGCGGGAGCGCGCGACGCGTTCCTGATCGAGGAGCCGATGGCCGCGGCGATCGGCGCGGGCCTGCCGGTCTCGGAGCCGACCGGGAACATGATCGTCGACGTCGGCGGCGGCACGACCGAGGTCGCCGTGATCTCGCTCGGCGGGATCGTGGTCTCCGTCAGCCTCCGCGTCGGGGGCGACGAGATGGACGAGGCGATCATCAGCCATACGAAGCGCGAGTACAAGTTGCTGATCGGGAACCAGACCGCCGAGGAGATCAAGCTCGAGGTCGGGTCGGCCTTCCGCCTCAAGGACGAGGTGCAGGCGGAGGTCCGCGGGCGCGACATGCTCACGGGCCTGCCGAAGACGGTGATCATCAGCTCCGAAGAAGTCCGGCACGCGCTCGAGGAGCCCGTCACGCAGATCGTCGACGCGATCAAGTCCACGCTCGACAAGACGCCGCCCGAGCTCGCTGCCGACATCATGGATCGCGGCATCGTGCTCGCAGGCGGCGGTGCACTCCTCAGCGGCCTCGACGAGCGGCTGCGCCACGAGACCCAGATGCCCGTGCAGCTCGCGGAATCGCCGCTAACCTGCGTTGCTGTCGGTTCCGGACGCAGCCTCGAGCTGCTCGAGGTCATGCAGCGCACGTCGAAGAGCGCCAAGAGCCGCAACGGCTACCGCCGCTAAGCGCAACCGGGAGCCCTTCCGTGCAGTCTCCTAAACTGATCTCCCGTGCCACGTAACCGCTCGATGCGGCTGGCGGCACTGGGCTCGACGGTGCAGCGGGCCGCCACCCCGGCGTACTCCTCGTCGCGGTCGGCGAACGCGCTCCGTCGCCGGGTGGTCGCTGGCGTTCTCGTCGCTCTCTCGCTCGTGCTGATCACCGGCTACTTCCGCGAGTCCGAGAGCGGAACGCTGCACGACACGCAAGGTGCGGTGGCAACCGTCCTGCACCCGTTCCAGGTCGGCGCCGAGCGCATCGCGCGGCCGTTCCAGGACGCCTACGGCTGGCTCGCGAGCTTCATGCACGCGAAGTCGGAGAACGAGAAGCTGAAGGAGCGGCTGGAACGGGTTCAGCGGCAGGCGAGTCAGAACATCACGGCCGCTCGGGAGAATGTCGAGCTGCGGCAGGCTCTCCGCTACAAGTCGGGGCGGAGCTTCCCTCGAGACTACGACGGGATTGCCGCGGCGGTCACCTACCACCGGCTCAACGAGTTCCAGGAGAAGATCGTCGTCGCCGCGGGGCGCGCCGACGGCGTGCGCGTCAATGACCCGGTCGTCGACAGTGCGGGACACCTCGTGGGGAACGTCTCCAAGACCAGCCCGAGGAGCGCCCAGGTGACGCTGCTGACGGACGGCGAGTTCTCGGTCTCCGCCTACGACGTCCAGAGCGAGACATACGGGCTCCTCAGCCACGGCCAGGGCGCCGGCGAGAGCCTGATCCTCGACCTCGTCTCGAAGGACAAGCTCGTTCAGAAAAACGACCTGATCTTCACCGCCGGCCAGCGCTCGGGGCAGCTGCCCTCGCTCTACCCGAAGAACATCGAGGTCGGGATTGTGAACAGGGTCGGCCGCAGCGACATCGACATCTACCAGTCGATCCAGGTCGAGCCGCTGGCCGACTTCGCGTCGCTGAGCGCCGTCCTGATCCTCGTCCCGGAGGACCGTTGATGCTCGCCGACGTCCTCAGAGCCGGCGTCGTCTTCTTCGTCGCGGTCGTGCTGCAGGCCGCGATCGTCTCGGCTGTCGAGCCGGCGGGCGGCACCGCCGACCTCGTGTTGGTGACGCTGACGGCCGCGGCGCTGCTGCGCGGCGCCGTCTTCGGTGCGTTGGCCGGCTTCTACGCCGGCTTCCTCCTCGACGCCGCAAGCCTCGAGACGCTCGGACTGAGCTCGCTCCTGCTCACCATCGCCGGGTACTGGATCGGACGCTACGGCGAGACGACCGGGCGAGATCGCGCTCATGCGCCGGTGCTCGCGATCGGCGTCGTCACGGTGCTGTACGCGCTCGGCGGGCTCGCGATGCACTACCTCGTCGGCGATCCGGTCTCGGCGCGCTCCGGCCTCGTCGACGCGCTGCCGGTCGAGATCCTGCTCAACCTCGTGCTGACGATCCCCGTGTACGCCTTGTGCCGGCGGGTCTTCGCGCGGCCCGGTAGCCGCGCCGCCATCGAGGTCGAGTTCGGAACCCAGTAACTCATGCACCCCGAGGCAATGGCATCAGCACTTCCCCAGGCGGCGCATTGACCGTCACGCGCATCCCCGCCAACCGCACGCGCTTCATGCCGCGCGATCCGCGCGTCGAGGGCCCCTACCGGATGACGCCGCAGATCGCGCTGCGGATCGGGGTACTCGGCGCCGTCGTCCTCTTCGCGTTCGCGGTGCTGTTCTTCCGGCTCTGGGCGCTGCAGGTGCTCGCGGGAGAGCGCTATCTGGCCGCGGCGCAGAACAACCAGCTGCGCACGCTCCGGATCGAGGCGCCGCGGGGTCAGATCTATGACTATCGCGGCCGGCTGATCGTCGGCAACCAGCTTGCCCAGGTCGTCCGGATCTGGCCCGCGAGCGTCCCCCGCCGCGCGCGCCCCCGCGTCTTCCGCCAGCTGAGCCGCGTCCTGGGGGTCCCCGTCACGGAGCTGCAGCAGACGTTCCGAGAGCAGCGCCGCGCCGACCCGCTCAAGCCCGTCACGCTCGCCGAAGGCGTCCCGAAGGACGTGGTCGTCTACCTGAGAGAGCGCAGCCGCGAGTTCCCGGGGGTGACGATCGAGCGGACATACGTGCGCAGCTACCCCAAGGGGCCGCTTGCTGCGCAGCTCCTCGGCCACGTGGGAGCGGTGACGCCCGAGCAGGTGAAGGGCCGCCGCTACCGGAACGGCGACCACGTCGGGCAGAGCGGGATCGAGGCGGCGTACGACCGCTACCTCCGAGGCCGCGCCGGCCTCGCCCAGCTACGCGTCGACTCGCTCGGGCGGCCGCGGGGCAGGCCGCGCTTCAGCGACTACTACACGCATGGGCTCGCGCTGCGGACGACCCTCGACGTCAAGCTCCAGCGCGCCGCGGAGCGGGCGCTCGAGTACGGGATCCGGGTGGCGCGCGACAACAAGGCCTGGAACGCGAACGGCGGTGCGATCGTCGCGCTCGATCCCCGCACCGGCGCCGTCCGCGCCCTCGCCTCGAACCCGACGTTCGACCCGCGTGTCTACGTTGGCAAGCCGAAGCCCCGCGACCTCAAGCCGCTGCTCGACCAGCACGTCGCGGAGGCGGAGAACTACCCCGGGCTGAACCGCGCGATCGCCGGCCGCTACCCGCCCGGCTCGACCTGGAAGCCGGTGACGGCGCTCGCGGCGATGCGCGAGCGGCTCGTCAGCGCCTACAGCCCCCTCGCGTGCACCGGCTCGATGGAGATCGACGGCACGACGTTCAAGAACTGGAACCCCTACATCAACGAGTCGATGACGCTGCCGACCGCCCTCGCCGCCTCGTGCGACACCTACTTCTATCAACTCGGTCTCGACTTCTATCGACTGCCCGTGCAGTACGGCAGCCCCTTTCAAAAGTGGGCGGCGGCGTTCGGGTTCGGGAAGGCGGCGGGCCTTGACGTCGGCGGCGAGGACCCCGGGCTCCTGCCGACGCCCCAGTGGCGACGGAAGACGTTCCCGAGCGAGATCGACAAGCTGTGGAAGTCCGGCGACTCGGTCCAGCTGGCGATCGGCCAGAAGGACCTGCTCGTCACGCCCCTGCAGATGGCGCGCTTCTACGCCCTGGTCGCGAACGGTGGGAGGCTTGTGACGCCGCACGTGGTTTCCAGCGTCGAGCAGCCGGGCAACCGCGGCGCCGCGCTGACGGTGTTCGCGCCGGCGCCGAAGCCCGTCAACGTCCATCCTGCGGAGCTCCGCGCCGTGCGCGAGGGCCTGTACCTCGCGACGCACGCCAGCTACGGGACGTCGTCAGGCGTCTTCGGCAGCTTCCCGGTGCCGATCGCGGGCAAGACCGGAACCGCCGAGAAATCCGTCGACGTGGGCTCGTACAACACGATGATGGACCAGTCGTGGTGGTGTGGCTACGGCCCCACGGAGGGGACGCCCGAGCTCGTCGTCTGCGTCGTGATCGAGAACGGCGGCCACGGCGGCACTGCGGCGGCGCCGGCGGCGCTGAGGGTCTTCGAGAGCTACTTCGGCAAGCGGGCCACAACTACGACCTACGTTCCCTCCGACTAGTGCGCCCCTCGGCAGTGCCATCCGGACGGCAACATCACCAGGGGGCGCACTGATGGCGGACTACGCAGCACCCCTCGCTCCACGCGTTCGCCGCCGGAAGGCGGAGGTGTCGGGCGTGATGGGCTTCATCCGACGGCTCGATTGGATCCTCTTCGGCGCTCTCGGAGGGCTCGTCGTCTTCGGGCTCTGGGCGATCGACGGCATCACGCGGCACGACGTCCCCGGCGACGCCGAGTACTACGTCGCGCGGCAGGCGATCTTCGCCGTCTTCGGCCTGTTCGCGATGGCAGCCGTCGTTTTCGTCGACCCCGAGTACTACCGCCGCTACCGCAAGGTGATCTACGGGCTCGCGATCTTCCTGCTTCTGGGGGTGATGATCGCGGGCGCCGACGTGCGCGGCTCGACGCGGTGGATCGACATCGGGTTCTTCCGCTTCCAGCCGTCCGAGTTCGCGAAGCTGCTGCTGGCGCTGTTCCTCGCCGGGCTGCTCGCCGGCCGGGCGCGCCGGATCGGCGAGTGGCGTACGACCGCCGTCGCCGTCGGCGCCGCGGCCGTGCCAACGCTGCTCGTCTTCACGCAGCCGGACATCGGCACGGCGCTGGTCTACGGCGCGGTCCTGGCTGCCGCTCTCTTCTTCGCCGGCACGCGCTGGCGCGATCTTGGCGTCCTCGCCGCGGTCGCGCTCGTGGTCGGCGCCACGGTGCTGTGGCTCGCCCCGTCGCTCGGGATCGACATCCTCGCGCCCTACCAGCGCGCGCGGATCACGGCTTTTCTCGACCCCACCGAGAACCCGCAGGGCGCCGGGTACAACATCAACCAGTCGATCACCGCGGTCGGCTCGGGCGGCTCGACGGGCCGCGGCGTCGCCGGCGCGACGCAGACGAACCTCGACTACCTGCCCGAGCACCACACCGACTTCGTGTTCGCGTCGCTCGCCGAGCAGCGCGGCTTCGCGGGCGTCTCGATCCTGCTGCTGCTCTACCTGCTCCTGCTCTGGCGCGGAATCCGGGTGATCGCGACGGCGCGAGATCCGTTTTGCGCGACTGCCGCGGGGGCGATCGTCTTCGGGTTTCTCTTCCAGATCTTCGTGAACGTCGGGATGACGATCGGGATCGCGCCGATCACCGGGATCCCCCTGCCGTTCGTGAGCGTCGGCGGCTCCGCGATGGTGACGAACCTGCTCGCGATCGGCGTGCTGCAGGCGATCGCGATTCGCCGCCGCTAGCTCCGTCCGACGGGGGTCCTAGCATCGCGCCGTAGAGATGGCAGCGAAGCGAGATCCACACGAGCTGTTGCTGGTCGAAGAGGCAGACGCCTGGTTCGAGTATCTCGCCGCCACACGTGGACAGAACGCAGTCCGATACCTCGAGGTCGAGCCGTGGGCCTGGGCCCGCCTCTCACAGCGGCTGCGGGCGATCCGGACGAGGCGGGCCAAGCTGCGCTCGGCGGCCGCCTGACACGGGCGGGACTGCTGCTAGCCTTGGTTCAACGCTTATGTACGCCTTTTCAGCGCAACGAACGCAGCGCGCGGCGCGCCTCGGGTGGGGCGCCCAGCTTCGCGCGCGCGATACAGACGAAGGAGTTTTCTCTTGCTGCAATGGTTTCGGCGCAAGACGCGCCAATCTGAGCCTGTCCCCGCCGAGGAGCGGGCCAAGCCCGAACCCGTAACGACTCAGCCCGCGGACGAGGCGGGCCAGCCCACTCAAACACCGAAGCGCCGCCGTCGCGGTAGCCGCGGCGGACGAAGCCGCCGCAAGCCGACGACGGAAGGCGGCGAGCGGATCGAGGAAAAGCCCCGCCGCGCGGAGGACAAGCCGCGCCGCGCAGAGGAGAAGCCGCGCCGCCGCAGCGAGCGACAGTCCCGTGGCACACGGCGTCGCACCCCAACGCCGCGGACGCTGCCGCCGCCGGCGAAGCGGGAGCTCGTCATCTCCGTGGACGTCGCGGAGCAGCGCGTCGCCATACTCGAGGACGAAAAGGTCGCAGAGGTCTACCTCGAGCGCGAGGACAGTCGCTCGATTGCGGGCAACATCTACAAGGGCACCGTCGACAACGTCCTGCCGGGGATGGAGGCCGCCTTCGTCGAGATCGGCCTCGAGAAGAACGGCTTCCTCTACGTCGACGAGATCGTGACGCCGGAGCTCGAGGGCCGGCGGCATGGCCGCAAGATCCAGGACCTGCTCAGCCGTGGCGAGGAGCTCCTCGTCCAGGCCGTCAAGGACCCGATGAAGTCGAAGGGTGCGCGGCTGACGACGGAGATCTCGCTGCCCGGCCGCTTCGTCGTCTACGTCCCGAGAGGCGAGGGCACAGGTGTCTCCCGGCGCCTGCCGGACGACGAGCGCGCGCGTCTCCGCGACATCCTCAAGCAGGTCGCCCCGAAACAGGGCGGCCTGATCGTTCGCACGGCGGCCGAAGGTGCGTCCGCGGAGGACATCGAGCGCGACATCGACTTCCTCGAGCGCCTCTGGAAGACGATCCAGGACCAGGCGACGGACGCGCCGGCGCCTGCGCTCGTCTATCAGGAAGCCGAGCTGCCCCTCCGCGTCGTCCGCGATCTCTTCACGAACGAGTTCGAGCGCGCTGTCGTCGACCACGACCTCGCGTACAAGCGGATCGTCGGCTACCTGAAGAAGACCTCGCCGCACATGGCGGAGAAGGTCCACAAGCACAGCGGGAAGACGCCGTTGTTCGAGGAGTTCGGCGTCGACGACGAGATCCGGTCGACGCTCTCGCGCCGCGTCGCCCTTCCTAGCGGCGGCTACCTCGTCTTCGACTATGCGGAGGCGTTCACCGTGATCGACGTGAACACCGGCCGCTTCGTCGGCTCACGATCGAAAAGCTCCGGCCAGCGGCTCGAGGACACGATCACGAAGAACAACCTCGAAGCGGTCAAGGAGGTCGTCCGCCAGCTGCGCCTCCGGGACATCGGCGGGATCATCGTCATCGACTTCATCGACATGGCGAACCCGAAGAACCGCGAGGCGGTCGAGAACGCGCTGAAGTCGGAGCTCGAGCGCGACCGGACGAAGACTTACGTCGTCGAGATCTCGCCCCTCGGTCTCGTCGAGATGACGCGGCAGAACGTCGCGCACGGGCCGCGGGAGATCCTCACGAAGCGCTGTCCGGTCTGTGACGGCGACGGCACTGTCATTTCCGAGACGTCAGCGGCGGTCGAGGCCGAGCGCAAGCTCCGCGCGCTCGCTGGGGTGTCGCGCACAGGCGCCTTTCGCGTGGAGCTCAACGCCCACGTCGCGTCGATCCTGATCGGGCCGGCTGCCGCCCGGCTGCAGGCGATCGAGGAGCGCACGCGCCGGCGGTTCTTCATCGTCGGGCGGGACGACGTACCTACCGACCACTTCAAGGAGGTCGAGCGCGGGCCCGTCACGAAGCTGCAGCCCGAGAGCCCGCTCGAGGAGGGGCAGGAGCGCCAGGTCAAGCTCGTCGAGGTCGGTCTTCATGACCGGAGCGCAGGCGTCGCCAAGGACGGCGAGCTGGCGATCTGTGTCGCCGGTGCCGCGTCGATCGTCGGCAAGCGCGTCAAGGTCCGGATCAAGCGAGTCGTCGACGGGACGGCGTACGCCGAGCTCGTCGCCGCTCCCGGTGCGGAGGCCAGACCTCCGATCACTGCGGAGGCGCTGGCGGAGAAGCCCACGAGGGCACGCCGGTCTCGGTCGGCGAAGCCGCAGCGGGAGGCGGTCGCGGCAGCGGAGCCGGTTGCGGAGGAGGAGCCGGTTGCGGAGGAGGAGCCGGTTGCGGAGGAGGAGCCGGTCGCGGAGGAGGAGCCGGTCGCGGAGGAGGAGCCGGTCGTGGAGGAAGAGGCTCAGGCCGAGCAGCCTGCCGACGAGGCGCCGAAGAAGAAGAAGACACGCCGCGGGTCGCGGGGCGGTCGCCGCCGAAAGAAGAAGCCGGCCGAGGCGGCGCCGGCGGCAACCGAGAACGGCGAGCCCGCCGAGCCGCCGGTCCTAATCCACGTCCCGGATCCAGAGCTCGGCGCAGCGTCGACGTCGGCGAACGGCGAGCCAGAGGATGGCGCAGCGCCGAAGAAGAAGCGCACGCGGCGCGGGAGTCGTGGTGGAAGGCGCCGCAAGAAGCCGGCTGCCGCGGCGCAAGCGGACGCGGCTGAGAGCCAAGGCGCCGACTAGCCCGACGCCCGCGGCCAAAAAACCGCGCCGGCCAGCCAAATACCGCTGGTAGACTGCCCGACTCGCAGGCGCCGCCTGCTTTTTTCCATGGCCGGATACGCGATCATCAAGCTTGGTGGCAAGCAGTTCGTCGTCCGAGAGGGCGAGAAGCTACTCGTGGACCGCCTCGCGCTCGACGAGAACAAGACGTTCAAGCCGGACGTCATCTTCGCGGGTGGCGACGGCAAGGCCGAGGTCGCTCCCAAGGGTCAGCCCGTGACCGCAAAGGTGCTCGGACACGTCCAGGGGAAGAAGATCCGGATCGGCAAGTACCGCCGGCGGACCGGCTACCGGCGGCACACCGGCTACCGCAGCAAGCTGACGCAGATCGAGATCGAGTCGATCGGCGCCAAGCGCGCGACCGCGACGGCGAAGAAGGAGACTGCTGACGAGAAGCCGAAGCGGGCGACGGCGACGAAGGCAAAGGCAAAGGAAGAAACGTAATGGCACACAAGAAGGGACTCGGATCGTCCAGGAACGGCCGCGACTCCGAGGCGAAGCGGCTCGGCGTCAAGATCTACGACGGCCAGGACGTGCGCGCGGGGATGATCCTCGTGCGGCAGCGCGGGACGCGGTTCCGCGCGGGACCGGGTGCAGGTCTCGGCCGCGACGACACCATCTTCGCCACGCGTGACGGGCGGGTGGAGTTCCACCGCAGCGGCGATCGACGCACGATCGCCGTCGGCGAGCCTCAAACCTAGGTCGTGTTCCACGACCGGGCACGCATTCGCGTGCAGGCCGGGCGGGGCGGAAACGGCGCCCTGAGCTTCCGGCGGGAGAAGTACGTGCCCAAGGGCGGGCCCGA
>Ga0126312_10001972_pt1 | contig 13585 bp, 11 predicted proteins | sample Plot104A_FD_92537 | JGI IMG/M metagenome (GOLD analysis project Ga0126312, IMG submission 92537) | Serpentine soil microbial communities from UC McLaughlin Reserve, CA, USA - Plot104A | ecosystem: Environmental > Terrestrial > Soil > Grasslands | place: USA: UC McLaughlin Reserve, Lake County...
CAGTCTACCCGGCGAGAAGTGTCTTCAGGCGCCCGTGAAGGTGGGGTCGCGCTTGCTCAGGAAGGCCGTGGCGCCCTCCGCGAAGTCCTGTGTCCGCGCAAGGGCGTGCTGCAGCTCGGCCTCCAGGTCCAGCTGGGACTCCAGGTGGGGGTAGATCGACTGGTTCAGCGCCCTCTTGGCCGCGGCGTAGGAGCGCGTGGGGCCGTGCGCCAGGCTGGTCGCCAGGGCGTCGGCTTCGGCCGCGAGCCGGTCGTCGGAGTGCACGGCGTTGACTAGCCCCCACTCGAGCGCCTGGGGCGCCGGTACCCGCTCGCCGAGGAGGGCCATCTGGAAGGCGCGGGCCTTGCCGACGGTGGCGGGCACGAAGACGGTCGAGCCGCCGTCGGGCATGAGGCCGATGTTCACGAAGGCCAGGCTCAGGAATGCCGACTCGGCGGCGATCGCCAGGTCGCAGGCCAATGCCAGCGAGCAGCCGATGCCTACCGTCGGTCCGTTGAGGGCGGCCAGCACGGGCTTCTCCAGGCGCCGCACTCCCACCAGGACGGGGTGGTAGTACTCGATCAGCGCCCTGTTGATGTCCGGAAAGCCGTCGTCGGCCTGGATGAAGCCCTCCTTGAGGTCGGCGCCCGAGGAAAAGCCCCGGCCGGCGCCGGTGACCAGCACGGCGCGCACCGCGGGGTCGGCGGCCTCGCCCTCGATCACCGACTTCATCTCCTCGCCGAACTGGATCGTCCAGGCGTTGAGGCTCTCAGGGCGGTTGAGGGTCAGGCGCCCGAGGCCGTCCGAGACCTCCCAGATGAGGGTTTCGTAGCTCATGCGGAGCGCAAACTACCCCCTGCGGCATCCTGCCGCAGACCTGAGGTCATCGGTCGCCCCCGGCGACCATAATGCGTCAATGCTGCTCGAGCAGGTCGAGTGGCTCGGCCACTCCGGCTTTCGCGTCAGGGTCGGGCGCTCGTACGTCTACATCGACCCCTACCGGCTCCCTGCCGGCTCACCGCAGGCCGACCTGATCCTCGTCACCCACGGGCACTACGACCACTTCTCGCCGCGCGACATCGAGCTGCTCTCGCACGACGGCACGTGGATGATCGCCCCGGCTGCCGTCGCCGAGCGCGCCGGCGGGCGCGTGCTGTCGCTGGGCCCCGGCGACGACCTCGAGCACGAGCTCGTGCCCGGTGTGGGAGTGGCGGCGGTGGCGGCCTACAACACCTCGAAACGAGACGCCGAGGGCAACCTCTTCCACCCGCGCCAGGCGGGCTGGATCGGTTTCGAGGTCAATGTCCGCGGGGAGCGCCTTTACCATTCCGGCGACACCGACGTGATCCCCGAGATGGACAATGTCGCGGGGGTCGACTTGGCCCTTCTCCCCGTGAGCGGCACCTACGTCATGACAGCTCTCGAGGCGGCCGAGGCCGCCCGCCGCATCCAGCCCCGCGTAGCGGTGCCGATGCACTGGGGCCACCACATCGGCAGCGAGGCCGACGCGCGCGAGTTCGCCGAGAGGGCGCCCGTCGAGGTCAAGCTCCTGGAGCCCGCCGGGTGAGCGCCCAGGCCGAGCTGCTGGAGCGGCTGGCCGCCGACGACCCCGAGCTGGGCGCCCGGCTCGTGGTCATGGGCCTGCCCGCCGCCGCGGCGCGCCTCGACGACACGCTGGCCTACCAGCTCGAGGTAGAGGGCACGGGCACCTGGCGGGTGTCGGTGTCTGACGGGCGCGCGCGCGTGGAACCCGGGGAGGACGGTCGCGTCGACTTCCGCCTCAGCTGCGGTCCGCGCGAGCTCGTGGAGCTGGCCGCCGGCAGCGCGAGCCCGCTGAAGCTCGCCGCGACCGGGAAGATACGCGTCCGCGGCAGCAGGCTGAAGGCGCTCAAGCTGCGCGCGATGGGCAACGGCGGGATGGACATGGGGGAGGTCGCCCGCGCCGGCGGCCGCCTCGAGCCGGACCTCCTCTACCGGTCCCTGCCCTGGGTGGTCGACCCCGAGTGGACGCGCGGTCACCGCTTCACCGTCCGCTACCAGGTCACGGGCGAGGGGGAGTGGTTCGTGACCGTCAACGACGGCGAGCGCCTCACGGTCTCCCGCGAGGCGCCTCCCTGGGGCGTCGCCGGCGCCGCCCGAGTGACTGCGGAGGGTTACCAACGCCTGGCCGCTGGGGAGCTCACCCCGACGGCCGCCATGCAGGACCGCGTCATCGAGGTCGACGGCGACATCTGGCCGATCTCGCTGCTGGGACGCTGGATCGATCGCGGCCAGGGCCGCGACGACGCCGAGCTCGAGCGCGAGGAGCGCCAGCGGGGGGTGCAGCAGCGTCGTGCGGGGGGCTACGAGGCCGCCAGCGGGCAGCTCATGGACTACCGCCAGCTCTATGCGCTGTGGGAGCGCCAGAACTGGAAGTCCACCGAGCTCGACTTCTCGCTGGACCGCGAGCAGTGGCTGACCACCACCACACACGCGCAGGAGAGCACGCTCTGGAGCATCGGTGCCTTCTACGTGGGCGAGGAGAGGGTGACGGCCGACCTGGCGCCCTTCTTGCTCGCGGCCCCCACGGGCGAGATCGAGCTGTTCCTCGCCACCCAGCTGGTGGACGAGGCGCGCCACGCGGCCTTCTTCGATCGCTTCGGCGCGGAGGTGATGGCCCTCGACGGCGAGGACTTCCGCGCGCGCATGCGCGAGATGGAGGAGGGCCTGGCCGGTGCGTGGCGGCAGGTCTTCGATGACGGGCTGCGCGAGACGGCGGCACAGCTCCGGGCTCGCCCGGACGACCGAAGCCTGTTCGTCAAAGGCGTGGCGACCTACCACATGGTGGTCGAGGGCTTCCTCGCCGTGACGGGGCAGAAGTTCGTCCGCGAGTGGTTCGCCGATCACGGCATGTACCCCGGCTTCGTCGAGGGCTTCGGGCTCGTGGAGCGCGACGAGCACCGCCACATCGCCTTCGGCATGCGCTTCCTCCGCGACGCCGTGGCCGAGGACCCGCGCCACCGCCAAACCGTCGAGGACGTCGTGCTCGACCTGGTCCCCAAGGCGGGCCACGTGTTCGTGCCGCCCTACGCCCGGGACCCGTCGGACTTCCTGAGCTACGGCTACCACTCCTCGGAGATCTACGGCTACGCGTACACCACCCTCAAGCGCCGCATGGCGCTCCTCGGCATCGAGGTCCCGCCGCCCGAGCAGCTCATGCCCGGGCCGATCGCGCAGAGCTCGTCTCTGGCCGTCGCGACCGTCGCGTAGGCTCGCGCCGTTGTGCGGAGCTCGCGCGCGCCATGGAAACGGAGCGTGCGGTGCTCGGCCGACCGACGCTCGGCCTCCGCTCCTGCTTTACGGACGCTCGCCTGGGGCGCCGTGGCGATCGGAGTGGTCACACCGCTCTTGCGGCGCCGGCTAAAGCTTCCGGTCCCAGCCGTCACGATCCTCTCCTACCAGGCGCCCGCCGCCCTGGCGATAGCGGCTCCCCGCACCCGCCTGCGCGACGCCGGCATCTACGCGCTGCAGATGTGGGCCTACTTCGCCCACTTCGACATGCCCGATGACGATCCGGTGGCCTTCGCCGAGCGCGTCCACATTGACTACCCGATCCGCGCCGACCGCGTGATCGGAGGAGGAGAGGAGCCGACGCTCCGCCTGCAGCGCGCGCTCGGCTGCCCCGGGGAGATCCGTCTCCACGACCTCATCCTGTCGGCGGTCCACTGGAGCTGGTTCGCCGTCCCCCACAGCGCGATGGCCTACCTGCTCTTGGGCCACCGGCGGCTCTACCCGAGCTCGGCCGCGCTGATGGCGGCCTGCTTCGACCTGGGCTGTGTCGTCTACTGGGTTGTCCCCACCGCTCCGCCGTGGTGGGCGGGGACCAACGGCAACATGGCGCCTGTCCGGCGCATCATGGCCGAGACCGGCGAGCGCGTCTGGGGTCGGGCGTGGAAGCCGCTCTACAGTTCGCTCGAGGGCAATCCCTTTGCTGCCATGCCGTCGCTTCACTTCGGAACCTCGGTGATGGCCGCGCGCCTCCTTCAGCGGGTGGGTCCCGGTCACGGCGCCGCGGCCTGGACGTACGCGCTCGCTCTCGGGTTCGGCCTCGTCTACCTGGGTGAGCACTACGTGGTCGACCTGATCGCCGGGTTCGCCCTGGCCGAGGGGATCGTCCGCGTGGCGCCGCGACTCGAGCCGCTTGGGGTGGCGGTGTCCGACGGCCTGGCGAGGCTCTCACCGTGAGGACGGTCGAAGCGGAGGCCGCCGAGGAAGAGGAGGTCTCCCGGGTACAGGCGCTGCTCCAGGACCGTCGCAAGCTCGCCTCGGCGGGCCTGGCCATCGTCCTCGCCGTCGTCGCCATCTACGTGCTCTTCCCGCAGGTGGTCGGCCTGGAGGGCAGCCTCGAGCGGGTCGACAGTGCCAAGTGGTACTGGGTGGTCGTGGCGGTGGCCGCCACGGTCGCCGGCTTCTTCGCCTACGTGATGCTCTTCCATGGGGTCGTGGGCAGCGGCGACGAGCAGGTCAGCCGCCGCCTGGACATGAGGGCCTCGTTTCAGATCAACCTGGCGGGCCTGGCCGCGACCCGAATCTTCTCCGCGGGGGGAGCCGGCGGGATCGCGCTCACCTACTGGGCGCTGCGGCGAGCGGGCATGCCGCGTCGGCGCTCGGCCTCCCGGATGGTCGCCTTCCTTGCGCTGATGTACTCGGTCTATCTGGGCTCCCTGGTGCTCTTCGGCGCACTGCTGCGAACCGGCGTCGCGCCGGGCGACAATCCGGCCGGCGGCACCATCGTGCCCGCGGCGGTGGCCGGCGCGGTCATCTTCGTGTTGGCGCTGGTCGCGCTGATTCCCGGCGACATCGAGCGGCGCATGCGCAAGCTCAGCGACCGCCCGCGCGCGGCCCGGCTCGGCGCCAGGCTCGCCGCCGGTCCGGCGACCGTCGCGCGCGGGATCAGGACGGCGATCGCCTACGTGCGCCACCCGCGTCAGGGCGCCGTGGCCATCGCAGGGGCGATCGGCTTCTGGGCGGCGCAGATCACCACGCTGTGGGCCAGCTTCGAGGCCTTCGGCGGGCACGTGCCGGTTGCGGTGCTGATCCAAGGGTTCTTCGTGGGGATGGCAGCCAATCTGATCCCCTCGCCCGCCGGCGGGGCGGGCCCGGTCGATGCGGGCATGATCGCCGCCTTCGCGCTGTTCGGGGTCGACAGCTCCGTCGTCTTCCCGGCCGTCCTCACCTACCGCATCATCGCCTTCTGGCTGCCGATCCCGCCGGGGATCGTCGCCTACTTCGCCCTGCGGCGGACCGTGCACGCATGGGAGGAGGAGGGCTATACTTCAGAAAGTAAAGTAAAGGCGGAGGCCACTTGAAGACAGAGAACGTCGTAATCGTGGGAAGCGGACCGGCCGGCTACACCGCCGCGCTCTACGCCTCGCGCGCGGATCTCGAGCCGCTGATGGTCGAGGGCTTCACGTGGGGTGGCCTGCTTCAGAACACCACCGACGTCGAGAACTACCCCGGGTACCCCGGGGGCGTGATGGGGCCGGAGATGATGCAGCAGTTCCGCGACCAGGCCGAGCGTTTCGGAACGCGCTTCATCACCGACGACGCGACGAAGATCGACCTCTCCGAGGACGGCGGCACGCACGTGATCCACGTGGGCGGGCAGGAGATCCGCGCCCGCAGCGTCGTCCTGGCCATGGGCGCCGAGCCCAGGAAGCTGGGCGTGCCGGGCGAGGACGAGCTGGCCGCGCGGGGTGTCTCCTACTGCGCCACCTGCGACGCCGCCTTCTTCCGCGACAAGCCGACGATCGTCGTCGGCGGCGGTGACACCGCGATGGAGGACGCCACCTTCCTGGCCAAGTTCGCCAAGGACGTGAAGGTCGTGCACCGCCGCGACGAGTTCCGCGCCTCGGCGATCATGCTCGACCGCGCGCGCGAGAGCGAGAACATCGAGCTGCTGACGCCCTACGCGGTCGACCGCTTCGAGGCGGGCGAGGACGGCAGCCTGGCCACGGCAGTGCTCTCGAACACCGACGGCGGCGAGGACCGCAGGCTGGAGATCGACGGCGCCTTCGTCGCGATCGGCCACAAGCCCAACTCGCACTTGGTGATCGATCAGGTCGACACCGACGAGAACGGCTACGTGCTGGTCGAGGGACGCTCGACGAGGACGAACCTCGCCGGCGTGTTCGCCGCGGGTGACCTCACCGACCACACCTACCGCCAGGCGGTGACCGCCGCGGGCACCGGCTGCGCGGCCGCGCTGGACGCCGAGGCCTACCTGCGCGACACGCCGATCGACCCCGAGGCCCACTGGGAGGGCGACCCGGACAAGCTGGAGGCCGCCGCCGAGGCCGCGGCCTCCAAGTAGTTCCGCGAGCCCGGCTGGCGCCGCCTGAGCCGCGCGTCGAGCACGCCGCCGCGGGGCACCGGTGGTCCTCGAAGGCGATCCGCCGTAACATCGCGGGCGTGAGGAGACGGTGCCTGGGTCCGGTGGGGGCTCTTTTCCTGTTGACGCTCGTGCTCACGCCCGCGGCCTGGGCGGGCCACCCGGGCACCGAGCCGGCCAACCGCGAGGCCGAAGCCCTCGCCGCCGCCGGCCCCGAGGCCGAGCTCAACGTGGCCGGGACGCCGCGCAAGGGGAAGACCTCGTACACCGAGGTCACAGGCCTGCTGGAGGGCCACCTGCACGCGATGGCCTTCGAGTTCCTGGGCGGCGCGGTGCACTGCGGCAAGCCCTGGGACGAGGGCGGGATCTCCCAGGCGCTGAAGGACTGCCCCGACCACTCCGGTAACGGCGCGGGCGCCGTGCTCGAGAACGTCCTCTCGACGGGCAGCCCGGTGGGAACCCACAACACCGAGGGCTGGCCCAGCTTCAGGGGCTGGCCCCGGCACGACTCGCTCACCCACGAGATGACCTACTACAAGTGGCTGGAGCGCTCCTGGCTGGGCGGCCTGCGGCTCATGGTCAACCTGCACGTGGACAACGAGATCCTGTGCCAGGTCTACCCGCTCAAGAAGCACGGCTGCAACGAGATGGACACCGTCCGCCGCGAGATGGGCGACCTGCGCGCGCTCCAGGCCTACATCGACCGCAAGTCCGGCGGCCCCGGCAAGGGCTGGTTTCGGATCGTCAAGGACCCGTTCGAGGCGCGCCGGGTCATCAACGCCGGCAAGCTGGCCGTGGTGCAGGGCATCGAGGTCTCGAAGCTCTTCGACTGCGACCTCTCCGGCGACACGCCGTCCTGCACGAAGGCGGACATCGACCGGCGCCTGGACGAGATGTACCGCGCCGGCATCCGCGACCTCGAGCTGGTCAACAAGTTCGACAACGGGCTCGCCGGCGTGGCGATGGACGCCGGCAGCGCCGGCCTGGCGGTCAACGGAGCCAACCGGGTCCAGACCGGGCGCTTCTGGCAGGTCAAGACCTGCAACGGGCCGTCGCACGACCAGCCCCAGGAGACCGGGCCCGGCAACGGGCGCGACGAGCTGCTCAGCGAGGCGCTCGCGTTCTACCTGCCGCCCGGCCTCACCCCGATCTACCCCAGGCAGCCTCACTGCAACGTCCGCGGGCTCAGCGAGCTGGGCGAGCACCTGATCCGCCGCATGGTCGAGAAGCGGATGATCATCGACGTTGACCACCTGAGCGTGGCCGCGCGCAAGCAGGCCCTCGCGCTGATCGAGTCTCTCGGACACTCGGGTCTGATCTCCAGCCACTCGTGGGCCGACGAGGAGAGCTACCCGCGCATCTACCGCATGGGCGGTGTGGTCACCCCCTCGGACAACAACTCGGCGGACTTCGTCAAGGACTGGCAGACGATCCGCAAGTACCGCAGCTCCAAGCACTACTTCGGCTTCGGCTTCGGGTCGGACCTCAACGGCTTCAGCTCGGCCGCCGGGCCGCGCCCGAACAACGGGTCCAACCCCGTCCGCTATCCGTTCCGGTCGATCGGAGGGACGATCGTCGACCGACAGCGCACGGGCACCCGCACCTACGACGTGAACTCCGACGGCGTCGCCCACTACGGGCTCTACCCGGACTGGGTCGAGGATCTGCGCAAGGTCGGCGGCCGGGCCATCCAGAACGAGATGGGCCGCGGTGCCGAGGCCTACCTGCAGATGTGGGAGCGCGCGGAGGGAATCCCCGCGCGGCGCTGCCGCTCGCCGCACGTGAACTTCTCGCGGCGCGGGCTCAACAACGTCCGGATCGGCCTGAGGCCGAACGCCCAGCTGCGCCGCGCCGGGCAGCCCTCCCGCCGCAACGGCCGCGTCTGGCGCTGGTGCGTCGGCGGCCGCAAGAACCGGCGCGCGAAGACGCTGGCCGCGTTCACGCGGTCGCACAAAGTCGGCCTCATCGCCACCACGGGGAGGGGGCACCGGGCCGCACGGGTCGCCCCGGGCATGCGCTCGCGGCGACTGCGCGGGAAGGCCCGCTCCATCGGCCGCGGGCTCTACGTGCGCCGCGCCGGCCGCGGGCGGTTCGTCTACAAGGTGCGCCGCGGCAAGGTGCGCTTCGTCGCCCTAGCCTCGCGCGGCGTGTCCAAGAGCCGCCACACCCTCCGCAGGTACCTGCGGATGACCGGGCTGCGCTGAGACCCTCTCGATCGGCCGTGCTCGGCCGGCCGACGCCCGGCCTGCGCTCCGGCGAGAGGCACCGCTGGGCCAACTGGGCCGGCCAGCAGGTCTGCGCGCCCGTCGCGATCGAGCGGCCTCGCAGCGAGGAGGAGGTGGCCGCCGCCGTCAGGGGCGCCGCCGAGCGCGAGCTCGGGGTGCGGGCCGTGGGGGCGGGGCACTCGTTCACGGACATCGCCTGCACCGACGGCGTCATGGTGGACCTGTCGGCCATGGACGCCGTGCTGGACGCGGACGCGTCCTCCGGTCTGGTGCGCGTGCAGGCGGGCGTGTCCATCCACGCCCTCGGTCAGGCGCTGGAGGCGTGCGGGCTCGCGCTCGAGAACCAGGGCGACATCGACACCCAAGCCCTGGCGGGCGCCCTGGCCACCGCCACACACGGGACTGGCCTGGCCTTCGGCAACCTCTCCTCGCGCGTTGATTCGCTGCGGCTGGTGGATGGGCGTGGCCAGGTCCGCGAGGTCGACGGCGGCGACCGTCTTCGGGCTGCGCGGGTGGGTCTCGGCGCGCTGGGAGTCGTGACCGAGCTGACCCTGCGGGCGGTGCCGCTGTTCACCCTGCGCAGGCGCGACGAGCCGCGACCGCTGGGCGAGACGCTGGAAGCGATGGAGGGACTCGTGGAGGGCACCGACCACTGGGAGTTCTGGGTCTTCCCCTACTCGGACATCGCGCTCGTGCGCTCGAGCAGCCGCTCCGAACAGCCCCCCGAGGCGGTCGACGAGCGCAAGCTGTGGCTCCAGGAGTACGTGCTGGAGAACGCCGTGGTGGGAGCCTTCGCGCGCACGGGCCGGGCGTTCCCACGGCTCATCCCGCGCCTGAACGCGACGCTGCCCCGCCTGGCCTCGTCGACCACCAAGGTCGATCGATCGTGGAGGGTGTTCGCCACCCGGCGTGCGGTGCGCTTCACGGAGATGGAGTACGCAATCCCGCGGGCGAGCGCGCGGGAGGCGGTGGAGGCGGTGCTCGGCCTCGTCGAGCGCCGGCGGCTACCGGTGACGTTCCCGGTCGAGGTGCGCTTCACCGCCGGTGACGACGCCCTGCTGTCCACCGCGCACGGCCGCGAGACCTGTTACATCGCCGTGCATCAGTACCTGGGCATGGAGTACGAGACGTACTTCCGCGCCGTGGAGCGAATCATGGACGGCTTCGACGGGCGTCCGCACTGGGGCAAGCGCCACTACCAGTCGGCCGCCACGCTGGCGTCGCGCTATCCGGAGTGGGAGCGCTTCACGGCGGTGCGCGACGAGCTCGACCCCGAGCGCCGCTTCGAGAACGACTACACCCGCCGCGTCCTGGGCTGAGCGGCGGCGCGTGGAGCCGTTTGCCTCGGCGAGCCCTAACGACGTGCGCTCCCTCTCGCAAAGCGCTCAGCCGCCTGAGCGTTTTCGCAGAGGGGGCCGATCACCGCGCGCTCGGCCGGCGCGGCGGCCTCGTTCAGGATCTGCGCGGCGGCGTCGTTCAGGATCCGCGCAGCGGCGTCGTGCACAGGGTCGACAGCGCGAAGACGAGCGGGAGCGCGATCGCCGCAAACTTGAGCGCAGCCGCGGCCAACGCGAGCTGAGGCCACGGAGACGCCGGCTCACCCCATAGCGAGAAGGCCAGGCCGACGTTCTCGACGTAGTCGAACGCGGCCGCGGCGGTCGCCACCCAGGCCATTGCGACGCCCGCAGCGGCCAGCCGTGGACGCGCGGCGCGGGCCCACGCCGCCGCGGCGGCGACGCAGGCGCCCGCCAGCGCCGCGGCGTAGATCAGCGGGTAGACCAGGTCGAAGAGCTGGATCGCCTTGGCGTCGTCGACCACCCCCTCGCGGCGCCAGGCGGCCAGGATCTCCCCGGTCCGCTCCACCGAGCCGGCCAGCTCGAAGTCGACGATCGTCGCGCCGGCCGGCAGCGGCGACGTTACCGCGGCCAACAGCGTGACCACCAGCGCGGCGCCGAGCACGGAGCCGAAGGCGAGGCGGCGCCGGCTTCGCGGAAAGCGCTGGAACGGATGCGACCTCACGCCTGCCCCTCGGCAAGGGCTAGAGGAAGCAGCGTCCCTCCCCGCGGTAGGTCGGGACCTCGTCGACGATCTCGCCGCCGCGCACGAGCAGCAGGGAGTCGAACCGCTCACACACCTCCCCGGCCTTGGCGTGTCGCATGTACACGTGGTCCCCCACGCGCAGGCGCGGCGCCGCGGGCCCCTTGACCGGCGTCTGGACCTCGCCGGCTCCTTCCTGGGGGTCGAGCTCCAGGCCGTCGGGCAGCCAGGGCCGGGGTTCGCGGTCGCGGCCGGGCGCCCCGGAGGCGATGTACCCGCCGCCCAGCAGCGTGGCCGTGCCCTTGCCGGGCCGCCGCACCACGGGCAGGGCGAATGCGGCGGCGGGGGTCAGGCGAAAGGCCGAGTAGCGGTCGAACAGGGTGGGGGCGTAGAAGCCCGAACCGGCGGTGAGCTCGGTCACCGCGCTCTCGGTGGAGGTGACGTGCAGGCTGCCCGTGCCGCCTCCGTTGACGAACTGCAGCGGTGCGACCTCGGACACCGCCGCCACGGCGGCGGCGCGGCGCTCGGCGATCTCGGCGGCCGAGCGCTGCTGCATGAGCTCGACCACGCGGCCGCGCAGGCGATTGCCCAGCGGGCGGTCGCCCACGCCGGCGATGTGCGCCTCGTAGCCCATGAGCCCCACGAGCTCCAGGCCGTCGCGGGCCGCAACCTCCCGCGCCAGCGCGGCGGCCTGCCCGGGCGTGCGCAGGGGGGAGCGCTTGGCGCCCACCTTGACCCGGCCGCCCGCGGCCCACCAGCTCAGGTCCAGCTCGAGGCAGACCCGGAAGCGCCCGCCGGCCGTTGCGATCAGATCGAGCTGCTCGGCGGAGTCGACCATCAGCACCGGCGGGCGCTCGCTCTCGAGCGCGCCCAGCGCCCGCAGGCCCTCGCGGTCGGCCGTGGGGTAGGCCAGCAAGAGGTCGTCGAACCCCAGCTCGTGCAGCCACAGGCTCTCGGCCAGCGTGAAGGTCATCAGCCCCCGGAAGGCGGCGTCACGGTCCAGGATCGAGCGCAGCAGCCTCCGGCAGCGCACGGACTTCGACGCCACCCGGACCGGCTTGCCGCCCGCACGGCCCTTCATCTCGGCGGCGTTGGACCACAGCGCATCCAGGTCGACGAAGGCAAACGGGGCGTCGCGGCCCTCGAAGAGCGCGGCGTAGGCCTCGTGGCTCGCCATCGCAGCGATGATCCCACGATGCCTCCGGTTGGACTCGTGCTGCTCGCGGTCAGCTCGGTGCAGATCGGCGGCGCGCTGGCGAAGACGGTGTTCGACGAGCTCGGGCCCGGCGGCACCGTCTTCCTGCGCGTGGCCTTCGCCGCCGCGCTGCTGGGGGCCGTGTGGCGCCCGCGCGTAACGGGCCTGGGCCGCCGCGACCTGGGGCTCGTCGTGCTGTTCGGCGTCAGCCTGGCCGGAATGAACGGGTCCTTCTACCTCGCGCTGGACCGCCTGCCTCTGGGCGTGGCGGTCACGCTGGAGTTCGTCGGCCCGCTCGCGGTGGCCATCGCGGGGTCGCGCCGTGCGCTCGACGCGCTCTGGGTGGTCCTCGCCGCCGCGGGCATCGTGCTGCTGGCCGGCCCCGTGGGTGGTGGCATCGACGCGGCGGGTGCCTTCTTCGCCCTGCTCGCGGGGGCCTTCTGGGCGGCGTACATCGTGCTGAGCACGCGCGTCGGGCGGGCCTTCGAGGGAGGGACCGGGCTGGCCCTGGCGATGGTGGTCGCGAGCGCCGTGCTCGTCGCGCCGGGGGTCCTCGATGCCGGCGAGGAGCTCCTCGACGCCCGACTGCTGGCGCTCGGCGCCGCGGTGGCGATGCTGTCCTCGGCCATCCCCTACTCGCTGGAGCTCGAGGCCCTCCGGCGCCTGCCGCAGCGGGTCTTCGGCGTGCTCATGAGCCTCGAGCCCGCGGTTGCCGCGGCGGCGGGCTTCGTGGTGCTCGGCGAGGTGCTCGACGCGCGCGAGCTGCTGGCCATCGCCCTGGTGGTGACCGCCAGTGCCGGCGCCACCCGCACGGCGGAGATGGTGCCGCGGGACGGATAGCCTGTCCGCCGTGGCGGTGACCGAAAGCCCCGAGGCGCTCGGCGTCCGCCCGTTCCACGAGTTCGACGAGGCCAACGCCACCTGGCCGCGGGGCGATCGCCTCGAGGCCATCCGCGAGGCCGCCGACAGCTTCCGCCGTCGCTTCAAGGCCCAGGGGCAGGTCGTGGCCACGCGAACCATCGACCTCGTCACGGCGGGCTATCCGACGCGCTTCGCCTTTGGCGGGGCGGCCAAGGGCTTCAACCCTTACATCGGGATCACCAACCGCATGATCATCGTGCAGTTCCTCGACTTCGAGGGCGGGCTCAAGACGCTGGTCTGGGAGCCGACCTTGCCCGAGGGCTCGGCCCAGGCCCCCTTCTACCAGCAGCTCATCGGCCGCTACGGCGAGTGGCTGTCGGAGAACGTGCTGGCCACCGAGCACAACAGCGTGGCCGGCGCGCTTGACCTGTGCGGGCTGCGGCCGGAGGACGTCGACTACGTGGCCTTCGACCATCTGCACGTGCAGGACATGCGCCTGCTCATGGGGACGACCATGCCGGTCGAGGCCGAGCTCGAGCCGCGCCCGCCGCTGTTCCCGAGGGCCCGCTTCCTCTGCCAGCGCAAGGAGGTCGACACCTTCCGCTCGCCCCACCCGATGCAGTGGGCCTGGTACGTGCCCGGCGGCATGGACCACGTGATCGAGGAGCGCCTCGTGCTGCTCGACGGCGACGTCGAGCTCGGCCCCGGCGTGGCGCTGGCCGCGACTCCGGGCCACACCGACGGCAACCAGTCGCTGGTGCTCAACACGCCCGACGGCGTCTGGGTCTCCTCCGAGAACGGCGTGGCGGCCGACAACTGGCACCCGCACCTCTCGAAGATCCCCGGGGTCAAGCGCGAGGCCGTGTTCATGGGGGTCGAGGTAATCCTCAACTCGAACACGCTGGAGGACTCGATCGA
>Ga0126312_10001973_pt1 | contig 13585 bp, 11 predicted proteins | sample Plot104A_FD_92537 | JGI IMG/M metagenome (GOLD analysis project Ga0126312, IMG submission 92537) | Serpentine soil microbial communities from UC McLaughlin Reserve, CA, USA - Plot104A | ecosystem: Environmental > Terrestrial > Soil > Grasslands | place: USA: UC McLaughlin Reserve, Lake County...
CATGCATGCGCATCCGTGCGCTAGCGAGAAGGGCAAACCCGTCGTGAGGCGGGGGCGCAAAGCCTAGGGGCCTCCTAGCTGGGAGGTAGCCGGGCTGTCGAACAGCGCGGCGGGGCAACTAAGCTCCGCTCTTAGATAGGGAGGAGGGAGCGGATGCGGCCCACTACTAGCAACATCTTCCATACGAGCTTAGCAGTTCATCAATCTTCTCTTACCACAAGAACAAGCACGCAAAGCCAGTATTGCAGTACTATCGCCTCCTGCTGTGGAACACGAGGCATAGAAGCCTTCTGGTGGTGCGTGGTTTCTCCTGGGTTGTGGACGATCCCCTTAGGAGGGAATGCATGAGAGCAGAAGCGAACACCCTGCTACCTGAGGCACGCGCTAAGGAATTAGGGGCCGTGCGGATCGGGCTGCTAGGCGGCTTTTCGGTTACGGTGGGGAATCGCAAGGTCGACGAGAGCACTTGGCGGCTCAGGAAGGCCGCAAGCCTCATAAAGTTGCTCGCCCTGGCGCCCGGACATCGCCTACACCGCGAGCGGGCGATGGATCTCCTCTGGCCGGACCTTGGGCTACGAGCCGCCTCCAATAACCTGCGCCAAACCCTCCACATCGCGCGCCGTACACTCCATCCCGACCCGCAGATCGCTTCGCGCTACCTAAGCCTTAGAGGCGAGCAGCTTCTGATGTGCCCGGAGGGACAGCTCTGGGTAGACGTAGATGCCTTCGAGGAGGCAGCTGACACCGCCCGCCGCTCCACAGATGCGGCCGCCTACCGGGTGGCTATCGAGCTGTACTCGGGCGAGCTGTTACCCGAAGACCGCTACGAGGAGTGGGCGGAGAGCCGCCGAGGGGAGCTTAGGCAGAGGTTCCTTACTCTGCTGGTCGAGCTTGCGAGCCTCTACGAGGAGCGTGGGACGGAGGAGTCTGAGCCCGCTGTCCAGGCCCTCCAGACAGTGCTTGCGGAGGAGCCCACCAACGAGGAGGCGCACTTGAGGCTCATGCGACTGTACGCTTCCTCAGGGCGATCGGGTGAAGCCCTGAGGCAGTACGGACGGCTCTCCGAAGCGCTCTCCAGTGGGCTGGGCGTGGAGCCAAGTGCCTCCACCCGCGCCCTAAGAGAGGAGATTGCGTCCGGAAGATTTCAAGCGGACACGACCGAGGCTGCTGGAGAGCCGACGGGGGAGACCCCAAGAGGAGGGGGAGTACGGGCACACAATCTGCTCGCCCAAAGAACCAGCTTCCTAGGTCGTGAGCGCGAGATGCTCGAGCTCAAGAGGACACTGGCTATGACCCGGCTCCTCACGCTCAGCGGGGCAGGGGGATCGGGCAAGACACGCCTCGCCTTAGAGGTTGCGAAGGACCTGATTGGAGCCTACCCTGACGGGGTGTGGCTGGTCGAGCTCGCGCCGCTCTCTGAGGGGGCACTGGTGCCCCAAGCGGTAGCCAAGGCCGTGAAGGTAGCCGAGCAGCCAGGACGAGAGCTAACCGAAGCCCTCGTCGATGACCTGCGCGAGAAGAGGTTGCTCTTGGTGCTCGACAACTGCGACCACCTGATCGAGGCGGCGGCCCGGCTTGCTGACTCGCTCCTTTCCTCTTGTCCACACTTGCGGGTCCTTGCCACCAGCCGCGAAGCCTTGGGAGTTGAGGGAGAGCTCGTGTGGAGGGTCGATCCTCTCTCCGTTCCTGATGCTGAACCAGACGCTCATCGACCGCTCGCCACCACAGGAGAGCTGGCGCGCTACGAGGCGGTCCGGCTGTTTGTGGAGCGGGCCAAGCTCCGTTCGCCCCGTTTTGAGCTCACCGAAGAGAACGCCGGGGCGGTGGTGCAGATCTGCCGCCAACTCGAAGGGATGCCTCTCTCAATAGAGCTTGCGGCGGCGAGGGTTAGGGCGCTCTCCCTAGAGCAGTTCGCACAGAGGCTCGAGGATTCCCTCAAGCTCTTGAGGAGTGACAGCCGGACCGCCCCTCAGCGCCACCGGACGCTCAGGGCGACCTTGGACTGGAGCCACGAGTTGCTCTCCGAGGTCGAGCGGGTCTTGTTCGGTCGCCTTTCGGTGTTCGCGGGCGGCTGGACGCTGGAGGGTGCCGAGGCGCTAGGATCAGGCGAAGGCGTTGGGAACTCTGATGTACTGGATCCTCTCTCGCGGCTGGTGGACAAGTCGTTGGTGGCTCTCGAGGAGGACGAGCATGATGGCGCACTTCGATACACGATGCTGGAGCGCGTGCGCCAGTATGCTCGTGAGAAGTTGAGGGAGAGCGGCGAAGAAGACGCCGTCCAGGGTCGCCACGCCGAGTTCTTTCTCGCCCTGGCCGAAGAGGCCGAGCCCGAGATGTCGGGGCCGGACCAGGAGGCATGGCTGAAAAAACTGGAGAGGGAGCACGCCAATCTGCGAGGTGCCCTCGCCTGGGCGCTGGATCCGGCGCATAGTAGGAAACCGAGCGAACACCGAACCGAGCTGGGGCTAAGGCTGGCGGGCGCGCTGGGCCGATTCTGGGGCGTGTACGGCCCGGGTGAAGGGCTCAGGTGGTTGGAAAAGGGCCTCGCAAGGGGTGAGGCGGCGCCCAAACCCGCTCTGGCAAAGGCACTCTATGAAGCCGGCTGGATAGAGCTCTTTCAGGGCGATTGCGACACAGCGATCGCTCTGCTCGAGGAAGGCCTCGCGCTCTTTAAGGAGCTGGGGTATAGGCAGGGCGTCGCCACCTCACTCGTCAACCTGGGGTTCGCGGCGCTACACCTGGGCGACAGAGAGCGCACGGCCGTGCTACGCCAAGAGGTAGAGGCGTTGCAGAGAGAGCCTCTGGAGCCGTGGACGCTCGCTTGGTTGACCACCTGTTTGGGAGTGACCGCCTTGTACGAGGGCGATTACGAGCGATCAGCTGCGCTGGCCACGGAGGCCCTCGCCATCTACCGAGAGCTGGGAGACAAGCGGGGCATGTCCTTGTGCCACTTCGACCTGGGGTTAATTGAGCTGATAAGGGGCGATCACGAGCCGGCGGCGGCGCTGCTGGAGGAGTCCGTGCGCGTGCTGCGAGGCTCAAAAGACAAGTTCTGCCTAGCTTACGGTATCTTCGGTTTGGCAGCGGTAGCGGCAGCGCGAGCACAGCCGCGTCGCGCGGCGCGGCTGTGGGGGGCAGCGGAGGCCTTACGCGAGGAAATCGGCGTCGTTTCCCTCACACATTTGGAACTCCACGCCTACGATTACGAAGGCCGGGTGAGCGCCGCACGCTACATGCTTGGTGATGAGGGTGCGTGGGAAGCGGCGTTCGCCCAGGGGATGGCGATGTCACCCGAAGAGGCAGCAGAGTATGCCCTCTCCGAGGAAGTGGCTCGCGCCCCCGAGAGTCCGCCAGCTAGCGTGGAAAGGGACGATCCCCTCACTACTGATCCCCTAACCGCACGGGAAGGTGAAGTGGCGGATATGGTAGCTCGAGGGATGCCCAACCGTCAGATTGCCCAAGAGCTCTACCTCTCCGAACGCACAATCGAGCACCACGTCTCAAAGATCCTGCGCAAGCTGGGCCTGAGCTCCCGCTCACAGCTCTCCACCTGGGTGACCCAGCGAACATTGCTTTCGTCGGACACGAACTAAGAACCGCCGCACCAAGCGAGCATTATCGACCAACTGGCAGTATTGCTAGCTCGTTGCGGGATGCGATCGAAGGAGCTAACCTTACGCCATGCACTGAATCACAGCGAGACTCGGAAGGCAGCATGTCGGACGACTCCTTTGAGAAGCGCATGCGAGAAGTCATCATAGGAGAGATCGAGCAGCCGACCATCGTCATCGCGGACTACAACCCTGAATGACCCGAGCGCTTCCGCCAAGAGGAGGTCAGGATCCGAGCGGCTCTCGGGGAAGCCGCCCTGTCGGTCGAGCACATCGGTTCGACGTCGGTGCCCGGGCTCGCCGCGAAGGCCATAGTGGACATCCTGGTGGCGGTCGAGGATTCCGGCGAGGAGGCCACCTACCTGCCCGCCATGGAGGGGGCGGGCTACATTCTGCGCGTGCGCGAGCCGGACTTCGACGAGCACCGGATGTTGAGGACTCCGGAGAAGGATGTACACGTGCACGTCTTCTCGGCTGGGTCGGCAGAGATCGAACGCTACCTACTGCTGCGCGAGAGGCTGCGCCAGAACGAGGGAGACCGCGAGCTCTACGCGCAGACGAAACGTGAGCTGGCGAAGCAGAACTGGCCAACTATGGAGCACTACGCCGAGGCAAAGACTGAGGTCGTCGAGGACATTATCTATCGGGCCGCTGCGGCCCGATCTAGTCATGATGGCGTCAGATGAGTGAGGTGGGGTTCACCCGGATAGAGTCGGAGCGCCTGAGGATCAGGCGTTTCAAAGACTCCGACCTGGCACCTTTCATGGCCTACCGCAACGATCCCAAGGTTGCCCGCTACCAAAGCTGGTACTCCTACGACCAGCGAGAAGCGAGGGCCTTTATTCGAGAGATGAAGTCGGCGCAGCCGGGCGTGCCTGGCGAGTGGTTCCAGTTCGCCATCGAATCGACGCAAGATCTCATCGGGGACTGCGCCCTAAGAGTCGACGAGCACAAACCCTACCGAGCCGAGATCGGATTTACGCTGGCGCGAGAGCAACAGGGGAAAGGTTTCGCTTCGGAAGCCATCTCGGTGCTGTTGGATTACGCGTTCGACGCTCTAAGGCTCCATCGAGTCGTCGCCATAGCGGACTGCAGGAATGCGCCTTCTGTGGCGTTGCTCGAGCGGGTGGGCATGCGTAGGGAGGGACACTTCCTGGAGAACGTTTGGTTCAAGGGAGGATGGGCTGACGAGTACCTTTACGCCATCCTTAAGGATGAATGGCTCCAAAAGCGGCAGATAACGCGCCCATAACGCCGACCACCGCCGCTCGCCACGAGGCGAGGAGGTAGTGGTCCTCGTCGCCCGCGGTCACCAGCGCCCGGCCAATGGAGATCTCGTTGGCGATAAGCCCGACGGCCAAGGCCCGACCGCGAGAGACGCACAAGCGCGCCAGGCCCTCAGGATCTCGCGGACGATCAGCTGACGCGTACCGAGGAGGAAACGGTGGACCCATATGACGCTGTAAGCTCGCACAACAGAGAGGCATGGGACGCCGAGGTCGAGCGCGGGAACCGTTGGACACTGCCGGTCGACCACGAAGCTATCGAGGCTGCGCGAGGAGGACGTTTAAAGGTGCTGTTGACGGATTCCAGGACGGTGCCAGCGGCGTGGTTCCCCGACCTTGACGGCGCCGACGTCCTCTGCCTCGCCTCCGGCGGCGGGCAGCAGGGACCCCTCCTTGCGGCGGCGGGAGCCAACGTGACCGTGCTGGACAACTCGCCCAGGCAACTCGCCCGCGACCGGCTCGTCGCAGAGCGCGAGGCGCTCCCTTTGAGAACCCTCGAGGGCGACATGAGGAACCTCTCAGAGTTCGCCGACGGGGAGTTCGACCTTGTCTTCCATCCAGTCTCCAACCTGTTCGTGCCCGAGGTCCGCCCAGTGTGGACGGAGGCCTTCCGCGTGCTGCGTAAGGGCGGTACATTGCTTGCGGGATTCGTAAATCCCGCGTACTACGTCTTCGACCTCGACCTCGCAGACAGCACAGGCGAGTTGCAGGTCGAGTACCAGCTTCCCTACGCCGACCCGAGGAGCCTGAGAGAGGAGAGGTTGAGGCGGCAGATCGAAGGGGGAGAGCCCCTGGAGTTCGGTCACACCTTAGAAGATCAGATCGGCGGCCAGATAGCGGCCGGTTTCGTTATCTCGGGCTTCTACGAGGATCGCCACCGCGACGACCCGATCGCGGCCTACATGCCCACCCTCATCGCCACGCGGGCGACGAAACCGTAAGCGGCGCCCCTGCCCCGGCTTGCCCCGGACACCTCATCCACTCGACCCTTAGATAAGGAAAATAGGTGTTTCCACCTACGCCCGAGAGCCTTCAGCTAACGGCTGGCTAACACCCTAGGGATACGCTGGGTCCATAAGATCCTCGTCGGCTCATCAACACAAGCAGAGACAGAGCGGACCGTCCCAATGACGAGAAGGTGGAGGGTGGTGAAAGAGAACGCAACACAAGAAGCCTTGCTGGTTAGAGCCCAGCCCCTGGGACTGGCCAAGGAGATCTCCCAGAGAATAGTCGATGTGGTGCACGTTGAGCACGGCGCGCTCCTGCTCGAGGTCGAGAAGCAAGGGGAGGGCAAAGCATGCATCGGTCGATAGGTAACAACGACACACATCCGGAGGGGAGAGGTCTCTTCCTGTGGGACCGGATCATCAGGCTGCTCGAACAAGAGTTGAACTGGCGCCGTAGCAGAAAACTCTTCGTGACGCTAAAGGGAGACTCCGGTTCGTACCAGAAAGAGATCGGCGAGCTCTCCGCCTCAGAGCGCAGGAGCCTTGCTCCTGCCCTTAGGGAGCACGTGGCTGATCAGCTCCTCGAGCGCTACCTGGCGGAGCAGGGAAGCGTCGATCTCATCGAGAGGAGGCACGCCTACACCAAACACATTGGGGACCTCACCCCCACGGATCTACCGGCCCTGATAGAAGCTGAGCGCCACAGGGTGGAAGAGCACCAGGAGGAACGCGAGCGAGCAGAGTTTGTGGAAGTTGTGCGCAGAGATCTGGATCGCCTTCAGCTGGTAGCTGGTACAGAGTAAACAAGAAGACCACCTTGGTAGAATACGGCAGCCTCGACGCTAGGGAACTGCACCTCGAAGCTCTAGCAGCGCTACCGAGGGTGACGGCATCTTGGTCGGTCATAAGTCTACCTCCTTTACAAACCGGAGCGATTCGGGAGATAGGAGCTAGGTCGAACCCTCTTTGAACGGTGCCTTCCACAAGTCCATGGGTTCGAGAGTAGTCTGGAGACCTTCTCCGTAGTCGGGTCCCTTGAGCATGATGCTCTGCAGTAAGAAACGAGGAGCATTCTTGCTAGGGACGTCTGATTCATCGGCGATTCATTGCCATGTGTTCCAATCATCTAGGAAGATGGGCGAGAACGGGGAGAATGGCATAGGATGAGCCCTCCTGCTGAGTTTGATGGTGTAGAGCGAACCGAGGCGGTACGCATCTGGCTACTTGGCGGCTTTCGGGTTGCCGTAGGCTCCAGAACTGTCCAGGAGAGTGCCTGGCGGCTCAGGAAGGCGGCGAGCCTCGTCAAGCTGCTCGCGCTCGCGCCGGGGCACCGCATGCACCGAGAACAGGCGATGAACCTCTTGTGGCCTGAGTCGGACAAGAAGGCTGCCTCTAACAACCTGCGCCAGACTCTCCACGCCGCCAGGAGGGCTCTCACCTCCGATCCAGCAGAAGGATCGCGCTATATGGCATCCGAGGATGAATCGCTGGCGCTGTGTCCGGCCGGATCGCTGTGGGTTGATGTCAAGGCCTTCGAACAAGCCGCGAGTACTGCCAGCCGCTCGCACGAACCCACCGCCTACGAGGTGGCTCTCGACCTTTATGGTGGTGAGCTATTGCCGGCCGATCGCTACGAGGAGTGGGCGAAGGAATACGGACAGCGGCTGCGGGAGACTCGCCTCTCGCTTCTCCTTGGGCTCGCTCGTATTTACGAGGAGCGAGCGGACTACAACTCTGCCGCCGAGGCGTTGCGCGTAGTCGTCTCAGAGCAGTCCACCCGTGAGGAGGCGCATGCAGGGCTGATGCGCCTGTACGCCCTCATGGGGAGCAAGAGGGAGGCGCTTGCACAGTACGAGCGACTCGAGGAGGCCCTCCAGGAAGCGCTGGGTACCGAACCCTCTGCTTCGAGTCGTGCCTTGAAAGAGGAGATCACCTCGGGACGCTTCCCACCCAAAGATGGGCGCTTTCCCGGTTCCCCGCTCGAGGAGCCACCGGGCGATGGTAAACACAACCTACCCGCTCCGAGAACCAGCTTCGCCGGGCGCGAGGGCGAGATACTTGAGGTCAAGCGTACCCTGGCAATGACCCGCCTACTCACCCTCACGGGGACAGGTGGGTTGGGCAAGACACGCTTGGCGCTTGAAGTGGCCAGGGATCTTGTGGGCGTCTACCCGGAGGGGGTCTGGCTGGTGGAGCTGGCGCCGCTCACAGAGCCGGAGTTGGTGGTGCCGACCGTGGCTAGGACCCTTGAGGTGCGCGAGCAGCCGGAGCGCACCCTTCTGGAGACTTTGATCGAGGCCTTGGGCGACAAAGAGATACTGCTAGTAGTGGATAACTGCGAGCATCTTGCAAATGCCGCAGCGCATATGGCGGACGCTCTCTTGAGCGGCTGCCCAAAGCTGCGGATTCTGGCCACCAGCCGGGAGGCCCTGGGCGTCGGGGGAGAAGTCCTCTGCCAGATACCTCTGCTGTCCCTGCCGGCCACCACCGGTGGAGAACCTGATGCAGGGTCTGACGCTGATAGCCTTGTGCGCTACGAGGCGGTCCAGCTCTTCGTTGATCGCGCACGCCTGAGGCTCCCTGACTTTGGCTTGACACAAGAGAACTCTGGCGCGGTGGCGAGGGTCTGCCGGAAGCTCGACGGGATACCGCTTGCCATAGAGCTGGCCACTGCAAGGTTGGGAGCTCTGACCGTCGAGCAGGTCGCCCAGAGACTCGAAGTCTCCCTCGACGTTCTGAAAGGCGCAAGCGTGGCGGCCGATCCACGCCACCAGACCCTCAGGGCTACGCTGGACTGGAGCTACGAGCTCTTGAGCCAGCCCGAGCGCAAGCTGTATGGGAGGCTCTCGGTATTCACTGGCGGCTTCTCGCTAGAAGCGGCGGAAGCGGTGGGGGCTACTGATGACATCGAGCAGCACGAAGTACTGGAGTCGTTGTTGTCGTTGGTGGACAAGTCGCTGGTCGTAGCGGAAGCAGCGAACGAGGGCAGGATGCGCTACAGGATGCTCGAGCCAGTCAGGCAGTACGGGCTGGAGCGCCTGGAGATGAGTGGCGAGGTTCAGGAGGTTCGGCGTCGGCATGCTGGGTACTTCCTCGCTCTTGCGGAAGAAGCCGAACCGCGTCTTCGAGGGCCAGAGCAAGCGGCATGGTTCGAACGACTAGATGCCGAGAACGACAATCTGCGGGCGGCGCTCTCGTGGTTACTAGAGCAGGGTGAGGGGGTACTGGCTCTGCGTCTCAGCGGGGCGCTGGGTGAGTTCTGGCACGTACGCGGACATCTGGAGGAGGGAAGGCGGTGGCTGGAAGCAACGCTGGCAAGAGGGGATGACGCACCGGCGAGGATCAAGGCGCTCCTCCACGCTGGATGGATCGCCTGGGAACAGCTGGACTACGAGCGTTCGGAAGCGTTAGGTGAGGAAGCTCTGGCTCTGGCCCGCGAGCAGGGAGACAGCGCAGCTACCGCGAGGGCGCTCTACATCCAGGGGGCGCCGACCCTGTACCAACTCGACTTCGATCGGGCCGCAGCACTCTTCGAGGAAGCCGCAAGGCTGCAGCGCGGTGTAGGGGATGTCGCCGGCTTCGCCCGAACGATCCAGGCGTTGGGTCTGACAGCGACCGCTCGCCACGATTTCATGCGGGCCGTAGAGCTGCACGAGGAATGTCTTGCACTAGCTCGAGAGGCCGGAGATCAGATAGGGATCATCGTCGCGCTAGGGATGGGCGCGTTCGCCTACCTGGGCCAGGGCGACCATCGGCGGGCGATGAACCTCTTTCGGGAGGGCTTGGAGCTGTCCCGAAGCCTCGGCACAAAGCACGGTATCGCCTTCCACCTGCACGCAGCGGCCGCGTTGGCAAGTACACAAGGCCAACCGGTGCGCTCGGCCCGACTGTGGGGAGCTGGCGAGTCGTTAATGCAGGCTATCGGTACCGGGCTGGGCCCGGTGGAACGCTACCATTACGGACCCTACGTCGACGCCGCTCGCGCTCTGGTCGGGGAGGCGGCTTGGGAAGAGGCGTTCGCCCAGGGGATGGCGATGTCGGTCGAAGAGGCCGTAGAGTATGCCCTCTCAGAGGAAGTCGCTCCCACCGCCCCCGAGAGTCCGCCAGCCGGCGGAGCGACGGACGATCCTCTCACTCGTCGGGAGCAGGAGGTGGCGGCTTTGGTGGCACGGGGGTTCTCCAACCGCCACATAGCCCAAGAGCTCCACCTTTCAGAGCGCACAATCGAGAACCACATCGCGAATATCATGCGCAAGCTGGGGGGCGGCTCAAGGACAAAGATCGCTTCCTGGGCAACGCAACAAAGGTTCATATCCCCTGAGCCCGAGTAGATTCTAGATTCAAACCCCCAAGTGGTGTCCGCGTAAGCCTCATCCATCCAGCACTCAAATCAGGAATATAGGTGTTTCCACCTACGCTCGAGGCCTTCCTGCTAACGGCTAGCTAACGCTCTCCCTCTAAGCTGTCTTCAGTAGACCAAACCTGAAGTGAGAAAGAGGAGGTAAGAGCTTGAAGATCATGACCCACACAAGACAACGAGCGCGACTGCCACATCAACGAGATCAGTGCTGACAGACGACGAAGGAGGCGACCGATCAGATGGCTCAACAATCACACCCAGCAGCAGACTCTACTTCACGGATCGTCGTGGCCGACGACCATCCTCTCATTCGCCACGCGCTCACAACCACCATCGACGAGCAGCCAGACCTCGAGGTTGTAGCAGAAGCCACAGATGGCTTGGAAGCGCTAGAGCTCTGTCGTCGATTCCAACCAGAGCTGGTCTTGATGGATGTGTTGATGCCCAACATGGACGGTCTTGAGGCAACCCGCCAGATAAAGAGGGAATTTTCCCGCACTAGCGTGCTGGTCTTGACCGCCGCCCAGGATCCTATCTACCTCTCTGAAGCGCTGAAGGCAGGTGCTGCGGGCTACGTGCAAAAGGGGGCTACCACTGAGGAGACCATCGGGGCTGTACGAAAGGTACTCGAAGGCGAATCATCCCTCGACCAGGAGCTTGCCACACAGTTGCTGAAGCGGCTTATGGAGGACCCACAGCCAGAGCCAAGCGGGAGAGTCAACAAGGAGTCACTAACGGGATTGCTCTCAACACGCGAGAGTGAGGTGCTTGGGTTGGTAGCGCGAGATTACGCAAACCAGCAGATAGCCCGAAAGCTGCTTATCAGCGTGAGCACCGTCAAGAAGCACGTGCGCAATGTCATTTGCAAGCTTGGAGTCTCAGACCGCACACAAGCGGCGGTTCGGGCCGTCGAGCTGGGCGTGCTGGACAGGTGCAAGGTGTAGTAACTCTCCGTGGTATTGCACCCTCCTGAGTTTACTGGGGTTGTTGGGATGGTGGCCACAAGGCCCATATGAAGGGTGACCAAAAGGCCCATATGGGGGGTGACCAAAAGGCCCATAAGAAAGGTCCAGTGGGCCCATATGCGAGTTTGAGTTTGCCCCGCACAATTAGATAGTCGCGACGAACGGGGTTCCTTGCCTGACGAGGTAGGGTCCCCAACCCAAGAGGGATAGAGGTAAGTCGCAAGCCTCACACAGAGGACAAAAGGAGATCTCATGGCACGCGGACTCAGAGGCAACAGAAGGCACCACCAGAGCAGCAGCTGCGCACGACGATGTGGCGAGGATGGAGTGTCGTATCTGTTGGGGTCGAGCGACGATGGGTTCCTGGGCACGTGATGGCCGACGCTACGGAGAGGCCCATAAGCGAGGTCGAGGCTGGGGACGAGGTGCTAGCGACCGATCCCCAGTCCGGCGAGACCTCGGCACGAGAGGTAAGGAAAGTCGAGAGAAGGAGCGGAGTATGAGTAAGGGTTCGCAAGCCTTCGGGAAGACGGCGAAGTTTGGCATTGCGCTGACAAGCTTGTTTGGAGCGTTAGGAGCAGTGTTCAGGGTCCGTTCGCCGCAGCGTCCACACGATACCGAAAGCTCGGGCCTGAGTGGCACTTCTCAGTTCTCCCTGTTGAGTAGAATGCGTAAGGTACCTAGATTCGTGGTGTTTCTGGGACTGGTTCTGGTAGTCGTGGTCGCGTCCGCGATGGTACGCGCCTTGGCGGTCTCAGGGGGTTGCGCTACCCCCACGATTACCTGGGTCGGAAACGCGAGCACAGAGCCCGACTCCTGGCACACCGCATCCAATTGGGACGCCAACCGTGTGCCTGGCGCCGGGGATCATGTGTGTATACCGAACTTGGCGAACACGGACGCGATCACCTTCTCCACGGGCACAACCTCCGTGGCCAGCCTCGAGAGCGAGGAAGTCCTCAATATCTCGAGTGGGACGCTAGAACTGACAAGCGTCACTGAGGATTCTAAGGTAAACAACCTTACCCTCTCCGGCTCGGGCACCCTGAGCGGCGCGGGCAATCTGACCACCACGAAGCTAGATCTGTTGGGAGGCACGCTGGTCGGCAGCGGTAAAGTGACTGTGCCAGCCGGTGGCAACGCCACCTGGTCTGGTGGGACCATGACGGGCGGCGGCAGAACCCTGATCTCGGCTGCAAGCGGCTCGAGTCCGGCAGCGAAGCTTACGATCTCTGGGCCCAACGGCAAGATTCTTACTAGCAATCGTATTCTGGAGAACGCCGGCGAGGCGAGCGTGAGTGGTTCTAACATATCGACCGGCACCGGAGCTCTGATAGAGAACTCAGGCACCTTCGACTTCAGGGACGACACGGACATCAACACCAACTTCGGTGGCACGACGCGCTTTGAGAACAGCGGCACCCTAAGGAAGACATCTGGCACGGCCACCACCGACATCGCTGCGACGGTCGGCAACACCGGGGGGACCATTGACGCGGCTTCCGGCACCCTCAACCTCGGGGGTGGCCTAAACAATTTCTCCTCTACTGGAGGTGTCGGCAAAGTTGCTGGCGGGACTTACATGATCCGGAGCAACTCCGTCTTGATGTTCCTTAACGCCGACATCGACGTCAACGCGGCGACCATCGTTCTCGACGGGCTGGGGTCGGCGATCGTGGACCAGAAGAACTCTGATGCCATAGACAATCTCTCCGACAACGACGGCAGCTTCACGATCAGGGCGGACCGGGATCTCAGGGCGATCGGCGCCCTCAGGAACGACGGCTCGCTCACCATTGGTACGGACAGCGTCCTTACCACGACCGGCGAATACGTCCAGGCGGCCGGTTCCACGGTGCTCGAGGATACGACGAGCAAACTCGCGGCCTCTGGAGCCCGGGTACGGGTGCAGGGCGGCGCGATGAAGGGGTTGGGCACGGTTGAGCCAGCCCTGGAGGCTACCGGCGGACGCGTCCAGCCTGGCCTCTCGAGCGGTATCCTGAAGGTAGCCGGAAGCTACGCGCCGGGTCCGAACGGTACTCTCGAAGTCGAGATCGGCGGTCCGGCTCCGAGCAGCGGCCACGATCAGCTCGACGTCGGCACTACCGCCTCTCTGGGCGGCACCCTCGACATCGTCACCCCGAGCAGCTTTACCCCGACCCCCGGGCAGAGCTTCACGATCCTCAAGTGTGGGGCCCTCGATTGCCGCAGCGGCCAATTCGATACCGTGAAAGGCACAAATCCGGGACCACGCCTGGAGTATCAAGTCCGCTACAATGCCACGGAAGTCACCCTCGAGCTCAATAATCCTCCGGAGGCCAACCCCGACACAGCTGAGACTGACGAGGACACGCCTCTCAACGACATAGACGTGCTCTCCAATGACCAAGACGCCGACGGCGACAGCCTCAGCGTC
>Ga0126312_10001974_pt1 | contig 13577 bp, 12 predicted proteins | sample Plot104A_FD_92537 | JGI IMG/M metagenome (GOLD analysis project Ga0126312, IMG submission 92537) | Serpentine soil microbial communities from UC McLaughlin Reserve, CA, USA - Plot104A | ecosystem: Environmental > Terrestrial > Soil > Grasslands | place: USA: UC McLaughlin Reserve, Lake County...
CCGCTCAAGCCGCTGGCGGAGGCGCCGGCGGTCGAGCTCTTCCGACAGCGGGCGGAGGCCGTTCTCCCGCAGTTTTCGGCCGACTACGACCTGCTGGCCGAGATCTGCCGCCGACTCGACAGCCTGCCCCTGGCGATCGAGCTGGCGGCGGCGCGGATGAAGGTCTTGCCTCCGAGCGAGCTGCTCGGCCGGCTGGACCGGCGGCTGCCGCTGTTGACCGCGTCGCGGCGCGACCTCCCCGAGCGCCAGCAGACGCTCCGGGCGACGATCGCGTGGAGCTACGACCTCTGCTCGGCCGAAGAGCAACAGCTCTTCGGCCGCTTGGGTGTCTTCTCGGGCGGCTTCACTCTGGACGCAGCCGAGACTGTCTGCGACGCCAACCTGGACACATTCCAAGGGCTTCTGGAAAAGAGCCTCATCCGTCGCGAGGGCGACCGCTTTTCGATGCTCGAGACGATCCGCGAGTTCGCCGTAGAGCGGCTCGAGGAGTCAATCGAGGCCGGAGAGGTCAGGCGTCGGCACGCGGAGTACTTCATTGCGATGGCCGAGAGGGTCGAGACCGAGCATCTTGGTCCTGCCCAGGCGCACTTACGCGAACGCTTCCGTACCGAGTGGGACAACATCCGCGCCGCGCTGAGCTGGGCGGTTGAAGGGGGACACACAGAAGAGGGCCTCCGACTTGCGGGCGCCCTGACGGTGGTCTGGCTCGACCAGAACCTCGCAGTCGAGGGAGAGCGGTGGTTTCGAGAGCTGTTCGAGAGCTCTGCTCCGGTCGATGACGCCGTTCGCGCGAAGGCGTTGATAACCGCCTCGATGGTCGCGGGCGTCCGCGGCAACTTCGCCACCGCGGTCGAGCGGGGTGAGGAGGCGCTGGGGATATTCCGAGCCCTCGGCTCCGAGGAGGGCATCGCCAGGGCGCTCACGGGCCTGGCCGTGGGACCGATCGAGCTCGGGAGGCCCGAGGAAGCGGGCCCGATGCTCGAGGAGGCCGAAGCCCTCCACCGGAAGGCCGGTAGTTCCGGCGGGATCCGGCGAGTCCTGCACCTGCGGGGGCTTCAGGCGGCGGCCGTCGGCGACCTCGATGAGGCCAGTCGGCTGTTTCGCGAAGCGGCCGACCATTCTCGGCAGGAGGACGACACCTTGAGCGCGGCGAGCGCGCTCCACTCGCTCGGCGACGTCGAGCTCGATGCCGGAGAGATCGACGCGGCGGAGGCTGCCTACCGGGATGGGCTGCAGCTCTCATGGGACTCCAATGCCGATCGGCTCGTCTGCTACACACTGACGGGATTGGCGGCCGTCGCAGCCGAGCGTGGCGAGGACGAGCGGGCAGCTCTCCTCTGGGGTTTTGCTGAGGCGTATGAAGAGCGGCTTCGGTTCACCCTCCGTTGGCGCTCGCTGTACGAGCAGCGGCTGGAGCCGGTGGCAGCGGGTCATCCGGAGCAGTACGAGACCGGACGGCGCCTCGGCGTCGACTCTGCCGTCGAAATCGCCCTCTCCGGGGGCTAGCTCATTGCGGCAGTTGCCACGTCGTTGACACCAGCCGTTTAGGCTCGCTTGAATCTAGTCACGGCAAGCGAAGGAACCGGTCTCTAGCGTGGAACCCCACAACGGGGACGACAAGCCTCATCTCCCGTCGCCGAGCATCTGGCCGGTCGGCTTTGCCGTAGGCATCGCCTGCATGCTGGCGGGCATCGTCGTCAGCACACCGGCGGTGATCGTCGGCGCCGTGATCGCGCTCGTCTTCGGAGCGCTCTGGGCCCGCGACGCGATGAGACCCACGCAGGCGCCGTCACAGCCGGATCAGGTCGAGACGGCCATGGCCGAGCCCGAGCCGGAAGAGGTCAACCGCTTCCCGCGCAACCAGTTCCTCGAGCTGACCACTCTGGGAATCGCCGGGGTGATCACCGCCGTCGTCGCCTTGCCGGTCGTCGGCTTCGCCATCTTGCCGGCCTTCACCAACCAGAAGCGCCAGGGCGTCGACCTGGGGCCGACCGACAACTTCCCTGAGAATGAGTGGATCGAGGCCACCTTCCTGCTCGACCCGTCCGTCGGCGAGGTCTCGCGCCGGACGGCGTTCGTCCGCTACAACGGCGTCTTCGAGGACCTCCCGAGCTACACACTGATCTCCAACCGTTGCGTGCATCTCGGGTGTCCGGTCCAGGCGGCCGGTCCGAGGAGGGAGGACGAGAGGAAGACGGTCGACACCGAGCAGGCGGAGATCGCCCTGACCCCGGTCCTGCCGGCGGCCTACAGCTGCCCCTGCCACGGCGGCGCTTACGACACTGAGGGCAACCGGACCGCCGGTCCCCCCGTCCGGGCGATGGATCGCTTCAAGTTCGACATCGACAACGGACGTCTGATCCTGCTCGACACCTTCAGCGTCGCCAAGGTGGAAGGCGAGGGCGCACAAGCGAAGCTCGAGGCCTACGGGGTCCAAGGGCCGGGCGAGCATGTCGACGGGCTCGAGGGCTGGCTCTACCCGCTCCAGCCGCAGGACCTGCGCTGATGCTCGAGACCCCTCAGCGCCAGCCGCCGGTTCCGCCTCCGTCGCGCCAGAGGAAGCAGAGCAGGTTGAGCGGGCTCGTGTGGGCCCCCCTCAACTGGCTCGAGGAGCGCTCGGCCATCGTCAGCGGCACCCGCTACTTCCTGTTCCGCAAGGTCCCCTCCGACTCGAACTGGTTCCACACGCTCGGGTCGGCGACGCTGACGGCATTTCTCGTCCAGGTGGGCACCGGAGTGATCCTGGCCTTCTACTACCGGCCGACCCCGGACGGGGCCTACGAGTCGATTCGAGAGATCACGCACGATGTGACCCTGGGCTGGCTCGTACGCGGGATGCACAAGTGGGGCGCCAGCGTCTTCATCATCCTGCTGTTTCTCCACATGGCGCGCGTCTTTCTCTTCGGCGCCTACAAGTACCCGCGCGAGCTGAACTGGATCGTCGGCTTCACGATCCTCGTGCTCGGGATGCTCCAAGGCTTCACGGGCTACCTGTTGCCGTGGGACCAGACCGCGTACTGGGCGACCGTCGTCGGCATCAACCTGAACGGGACCGGCCCGATTTTCGGGCCGTTCCTGGCGCAGTTCTTACGCGGCGGCGACGAGATCGGCCCGAACACGATCACGATCTTCTACGCCATGCACATGCTGCTGTTACCGCTCGCGATCGGGGGCCTGATCTTCGTCCACCTCTACCTCGTCGTACGCCTCGGCGTCTCCTCGCCGCCGTGGTCGCGCGAGGCTGCGGGCGCCGCACCGACGGAGGTGGAGCCCCGCGGGCCGGGGCTCGTACGGCCGAGGGCGCGCGGGAGGTTCGCCAGATGAGCTTGCTCACGTCACTGGGGCCGGGCTGGCAAGTGGAGCGAGGGGGGACAGTGCAAATAGCACGGACCCGCTCGTGGAGTGCGGCCAGCGCGGTCAGCCTTCGGCGGAGCCCGGCTTCGCCGGGCGGGAGCCGAAGGAGGCCAGTGGCGTGAGCCGCGCGCTGGACGAGCAGAGGGCGACGTTCAAGCGCTACAAGGAGGACGTCCAGCAACGGGGGAAGCAGTTCCACCCGTACGCGATGTTCCACGACGTGGTCATGAGCCTGGTCGTGGTCTCGGTGATCGTCGGGCTCGCCTGCGTCTGGTACTTCACTGCCGAGAAGACGGAGGAGGGGCCGTCGGAGTCGGGCTGGCTCGGCGTGCTCTACGAGGGCAAAGCCGACCCCGGAACCACGCGCTTCGTGCCGCGGCCCGACTGGTACTTCTACTTCCTCTTCTACCTGCTGCGGATCTTCAAGTGGCCCGACACGGTGGTGCTCGGCACCATCGGCATTCCCACGATCCTGCTCATCATCGGCTTTCTGCTGCCGTTCCTCGACCGGCGTCCCGAGCGCCGCCCCCTGCGCCGGCCGATCGCGATGGTGACGCTGGTCCTGACCGCGATCTCGATGGGCGTCCTCACTTACAAGGGCGCAACGGCCGAGGAGGCGGGAGCGGGCGCAGTTCTGAGGGTGCCGGAGTGGATGGAGCAGTACAACTTGCCGGCGAACGCGCGCCCGGGTGCAGAGGTCTTCGCCGAGTCCGCCTGCTTGAACTGCCACGTCTACGACGGCGAAGGCTCTTCGCAGCTCGGCGCGCCTGACCTGACCGAGGAGGGGTTGCGGAACCGCGGCATCCAGTGGCAGATCGACCACCTGAAGTGCCCGAGCTGCGAGACGCCCGGCTCGCCGATGCCGTCGTTTGAGGACTTCGGCGATCAAATTCTGCGCCAGCTCGCGATCTTCCTGGAGGCCTCCAAGGGCGAATCGGGCGGAGGCTAGCTTGAGCGTCGAGACCGGGACGCTCACGCGAACCCAAGTGCGTTCGATGTTCGACCGGATCGCGCCGGTCTACGACGCGATGAACCATGCGATGACCGCCGGCCTCGACCGGCGCTGGCGGCGGTTGACCGCTCAGGCGGTCGTGACACCCCGCGCGCGAGTCCTGGACGCCTGTTGCGGCACCGGTGACCTCGCGCTTGCCGCCCACAAAGCCGGCGGCACAGTCACGGGCCTCGACTTCTCGGGGCGGATGCTCGAGCGCGCACGCCGCAAGTCGGCCGAGATCGAGTGGGTGGCGGGCGATCTGCTCGAGCTGCCGTTCGAGGACGAGAGCTTCGACGCGGTCACTGTTGGCTTCGGCGTCCGGAACGTGGACGATCTGGCGCGCGCCCTGCACGAGCTCCGCCGCGTGCTGCGGCCGGGTGGCCGGCTGGGAATCCTCGAGATCATCCGACCGAAGGGCCCGTCGTCGCTCTTCTACAGCGTCTGGTTCGACCGGCTCGTGCCGCTCGTCGGCAGGGTGCTGCCCGGCGCCGCCGCGTACAGGTACCTACCGGCGAGTGTGAAGCGCTTTCCGGGCCCGACCGAGCTGACCGAGCAGGTAAGGGCCGCTGGATTCGAGCCGGTTGCGCACCGGCTGCTCGGGGGTGGGATCGTCGTGCTCCTGGTCGGAGAGGCGGCGTGACGGCTCTCGCGGCCGTGCAAGCGACCCCCGGCCTGGAGGTGTACCTCAGCGAGCTCGAAGCGCGGCTCCACGCCGTCGTTGCGAGCCATCCGGGCACCGTCGCCGAGGCGGGAGCGGACGCGCTCGCCGCGGGGGGCAAGCGGCTGCGGCCGCTGCTCGTCTTCCTCGCGGCGACCGGCGAGCCGCCGCTGGCAGCCGGTGTCGCGGTCGAGCTCGTGCACATGGCGAGTCTCGTCCACGACGACCTGATCGACCGCGCGGCGCTCCGCCGAGGCCACGCGACGGCCTGGCGCACGCACGGCGCGGTCGGCGCGCGGGCCACCGGCGACTACCTCTTCGCCCGGGCTTTCTCGGAGTTGGCGGCCTCCGGGGACACCGAGGGCGTCCAGCTGCTCGCGGACGCTGCTCTCGCCCTGGTTCGCGGCGAGGCGCTCCAGCACGCTCAGGCGCACCGGCCCGACACGACGGTTGACGAGTACGTCCACCGCTGCTCGCTGAAGACGGCCGAGCTCTTCCGCGCCGCCTGCCTGCTCGCGAGCCGCGATTTCCGGCTGGGCCGGTTCGGCGTCGCGCTCGGCATGGCGTTCCAGATCACCGACGACATCCTCGACTGCACCGGATCCACGATCGAGACCGGCAAGGTCGCCGGAAACGACCTGCGTGAGGGAACGCCGACGCTGCCCCTCCTCCTCGCCGCCCGGGAGGACGAGGTGGTGCGAGCGGCGCTTGCAGGTGGGCCCCTGGAGGGCGCGCTGGTTCGTGTCGCCGCCACCGGTGCGCTCGAGCAGGCCCGCGAGGTCGCGCTCCGCTACGCCGCCGAAGCGCGCTCCCACCTCGACGGCGGCCGCTACCGCCCCGAGCTGGAGGCGCTCACGCACATCGTCGTCGAGCGCCGGAACTGACGGGTTATCGTCCGCACGATGGGCGTCCTTCCCCAGCCGGTTGAAGCACTGCTCGAGACGGCGCTGGTGAGCGAGCTCACCGTCGTCGACCCATCCGGCCGGCCGGTGACGCACCCGCTGATCCCGCTCTACGACGGCGAGGTGATCTATCTCACGTCGAGCATCCTCTTCTCGAAGAAGCTCGAACACATCAAGGCCAACCCCAAGGTTTCGCTCTCGATCAGCGACCCCGTCGCCGTCAAGATCGACCGCTTCGCCCGGGCGACGATTCAAGGCGATGCGACGGTGGACGACTCCGACCTCCACTCGGGCTGGGAGCGCGTGCTTCCACTCTGGCGGAAGAAGGAGCCGGCAATCGACATGTTCCTCGGGAAACGAGTCGCGCTCCCGCTGTTCTTCGAGCGCGGCGTGATCGAGATCCGCCCGCGGAGGGCGTTCCTCTGGGAGGACGGCCGGACCGACCGGCCGCCGCAGGTCTTCGAGGTCGCTCGGGCGCTCGCATGAAGCCGAACCCGGACTTGATCGGCGGGCTGGAGGAGCGCTTCGCCCATGCGGTGATCGCCTACGTGGACGAGGACGGCTATCCGATGTCAATCGCGACGGAGTTCCGGGTCGACGCCGATCGGGGTGTCGTCGTCCTCCAGGCGGTCGCCGGTGAGGCGCAGCCGCGGGCGGATGAGCGCGTCAACGTCGTGTTCAGCCACATCCGTCCGCAACCGGGCATCGGTTACGACGAGCGGCGCTACGTCTCCCTCTGGGGGCCGCTGCGCCGCGCCGAGGAGGGACTGGAATTCACCCCGGAGCGGCAGCAGCACTGGGACGAGCAGGAGATGACGTTCTTCGAGTACTCGGAGCGCGGCGTGCCGCAGGCGCTCCGCTACCTCGAGCGGGTGTCGGCCGAACAGGGCCGGGAGGTGCGCCCGAAGCTCCCGTTCGGGTGGCTGTTCCTGCGGACAACTCGGCTGCCGTTCCTCACCGCGACGTTCGTGCCCGTGCTTCTCGGCATTGCCGTGGCCGCCTGGACGAACGGCTTCAACTGGTGGCTGGCGCTGATCACGCTGATCGGCGGCGCATGCATCCACCTGGGTCTGAACGTTGCGAACGACGTCTTCGACACGGCGAGCGGGGCCGATGCGGCCAATATGAACCCGACGCAGTTCAGCGGCGGCTCTCGGGTCGTGCTGTACGGCCTGCTCTCGCTTCGCGAGCTCGCGCTGCTCTCGCTCGGGTTCTACGCCGTCGGGATCGCGATTGGCATCGGTCTCGCTGCCGCACGCGGCTGGGACCTCGTGTGGGTGGGCGTGGCCGGCGCGCTCGTGAGCGTCTTCTACACGGCGCCGCCGCTGAAACTCGTCCACCGCGGCCTGGGCGACATCGCCGTCTTTCTCGGCTTCGGGCCGATCATGGTCCTTGGCGCCTACTTCGTGCAGGCGCAGGAGTACGACCTCGAGCCGCTCCTCGCCTCGATCCCGGTCGGGATCCTGATCGCGCTCGTCCTGTACGTGAACGAGGTTCCGGACCGGCCCGCGGACGCCGCCGCGGGGAAACGGACGCTGCCGGTTCGCTTCTCCAAGGACGTCGTCGTCAACCTCTACGCTGCCGCGGTCGCCCTCGCCTTCGGGCTGATCGTCGTCTTCGCGGTGGCCGGATGGATCGTCCGCCCGGCGATCATCGCGCTCGCGGCCGCTCCGCTGTCGCTGCCCGTCTACCGGGCGCTCAAGGAGTGGTACGACCAGCCGTACGCGCTCATGCCGGCGATGGCGAAGAACATCCAGCTCCACCTCGCCACGGGCGTCCTGCTCATCCTCGGCTACGTGATCGCAATCGTCGCGGACGCCGCAATGGAAGACCCGCCGTTCTTCCTGACCTAGGTCTCGCGCGCTTCGGCGGCTTTCTGTGCCTTCCGGCGAGCTTCGAGTTCGGCCCTCCCACGCGCTTCGAGCTCACGCAGTTGGCGGACCCTCGGATGGCTCTCCGCCTCTCGGCGGATCCGCTCAAGCTCCTCCTTGCTCCTCTTCCTCTTCATCGTCTCCCTCGAGGAACTCGTGAAACCAACGCAGCTCGACAATGATGTCGGCAAGCGCTCCGATGATACCGAGCACCTTTTCGCGGTAAATGAGCGGCTCAGGCTCGCCCACGCTCGGCATGCGAACATCGTGGCGATGATGCCGAGCGGCAGCAAGATGGCCGAAACGACCACGCCTTGGAACTGGTACCGCGATCCGGCGGTGCGCGCGCGAGAGGACGAAGCGATCTTTCGCCGCGCCTGGCACTACGTCGGGCGGCTCGGAGAGCCCGGGGACGTCGTCCCGGGCTGGGCAGGGCAAGTGCCCGTTCTGCTCGTCAAGAGCGAGGACGGCGAGGAGCGCGCGTTCGTCAACGTCTGCCGGCACCGCGGGTCGGTCGTAGTCGAGGAGCCGGGCAACCGCAAGACGCTGCAGTGCCCCTACCACGCGTGGACGTACAACCTCGACGGGTCGCTGCGCGCTGCGCCCAGGTCGGACCGCGAGGACGTCGACCTCTCCGACGCCTCGCTCGAGCCCGTGCGCCTGGAGGGCTGGGGCCCGTTCCGGTTCGTCAACCTCGACGCGGACGCGCCCCCGCTCGCCGGGCTGCTCGGGGACGTCCCCGACCGGATCGCCGCCGCCGGTCTCGACGTCGACGAGCTCGTCTTCCATCACCGCACCGACTGGGAGGTCGCGGCGAACTGGAAGATCGTCTGCGAGAACTTCCTCGAGTGCTACCACTGCCCCGTCGCCCACGCCGGCTTCTCGGGTCTGGTCGACGTCTCGCCCGACAACTACCAGCTTCAGGCCGGCGATTGGCACTGGAGCCAGTTCGGGCGGCTGCGCAGCCGCGGCGACGCCGACCTACCTGTCGGCCAGTTCCATTTCATCTGGCCGAACACGGGGATCAACATCTTCCCCGGCCGTCCGAATCTCTCGATCGGGCCGATTCTCTCGCTCGCCCCGGACCGGACGCGTCGTGTTCTCGACTACTTCTTCGCGGCCGACGCGACCCGCGAGTGGATCGCGGAGTTCCTCGAGTTCGACGACCAGGTCGGGCGAGAGGATGCGCGGCTTGTGGAGCTGGTCCAGCGGGGCGCCGGCTCGGGCATGATCTCCGAAGGCAGGTTGCTGCCCGAGAGCGAGCGCCTCGTCGCCGGCTTCCAGGCTCGTGTGCGCGAAGCGCTCGCGGATTAACTAACCGCCCGCCGCCTCGGCCTTTCGCAGTCCCCGCACGGCCCAGAAGGAGAACGCGCCGACGAGCGCGACCGCTGCGGCGAACGCATACCCAACGTGCGTGGGCGTCCCCGCGATCAGGCTGCGCCCCGCCTCGAGCAGCAGCGTCACCGGATTCAGGTGCGCGATCACCCGCAGCCAGTCCGCGAGAAGGGCGACCGGCACGAAGACCGGTGCGAAGAAAAGGCAGAGAAAGATCGGGAGCTGCATCAGCGGCGCGGCCTGCAGCGTGCGCAGCCGCATCGCGATCCCCGCCGACCAGAGCAGGCCACAGGCGTTCACGAGCACAGCCAGCGCATAGAGCGCGAAGATGTCGACGCCGTTACCGCCGATCTGCATCCCGGCGGCCAGCGCGACTACGGTCAAGACCGTCGCCGTCACCGTCCAACGGCCGAGGGCGCCGATCGCGTAGCCGAGCAGGATCCCGCGGCGATCCGGTGCCGCGAGCAGCAGCCGGCGCGCGAAACCGGTCTCGAAGTCGCGCACGATCCCGAACCCGGTGAAGACGCCCGCGAATGCCGCCGACTGCAGCAGGACGAACACGAATTGGAAGGCGGTGTAGCCGACCGGGAACTGGAAGCCGGGAACGTCGTTCACGCGCGACAGCCCTCCCGCGAACGCCACGAAGAAGAACAACGGAAACGCGAGCCCGGGTAGCAGCAGTGACGGATTAGAGAAGTTGTTGTGCAGCATCCGCCAGCCGACCGCCAACGCAACGCTCTTCATGTCCGCGCCATCCGTCCGCGCAGCGCGAGCGACGAGAGCGAGAGCCCGACGATCGCCAACCCGATGGCGATCGAGAAACCGAGTGCCAGTGCCTGCCCGTCCCACCCGACGATGACGAGGCTGCGAATGGCCTCGATCAGGTAGGAGACCGGGTTCAGCGACGCTGCGATCCGGAACCAATCGGTCTCGATCAGGTTTCGCGGCAGGTTCATCGACGAGATGAACAGGAAGACGAAGAAGACCGGGAAGAGACTGTGCACCGCCTCGGTCGACCCCGTTCGCAAGGCGGCGAGCGCGCCGAACGAGCCGAAAGCGAGCACGATCAGCACGGCGAGGACGAAAAGCACGAGCGCCCCGAGAACGCCCGATTCGAGCCGGACGCCGACCGCCAAGCCGATAGCGAGGTACCAGACCGCTTGGAGGAAGCCCATCGCGATCACGCCGCCCAGGTGTCCGACGAGCAGGGCAACGCTCTGCATCGGCGTCAGCGACAGCCGGTTCAGGAAGCCCGTCTGGATGTCCCGGGCAAGGTCGACGCCGGCGTTGACCGTCGCGAACAACGCGCCTTGAATGAATGGGAAGGCGAGGAAGAACGCAAGGAAGGAATCGCTCGGAAAGCCTGGCAGATTCGTCGCCGCGTCGAGCCCGCCGGCGTTCACCGCCATCAGCGCGACCGGAAAGATGAGCGGCGTGATCCAATTCGCCGGCTGTCGCAGTGTTCGGACCACCGAGCGGCGCGCCAGGTAGAGGACCTGTGCCGCGAGCCTCATTCGTCTGGTTCCGGCGGCTCTTCCGAGCCCTCGAGCGAGCGCCCGGTCTTGGAAAGGAAGACGTCGTCCAGCGTCGGGGCGTGCAGGTGGAGGTCGGCGACGCGCACGTGGGCCGAGTCGAGGGCGCGGACGACGTCGGCGAGATCGCCCTGCCCGTCCAGCCTGACGGCAACTCCGGCGGTCGACGGCTGGAGCTCGCCGAAGCGTTCCAGGATTCCCTCGAGCGCTGCGGTCTCGGTCCCGTTCGCGGGCAGCGCCTCGACCGTCGGGCGGCCGATGTCGGCCTTCAGGCTCGCCGGAGTGCCCTCGGCGACGATCCGGCCGTGGTCGATGATCCCGACGCGGTCGGCGAGGAGATCGGCTTCCTCGAGGTACTGGGTGGTGAGGAAGACGGTGACGCCCTCGTCGCGTTTGAGGCGGACGACCTCGTCCCAGAGCGCACTCCGGCTCTGTGGATCGAGCCCTGTCGTGGGCTCGTCGAGGAACAGGATCCGCGGACGGTGGGCGAGCGCGAGCGCCAGGTCGAGCCGTCGCTTCATCCCGCCCGAGTAGCCGCCGATCCTGCGGTCCGCCGCGAGGCGAAGCCCTACCCGCTCGAGCAGCGCGTCGGTTCGCGCCGGACGCTCGGCGCGCGGGATCCCGTGCAGCGCGAGTTGGAGCTTCAAGTGCTCGCGGCCGGTCAGCAGCGGGTCGAGCGCGGCTTCCTGGAGGGCGGCGCCGATCGTTCGCCGCACCTCCGGGCCCTGTCTGACGACGTCGAAGCCGCCGACCCGCGCGCTGCCCGCGGTCGGCGGCAGCAGCGTGGTCAGCATGTGGACGGTCGTCGACTTGCCCGCGCCGTTCGGGCCGAGGAAGCCGTAGATCTCGCCCGGCGCCACCTCGAGATCGATTCCCGCCACGGCCCGAATGCCGCCCTTGAAGTTTCGGACCAGACCTCGAACCTCGATCGCGTGCTCCACGCCGCCACCCTACCCAGCTGTACGAATCCTGTAAGGACCGTTCCTTTTCGGTAGCCTCACTCGCGGGTCTTGGTGCGCAAGCTCGTCATTTCGTGCCTGCTAGCAGGCGTTTTCGCGTCGCCTGCCGCGGGGGCGGCGCAGATTCTGATGCCGGGCGTGACGTACGAGAACCGCCTCCAGTTCACCCGCTTCGGCCCGATGCGCCTCCACGTCCTGTCCGCGCCCAAGCCGGACGGCGTCCTCTACAAACTCCAGCCGGTGCTCTCGAACGGCGCCGTCATCGGCCGGGAGCGAGTGACGTCCATGCAGCGGCGGGCCGTGCAGAGCTCGACGACGGCGGGGGTCAACGGCGATCTCTTCACCTGGGCCGACGGCATCCCGAGCAGCGGTCTGATCCAGGACGGCGTCCTGCAGACCACCCCGCACCCCCGCCGCTCGATGCTTGGTGTCGACGTCGCCGGGAACCTGCGCGTCGAGAAGATCGCGATGCTGGGGACCTGGCAGGGCGACGGGCCACGGCGGGCCATCCACTTGCTCAACCGTCCGCCCGGGCCGAACGGGACGACGCTCTACACCCCTGCCTACGGCGGGACGACGCCGACAGGGAGCGGCATCGTCGAGGCCGTCCTCTCGCCGTTCCCGGCGGCGACGCCGAACACGGATCTCGTCGGCCTCGTCACCGAGAACCGGCGCGGCGGGACGCCGATCCCACCTGGTGGTGCCGTCCTCGCGGCTAAGGGCACGGCGGCGCAGCGGCTCGCGATCGAGGCGTTCGGCGGCCAGCTCGTCACCGTGCGCCTCGTCCTCCGTCCGGACTGGCGTGACGTGCCGGAGGCGCTGGGCGGCGGGCCGGTGATCGTTCGCGCCGGCAAGCCGATCTTCAACGCGCTCGAGGACTTCGGCAGCGACCACCTGAACCGCCGCCACCCCCGGACCGCTGTCGGCCAGCGCGCCGACGGACGCATCGTCATGCTCGTCGTCGACGGCCGCCGGCCAGGCTACTCGGCCGGGATGACCAACTTCGAGCTCGCCCAGGCGATGATCCGCCTGGGCGCGGTGACTGCCTCGGCGCTGGACGCCGGAGGCTCCTCGACGATGGCGTTCGACGGGCAGCTGCTCAGCCGGCCCTCGGACACCGGTGGCGAGCGGATGGTCGCCGAATCGCTCCTCGTCACGTACTACGGCGTCTACGTGCCCCAGCCCGAGCCGTCCTTCTCGCCGAACGGTGACGGAGCCGGCGACAAGCAGGCGCTCAGCTACAAGATCGTGCGTCAGTCGACGGTCACGGCGACGCTCGCCGGCCCCGGCGGAGTGACGCGATCGATCGACGTTGGCCAGCGGCGGCCGGGCCTCTACAGCGTCGACTGGAGCGGGCGCGCGGACGGCGCCCCTGAGCCCGAGGGTCGCTGGCGCTTCACCGTGAATGCGGTCGACTCCGAGGGCAAGGGCTCGAGCGCCGAGCGGCGCTTCTTCCTCAACAACACGCTCGGGTTCATCACGGTGAAGCCACTGCGAGCGACCGTCCACCGGAAGCGCGGCGGCCGGGTCGCGATCGGCTTCCAGCTCACGCGCCCGGCCCAGGTCACCGTCGCCATCACGTCCAAGACCGGTCAGCTGCTCCGCGTCGTCCGCAACGCACGCGGGGTGCGGGCCGGGCGGATCACCGCAACCTGGAACGGCAAGTACCCGAACGACAAGCCCGTCTTCTCGGGAACCTACGTCGCCAAGGTCACGGCGATCTCGAGCGCCGGGAAGGTCGAGCTCGCCCGCTCGTTCCGGGTTCGAAGGCGTTAGGTACCTAGACTCGGCTCGTGCTCGAGGCGATCACCGACGCCCTGACGGCGCTGGTCGGCGACCACGGCCTCTACGCGGTCTTCGCGCTGATGCTGATCGACGCCGTCCTCCCCGCGGCGAGCGAGCTGGTGATGGTCTACGCGGGAGCTCTGGCTGCGGGAGCCTTCGCAGGCCAGGACGTCGTCCTCTTCGGCGA
>Ga0126312_10001975_pt1 | contig 13573 bp, 15 predicted proteins | sample Plot104A_FD_92537 | JGI IMG/M metagenome (GOLD analysis project Ga0126312, IMG submission 92537) | Serpentine soil microbial communities from UC McLaughlin Reserve, CA, USA - Plot104A | ecosystem: Environmental > Terrestrial > Soil > Grasslands | place: USA: UC McLaughlin Reserve, Lake County...
CGCGCAAACGGCCTACCCAACCTGCGTTCTCCCAAAGAGCCCCTCGTCCCGCAGCGCCCCACGCTACGTCTGGAGCCGGACGCTCAGCTCACGGGGACTCAGGGGTGCAGCTTCATGGCCGGAGACGCAGTGGCAACCGCTTTCACGGAAAGTGGACCCGCACCGCCGGAATGGCTACTGGAGGTCTACCCCGGCGACGATCGCGACGGCGATGATGGCCGCGGCAATCCAGTCAACGACCACGCAGTGCTCTCGGCGACGATCACCTTCAGCCGGCCATCGGCCACCGCGAAGCCGATGTAGACCGCGGCGATCAGCACCAGTCCCAACGCATAGACGGTCGACGGATCGAGCCACCAGAAAGCAAGTGGTGAGGCTGCCGTCAGTACGCCGACCACGGCGCCCCAGGTGACCGGTGCGGGAATCCGGCTGGTACGGCCGGGGGCGCCCGTCAACTGCTCAGTTCGTAGCGTTCGGGTTGGCGAGCGAACTCGCCTGCGCAGGCGAGCGTGCAGAAGAAGTAGGCGGTGCCGTCGTGCATGAGCCGGCCGGCTGCGCGGTCGGGATCTACTGCCATCCGGCAAACGGGGTCGACGGGGAATTGGCCCGCGGACGCCTCCCCTGTACGCACGGCGGCGAAGAGCTCGACGGGCTCGCGAACGTTGCGCAGCGCTTCGCGGCCTCGCGACTCATAGAACACGCCCTCGAGCTCGGGTACGAGCGCCGCGGTATGCGCCGTCAACAGGACCTCGCCGCCAGTCGCCACGCCCGAGACACGCGCGGCGAGGTTGACCGCCGCTCCGAAGTAGTCGCCGTCACGTTCGATGGCGCTTCCGTGATGGAGGCCGACGCGCACCGCCGGGGCTCCATGGCCGGGCATGAGCCCGTGTGTGATGTGTAGCCCGAGAAGGATTGCCTGGCCCGGGTCCGGGATGCGCAGCATGAGTGCGTCGCCGATCGTCTTGACGTGAGCTGCGCCAGCCGGTAGCTCACCCTTGACCGCGTCGCAGAAGTCCGCGACCAGGGTTGCCGCCTCCTCGTCGCCGTGGGCTTCGGTCAGCGCAGTGAAGCCGGCGATGTCGGCGAACAGGAAGGTGGCCGCGGAGTCGCTCAGAGCGAGGGCAGTGTCCCTCACGCTGTCGAAGGCAGCAACCGCACGTCTCGTCGAAGCCGCAGCTCCTACTCCTCGACGTTGAAGCTGAACATCATGCCGCTCTCGTGGTGCTCCGCAATGTGGCAGTGAGCCATCCAGACGCCGACGTTCGTGACGTCAAGCAGGATGTCGACCGTCTCGCCGGTTCGCACCAACACCGTGTCCTTCCAGACGAGGTTCGACTCCGGCACCTCATCGCGGCTTAGAACCAAGAACCGACCCGCTCCGTGCACATGGAACGGGTGGTGCATCGGGTGGTCGCCGGCCATCTCGTTCAGCAGCCGGATCTTCACCTGGTCGCCGAGCTTGAAGCGCCAGTCGATCGCGGCGTTCTCGGCGCCCGTATCGCGATCGACGAGCTTCCAGCGCATGTTCGCGGGCGTCGTCATCCGATTGACGTCGACCATGTCGTCTTCCCACTCGATGCCGCCGGCCGCGGCGTGGCTGTGCTCGTCCCCATGGTCATGGGCCTCGTGCTCGTGGCCGTGACCCTCGTGTCCATGTTCGGCTCCCGCATCGACGAGCGCGGCCGGGACCAGCTTCATCTGGCACTTCGGGCAGTGGCCGGGCTCGTCGCTCACGACTTCGGGATGCATGGGACAGGCGTAACCGGCGCTGGGGGCGGCGACCGCCAGCAGCTTCATGCCGCACTGCGGGCAGCTGCCGGGCTCGTCGCTGACAACCTCGGGGTGCATCGGGCAGGCGTAGACGACCGGGCCCTCGGGCGCCCCCATGTCCATCTCGGCGATGAACGCGAGCGTCTTGTCCGGGTCCGCGTCCAGATAGGGGGCGATCCGCTCGCGCTCGGCCACCATGTCGGCGTTCGTGCGGAGGACTTCGAACTGCTCCGCGTACGAAGGCTCGATCCGCTCGTCGCTCACGTGGATGGCGGCTAGCGGGTAAACGCGCTCGGGTGTGCGGTGCTCGAGCGTCAGGTCGCCGGGCTCATCGAACAGGGCGTCCACGACCACGCGCTCGGAGGGGGCGAGGACGACGTCCTCGACGAACTCCTCGTGCTCCACGTGGCCGCTGTCGCCGCCGACGAGCTTCATGCGCGCGCCCGGCAGCGCGACCTTGAACGTGCGCGTATTCGCGGTGTTCGTAAAGTAGAGCCGGATTACCTCGCCGACCCGCGCGTCCAGCGACAGGTGCGTCTCGCCGTTGACGAGCAGCACCTCGCCGAAGCGACCCATCGCCACATACGTCGTCTCCGAGCGGCTGAACGGCGCGACCTTCCCATCCTCGAGCAGGATGTCGTCGAGCGTCAGCGGCAGGTCCCTGTTGGCGGGCGGCCAGTAGTCCGGGTTGGCCGGCTCGACGAGCACGTTTCCGTACAGGCCCAGCTCCTGGCCGTAGTCCTCGCGGATGTGCGGGTGGTACCAGTAGGCGCCCGGATCCGGGAACGCGACCCGGGCCGAGAAGCGCTCGCCGACCTCGATCGGCGTCTGAGTCTCGTGCGTTCCGTCGTAGTGGTTCTCGAGCCGCAGGCCGTGCCAGTGGACGGTGCCCTCCATGTCACCCTGGTTCTCGATGTTGACGACGATCTCAGAGCCCTCCTGGACCTCGAGCACCGGGCCCGGGATGGAGTCGTTGTAGGCGAGCATCCGCACGGTGTCGTCGCCGATACGCTTGGCGACCGGCCCGATACGGAGGTTGAACTCGTCGCCGTCGGAGAGCTCGACCCGTTCAGGCGCGTGCGCCTCGGGCAGACCCCCGACGTCGGTGGGGAAATGATCTGGAGTGGTGCTCATCTTGCGCTCCTGCGATTTCAGTTCGGGGTGGACGCGGGCGCCGCAGCGGCGCTCGTCCCAATGTTCGTCGTTGGCCGGGCGCCCTCGGTAGCTGCGCTGGGCCGAAGAGCGGCGACCCTTTCCGCGATATAGGCCGCGTCGTCCTTGACCCAGCCCAACAGCGCCGAGCCCCTGGTGTGCTGCCAGAGCTGCCCGAGGAAGTAGAGGCCGGGCGACGTCGTCACGCCCCGCTCGTGCGCGGCGCGGCCGTTTTCGTCGAACACCGGGAGGTCGATCCACGAATGATCGACTCGGAAGCCGGTTGCCCAGATGACGCCGCGAACGTCCAGGTCGGCTCCGTCAGCGAAGGCGACGCTGGATCCCGCCGCAGCGACAGCTCGGCCGTGGAGCTCGATGCCGTGCCGACGTGCGCGACGCGGATTCGACCCGATCAGCGTGTCCTCCCGCTTCTGCATCAGATTGCCGATTCGGGAAGCCGTCGTCTTGCGGATGAGGCCCGTCGCATCCAGATACCAGAAGAGATCACGCCCGAGGATGCGCTGCGGCAGCGGCGCCTGGCGCGAGCCGATGGCCAGATGCACCTCGCGGGAGGCCGACAGCTCCTCCGCGATCTGGAAGCCGGTGTTGCCGCCCCCGACGACGAGCACGCGGCCGTCCGGCACGGACTCCGGGGAGCGATAGCCCGTGCTGTGCATCTGCACGACGTCGTCGCCGACGTTCTCGGCGATCCGCGGCACGAATGGCGTCTGGAACGGGCCGGTGGCGATCACCACTTGCCGCGCCTCGTAGGCACGGTCATCGAGCTCCACGACGTAACCGTCGTTCTGCCGCCGGACCGCGCGGACGCGGCTGTTCAGCTCGACCGGAAGATCGAACTCGCGCGCATAGTCGGTGAGGTAATCCGCCACCTCGTCCCGCGTCGGATAACGATCCGGATCCCCGGGAAACTCCACGCCGGGCAGCGAGTCGTAGCGCGCCGATGTGAAGAGCTTCAATGACTCCCAGCGCTCGCGCCATGCCGCGGCCGGCTCTTCGGCGGCTTCGAGGATCGTGAAATCGCGGCCTTGCTGGGCGAGGAAGTAGCCGACGGCGAGGCCGGCTTGGCCGCCGCCGACCACGACTACATCGCGCTGGTTGGTGATGGTGCTGGTCATGACGTCCTTATCTGAGGAGGCGGCCGCGGCATCGGGCGCGGCCAGTGAGTCGATGGAGGTGGATCCCGGTCGGGCTGCGAGTCCAGTCGGGCAGTTGCTCCGCGAGCGAGGCTAGCCCCAAAGCGGGCGCTCGTCTACGAACGGGAGACGGCGAAAACAGCTCGCCGGAGTCGCCGTGTACTCGAGCATCGCGGTCACACGAGGTCGCGGCGACGCAACGACAGTGCGGCCGCCGTGTAGACGGCACCAACCCAGCCGACCGGGACGGCCAGAGCGGCGCCCAGCGGGAGCACATCGTCCTCGGGGGACGCCATACCGCCCAGGATGCCGTTCGGTGCGCCCGCGAACGCGCCGAAGCGACCGACCTCGGCCAGCACGTTCACCAGCGTGCCCTCCGACAGAGATGCAGAAAGTCGCATCGGGTCGCCATTCACTCCATTGCCTGCCGAGGCCCGAAGATGACTGTTTGCAGGCGATTTCAGATCATCGCCTAATCTCGCCGAGCGCCCCGGGCAGGACTCGAACCTGCGACCCGCGGCTTAGAAGGCCGCCGCTCTCTCCAGCTGAGCTACCGGGGCGGGTGGTGGTCGAAAGGGTAGGCGGACTGGCGGCGTGTGACGAGTCAGCGACCCGAGCCGCCGCCGATCGAGGACCCGCTGAAGAAGAAGAACCAGATCTCGAACGCGGCGGCCGCCACGAGCACCGTCACCACGACGACTCTCTCGGCGCCGGAGATCCTGCCGGACGCACCCGGGTAGCCGGGCCGCTCGCCGCGCATGCTGCGCAGCCAGGGCGCGTGGGTCCGGACGGTCGGCCGCGTGCCCGTGGCGTCCTGGTAGGCGCTCATGACGAGCTTCAGCAGCTGGTAGAGGCCCCAGCTGAACGCGATCAGCGAGATGATCACCACGGCGTACGCCCCCATCGACGGCTGGCTCTCCTCGCCCTGCACCTTCGAGCCGAGCCACACGGCGAGCAGCGGACTGCCCGTCCAGACGTTCAGCGCGAGGAACGCCATGGCGGCGGCCAGGAGGATCGGCTTCACGCGCCCCGACCGCGGCGAATCCTGAGCAGCCTCAGTCATGTCCAGGTCGGGGCGACTGGATTTGAACCAGCGAAACCTCTCGGCCCCAAACCGAGCGCTCTACCAGACTGAGCTACGCCCCGTTGCACGGCGAGTCTAACCACTGCTCCTGAAGCGAATGCATCCACGCCTCGAGGCGTGCACGGAACAACGTGTCGCTTGCGGTAACGCTCAAGACCCCGTACTTCGACCGCCAGATTCGTCCGCTATTCGACTTGCGGATGAGGACCACCTTCTCTGGGGCGACGTCCAGCTTCTGCGCCCAGAACTGCTGAAGCCCGCTGAGATCCTGATCCTCGTGGTACTGGATGGAGTACCGAACCGGATTTCTTGCGAAGCGGCGTACCCAGCGCGCACACAAGACCAAGATGGCCGGGTCCGAGTTGCACACCCTCACCGTATTGCGACAGCGCTTGTATCCCTCGGCCATATAGAGACACACAAAATCTCGAAAGTTCGGTTCCCTCATTAGACCGGCAAACTCGATTCGCCCTTGTAAGTAGGCGGCGGCCCGCCGCAGCGCATACTTCCGTTGCATGCTGCGAGTGCCTTTCCGCTGGCCAGGACTAGAACGCGGCCGGCCCAGCGGCAGGTCGCGGACCCAGTAGTAGATCGTCGTTTTCGGGAGGGAGAGGCGCTCCGCTATCTCGACGATCGAGAGGTGCTTTTCGACCCGAAAGGGCTCGGGCTTTCTCTCTTACGACACGGGATACGCCACGAACGTATGTTCGCAGGCGGTGCGGACGGCCGTATGTTCAGACGGCGCCGGCGGCGTACGCGGAGTAGAGCAGCACGACGGATGCCGCTCCCAGCAGCGCGACGCCGGTGACCGGGACCGCTCGGGCGCCCGTGGGGCGCGTCTTCTCGTGGATCATCACCGCCGTCAGGAGGGCCATCCAGACCAGGCTCGCCACGCCGGCGGCGAACATCACGAGCATCAGCGCCCAGCAGCAGCCGACGCAGAAGAGACCGTGCCGCGCGCCCAGCCGGAAGCCCCCGGCCGGGCCGCGCTCGTAGTAGCGCTTCAGGAACTGGGACGGGTGCCTGCACTTGTCGAGGCAGGCGTCCTTCAGCGATGTGAACTGGAACGCGCCCGCGAGGGCGAGCACGGACCCGCCGATCCACCAGTCGTGGTGCTCGAGCCACGGGCTCGCGTTCACGGCGGCGTGGATGCTGGCGTCGAAGCCGAAGGCGGCCAGTCCGAATCCGCTCCAGACGAGCGCGTAGCCGCCGATGAACGCCGCCATCGAGCGACTCCTGCGCGGCACGCGCTCCGAGGCGCGCGCGTACATCCGCACCAGCGGCAGGCTCGACGGCAGCATCATCGCGGCGATCATGACCTGCCAGGCGAGCACCGCGATCAGCGCGGCGAGCACCACCGGCGGCCCGCCGCCGCCGAGCAGCTCGTCGTGGTTCGCGAGCGCGGCGACGCCGGCCACCTGGGCGCCGATCGCGGCGGCCCAGGCGGCCGCTATCCCGACCAGGATCGGCCGGGGCAGGCTCGTCATTCGCCTCGGTAGTCGATCTTCCAGTCGGACTGGATGGCGTTCTTGTCCTGGAGCTCCCACTGGTAGCCGTGCTCCGGGATGTCGACCCGTTCGCGACTCGCCTTCCCCACGTATGCCGGCGAACCCGGGACGGTGGAGAAGATCGAGTTGTTCAGCGTGGTGACGCTGCCGTCCGGCCCGCGGTAGGGCTCCATCGCGCAGTCGACCTTGTCGCCGACCGTGAGCGTGCCCGCGCCGTCGGTGATCGTGTGCTTGATCGGCGCCTTCTCGACGCCGACGACCTCGCCGACCAGCTGCGCCAGGTCACCCAGCGGGCCGCCGAGCTTCCCGCTGAAGCAGTCGACCATCGCGCTCATCTGCTCATCCGTCGCGCGATCGTCGACGTAGACCATCTCGCGCCAGTTGCCCTCCAGGATGTTCCCGGGCACGTGGGCGACGGCGACCAGCGTCAGCCCGCTCACGTCGATCCCCCGGATCTTCCCGGTCGTGATGTTGTAGGCGATGACGGTGTCGCACGTCCCGCCGTCGGGGTCCTCGCCGATCCAGCAGGGGCACAGGGTGTCGCAGCTGCATACCTCGAGCAGCGAGCCCTCGAGTTGGTAGCCCTGGCTCGTAGCCGCCGGGCTCGTCTCAGTGGTGGCCATTACCACTTCCTCTCGGTTGGGGGCCAGAGAGCGATCATTACCGCCTGGGCCACGCGTTGCAACCGCGCTAGGGTGGCGCCGGTCGAAATGGCCGACGTGCAGCCGCTCAACACGCTCCGCTACGACCCGGCCGTGGCCGGGCCGCTCGAGGACCTGATCGCCCCGCCGTACGACGTCATCGACGCAGCGCAGCGGGCCGAGCTGGCCGCGCGGAGCCCCTACAACGTGGTCGAGCTCGACCTGCCCGAGAGCTACGAGGGCGCGGCCGGGAGGCTCGACGAGTGGCGCGAAAAGGGCGTGCTCGTGCAGGAGGACGAGCCGGCGCTCTGGGTGCTGCGCCAGGACTACACGGCGCCCGACGGCGGCGCGCGAACGCGTACCGGGTTCCTCGCGCGCGTGCGCGTGGAGGAGTACGGGGCGGGCCGGATCAGGCCTCACGAGCGCACACATCCGGGGCCGAAGGAGGACCGGCTGAAGCTCACGCGCGCGACGCACGCGAACCTGTCCCCCATCTTCAGCCTGTTCCCGGACGCGAGCGGCGCCGCGCGCGAGACGCTCGCGGCGGTGACTCGCGAGGACGCGTTCGCGCGGGTCGCCGACGGCGAGGGCACGCAGAACGCACTCTGGAGGGTCGCCGACCCGGACCGCATCGCCGCGCTGCAGGGCGCCCTCGCGGACGCCGAGCTCCTGATCGCCGACGGCCACCACCGCTACGAGACCGCGCGCGTGTACGCCGAGGAGGTCGGCGGCGAGGGCGACCATCGCTACGTGCTCATGCTGCTGGTGGCGCTGGACGACCCGGGCCTGCTCGTCTTCCCGACGCACCGGCTGCTCACGGGCCTCAAGGACGACGCCGAGAAGCAGATCGCGATCCGCGACACCGCCAGGCGCGACTTCGAGATCCAGGAGCTCGATGATCCCGGCAAGCTGGAGCCGCCCGCCGGCAACGACCGGGTGACGTTCGGGTACATGGACAGCTTCTTCAAGCGGCCGTTCCGGTTCACGCTGAAGGACCAGTCGATCGCCGACGAGGCGCTCGCGGGCATGCCCGCGCCCTACCGCCGGCTCGACACCGCGGTCCTCGAGGCGATCATCCTGCGCGGCGCCCTCCACATGAGCGAGGACGACATCTCGCACCTGCGCGGGCTCGACTACTCGAAGAGCCTCGGCGACGCCATCGAGCGCGTGGAGAGCGGCGCGGCCGACGCCGGCTTCTTCATGCGCGCCACCCCGGTCGAGCAGGTGCGCGAGGTGGCCGCGGCGGGCGAGTCGATGCCGCCCAAGTCGACCTACTTCTACCCGAAGGTCCCAACCGGCCTCGTGTTCAATCCGCTTCAGTGAAGATCTACACGCGCAAGGGCGACGACGGCACAACCGGCCTCTGGTACGGCGGCCGCGTGCCGAAGTTCGCGGGCCGGCCGGAGGCGTACGGCTCTGTCGACGAGGCCGCCTCCGCGCTGGGCCTGGCGCGAGCGGCCGCGGAGCGCGGCGGCGAGCTCTACGGCGACATCCTCCGCCTCCAGAACGAGCTGTTCGTCGCGGGCGCCGAGCTCGCGACGGCGCCGGAGGCCGCGGGGCGGCTCCAGGCGGGCGTTTCGAAGGTCACCGCCGACATGGTCGACCGGCTCGAGTCCGACATCGACCGCTACATGGACCGCGTCGAGCTCCCGCCGAAGTTCGTGATCCCGGGCGGCACGGAGCTGTCGGCGCGCCTCGACGTGGCGCGCGCCGCCGTGCGCCGCGCCGAGCGCCGGGTCGCCGAGCTCAAGGCGGGCGGCGACCTGGCCGACGACACGGTCCTGACCTACCTGAACCGGCTCTCCGACGCGGTCTACGCGATGGCGAGGTTCGCCGACGAGCCGGAGCCCGAGCTCTTCGAGGGGAGAGGATGAGAGCAACCGCACGCCGCGAGAACGGCACGCTCAGCCACGCAGTCGAGATGCGCGACCACAGGGTGACGGCCGACGAGCCTAAGGACCAGGGCGGCGAGGACACCGGCCCGAGCCCGCAGGAGCTGCTGGCCGCGAGCCTCGCAAGCTGCACGGCGATCACGATGGAGATGTACGCGCAGCGGAAGGGCTGGGAGCTCGGCGAGGTGACCGTCGACGTGAACTACGAGCCGGCGCAGCGCGGGTCGCCGACGCGCTTCCGCATGGTCGTCAACTTCCCGAAGGAGCTTCCCGAGGACCAGCGCGAGCGGCTGATGCAGATCGGCGCCAAGTGCCCCGTGCACCGCGTGCTCGAGGGCGAGGTCATGTTCGAGGAGGCCGTCGAGCTCGTCTGATCAGGCGCTCGGGTCGAGCTCCCACATCGACAGGCGGCCGACCGGCCGGAAGCCCGCTCGCTCGTACACCGGGTAGCCCATCGACGTGGCGACGAGCGTGGAGGTCTCGCAGCCGCGCTCGACGGCGTCGGCCAGCGCGTGCAGGAGGAGGTTCCCCGAGATCCCGCGTCCACGCGCCTCCGGAACGACGGCGACCGACTCGACGTCGGTGTTGCCGCCGTGGTCTGTCATCAGGAGGCACGCCACGGGCTCGCCCTGGTCATGGGCGACGTAGACGTGAGTCGCGTCGCCCGGCGGCGTCTGGAGAGCGCGGGTGAAGGAATCCGTGCCGAACGCGTACGCGCGGTCGTTCAGCGGGCCGACGACCGCGAAGTCGCCCTCCGCGGTCCAGTCCGGCAGCGCGTCCGGAGATGGCCGCTCCACGGCATCCAGCTCGTTCAGCATCGCCGTGGGCTGAGCGTCGAGCACGTGGCCGCGGCCCTCGAGGAAGCGGCCGGCGTCGTCGTGGCCCGGCCATACCCACACCGTCCACTTCGCGCCGATCTCACCGTAGGCGTCGGCCAGCTCTTCGTAGGCGGCCTCGAGCGCGTCCGCGCTCCGGTACACCACGCCGTTCGCCACCGCGCGTTCGGGAGCCGCGGGGACGACCGCGGCGAGCACGCCGTCTCGCTCGATCGTGTGGGCGCCCTCGGACGCGCCTCCACAGAGGCGGTAGAAGTGGAACAACCCCTCGACGACGCGCTCGATCACCTGACGGTGGAGACTAAACTCGAAACGGCCATGCGCGAGCTTCCGGTCCCGGAGCACTTCGACCCGGCCCGCGCCGGTGAGGTCTGGCGGGTTCCCTATGAGGACCGCGCGCGCGAGGCGGCGGCCTGGGCCGAGGAGCACGGCATCCGGCCCGCGGCCGACGACTCCTTCCGCGTCTGCCTCCTCGCCGTCGACGTCCAGAACACCTTCTGCGTTCCCGGCTTCGAGCTGTTCGTCGGCGGACGCTCGGGCACGGGCGCGGTCGACGACAGCCGCCGGCTCTGCGAGTTCGTCTATCGGAACCTCGGCACGATCACCCAGGTCCTCCCGAGCCTCGACACGCACCGCGCCATGCAGGTCTTCCACGCGATCTGGCTGGTCGACGAGCAGGGCAACCACCCGGAGCCGTACACGCTCGTATCCCCGGAGGACGTCGAGCGAGGCCGCTGGAGAGTGAACGAGGCGGTCGCCGGGGCGCTCGGGATCGACGCCGACTACGCGGCGCGCCACCTCCTTCACTACACGCGGCGGCTCGCGGAGGGCGGCAAGTACGACCTGACGATCTGGCCGTACCACGCCCTGCTCGGGGGCATCGGCCACGCGCTGGTCTCGGCGGTGGAGGAGGCGGTGTTCTTCCACGGAGTGGCTCGGTACAGCCAGCCCGACTTCCAGGTGAAGGGCGACAATCCGCTCACCGAGCACTACTCGATGCTCGGGCCCGAGGTGACCGAGGGACCGGACGGCGACGCCCTCGGCGCGATCAACACCGGGCTGATCGAGAAGCTGCTCAGCTTCGACGCCGTCGTTGTGGCGGGGCAGGCCAAGAGCCACTGCGTCGCGTGGACGATCGACGACCTGCTCGAGGACGACGACATGCGCGACACCGGCCTTGCCGGGCGCACCTACCTCCTCGAGGACTGCGCGTCACCCGTCGTCGTGCCCGGCGTCGTCGACTACACGGATGAGGCCGACGCGGCCTTCGAGCGCTATCTGGGGGCCGGCATGCACGTCGTGCGGTCCACCAGCCCGATCGAGAGCTGGCCGGGCGTGGCAGAGCGCGCGGAGCTTCGATAGCCGGCGTGCCCGAGCTCCGCGACCTGCTGCTCACACCCGAGCAGGCCGCGGATCTGGACGCCCCCGGTACGAAGGACGCCGCGGTGCTCGTGCCGCTCTACGGGGAGCCGCTCACCGCGGTCTTCACCGAGCGCCGGGCGGACCTGAGCCGCCACGCCGGCGAGATCTCGTTCCCGGGCGGTCGCCAGGACCATCCGGACGAGGACCTTCGCTCCTGCGCGCTCCGGGAGGCCCATGAGGAGATCGGACTCGACCCAGCGGGCGTGGAGCTGGTCGGCGCGCTGCCGCCGGTCGGCACGTTCGTGACCGGCTACCGCGTATTCCCCTTCGTGGGACTGATCGAGCCGGGCCAGACCTGGCGCCCGCAGGCAAGCGAGGTTGCCCAGGTTCTCGAATTCACGCTCGCCGACCTGATCGCGGGACATGAGATGCAGCGCCTGCTCCGCAAGGGCGTGCCGATCAAGACGCCGACCTACACGGTCGACGGCCACCTGGTCTGGGGAGCGACCGCCCGGATACTCCAGTCGCTCTTGGAGCGCCTGGCTCCGGTCCTCTAGACGTCCTTCTCGATCGGGACCGCGACCATGTTGCCCCACTCGGTCCAGGAGCCGTCGTAGTTCTTGACGTCGCCCTCGCCGAGCAGCTCGTGCAGCACGAACCAGGTGTGGGCGGAGCGCTCGCCGATGCGGCAGTAGGCGATGATCGGGTTGCCGTCGACTACGCCCTTCTCGGTGTAGAGCTCGCGCAGCTCGTCAGCGGACTTGAACGTGCCGTCGTCCTTCACCGCCTGCGCCCACGGGACCGAGGCGGCGCCCGGAATGTGGCCGCCGCGCTGCGCGCCCTCCTGCTCGTAGCCCGCCATCGCGATCAGCTCGCCCGAGTACTCCTGGGGTGAGCGGACGTCGACCAGCCTGGTGCCCGAGTCGAGCGCGCTGAGCACCTCGTCGCGGTACGCGCGGATCGCCTCGTCGCCCTGCTGGGCGGAGAAGGTCTTGGGGTCGTAGCTCGGGACGTCGATCGAGGTCGGCCTGCCCTCAGAGATCCACTTCTCGCGCGGGCCGTTCATGAGCTTCACGTTGTCGTGGCCGTAGTAGTTGAGGTACCAGTAGGTGTAGGCGGCGAACCAGTTGTTGCGGTCGCCGTACAGGACGATCGTGTGATCGTTCGAGATGCCGCGGCTCCCGAACAGCTCGCCGAACTCAGCGGGACCGAGGAAGTCCCGCTTCACCTGGTCCTGGAGGTCCTTCTTCCAGTCGAAGCCGATCGCGCCGGGGATGTGCGCCTCCGCGTAGAGGGCGGGGTTCTCGTCGACCTCGACGATGCGGATGGACTCGTCGCTCAGATGGTTCTCGACCCACTGGGTATCGACGAGCACGTCCTTCGCGTAATCGGCCATGGCCCTAAGGTAACGAAGCTCGGTCCCGACGTAGGGGTATCCTGCCCGGGCTCATGGAGCACGCGCCGCTGCGACCCGTGCCCGCCCGCCCCGCCGGTCCGATCGACCCGGCGAATGCTCTGCGCGAGGTAGGCGCCTGGCTCCCGGCGCTGCCGCCGCTCACCGCCCGCGCCCTCGCGTTGGTGGTGCTCGCCGAGCACGCGCGGCCGGAGGTCGCGGTGTCGCTGGGCGTGTCCGAGCCCGAGCTGGGCGAGCTGCTCGCCGAAGCGCGCAAGGAGCTGCGCCAGACGGTCGCCGGCCTCGGCGGCAGCGGCTGGTGCGAGCGGGCCGAGCGGCTGATCTCGGACCGCCTCGACGGCCCCCTCGCCGACACCGACGTCCGCCGCCTCGACGTCCACCTGCGCAACTGCGCCCGCTGCGTGGAGCACGAGCGCCGCCTGGTGCAGGCCACGGACGCGCTGGTGCTCGGGCTGGGCGGCGCGCCGAGGCCGCCCGCGCCCGACCAGGCGCCGGCTCCCATTGTCGAGGCACCCCCGCGCGCCGAAGACGCCGAGGAGGCCGCCCCGGAGGAGGCCGCGGCGGAGGGCGCCGCGCCGGAGGAGGCGGTGCCGGAGGCGGCCCCATCCGCCGCCCCCGCGGGCGAGGAGGTCGTCGCCGCGGCGGCCGAGGTGCTCGTCGCCGCGCGTACGCGTCGGCAGATCGCCGCGGCCGTCGCCTGGAACTCGCTGATCGCGCTCGCGATCCTGCTCGTCCTCGCGACCATCGCGCTCACCGTCGC
>Ga0126312_10001976_pt1 | contig 13573 bp, 12 predicted proteins | sample Plot104A_FD_92537 | JGI IMG/M metagenome (GOLD analysis project Ga0126312, IMG submission 92537) | Serpentine soil microbial communities from UC McLaughlin Reserve, CA, USA - Plot104A | ecosystem: Environmental > Terrestrial > Soil > Grasslands | place: USA: UC McLaughlin Reserve, Lake County...
CGCGGGTTGGCCTGGTGAGGAGGAAGCTGTTGTGTCGTCGGCAGAAGAGAACATGGCGTTGGCCCGCCGCTTCATGGAGGCGCGAGTAGTCAAGAGGGACCTGGCCGCAGTGGAGGAGATGCTTGCCCCCGACTTCGTCAACCGTAACAAACTGCTTCCCGGCCAGAAGCCTGATCGCGAGAACTACCTGCGGGGGATCGCTGCTTTTCATGCCGCCCTCTCTGAGGGCCACTTAATCATCGAGGACCAGGTGGCCGGGGGCGATAAGGTGGTCACCCGCTTCGTCGTGCACTCTCCCCACGATCGGGGAGAGCTTATGGGTGTGGCTCCTACCGGCAGAGTACTGACCAACAGGGCCATCGTCATCCACCGCATAGTGGAGGGCAAGATCACCGAGGAGTGGGGCATGGGAACGATCGGCGGTACGCTAAGGAAACAGCGCCTAGAGCAAGAGATAAGCGAGCGCGAGCGCATAGAGCAGGAGATGAGGGTGGCGCGGAACATCCAGCAGGCATCACTCCCTAGGGAGGTGCCTGAACTGGTGGGATGGCAGATCTCTCCTTACTACCAGCCAGCCCGTGAGGTAGGAGGTGACTTCTACGACTTCTTCGACCTAGAGGACAGCCGGGTGGGAATAGTCGTGGGGGACGCCACGGGCAAGGGAATGCCAGCGGCTTTGGTAGCGGAGGCGAGCTCCAACATGCTTAGGGCGGTTGCCCAAGCCCTAGACTCCTCTTCGCCTGGGGAGGTACTCGAGCGGGTCAACGAGACGTTGATTGCTCGCATCCCACCGAACATGTTCGTCACCTGCTTCTACGCCATCCTCGATCCTAAGAGCGGCCGCCTCCTCTACGCCAACGCAGGCCACGACCTGCCCTACCTACGCCGCCGGGGTAGCGACTGCGAGGAGCTAAGGGCAAGGGGGATGCCCCTGGGGCTCATGCCGGGGATGAGCTACGAGCAAAAGGAGATAGTGCTAGATGCTGGGGAGTCAGCACTGTTCTATAGCGGCGGCTTGGTCGAGGCTCACGACCCTAAGGGGGAGATGTTCGGCTTCCCTAGGTTGCAGGAGCTAGTCGCCGAGCACGGCGAGGAGGGGCAGCTAGAGGGCTTTCTCTTGGAAGAACTCTACTCCTTCGTGGGGGAGGCTTGGGAGCAGGAGGACGACATAACCCTCCTTACGCTGCGACGCTCCGCATCACTAAGCTGAATTTCTTAGAACTCGCCTGTACCGAACGTCACGGGGCGAGGCGACGGGGTCGCGGTGGCGTCGGCGTAGCTATCGCGTGCTGCTAGCATATGAGCTAAAAGGAGGAAGCAACCCATGCAGCAGAGCGGAGAGAACCAGGAAGTAAGACCTCCAGTACCTCCTTTCAACGAGGAGAGTGCCAGGCAGAAGGTCAAGGCCGCGCAGGACGCTTGGAACACCCGCAACCCCGAGAAGGTGTCGCTCGCTTACACAGAGGATTCCAAGTGGCGAAACCGTGATGAGTTCTTCGAGGGACGTGAGGAGATCGTCGCGTTCCTGAGGCGCAAGTGGGCAAGGGAGCTCGACTACAGGTTAGAGAAGAACCTCTGGTGCTTCACGGATAATCGCATTGCTGTACGGTTCGAGTACGAGAGCCACGACGCAGAGGGGCAGTGGTGGAGACCTCACCTCTACGACCGGTTTGCAACACCTTCCCGCCATCCGTCTGCGGGTGGTCCTTGAGGGGGCGTCCTCAAAGCGGGCACACCGTAGCGACGCCGGGTCGGCCCGCGCCACGCTGACGCTGGAACGTGCCGCGGCGTGAACGCACACCACGATAAACGAGACACCTGCCCCGTGATCGTATCCCTGGAATTCATTAGGATCATCGCCACGTGCCGGGTCGGCCACATCGATAACGAGCGCCGCGCCTTGCTCGTTGGTTGCCTTGCTCTTTTCCTCCGGTCTGTCATTCACGTCGTTCTCCTTTCGTGTCCTGCCACGTGGTCGATGCGGGCCGAGCAGCGGGATTGTGCTCGTCTTCTGCCAGGCGGGCGGCGCGTACCTTGAGGTAGCGCTGCTAGGGAAGGCTGGTGGTGCGACGCGGTCGGGTAGCAGCAACGCGGGCCACGCGTAGGCCGGCCAGGCACCCCGAGAACTCACGCGGCCCTCGTCTCCGGTACGACCGCGCGCTCGGCATCCTGACTTTCGATGCGGGCTGACCTGAACTCGGTCACATCGGCCTCCACGGTCCGCAGGCCATGGTAGCGGGCGACGGAGACACGGTGGTTTCCGTCCAGCACGAAGTAGGCATCTCCTACCTTGTACAGGCTCACCGGCGGAAGGTCAACACCTCGGTAGAACGCCAGATCCACGCGCTTCCACCTATCGCCCGCGTTCGCGCGAAGCGGTCTGAAGCACCGGTCGAAGTCCCTGCGGCGTCCCACGCTCCCGACGATCTTCTCTGGATCGACGACCTGTATCCCCTTGCGGACCGCGTTGTACGCTCGGAGCGACCTTCGGACCTCGTCGAAGGAGATCGGTGCGTCGTGAGACGCGCGTTCTCCTCGCAGGCGCATCATCAGTCGCCTCAGCGATGCCTTGCGTCGCGCCCGGCCGAAGTCCCTGTCGACTTGCTCGTTAAGATCCATCAGAAGCATCCTTCGACTCCTCTCTTCTAGCTTCGAAGCCAGTCTAGGAGCCGGGGGGCGGGTTTAATCTACCGAAGGTCGTATCCGGTGGTTTATTGCCGGTTTAAAGTGCGAAGGGCTAACCGAGCAAGCGTAATTCTCGCGCCCTAGCGACGGCCTGGGAGCGGTTGCGCACGAGGAGCTTGCCGAAGATGTGGTGGACGTGCGCCTTGACGGTCCCCACTGAGAGATAGAGCTCCCGGGCGATCTCCGCGTTCGACCGCCCTGCGGCGACTAGCGCGAGTACCTCCACCTCGCGCTCGCTCAGGGGTTCGAGGCCGGGAGCAGGGCTGCTCCGTGATCTCCCGTTGCCGGAAGGCGCCGTCTCCACGGCAAAGTGTTCCAACAGCCTGCCCGCGTAGCCGTCGGGGGTGACAGCGTAGGACCCATCGTCCTGCGGCTCTCGGATCATCCTCTCCAGCAACGCCGCCATCGGCGGCCCCTCGTCGATGAACAGGCGCACGAAGCCCTCCGGTTCGGCCAAAGCGAGCGCGCGTTTTAGGTAGCCCAACGCCTCCCCTGTCGCGCCCCGCTGCTCGGATGCGAGCGCGAGCAGCGCGAGGAGTTCGATCTCGTGCGCCATTCGGCTTTGGGTTACCGCGTCCTCCAGCAGAGCGCCGAGGGAGTCGAGAGCCTCGTCGGTCTTGCCCTCCCCGAGCAGCACACGGGCCATCGTGATCCGCTCGAAGTGGCGTGGGTAGCTCGCATAGTCCTCCGTAGCCCCGTACTCGCGTGCCCAGCGGGCCGCCGATCGCACGTCGCCTTGCACGAGGTAGAACCGCGCCTGCCACGCCCAAATGAGAGGCCACCTCGGGGTGAGCTCGCCGGCCTTTCGGATGAGGGAGTGCGCCCCTTCGGCGTCCCCGCGGGCCATCAGTACGCGGGCGAGGTTGACGTAGCCGTAGACCAGTATCTTCGCCTCACCGCTCCGCCTGCCGTGCTCGATGCCCGTCTCCAGCAGCCGTCGAGCCTCGTCCAGTGCTCCGCACTCGTAGAGTAGCTCGCCGATCCCCGTGTGGATCATGCCGGCGACCGACGGCACCCCCTCCGGCCGGCTCTCGGCCAGCCGCTGCCCTTCCAAGAGAAGGTCTTCCGCCACCCGAAGCCGTCCCCTGGAGATCTCCAGAGAAGCCTGGTACCGGAGGGCGAACAGGGCCGTCCGCAAGTCGTCGGCGTCCCGTCCGGTGGCCGCGGCCCTGGCGAACGCTTCGCTGGCAGCCTCGATGTCTCCCACCGAGCAGTTGGCGTGGCCCAGGTCCAGCGCCACGTCGCAGCGCAGGTGGAGTTCCTCCTCGGGAAGCAGGTCCAGGGCTCGATCGCAAAACTCCGTCGTAAGCGGTGCGTCCTCCCGCATGGCAGACACACGGGCGCGTATGACGCAGATCTCGCCCAGCATCGTGCGCTCTCTATTCGAGAGTCCCGCCGTCGACGCTCCAGCGTCGAGCCCCAGACCCTCCTCCGTATCCAGCAGTCGGCGCTCGGCCTCCTCCAGTTCTCCGGAATGGGCGAGCGCCCAGGCGTAGAGCAGGCAGAGCTGCGGGCGGTGGCGCACCAGCCGGTCGGGCAGCATCCCCAGCCAGCGGAGCAGCAGCGAGGCGTCCACGTACGTGCGTCGCACGCCGGTCTCCTCCTCGATCAGGTCTGCCGCCCGCCCGAAGTCCTCCGCAGCCAGGGCGTGCTCGATCGCCCCGGACAGACACCCATCCGCCTCTTCCCAGAGACTAGCACGGCGGTGTAGTTCGAGGATCAAGTCGGGGTGCTCGCGCCCGAGGCGTTCGCGCAGGAAGGCGGCGAAGAGGTGATGGTAACGGTAGTAGCGGCCCCCTTCGTCCAGCGGCACCAGGAAGAGGTTGGTCCTCTCCAGCCTTTCGAGCATCTCCTGACCGTCGGGCATGTCCGTGAGCGCCTCGCACAGGGGGCCGCTCAGGGTCTCGACCACGGAGGTCTTGAGCAGGAACTCCCTGACGTCATCCGGCTGACGGGAGAGGACCTCGTCGGCCAGGTAGTCGAAGACGTGGCGGGCGCTGCCTGCGAAAGCCTCGACGGAGCTGGTGTCGTCTTCGCCTCCCCGGAGGGCATGCGCCGCCAGCTGCAGGCCGGCGATCCAGCCCTCCGTTCCTTTTTCAAGCGTTGCGACCCGCTCCCCGGCGAGGTCCAGGCCCATCGTGCGGCCGAGGAAATCCGCGGCCTCTTCGTGGGTGAAGCGCAGGTCCGGGGCGCCGAGCTCCGTCAAACTTCCCCGTGCGCGTAGCTTCGGCAGCCGCAGAGGAGGACTTGCACGGCCGGCGACGATCAGGTGCAAAGGCGGCGGCGAGTAGTCCAGCAGAAAGGCGAGTGCGTCGTGGATAGTCTCCGATCGTATGGCGTGGTAGTCGTCGAGCACGAGGACGAAGTCGCGCGGCAGCTCCAGGATCTCGTTGCTCAAAGCGGTGAGCACGGGCTCGAGCTCCTCCCGAGACTGCAGGGAGCTCAGGAAGGCACGCGTGGTTTCTCCAAAGTCCTGGTGGATCGTCCCGATGGCGGCGACCACGTACAGGAGGAAGCGCACCGGATCATCGTCCCTTTCGTCCAGCGAGACCCAGGCTACCGGAAGCTCACTATGCCGGCTCCAGTCGGCGAGCAAGGTCGTCTTGCCGAACCCGGCCGGCGCGGAGACGAGGGTCAAATCGCGCCGTGCGCCCTCATCCAGCCGCTCGTGGAGACGCGGACGAGGCACGGCGTCGGGACGGCCACGGGGCACGTAGAGCTTGGCCCTGAGTATCTGCCGGTCCATGGCTTTCGCTTCTACCATTGAGGGAATTGTACTCGACGACGCGACTCGCACAGCAGGCGGCTTATCGATCGCGCGCCAGCAGGACGATCGTGGCGAGTCGTCCGGTTGTGGACCTTCACACCGAGGCATTACCTCCCAGAACGTGAGCTGGCAGTGACTGCTCGAAGCGGAAGAACTCGTTCCGGTCGTATCTCTCCTTGAGGCGTACCAGACGGTCGTAGTTGGTCCCGTGGTAGGCGCGCCCAGCCCGTAAGGTCCGGATCGGGAAAGTTCGGGTACACCCCCGACCCCCACAGACGCACCGACATCCACGAGCGCTCAAGCCAGTGACGGGCGGCCTCCCTCTCGGCGGTGGGCACGTCGGGGTCCACGATTACCGTGTGCTGGATCAAAAAGAGCTCGTCGCGGTGGGCGAAGGCGGTGGCCTCAACCGGCACGCGGTTGTAAGGGCCGCCCCACGGCGTGAAGTCCAGCTCGCGCGACTCGCCTGCAGAGCGTCCCTCGGTCAAGTTCTCCACGAGCGCCGCTATGGCTTCTGCGGGCAGCGGCCGCCGAAAGAACTCGGATTTACTGTAGGGGTGGCCCTGCGACGGCTCCCCAAGCCGATCGTCGTCGCCAGCCCTCGCATCTATTGGGCCGTGAATCCACCCTCGATCGCCAACGCGGCTCCAGTGACGAACGCGGCTTCTTCGCTGAGCAGAAAGGCGACGAAAGCAGCGATCTCATCGGGGCGGGCCACCCGGCCGGACGGATTCGGGGCCGGTAGATCCCGACGACCGTGCCCTCGACGGTTACGTACCTATACGGGTAGTCCTCGCGTTGCACCGTCAGGCTCAGCACGCCGGCTTTCTCGATGAGCCCGGTCTTGCGGGCCCTGGGTCCCGGTGAAGAAGGAGATATTGCCGCCCGGCTGGTAGCCGTACCAGAGCGGCACGCTCAGGGGAGGACGGTCGCCGTCGCTGGCGACACTGATCACCCGTATGTGCGGTTGGGCGAGGAACTCCTGACGCTCTTGCTCGGTCATCTGACGGGGCATTTCTTACTCCTCATGTTCGCAGAGCGCCGCTTCTAGGCGAGGTAGTTCGCGGGAAGCACCTTCCACGCACTCCGGTGCATAGAGCGCTGCTAGCCTGTCTGCTTGCGGTGCGGGGTTGGCTCGGGGCTCAGCCACAAAGAGACGTGTGCCGGTTGCATCGTCTCTCGCACCACACCAACCAGATCATCGCTTACGGCATCCAGGTCCGTTTCGTCCCGTAGCTTGAGGGAGAAGGCCTCGAGCGTCTTTCTGGCGTCGTACTTCCTGCGATAGAAACGCCTGTCAATGAAGGCTTGGATTCTCCTCCTCAACGGAGTAAACAACGCCGCTATCAGGAGGGTGGAGGCGACGACCGCAAGGGTGGATTTCTCACCCGTGAGGACAACGAAGAGCCTCTGCAGCAGCACGATGCCACCAAAGTAGAGCGCGACCAGCGTCACGCTAAGAGAGCCGTAGACCAGGGTGCGATTTATTAGGGTGTCTATGTCGTAGAGGTGGTAGCGTAGAACAGCCACCGCGATCGATAGCGGTGTGAGAAGTGTGAAGATGTAGAACGCGGTGGTGCCGACTAGGCTAGTGAGCACACCCCTCGGAACCACCAGATCGAGTAGCGCGACCACGGAGGCACCTCCCAGCGCCATCGCGAGGCCAAAGACGACCCACTTGGTCTGCTGACGTTGGGTCGGGCTCGATACCCGCCGGTAGCGGTATACCTGCGCATATACTGTGGCTCCGGCAAAGCTCGCTCCTAGGAAGGCGTAAGCCAGAGGGTGCCCAAAGATAGGCAGAAACCGGCCGGGCAAGAAGGTGGAGGGGATCATCACTCCGAAGATAGACACCAGCACCACCCAGCGCGTCCAGCGGGGAACGAAGTGTCCGTCGGGGAAGAGGTAGAAGAAGAGCACCACCAACGTAGCACCAACAAAACTCACCGCTTCCGCCGAGAGCGTCCAGATGAGTGGCAGGTCCAACAAAGGATAGGGAACGACGAGAGCTGCCCCTAGCGTGAGAAGCATTAGCGAGACGAACAGCGCCATCCGATCGTCGGACTTGCGCCAAAAGATCGCCACCCCGATCGCCGACGACATCAATACGAAACTGACCTCGATTGCGACCCAGTAAGAGGCGAAGAGGTCGACAGAAAGGCCCAACTCCCCTAACGCTCGCGCATTTTGTGCAGTGAGGCGCGGAACCCACACGCATGAAACAGCATCTGCGCACGGTGTCCGGAGTCGCATGAATTCGCTTGGTAGTCCGGAAATGAAGACGATCACGGTGAGGATAGCCACCGACAACCAAGCCGCACGAGCAAGCAGGAGCCAGCGACCCTGCAACATGAGCCCTCGATGTTGTTCCCTTGTCCCTTCCGTCACAACCTTACTGTATAGCACCACCGTCTCTAAAGCGTTACGACAAACGTTACGAGCTTCGTTTTCTGGGCAAAGAACCTGCGAAACTTCGAAGATTCACCTGCCAATAAGGTAAGCGATGTATGCTTGTATCAGTGAAACGGCCGCGGATTTTTCGAGGGGGTGTGCGCTCTCAGTGATCAGGCCCGCATTTCTTCTGACCCACCCTGCCATTCGTGGATCGCTTCATGACAGTACTGTCTTCGTCTAACCAGGTTTCTGGCTCTCACCGTGATGAAAGTTTACTCACTGCTCCGATAATTTCTGAGAATTGGCCTTCCACGCTCTCGGGTGAATAGGCTAGGATGATCCGAGGATCCTAACGGAGAGGAGCACGAATGGCTGACAACCAGGACAACCCCGGTATTCGGGTACCCCCGCCTCTGATCTACTTGGTGCCCCTGATCGTAGGGTTGGTGCTCGACAGACGTTTGCACGTTCCCTTCTTGCCCCGCAGGGTAGCACGACCTCTGGGAGGGGCACTCTTCGGTAGCAGCTGGTTGCTGGGTGGGTGGTTCATGCGAACCATCGAGAAGGCCGGTACCCCCATCCGCACCGACAAGCCCGTACCGCATCTGGTCACAGACGGGCCCTTCCGCTACACCCGCAACCCAGGATACCTGGGACTGGCTATGCTCTACGCCGGGATAGCAGTGCTCAGAAACGCGCTTTGGGCAATCCTCCTCTTGCCGTTGGTAATATACGTGATCCAGCGCGAGGTGATAGGACGCGAAGAGCGTTACCTGGAACGCGCCTTCGGGGAGGAGTACGTGGCCTATAAGGCGCGGGTACGACGCTGGGTGTAGCAAGCGCAACTTCCAGGAACTCCGTCAAGCGGAAGTCCACCTGTGGAGAATCCACCATCCACGCGCGCAAGTGAAGCGGAGCCGGTGGGTGCGCCTGGTGGCGAACTTAGCTTGCGTCCGGCTCCTGGCCCACCGTAGTGGAGAGCCGCACCTGGCAAGTGCGTTCGCGAACGCACCGTTGCATCCGAAAAGTGCATGACGATGAACGAGACGCCGGCATCATAATGGTATCCTTGGAACTCGTTAGGGTCATCGCCGCGACCCGTGCCCCTTAGCCGCCTGCCTCCTCGCTTGCCGGTCGGTAGGTGAGAACGAGGACGCCGTCCGGGCCGACCTGCTTGGTGTCCACGAGCTTCATGGCCTTCGTCTGTTCCGTGTCCCCGAACAGACGCTTGCCCTTGCCCACGACGACCGGGAAGACCATCAAGCGGTACTCGTCTATGAGATCGTGTTCCATCAGCGTCCTCGCCAGCTGCCCGCTGCCGAAGATGAGGATGTCCTTGCCCTTTTGCTGCTTGAGCGTGGAGACCTCTTCGGCGACATCGCCCTTGATCAGGGTCGAGTTGTTCCACTCCAGGGGCTCCTGAAGCGTCCTTGAGGCCACGTGCTTGGGGTAGCCGTTCATCCAGGCGCCGTACTCGCCCGTCTGCTCCTCCATCTGTGGCCAGGCGGCGGCGAAGCCATCGTAGGTCACGCGCCCAAGCAAGAGGGCGTCAGCTGCGGCCAGCTCGTCGAACTTGAACTTGTCCCCTTCGGCTCCGCGGTCGAACCGGAACGACCAGCCTCCTCGATCGGATTCCCCACTACCGCCGGGATCTTCGATGATGCCGTCCAGCGACACGAACTCAGATACCACTACCTTTCTCACGAGACCTCCTCAAGGTCGTTTGCTTCCTACACACCTACGACGAACGGGCGGTAGCGGAATCGACAACGCACCCGAAAACTCTTGAGTCCTCATCCATTCTAAATCGAAGACGCCCGGTGCCGTACCGAAAGGACGGCCGGGCGTCGGGCATTCCATCCCCGCTCCCTACTCCCTCCGAATCCGCCAGGATTCGGGATCAGCGCCGGCGGCACGTTGCCTTAGGGATGGTGCTGCGAGGTAAGCGTCGCCGTGGGCCTCCCTCAAGGCATCGAGCGTCCGGACGATGCTGTGGGCGCCGATCTCCTCGGCCCACTCGAACGGACCTTTGGGGTAGTTCGCCCCGAGTTTCATCGCCCGGTCTATGTCTTCGGTGGTGGCCACGCCCTCAGAGAGGGCCAGGAAGGCCTCGTTCACGATGCAGGAGGTGATCCGCAGGGCTATGTCCTCCTTGGGCTCCACCTCCTCCACCTTGCCTTCCTCGCCGTAGTCGTAGAAACCGCGTCCGCTCTTCCTGCCGAGCAACCCGCCCTCGACCATCGAGCGCTGGAGGTGGGAGGGCCTGAACCTTGGCTGGTAGTAGTAGCGCTCGAAGAGGGACTCCGAGACGGCGAGGTTGACGTCGTTCCCTATGAGATCTGCCAGTTCCAACGGGCCCATCCGGAAGCCCACGTCGCGCACCGATGCGTCGATCTGCTCCGGTCTTCCGCCGGCCTCGACGAGCCTTAAGGCCTCCAGGTAGAACGGCCTGGCCACGCGGTTAACGACGAACCCGGGCGTGTCGGAGACCCGGATCGGCGTCTTGCCCAACCGTTCGGCGACCTCCTCGACCCGCCTCACGGCCGAAGGGTCGGTGGACGGCCCGGTTGCGACCTCTACCAGGCGCATCGCCGACACCGGGTTGAAGAAATGCATGCCGACCACGCGCTCGGGACGCTCCGTGCCCGCCGCGATCCCGGCCACGGAGAGTGAAGAAGTGTTCGTGGCGAGCACCGCCTCGCCCGCAACCACCCCCTCTAGGTCGCCGAACACCTTCCTTTTCACCTCTGCGTCCTCGATGACGGCCTCGATGACCACCGCCGCGGCAGCGCAGGCCTCAAGGTCCGTCGTTGCCGAGACGCGGCCGAGCACCTCCCTTCGCTCCTCCTCTGGGATACGGCCCCGCTTGACCCGGCGCTCCAGGTCCTTCTCGATGGTCCCCCGGCCGCGGTCCAGGGCCTCTTCGCGCACGTCCACCATCACAACCGATAGGCCGGCCGAGGCCACGCTCTCCGCTATCCCCGCCCCCATAGTTCCCGCACCCACAACGGCGATATCGACCATCTGGATCTCCTAACGGCGCAACGAAACTGATTGTGTGGACCGTCAAGATTGTAGACAATGACGGCCCTGGGCGTGCACCCATAGCGGACTAGAGCGGAAGAAGGGTGGGCAGCGTGGAGAGGAAACACTTCGAGCAGATCCTGGTGGGCACGGAGGCGGGCATAGCGACGATAACGCTCAACCGTCCCGACCGCTACAACGCCCTTGGCTCCCGCATGGTCGACGAGCTCGGCCGGGCGCTTCGAGAGCTCGAAGGCTCCGGGGACGTCAGGGCCATGGTCCTTACCGGCGCGGGGGGCAAGGCTTTCTGTTCGGGTGTTGACCTCAAAGAGCGCGCCGAGATGGACGCCGACGAAAGGTGGGTCCACAACAGAGCTCTTGGCGCCTTCGCCGAGCGGCTCGCCCGCTTGCAAGTGCCCACTATTGCCGCCCTGAACGGCCTGGCCTTCGGCGGAGGACTGGAGATCACCCTGGCCTGCGACTTTCGCATCGCCGCCGAGGGTGCGAGGTTCGCTCTCCCCGAGGTAGGCATCGGCATAATGCCTGGCGCGGGCGGCACGCAACGGCTGCCGCGCCTGATCGGACCGACCAAAGCGAAGGAGCTGATCCTGACGGGCAGGAGGGTAGACGCCCGGGCCGCGCTCGAGATGGGCCTCGTCAGCCAGGTCGTGCCGTCGGATTCGCTTATGGAGGAGTCCGCAACGCTGGCCAGGGAGATTACCGCCAACAGCCCGCTGGCGCTCGCCTATGCCAAGGCGGCGATAGACCTCGCCTCAGAGACGACCATCGAACAAGGTCTGCGGTACGAGACGGCGGCCATCCGCACGACCCTCTCTTCCGAAGACTACAAGATCGGGCTCGCGGCCTTCGCACAGAAGCGGACGCCGAAGTTCCCCCCGCTGACCGCCCGCCGCGTCACTTAAAGCAGCTTGCAGAGAGGGGACCTCTTTGCAAGCTCTCAGCACTTCAGCACTTCAGCATTTCAGCAAGAAAACAAATAGCTGACAGCTGATCGCTGAAAGCTGACTGCGCGGATTGCGGAAGGATCGACCTTCCGCAATCCGCTCTCAGGCGTGGTCGAAGACGATTTGCTGGGCCCCCTCCCAAAGGGTCATCTCCCCGAGTGGCCGAAGGTACTCCTTCCCCTCGGTCACGGTCAGGAAGTGGTTGCCGGCGAGTTGTCCCGCCTTGCTCTTGAAATGCGTGCCTGCGTAGGGGAACAGGATCTCGGTCTCCGAGATACTACCCGGATAGAATAAGACCTCACCGGGGGCAGGGTAGCTCGTAGGATCTTCGAAGCCCACCCCGAGGTCGAAGTCACCCAACGGGATCCAACACGACTCTCCGCTCCAGCGGACGTGGATGATCTTCTGGCGGTAGGGCAACAGCTTCCCGAAAGCCTCGCAGGTTCTCGGCGACTTCTCCCTCTCCCATCGAGCCCCGAACTCGAACGGTCCGGCTGTGATCCTGAGATCGCTCAATTGTCAGTGCTCCTTTCATGGCAGCTTGCAAAGTGGGAGCCTCTTTGCAAGTTCTCAGCATTTCAGCAAAAAAGAAGCTGACATGCTGAAGTGCTGACATGCTGAAATGCGCGGGTCAAGATAGGGACAACCCTTCCTTGACCCGCTCGAGGAAACGATCCATAACCTCTACCGCGACGCCCACGTCCTCCTGCGTGACCGACTCCGCCGGGTTGTGGCTTATGCCTTCCTTGCAGCGCACGAAGAGCATCGCCACGGGAGTGAGCCCGGCAAGCTGGGCCGCGTCGTGTCCTGCCCCGCTCGGTAACCGGTGCACGGCTATACCGGAGTCCTCGACGGCACCGGCGAGCAGGTCGCTGAGGTCCTGGTCCGTCGGGACTGCGCGGGTCTCCTGCCGTAGTTGCCACTCGTAGCCGCAGCCGCGGGACGTGGCTATTTCTTCCGCCCGCATCTTAAGGTGGTCGCGCAACCGTTCTCGCACCTCGTCGTCCTGGTGCCGGATGTCCAGAGAAAATTCCGCCCTACCGGGGATGACGTTGGCCGCTCCGGGGAACGTGGCGACCTCGCCCACGGTGGCGACGGACTCGGGTTCGGCCTTCGCGGCACGCTCGACCTCGAGGACGAACTCCGCCGCCGCGCACAACGCGTCCTGCCTCCCTTCCATCGGCACGGTCCCTGCGTGGCCGGCCTTACCGTCGAAGACCAACCCAACGCGGCTCTGCCCGTTGATGGCCGTGACGATGCCGACCGGTAGGTCGTGCTCCTCGAGCACGGGTCCCTGCTCTATGTGGACCTCGCAGTAGCCGAGGAGATCTCCGTCCCGGCGGCCTTCTGGCTTCAGGGCGTCAGGGTCGCCGCCGAAGGCGCGGACCGCCTCCCTGAGGGTCAGGCCGTCCTGGTCCTGGAGGTTCAGGAGTTCTTCGTCGAACGCTCCGGCGTAAACGGAGCTGCCCAGGAAAGCCGTGCCGAAGCGTAGCCCCTCCTCGTCGGCGAAGGCGGCGACCTCTATAGAGAAAGGCAATCGCTCTCCCCGATCGTGCAGCCTCTGGACGCACGCGATGGCGATCATGACGCCGAGGATGCCGTCGTACTTGCCGGCGTCGCGCACGGTGTCGAGGTGGGAACCGAGAACGAGGGTCTTCTCGCCGGTTCCCTGGTAATGGCCGATGAGGTTGCCGATCTCGTCCTGGCTCACGGTCATCCCCGCCCCGCGCATCCATCC
>Ga0126312_10001977_pt1 | contig 13568 bp, 13 predicted proteins | sample Plot104A_FD_92537 | JGI IMG/M metagenome (GOLD analysis project Ga0126312, IMG submission 92537) | Serpentine soil microbial communities from UC McLaughlin Reserve, CA, USA - Plot104A | ecosystem: Environmental > Terrestrial > Soil > Grasslands | place: USA: UC McLaughlin Reserve, Lake County...
CGGGAACGAACGCTGGATCTGGTAGCGGACCAGCTGGTCGCTGTTACCGTGCTCCCCGTCCGGACCCTGCACGTTCGGAATCGACGCGCGGATGAACGGGATCAGCGTGTGGTTGGTGCAGGCGGAGAGGGCTCGTGATTGGGTCAGGACGGGGATGCTGGTTCGGTTGAGGGCGATCAAGCGTGGGACCTGGCGGCGGAGTTCGGCGGCGAGGCCGCGGAGCTCCCTGCGGCGGACGAGCAGCCGGGCTTGGCGGATGAACGGCAGCGCGGCCTTGAGGGTGGGGTTGGAGGAGCGGGCGGCGGGCAGCGCCTCGATCGCGAATCGCCGCAGCGACGGCAGGGCGCCGTTGAGCGACCCGAGCGCCGGCTGCGCCGCCCTGAGCGTGTCGCGCAGCGCCGGCACCGAGGCCTCGAGCGCCTGGTCCTCGGAGGCGAAGGCGCCGGCGGTGGTGTTGAAGTTCGTCACCAGCCCCTTCAAGGCGCCCTCGTCGGCGTCGAGCGCGGCGAAGGTGCGCTGCTGGCCCCGCAGCACCCGCTGCAGATCGCTGTGCGGCTGCTCGCCGAGCGTCGCGTCGTTCGCCAGCGCCGAGTCCCTGTAGGCGGGCTCCCAGTAGCGGATCGAGTCGTTGAAGCCGCGGGCGCCCTTGCCCGACAGCCCCTTCGAGTACTCGCGCAGGAACACCTTCAAGTCCTCCCGCGTATCCGACTGCAACGCCGCCAGCAACTGGCTGAATTGCACGGGCGCAGCGGTGTGCTGCGTCGGGATCGTGCCGCCGCTATCCATCACCGGCGCCGACGGCGAGCCCGGCTTCAAGTCGATGAAGAAGTTCCCCTCCAGGAAGATCCGCGTGCGCACCTTCACGGTGGCGTCCTTGTGGATCGGCAGTGCCTTGTCCTTCAGCTCCATCGTCACCCGCGCCGCACCCTCACCCTCGGTGACCGGCTCGACCTTCTTCACCTTGCCGACGTCCACCCCAGCGATCCGCACGGGCGAATTCGGCTTCAGGTTGTTCACGTTGTCGAACACCGCCTTCAACTCATACGGCGACGCGAACGGATTCGTCTTCGTAAAACCGAAGTAGCTGAAGAGCGCGATCAACACGATCGCGATCACCCCAGCCCGGAACGGCGACATCCCCTCCTGCCGCGACCCGCGCTGAGTTCGCCTGGACGGGGCCATCAGGGCACGTCCCTTAGGTTGTTGATACCGAGCTCACGCGAGATGTACGTGCCGCCCGAGAGGATCGGGTAGTCGGGATCGGTGATCGGGGCGTTGCCGCCGGCGGGCGTCCCGTCCGAGAGCGTCCCCTTGCCGTAGCGGCCACCGGTGGTGAACGGGCCGTTCGGGTAGCCCTCCTGGCCGCGCTGGCAGTCCGCGTTGCCCTGGGCGTCGATCGCCGGCGGGTAAAGCGGCGCGAACAGCCGCTGCGCCGGCATGCCCATGAACTGAGCGCCGCGAGCCTTTTGGCCCTCCGGAATGTCCACGTTCCGGGAGCTCTGGATCGTCCCGTAGCTGTTCGGCTGGAAGAAGTTGGTGAACTTCACCCCCTGGTTCTGGGTCGTACCGGACCGGTCCGGCGCGACCTGCGACTGGTGCTCGCCCAGGGGATGGAGGAAGTAGATCGCGTAGTTGCAGACCGTCTGGTACGGCGCGATGTACTCGATAGCCGGTCGTGTGACGGTGAGGGCGGTGTTGAGGTCGCGGAGGGTGAGCAGGGTGTTGGGGTTGTCGAACAGGTCCTCGAGCTCGTGGGAGGCGTCGCGCAGGTCGTCGTTGAGGCGCACCGTTCGGGGCAGGACGGGCGTGCCGACCTTGAGCGCCAGGTTGATCGCGGGCAACGAGCGGGGGAGCTGCCGGACGGCGGGCCGCAACCGGCGCGAGAGGTCGGCGAAGTCGGCCAGGAAGGGCCGCTGGGCCCGGAACGAGCTGATCGAGACGTCCTCGGTCGAGGGGCTCTTCTCGATCGTGGCCTGCAGCGCCCTCGGGTCGTGGCCGATCGCGGCGAAGGTGTCGGCCATGTTCGTGAACAGCACCGCGTTGGTGTGCGCGACCGGCGCGACCTGCGCCGCCGAGCGGCCCAGCTGGAGGAAGAACTGGTCGAGGTGGGTGTCCGGGTCCGCCAGCGTCCGCATAACCGGCGTCAGCGAGCGGAAGAACGGGTTCAGCGCCTCGATCGCGGTGTTGATCGACCGCCCCCGGCCCACGAACGCGTCACCGAACCCTTCCGTCGCCGTTCGGATGTCCTCTCGCGTCCGCGGCTGGAAGGTCGCGAACACATCCTCCAGCTCCAACGGCTGTGAGCTGTTCCGCAGCGGCACAGTGTCGCCCGGCGCGAACGTCCGCTTCGACTTGCCCGGAACCAGCTCCACGTACTTGAGCCCCAACGCCGACCGCGGCCTGACCCGCATCCGGCTGTCGACACCCAACGGCTCGACCGTCTTGTCCAGCTTCAACTCGGCCACCGCGATCGTCCGCGACTTGCCACCCACCCGCTTGGTCTTCGGCGAGATATTCGAAATCACGCCAACCCGGAAGCCGCCCGTCCGCACCTCGTTCCCCTTGACCAGCTTGCCCCCCGACAGCAACTCCACCTTCAGGTCATAAGTCGGCACAAACGGCAAACCCCGATTCGCGTTGTAGGCGATGAACACCGCGATGATCGAGATCAACACCGTCACCGCCCCCACCAGGACCGGGCTCGCCACGAGCGAAGCTGTCCCCCGACGACGCCTCATGGCGAGAGCAGGAAGTCGAGGAGCTCCTGGGTGGAGCGCGTGTTGTCCGAGCCCGGCAAGCGCCGCTGGATCTCGGGCAGGCTCGGCTGCTTGACACTGGGCTCCCTGGGCTTGAGCCGATCGATCAGTCGCTTGACGCTCGGCGGCAACGCCACCTGCGGCTTCGAGATGTCGCGCTGCCCCGGCCGCGGCCCCGCCTCCACCTGGCCCGGCCGACGGCGCTCGCCCACCCGGCTGGCCGGCAGGGACGCCTCGTGCCTCATGCGATTGAGCGAGCCGGAGTCACCTGTGAAGTCGGGCGTCGTGATGCCGGGCAGGTTCGGCCCGAGCCACTGGCTGCACTTGTTGAGGACGGCCCTGTCGTGAGGATTGTGGTTCGGGTCGAGGTTGTTCTGGAACCTCGAGCAGTCGGGGTCGGTGGTGATCGAGATCCGCAGGAGGTGGCCGATGGAGTCGAAGCCGTTGATGCTGAGGCCCTGCCAGAACGGGTAGTTCCAGATCGCCTCGAGCCCGGTGAAGCCCTTCTTGTCCCCCGAACCGATGTGGGTGGGATCGGGCGCCGGTGGACCGCCGTTCGCGGCACGCTGGTCGTTGTTGTCGAGCGCCCGTCTGCGGTCATCCATGGTTTGCAGGAATTGGCGGAATGGTTTGAAGGTGGGTTTGGCTTTGGGGGCGAGGTTTTGCAGCTCGGCGATCTCTTGGCCGCCTTTGCGGAAGGCCCTGGTGCCCGCTACCGATGCCCGGCCGAGCGAGCGCAGCGCGGGGCGAGAGGCTTGGGAGAAGGGGCCGAGGCGGTCGAAGAAGGTGGTCAGCGACGGGGCGGCCCGGCGGAGCTCGCCTAGCAGCGGCTGCTGGGCGTCGATCAGCTCCTCGGTCCGCGCCATCGTAGGCCGCAGCTCGGCGAGGAAGGTGGGCAGCTTGTGGAAGCTCTCGCGCAGCTGCTGGCGGCGGCTCGCCGAGATCTCGGCCGTATTGCCCGCCTCGTGCACCCAACGGACCACGTCGCGGCGGTTGTTGTTGAGCTCGCCGACGACGGTGTCGGAGTCGCGGATGAAGTTCTGGAGCACCCGGTTCTGGCCCGCGAGGATGTGCAGCACCCTGGTCGTCTCGCGCAGCCCCGGGTGCGCCCGCCGCAACACCGCCTGCAGGTCCTCCGGCCGACCCGCCAGACCGGTGCCGAGCTCGTTGATAATGAATCGCAGCCGCTCCCGGTAGGGGCGGCGAAGGATGTTGTTCACCAGGTCCGTGGGGATCGTCGAGGCGGTATGCGTGACCGGCACCGTCCCCGACCCATCCGTCCGCAGCCTGCGCTTGGAGCTGCCGGGCTGACAATCGACGTAGTACTCGCCGATCAACGACTGAGGCTTGACCTCACACGAGGCGTCAGCCCGGAAGTCGTCAAACCCAGGCTCCGAGATCTCCGCCGTCACCACGGCCTTGGGCGCATGACCCCGCCTCTTCTGGACGTCGAAACTGGTCGTCTTCCCCGCCCGGACACCCCCCACCCGGAAATCGCCGCCCTCCACCAAGCCAAACGCGTTATCCAGCACGATCCGGTAGGTCCGCTTGTTGCCCTTATCCGACGCGCCGGTCAACAGGAACGCCCCCGCCAGCGCCGCCGCCACGACCACGATTGCGATCAACCGCCTCATGGGGCCCCCACGAACCGTTGGGACTCGTCGCAGTTGAGCCGGGCCTGCTCCTCCGAGCTGAGGACGTTGGAGCCGTCCGACGCGGGCGCCTCAGCCGAACCGGGGCAGCGCTTGTACTGGAACTTGCGGGGCGGGCCGCCGTGGAAATTCTCGGCAAAGGAGATGTGGCCGCGGCCCATGGCGCCGAGGGCGTCGAAGCCGCCGCCCGTGGTCGAGAAGTCGTCGAACCAGCCGAGGAAGTCGGTGGAGTAGGGCCGGGCGATGCTGAACTCGGTGGCACCTTCGGGCAGCGCCTTGGCGGACTCCTGGAAGGCGCCCCGAGTGTCGCCGACGTCGACCGGGTGGCGGCCGGGGGAGTAGCGGCGGTGCTTGCTCTCGACAGCGATGTCGGCGAGCGGGGGCAGCGAGCGCAGCAGCTCGACCAGGTCGTTGCGGCGACCGCGACGGCGGATCGTGACCGAGAGGTCGCGCACCGTAGGCCGGGCGTCGGCGGCGAACGCGCGCGCCTGGTGGAGGAAAGGCCCCAACCGCTTCGCCACCGGCTTCGAGGCGTCGACCAGCGGATCGACGTCGTTGAGCGCCGCGCGCAGGTTGACGAAGGTGGTGTTGGCGCGGCGCATGAACGGCGGCAAGCGCCCGATCGACTCTGCCAGCGCGGCCTTCTGGTCACCCAACGCCCGGGTCGTCGTGTTCAGGTTCCCGATCAGTCCCGCCAGGTCGTCCCGGCGCTCCGCGATCGTCGTCACGAGCCGCGAGCTGTCGACCAGGAACCGCTCCAACACCGGCGTGTCCCTGCTCAGCTCCGAGAACAGCCGGCTGGAGGTCGCCAGCGCCGGGTTCAGATACTGGAAGCCGGCATTGGCCTGCTCGCCGCGATCATGAAACTGCCTCGCCTGGTTGCGGAAGAAGGCCTGCAGGTTCTTGCGCGTCGCCGGGTCGAGCGTGTTGAACAGCTCGTCCAGGTCCACCGACGTCGTGGTCTGATCGACGCCGATCTCTCCGCCGTCCGGCAACTTGCCCGAGCCGTTCGGCGGCATCTGCAAGTCGATGTAGCGATTGGCGATCCCCGACTGCGAGAACTGCCTGATCGTCGCCCGCACCCCACGCGGCAACGGCGCGTGATCGTTGTCGATCTTCATCTTGATCTCGGCCTGACCGTCATCGGTGATCGAGATCGACTGCACCGACCCGATCGGCACCCCACCCGTCTGCACCGGATTGCCCTTCACCAACTGGCCGGCGTTCTGAAAACGCGCCCTGACCGAATACGAGCCCCCCCCACCGCCGCCGAACAGCAGGATCGCGACGAGGGCGATCGCGGCAATGACCGCACCCAGTGCAGCCACGCGTCCGACCCCGCTGACCGATCGCATCTCCTGCCTTCACCTCCCGCGCGAACGGACCCGGCTTGCCCTCAGTGGCGTCGAGCCCGAGCGAGCGAACCGCAATCCTCTCAGAAAGGACCTCGGCCGCGCGCAGGTCCCCGTCGCGCCGTGTTAACCCAGTCTTAAGCGATCGGCGGGGCCTACTCGGGCTCCGGCTCCTCTTCTCCCGGCCAGCTGCCGGTGACCCCGGCGAATGCCGTTCGCGCACCGTGGTCGGCGGCCTTGCGGGTGGCTCGGAAGATGGCCCCCTCGAGCGCCGCCGCGGCGAGCAGCTTGGGCCATGAGATCCGCCGGTGCTCGCTGTCGGGCGGCTCCTCGTCGTCGATCAGACCCCAGACTCCGTCGAACAGCCGCTTGGCGAGGAGGCCGGCGATCAGGCCGCCCAGGAGGCTGAAGGGGACGAACAGGATCCGCTTCACGCAGCCTGTATACCCAAACTAGGCCCTCAGGCGTGCGGAGGTGAACGGCACGCTGAAGGCCCGGCACCAGACCACAACGGTGGAGTAGCGGCCGAGGTCGAGCCCGCGCGGCAGCTCGTACTGCTGGTTGCCCTTGTTGCCCTTTAGGGCGCCCAGGTCCTTGAAGGCGCCGAGCCCGCCGTCCGCCGGGTCGCCGGTCGAGACGTAGAGACGCAGGTCCGGCCCGCTCGAGGTCTCGAAGTCGGTGAGCGTAACCACCCGCTTGCCACCGGCCAGTCGCACCACGGCCGCATCGCCGCGGCCGTCGTGGGCGACCGATCGGAAGCTTCCGGATGCAACCTGCACGTTCTCGGTCGGGCGGGCTCGGGGCTCGTGGAGCGGGGCGCCAGTGACGACCTTCTCGTTGACCTCCTTGTCCCGAAGCGTCGGCAGCACGAGCACGACTCCCGCCACCAGGGCCACCAGCACGTAGCCCGCCGCCAGCCACCAGCGGAACGCCGGCCGTCGCAGGGCGATCAGCACCCCGCCCGCGAACACGAGCCCCCACCAGATGGCGGTGAGGCCCATCGCCATGGAGGCGTCATCGCTGACCCTGCCGAATGCGAGGGTGCCGGCCGCAAGCACGACGACCATCGCGGCGGCCGCCAGAAGCCTCGGGGCGATCGGGATGTGGGCCTGCGAGCTCATGCCTCCCGGTCCAGCGTAGGCGGGAGTTGTTTCAGCACTAGAAACCGATGCCCGGGGCGGGATTCGAACCCGCACGCCCCGAAGGGCAGGGGGGTTTAAGCCCCCAGCGTCTCACCAGTTCCGCCACCCGGGCAACTCAATCGTAGGCGGGAACCGCAACTCGGCCGCTGCTACGGTGTCTCCGACGGCGGACCCCTCGGTCCGCGGAACCCGGCGTGGAAGCTTCCGCACTCACACATACCGCGCGGCTGCCTGCACTCGCCGGCCGGTCACCCCTCCTCAGGCTCCAGAGCGACGAGAAGCTCATAGCGCTGATGCGGCGGGGGCACCACGGCGCGTTCGAGGCGCTGGTGCAGCGCTATCAGCCTCGCCTCCTGGCCTTCTGCCGGCACATGCTCGCCTCCCAGGAGGACGCCGAGGACGTCCTCCAGGAGGTCTTCGCGGCGTCCTTCAATGCGATCTGCGCCGACGACCGGCCGATCAATGCGCGGCCCTGGCTGTACCGGATCGCGCGCAACCGGTGCCTGAACCATCTTCGCCGCCCGCAGCCCGCGGGTCAGGACTCGATGGACATCTTCGAGCGCGACGGAGGCATCAGCACCGCCGACCGCGTCCACAGGCGCGAGGATTTCCGCCATCTCGTGACGGACGTTCAGGAGCTTCCCGAGACCCAGCGCACCGCGCTCCTCCTGCGCGAGATCGACGCCCTCTCCTACGAACAGATCGCCGAGGCGATGGACACGACGGTCCCGAGCGTCAAGTCGCTGCTCGTGCGCGCGCGTGTATCTCTCGCCGAGGCGGCGGAGGCGCGGCTCCTCACCTGCGCCGAGGTGCGGCTCGAGCTGGGCCAGGTGGCCGAGGGTCTCGCCACGACCTCAGCGCCGGTCCGCCGCCACCTGCGCTCGTGCGAGCGCTGCCGGGTCTTCAAGGGCGAGCTGCGCAAGAGCACCCGAGCGCTCGCGGCCGTCTACCCGATCGGTCCGTTCGTCTTCCTCAAGAAGCTGTCGCTTGCCAAGCTCGGCTTCGGCGGGGCCGCCTCAGGCGTGGCCGCCTCCGGCGGCGCAACCACGGGAGCCGGGGTTGCCGGAACCGCAGCGACAGCGGCCGGTGGACTGACGGCCGGCGGTGCGGTGTCCGCAGGCATAGGGACGATCGCCACCAAGGCGGTCGCCGGGGTCGCAGCCGCTGCCATCGTCACGGCGGGGGCGGTGGAGGTTCGCCACGCGGCCGTGCAGCGGCCGGTGGAGCGTGCTCGGGTGGCGACATTGGCGCCCCGTGCGACGCCCGCTCCGGCGCCGCCGGCACCCGCTGCGGCCACGCCCGCGAAGGCCGAAATCAAGGCGGAGGCGAAGCCGACACGAGCAGTCGCCACCCACACGCCGCTGCTCCTCCAGGCGCCGCCTCCCGCCCCGAAGCCGCAGACGACGGCCGTGCCTCCCGCTCCTGCCCCGACCGAGCCGGTCCAGGAGGAGCACTCAGTCGTGGTCCTGCCCCCCGAGCAGCAGCCCGCGGAGGCCCCGGCGGAGCAGCCGCAGCCGCCGCCCGCCCAGCCACCCTCCGACCCCGCGGTGACGCTGAGCCCGCCGCCCTCGGCCCAGCCGGACCCGAACTCCCCGCCGCCCCCGCCGCCAGCCAGCTGAGCGCCCGGCAGCGCTAGCCTGCCCGGCGCCGTGGCCAGCTTCGATGAATTCCTCCGCATCGACATGCGCGTCGGGCGGGTTACCCGCGTCGAGGACTTCCCGGAGGCGCGCAATCCCGCCTGGAAGCTCTGGATCGACTTCGGGCCGGAGATCGGCGAGCGCCGCTCTTCCGCCCAGATCACGCATTACGCGCGCGAGGAGCTCGAGGGTTCTCTGGTTGTCGGGGTCGTGAACTTTCCGCCCCGGCGGGTGGCGAGCTTCGACTCGGAAGTCCTGGTCCTGGGCGCGCTCGACGATGAGCAGGGCGTCGTGCTCCTTCGCCCGGACCGGCCCTGCGCCCCGGGCGACCGCATAGGCTGACCGCCGTGCAACGGCCCTCCCTGGTCACGAGCTGCGGGGGCCCGGCGGAGCTGGCCGAGGCCGCGCGGCTGGCGGAGCAGGCCGGCTTCGAGTCCGTCTGGGCAACGGAGTTCTACGACCGCTCGGCCACCGTCGCGCTCGCAGCGATGGCGCAGGCCACCCGCGAGATAGAGCTCGGCAGCGCCATCGCCTACGCCTTCGGTCGCACCCCGGTGGTGCTCGCCGCCGAGGCACGGGACCTCGATGAGCTCTCCGGCGGACGCATCACGCTCGGGCTCGGCACCGGCACGAAGCGGATGCAGCGCGACTGGCACGGCCTCGACGGGGAGCACCCCGCGGGCAGGATGGAGGAGCTCGTGCCGCTGCTGAGGCGACTCTGGCGCCTGCACGAGGGCCCGGTCGAGCACGAGGGGCGCTTCTACCGCGTCAGCGTTCGGCCGACGGCCGCGGCCAGGGAACCCGTCCGTGAGCGGATTCCGATCTTCATGGCCGGGGTGAACCCGCGAATGATCGAGGCAGCCGGCGCCGTGGCCGACGGCCTGGTGGCTCATCCCCTGTTCACGCCCGAGTACGTGCGCGAGGTGGCGCGGCCGGCGCTCGACCGCGGTGCCGGGCCGCCGATCGCCGGCTACATCACGAGCTCGGTCTCCGAGGACCGCCAGGCGGCCCGTCGCAACGCCGCCGCCGTGATCGCCTTCAACTCGACCGTCAAGACCTACCGGACGGTCCACCGGCTTAGCGGCTTCGAGCCGCAGGCCGACGCGATCCGCGACGCCTGGAGCCAAGGTGACTTCGCGGGCATGGCCGAGGCGGTGACAGACGAGATGATCGACGCGATCGCGCTCGCGGGCACACCGGACGAGGTACGCGCCCGGTTCGAGGAGCGCTGGGACGGTGTTTACGAGCGGCCGCTGCTCTGGCCCCCGGCATTCGCCGGCCTGGATGGAGTCCGCGCGGTGGTCGACGCGTTCGAGGGTGCGGCCTAGCCGGACCCGATCGCGAGCCGGGACGGCGAGCTCGGTCTCAGCCCTGAGCGCGGGACGCCCTCAGGGGGTGTTCACGGGCGTGAGGCCGATGACCTTCAGCCTTCGCTCCAGGCACTTCATGGCGAAGGCCCGCGTCTCGTCGATCCCGTAGCCGAGCGGCTCGATTCCCTGCTCGCGCGCCCAGCGCGGCTCGAGCACGCCGTCGGCGGCGGGCCCGCATTCCACCAGTGTGCGCTGAATGGCCTCCCGGTAGCGGTCGTCCAGCTGGGCCATTTCGCGCAGGAAACGCGCCCCGAAGGCCACATGGCGATGTTCGTCGCGGGCGATGTTGTTGAAGCCCTCGACGAACCCCGGGAGCGTGCCCACCTCCTCGTTGTAGTCGATGATGAAGTGCTGGCCGGTCAGGGCGAGCATCCCCTCGATGATCATGTGGTAGAGCGTCACCGCCTCGACTAGAAGCTCGAGGTTCGAGGGGTCGCGCGCGAGCCCGTCCACCCTCTCCTTGAGCAGCTCATCGAAGAGCACGTTGAACTCCGGGTTCACATGCTCGCTCGTCTCCGCCAGGCGATCCTGGAGGTTGTCGGCCTCGAGCACCCCGACCTCGTCGTAGAAGCGGTTGAAGAACTGCACGTGGCGCGCCTCGTCGGCGATCTGCGTGCAGAGGAAGACCCGCATCTCCTCGGCCGGCGCCGCGCGCATCATCGGCCCGAGCTCCTCGGCGACCCTCTGCTCGCCGATGAAGAACGAGCTGAGCCCGTACATCCGCTGGAAGCGCTCCTCCCGCGGGATACGCTCGTGCCAGTCGATCCGGTCCCGGCTGAAGTCGATGTCCTGGGTGCGCCACTGCTGGCGCTCCCACAACCGGTAGAGGTCCGCGTAGCTGAGGAGATTGACCTTCCCGCGGTCGGCTCCCTCCTGCAAGGCCGGATCGCTCGTAGCCTGGAAGTCCTCTCGCTCGGTGCGCTGGATGGCGGGCTCCGTCACGACACCTCTCCCCTCTGCTCCGCTTGGCGGTAGGAGCGGCAGACTAGCGGAAGGCTGGCTGGCCGGCCAACTTAGGGGCCGGGCTCCGCGGTGGCCTCCACTCGTACGCGGTTGCCGCCGTGCACCGGCTCGCCCGTCAGCGCCTCGCCGGGACGCAGTCCGGAGAAGCCAGCCGAGACGGAGCGCAGGGAGCCGTCGACGCGGAGGATTCGGCCGCCAAAGCGAAGCGAGTAGACCTCGCCGTCAGCCGAGCGCAGCTCGACCCGGATGGCGATAAAGGCGGGGACCCTGACCACTGCCGGCTTGACGCGCCCGCCGCGGCCGGTGAAGAGCGCCTGCGAGTGAGCCGGCTCCTCGTCGCCCGCGCCCCCCGGTTGCTCCTCCGGCGACGTGCCCGTCTGCGTCTGGGTCTTGCCCGCGGGGACCGTGACCGTCGCAGTCCGCTCGGTCTCGGTGGCGCTCTTGGCAGCCGGCTCGGTCCGGGGCGCGGCCGCCTTGCCGCTGCTCTCCCTGTCGCCGCCGCAGCCGGCCAGGGCTCCCAGGATGAGGACGGCGAGGCAAAGCCGTGCGATAGCCGGACTCGAGCGCCGGCGCTCACCCTGCGACAAGGCTTGTGAGGAGCGGCACGATGCCCCGGAGGCCATGGACACACCGTAATCGGCTGATCGGCCTCGATCTCGAGCGCGGCCGCATCTAGGTCGCCGGGTCCTACAAGCTGTGCGTCTCCCCAGGCTGCAGGATCACGACCTCACTCTGCCGCCTGCCCTCTCCGGAGGTGCGCGACTCGACCTCGGACTTGAACTCCTGGGCGTCGGTTTCGATCGGCGGGAAGGTGTCGTAGTGACACGGGATCACCGTGCGTGCGCCGACCAGCTCGGCGGCGATCACGGCGTCGTGGCGGTCCATCGTGTAGTGGCCGCCGATGCACATGAGCGCGGCGTCGAGTGAGTCGCGCTCGCCCACCAGGCGAAGGTCCGAGAAGAGCGCCGTGTCGCCAAGGTGGTAGACGGTCTTGCCGCCGAGACTCACCACCAGGCCGGCCGGCGTGTTCACCGTCCCGCCCGGCGTCGTCGACGTGTGCCAGGCCGGGGCCAGGCGCACCCAGCCGCCCTCGAACTCGACGGTTCCGCCCAGGTTCGGGTCGGCCACGTTCTCGATGCCGCTGTCCGACAGCTCGCCCGCCAGCTCGATGATGGCCACGCACTGGGCGCCCGTACGCTTGGCTCTGTCGACCACGTCGCCGTAGTGGTCGGAGTGACCGTGAGTCAGGAAGAGGTGGGTGGGCTCGACGTCCCCCGCCTCGACCGCGGCCTTGGGGTTGCCTGTCAGGAACGGATCGATCAGCACCCGCGTGCCGGCCTCGCTCAGCTCGAAGCAGGCGTGGCCCAGAAAGCGGATGTCCATCTCACCCCTCTTTCTTCAGGTGCCGGCGGAAGAAGTCGAGCGTCTTCTCCCAGGCGCTGTTCGAGTGCTCCTCCTGGTAGGTGCCGAGCCGGTCGTGATCGGCGAAGAAGGCGTGGCCGGCGCCCTCGTAGAACTCGAAGCTCACTTCAGCGCCCGACGCGTCCCGGATCTCACGCTCGAGCGCCTTGGCGTCGTCGACGGAGACGAAGTCGTCCGCGGTGCCGAAGTGGCCCTGGACCGGACCCTTGATCTGCGAGAAGTCGGGCTTGCCGTGCGGCATGACGTAGTAGAAGCTGCTCACCGCGGCGACCTTGGGGTTCACGCTGGCGGTCCAGACGGCCAGGCCGCCGCCCAGGCAGAAGCCGACGGCGCCGATACCGCCCTCGACGCCCTCGTGCTCGGCGAGGTAGTTCACCGCGCCGCGCATATCCTTCTCAGCCTGGTCCATCGACATCGCCATCATCTTCTGCTGCGCCTCGTCGGGCTGATCGGTGGTCTCGCCGCGAAAGAAGTCCGGCGCAAGCGCGAAGAAGCCCTCTTTCGCGAACCGGTCGCAGACATCGCGGATGTGGTCGTCGACCCCCCACCACTCCTGGAGCACGACCAGGCCGGGGCCCTTGCCCGACTCCGGTTCCGCCAGGTAGCCGTTCGCGGTCCCGCCGTTCGCCTGAAACTCCACCTCGGGCACGGATCAATCTCCTCTCTCTAGCTCTCTCGCCAGTTCCCAGCCGACGGCGACGCCAACCAACATCCCCATGCGCGTCTCCTCGGCCAGGAGGGTCTCGATGCGCGTCGTGCGCTCCTGCTCGTCCTCGGCGGTCGCCGCCCCCCGCACCTGCGCACCGTGCGCCTCGCCGAACCAGCCGCCCTCGCTCAGCGCCTCGCCGAGGATGCGCTGGAGCTGCGGGGCCAGTGCCGCGAGCCGCTCCTCGGCGCCCTCGAAGCGCTCCGGATCGGAGAGGGCGGCCACGGCGGCCTCCACCTGCTCGTCCGTGAACACGACCGGGATACTACGTTTGTGAATGAGCTCAAGCTGACCGCCCTATCCCACGGAGCGGGCTGCGCCTGCAAGCTGCCGCCGGCGGAACTCCACGCGCTGCTCGGAGACCTCCCCGCGCCCGATGACGAGGCGGTGCTCGTGGGCGCCGACACCGCCGACGACGCCGCCGTCTACCGAGTGGCGGACGACCTGGCGCTGGTCTCCACCGCGGACTTCTTCACCCCGATCGTGGACGACCCCTACCAGTTCGGGCGGATCGCCGCGGCCAACGCCCTCTCCGACGTGTACGCGATGGGGGGGCCGGCCCGTGACC
>Ga0126312_10001978_pt1 | contig 13567 bp, 10 predicted proteins | sample Plot104A_FD_92537 | JGI IMG/M metagenome (GOLD analysis project Ga0126312, IMG submission 92537) | Serpentine soil microbial communities from UC McLaughlin Reserve, CA, USA - Plot104A | ecosystem: Environmental > Terrestrial > Soil > Grasslands | place: USA: UC McLaughlin Reserve, Lake County...
GCCCGAGAAGCGCTACCTCGTCAAGAACCTCATCTACCCTGTGCCCAACCCGAACTTCCCTTTTCTCGGCGTGCACTTCACCCGCTCCATAGACGGTATGGTAGAGGCGGGGCCCAACGCTGTGCTCGGGCTCGCGCGCGAGGGCTACAAAAAGACCGACTTCGACCTCAAGGACTTCGTCGAGGAGATGACCTACCCGGCGCTCTGGCGGCTGGCGAGGAAGAACTGGCGCACTGGGATCGGGGAGATCCACCGCTCAATTAGCAAAAAGGCGTTCGTGCGCGGCCTCAAGAAGCTTGTACCGGAGGTCGAGGAGGGGGATGTGGTCCCCATCTCCGCCGGCGTGAGGGCCCAGGCGCTCAAGGAAGACGGCGCGCTGGTGGACGACTTCCTCATCGCGGAGGGCAAGAACTCCGTCCACGTCCTCAACGCGCCCTCGCCAGCCGCCACGTCTGCCATACCGATTGGGGAAGAGATAGCCAAGCGTGTTGCCGCAGCTTAGGCATCATCATCACATCGAGTACGACTCCGGCGGATCGAGGGCGGCCCCAACCTATCCACAGCCAAGATACGGGGGAATATTCGTCCCTCTGCGTTCGAATCTGGGTGTTGATAGTATCCTGGGCTGAGGCACAAGGCATGACTACTTTGCGGGCGAGGAAAGCATATCGTTGAACGAAAAAATAGGGCTAGGATCATTGCAAAGGACGGAGACCCTTAACCGCGTATTCAGGCTCCTCTCCTGGCTCTTGATCCTGCTACCCGCCACCGTCGGCTTTCTCTACATCCGCGCTTTCGGCGTCAGCGTCGTTTACACCGACGCGTGGTCGATGGTGCCCCTTTTCAATCAGTGGGCTAACGGCAAGTTGACCTTATTGGACCTTTATGTCCAACATAACGAGCACAGAATGTTCTTCCCGCAGGCCGTCGAGTTGTTGATGGGCGTTGCCACGAAGTACAACAACGTGGCCGAGATGTACCTAATAGAGGTTTGTTTCCTCGTTACGCTGGGCGTCCTGTTGTTCGCCTTCAGGAGCGGCACCAGACCGGCGCTTCTCCTCTTTGTCCCCATTTCGCTTCTTGTTTTCAGCCTCAGGCAGTACGAGAACATGCTGTTGGGTTACCAAATCAACTTCGCCTTCACGCAAACGTTCGGCGTGCTCACGTTTTTCTTGCTACACGTTTTGGTACGCTCCAAGCACAAGGGGGTCACTTTCGTAGCGGCAGTGGGTAGCGCCACGATCGCCTCATTCTCCACCGTGCAGGGCCTCCTCGTGTGGCCCGCGGGACTCTTGCAGCTGCTCATTGGTCCGGTGGGAAAGCCAACAAGGAACATCCTGATCGTCGTTTGGAGTCTGGTCGGCCTAGTGGAGTGGGTGGCCTACTTCGCCGGTTTCGAGAGGTCCCCGGAAAAACCGTCTATCCTCTTTGCGTTGGAGCACCCCCTAGCGGGAGTGAGCTTTTTCCTGACCTTACTGGGTAGTTCGCTATCTTGGGAGCAAATCCCTGCCTTTCTGGTTGGCCTACTCGTAGCCTGCCTCGCCCTAGCGAGCCTCCTTCTCCTCTCAAGAGGCCGGAAACTGGACGAGTATTCATTCTGGGTCTCCCTCCTGTCCTATTCCCTTCTCATACTGGCTTCCATCACCGCAGGACGCTCCGCGATGGGGGCGTACCAAGCGATGGCCCCAAAATACGCGACCTTCTCCATCCTCGTGGTAGTAAGCGTCTATGCGGTACTGGTCAAGACGGTGCTCGAAAGAAGGTCCGCTACCAACGCCGCCCTGCTTGTCACGCTGTCCGCCGTCATCCTACTGAGCGCTGCTGCGTCGTACCCGGCTGGGATCTGGGTGGGTAGAGGTATCGAAGCGAGCAGGGAAAGGGCAGCTTTGCTCCTCTCCACCGGAAGGTACGAATCCCTGCCCGACGCGGTTGTAGAGGACACATTCGGCATTCCTCGCGCTAAAACCGTGAGGAAGCGCGCCCCCATTCTGGAAGGGCTTGACTACAACGTTTTCTCTAAAGCGCAAGCGCCAGAGGTGCCTAGAGAAACCGTGTCCGAAAAGCCTCGGACGCGCCTATAGCGTAGCCCTATGGACCGCCGAGAAGGCACTTTTCGGCCCATCTCGCCCTCCCTATACCAGCCAAATTTACCGTTGGAGCGTTGCTCGCACCCCTTTCCTGATAGTTTCTGGAATGTATATTCTCCGAAGTTCGCCGCACCGATCGTAAGAGCCCGCCAGCGGACCTCGCACTAAGGTCCCTCCGCCTCGCGGCAGCCAGCCCCAGAACAGTCCTTTAGCGCTTCCAGACGGGCGCGCAGTTCCTCGATGCGGTTGGGGTCGGCGTTTCGGTAGCTGTTCTCTAGTTCATAAGGGTCTACTCTAAGCCGATAATATTCTTGCTCTACCTTAGCGCTGCTCGAGTACTCGACGTACTTCTCGCCACCGGCCGTGCGGATGGTGTTGTGTTGAGGCACTCCCTCCTGGCCGCGCAGATACTCCACCAGAAAGGCCGTGCGCCAGGAAGGTGCGTCCTTCGCGAAGGTCGGCTTGAGGGAGCGCCCATCCACGAAGGAGGGTGTCATCGCGCCGCTGAGGTCGGCGAAGGTGGGGGCGAGGTCTATGTTGAGTGCTATCTGGTCGGTGGTCCGGCCGGTAGGGATGCCCGGTCCCCGCACGGCCAAAGGCACGCGGATCGACTCTTCGTAGGGAGGCCCCTTCCCATCGTCTATCCTGTGCTCGCCCAAAAGGAGGCCGTTGTCCGAAGAGAAGAAGAGGTAAGTGTTCTGAAGCTCGCCCGCCGACTCAAGCTCCTCTACCACGCCCGCGACGAGGTCGTCGAGGGACGGTAGCAATCCGAGATGCCCGTGGGTCACGCGCTCCACGTAAGCCTTGTCGGTAGCACTCAGTCGCGGGAGCCTACGGACCCATCCCGGCTTGTCTGAGACGTCCGCCTCGTCAAAAGACGGCGGGCGCAGGGCCTGCACCTCCTCGAGGAGACCTTCGTGGCGCGGGGCAGGTGGGCCGGGGCCGTGCGGCGAGCTCGGGGCTAGGTACATGAAGAGCGGATCGTCATCACCGGCCGAGGAGCGGATCATCTCCCTCGCTTCCCGGGCGAGCACGTCCGTCGAGTAGTCGGCTTCGGCGGAGCCGTAATGTACCGGCTTGCCGTTCTCGGAGAGTGTGTAATTGTAGTAGCTTTCATGCCCGAGCATAGCATGCCACTCGTCCCACCCGGGGGGGACGTGACGGTGGTCCTCCCACTCGTATGCGTTCAGATACTTGCCGAGGAGGGCTGTCTCGTAGCCTTCCTGCCTAAGCCAGGTGGCGATCGTCGAGCGTTCGTGCCCGAGGCGTTTGAACGTCTTGAAGCCGCGCGCGTTCTCCCAGATCTCGTGGTTGTGGGTGTACTGGCCGCGCAGGATGGAGGCCCGGCTAGGGCAGCATAGGGGCGTCGTCACGAAGGCCTTCTCGTAGTCGATGCCCTCCCCCACGATAAGATCCTGGGTCTTCGGCATGTGCTCGAGGTCGTCGGCGCGCATGTCGTCGGCGAGGATGAGGATTATGTTGGGGCGTCCAGCAGCCTCTTCGAGTCGCTTGTTCCTTTCCGGGGCGCAGGCAAAAGCGAGAAAAAGGGCCAAGGACAAGCAGCACCAAATGCCAGCTCTCTTCATCCGCGACAGCGTAGCACCTCACCTCTTCTTCGCGTAGCCCATAGAAGTTGACGGTTATGCTACCTTCGTCCTCAGCCGGGGCCGCAAGCACAAGGGGGACCGATGTCCGAAAGCATCGGTCCCCCTTGTGCTTGGGGGGCTCTTCCTGCGTTCGCAGGTCGAACATGGGTACGCTAAATTCGTAGTCGATCCTGTTAAAATCGATGGGCGTATCCTTCGGTTGGGGCGAGCAAGTAAATCGTGTGTCTGACTGGCGTCGCGGAGAAGACCGGTCGTGGGGAGGTAGATTGTGAAGGGTATCATCCTGGCCGGGGGTTCCGGTACGCGGCTCTACCCGCTAACGCACGTGGTCAGCAAGCAGCTACTCCCGATCTACGACAAGCCCCTAGTCTACTATCCCCTCTCGTCGCTGATGCTGGCGGGTATCAGGGACATCCTCGTGATCTCGACCCCGGCGGACTTGCCCAGGTTCGAGCAGCTGCTGGAGGATGGCTCCCGATGGGGGATGAACCTGGAGTATGCCGTACAGCCGAGGCCTGAGGGTCTGGCTCAAGCCTTCATCATCGGGCGGGACTTCGTCGGGAGCGAGTCCGTCGCGCTGATACTGGGGGATAACATCTTCTACGGTCAGGGTTTCGGCCAGATCTTGCGAGAAGCCGCAAGCCAGGAGAACGGGGCGACGATCTTCGGCTACCACGTCAAGGACCCGGAGCGCTACGGCGTGGTTGAGTTCGAGCGCGACGGGAGGGTCGTCGGCCTCGAAGAGAAGCCCGAGGAACCCAAATCCCACTACGCGGTTACGGGGCTCTACTTCTACGACAACCAGGTGCTGGACATAGCCCGGAACCTCGAGCCTTCGGCGCGAGGCGAACTGGAGATAACGGACGTCAACGTCGAGTACCTCAGGCGGGGCCGGCTCAGAGTAGAGATCTTGGGCCGCGGGATGGCTTGGTTGGACACGGGGACCCACGAATCCCTCAAGCAGGCCGCCGACTTCGTCAAAACGATCGAAGAGCGGCAGGATCTCAAGATCTCCTGCCCGGAAGAGATCGCTTACCGCATGGGATATATAGACGCCGAACAGGTGATCCGTCTGGCCGAGCCTCTCAAGAAAAGCACGTACGGCCGGTACTTGTTGGAGCTGGTGGAGGAAGAAGAACCTCACCTGAACGAACCGTACTTCGACGCTGAGCACCATAGGACCACTAGAAAGGGAGTCGCCCTTTGAGAGTTATCGAGACCGAGATCCCAGGCGTGGTAGCCGTAGAGCCCGCGGTATTCGGCGACGAACGGGGCTTCTTCATGGAGACCTGGAACCAGGTCCGCTACGAGGAGGCTGGCCTCCCGACCCGTTTCGTCCAGGACAACCTATCCTTCTCCACCAAGGGCGTGCTGCGCGGGCTGCACTTCCAGAACCCGGACCAGCAGGGCAAGCTGGTCCAGGTGTTGGCCGGCGAGGTCTTCGACGTAGCGGTGGATATCCGGGTCGGCTCGCCGACGTTCGGGGAGTGGGAGGGGGTCGTCCTCTCCTCGGAGAACAAGCGCCAGTTCTACGTCCCCGAAGGATTCGCCCACGGCTTCCTCGTCACGGGCGACTCGGCGCTCTTCTCCTACAAGTGCACGGCGAAATACAACCCCAGCGCCGAGGGGTTCGTGCTCTGGAGTGATCCGGAGATCGGGATAGAGTGGCCTCTCGAAGCGCCGCCTACCATCTCTGAGAAAGACCGGGCCGCCAGGCCCCTCAGGGAGGTCCCCGCCGACAAGCTACCCCAATACGAGCCGTAGGTATCCGAACATCCGTGCGCCACACCCTCACTATAACTGTAAAGTCTAGCGAGCCGACAGGGGAGGCGCCACACCATGAACCTCGGTTCGAGAATACACATTCTTGCCGGCGGATCGGGGGTCGTCCGTCATCTACCTAGTAACCACCTTGTTTTCGCGCTGTCTTCCTGACAGAGAGAACCACCACCTACGCTCGAAGGGCGGCTCGTATCAGGCGAATCCGAAGAAGGACCTCTGCGTCCTCCCTTTGGTCGTGCGGGGCTGGACGTGCCAGCGGGTCGGACACTACGATTTCGTCCCTACCTTCGTCACCTAGCTGGGCGGAGCCTAGATTCCTTCTGCCACCGAGGGGCGCTCGTGTTGCCAGGGTAGCGCTTTTTCGGCAACCACTTAGGTTCACAACTTGATAGGCTCTAGAAGTGTGGCCAAGAGCGTGCCAATCCGCGGCGTGCCTCTAAATCCTCCTATCCAGTTTCATCATTGATGTCTAGTCATTGATGTCGCGAGCCTTATAAGAGCTCTTCCCACGAGACCGACTAGAGTCAGGATGCTGTAGAGGCCAAGAGGACCGTGAGGACCGTACTTGCGGTGATAGAAAAAGGCGCTCTTGTGGAGGTGCCAGATAGCGCGAGGACGGCTCCGGCTGCTCGCGCCGCTGTGGTGGAAGATCTCGATCTGTGGCAGGTAGCAGACCGGCCAACCCGCTTCCCGCGCCCGCCGGCACAGGTCGGCGTCCTCGAAGTACATAAAAAAGCGCTCGTCCATCGCCCCGATCTCATCCAGCGTGCGGCGCCGGACTACCATGCATGTCCCTGAGATCCAGTCGACCACCGTCGGACCGGTGAGCTTCTCCGCCGCGGGGAAGAGGCGTTTTACCAGCGGGTTCTTCGGGAAAAGCCGGGTCAGAAGGGAGGTCCGGCCCAGAAAACCGGAGACGAAGCTCAGCTCCTTGCGGGCCGTAAGCTGGACGTTCCCCCCGGCGCCCACTATCCTCGGTCCTACCACCCCGACCCTCGGGTTCTCGTCGAGGAAGTCCTCCAGGCCCTCGAAGAAGCCATCCTCGACGAGGGTATCCGGGTTTATGAACATCACGTTCTCCCCCCCGGAGGCATGCGTGCCCTGATTGCAGGCCCTCGCGAAGCCCACGTTCTCCGGATTGCGGATCAGGCGCACGGGGTGCGGTATCTCCGGCGGCGCATCCTGATCGTTGTCCACGACCACGACCTCGAAGTCCTCGTAACCCGTCGCGTACAGGGAATCGATACACCTTAGAGTGTAAGGCCAGGATCGGTAGTTAACCGTGACGACCGAGAACTTCACGAGCCCAGCCTGGACCCGATGTAGTACCTCAAGCGCCTTTTTAGGCTCACACCTGCGATCCTGGAGGACTCCTTCAAGAGGCCCCTGATGTACTCCACGGGCACTTGGCGGCGTTTTTGGATCTCCCGCCGTTTCTTTAGCATGAGGGGCAGGAGACGCAGCGCTCCTGAGAGGCCCTCGAGGTGGGCCCCCAAGGTGGAGGTCGAAGCGGTCACGATCAGGCGCGAGAGCTGGCCTACCGCGACGAACGGTAGAAAGCCCAGTACGAGCGGCGTGGGCAGGTTCTTCACGAGCAGGCACAGGCTATTGCGGGTGCCAAGCCGGACCGCGGTCGGGCTCCGCTTCCCGAACGTGGCGCTGCCTATGTGGTAGACGACGGACCCCGGCACGTAGAGACAGCGGTAGCCGGCGAGTTGAGCCCTGAAGCTCAGATCCCCATCCTCGCAGTTGGCGAAGAAGTCCTCATCAAAGAGGCCTATGTCGTCCAGCATGCTGCGCCTGTACATGGCCGCCCCGGCGCACGCGCCGAAGACGAAGGCCGCATCATCGTACTGCCCACGGTCCGGTTCGCCGTGACCTAGCCGGTAGGGGAGCCCACCCCGCCTGAGTACGTCCCCCGCGCCGTCAAGCACGCGACGGTCATTGAAGTCCACCATCTTGCTCGCGAAGAAACCCGCCTCCGCGCGTGAATCCGCAGCGCGTACTAGCGCCTTTAGCCAGCCGGAATCGACCTCCGTGTCATTGTTCAAAAGCGCCACGTATTCGGTGTGGGAGGTTCTTATCCCCGCGTTCACCGCTGCGCTAAAGCCCCGGTTCTCACCTAGAGGCAGCACGCGAACCTCCGGGAAGTTGCGACGCACGAAAGCCACCGAAGCGTCCGCGGAGCCGTTGTCCACCAAGACCGTCTCGAAGTCTTCCTGAGACTGATCGCGCAGCGAACCCAGGCACGTGGAGAGGAACCTCTCGCCGTTCCAGTTGGGAATTACTACTGTTACGCGGGGGGACACTACATCAAACGGAGCGACTCTGTCGTTCGCTCTGCAGGGCGTGGACCTTGATCTCCGTAGGCAGGTTCACTATGCCCTGGAAGGACTTCCTGTCCTGGGGGCGTCTGAGCCGGAACGTTGTTGCGACGTCTACCCTATCCAGGTAAGAATCCTCGCCCCTTGCGCGGACACCGGCGCTTATGGTATAGCGGCCTTTTCGCAGGGGGACCTCGAAGGAGAAGTCCACGACAACCCGCTCTCCTTTCTCCATCTCCTTGAGCGGGATCCCCTCTAAGGCCGTGCTCGCCGAGAACAGCTCCCCGGCGACAGTTGGCGCGCGCCCGTTCGCACTTAGCCGCGGTGGTCTCCAGGTCTCGAAGAACTTCCGGGTCGGTTCGTCGACGAATTCCGGGTTTTGGCTGTACGTCTCGTAAAGCTCCATCACGTAGCCGAGATTCGGCCCATAGAAGTTGTTCTCTTGTTGCTCGCTCCCTGCCTGCTCCACTTCGTCTCGAAGCTCGATGGTGAGCTCGCTATCCTCCGCGGCCTCCAGGTATTCCAAATACACGCGGACGGTAACGGTGGAGCCGGAGGCGACCGCCTTGACCGGTTGGAGGCGCTCGTCGAGCAGTTCGACGCTTTGTATCTTCGCCTCCCCCGTACCACTGCGGAGGTGCGCCACCCGGCGCTCGAAGTCCGGGTCCTGCTTGAAGGTAATCTCCTTTGGCGCTTCCTCCCCATCGGGTACCACGCCGTCTGTTTGCTGGTGCTTCTTGCCCTTCTTGCCCTCCGTGATGTTCGAGACCAGGTCTTGGTAGTGTTTTATGACCTCGGTCGTCCCACCTGCAGCCAGCATTTGTCCCTCGTGAAGTAGGATTGCCTCGGTGCAGAAGTCTCTGATAGTGCCCATGCCGTGGGAGACCAACAGGATGGTGGTCCCGGAGTCCCGCAGTTCGTACATCTTCTCCAGCGCTGCCTCCTTGGCCACTGCATCACCGGCAGCGAGGGTTTCGTCGAGTATCAGGACGTCCGGCTCCACGTTGACCGCGACGGCGAAGCCCAGCCTGGAACGCATACCGCTCGAGTAGGTCTTGATCGGCTGGTCGATAAACTCTCCGATGTCTGCGAATGCTGCTATGTCGTCGAAGCGCTCTACCAGTTCCTGGCGCTCTATGCCCAGGATCAGGCCGTTCATCATGATGTTCTCGCGGCCCGTGAACTCCGAGTTGAACCCCGCTCCCAGCCCGGATAGGGCTACCAGACGGCCTTTTACCTCCACCGTGCCGCTCGTGGGCTGCCGGATGCCGGCGATTATGTTGAGCAGGGTACTCTTGCCGGCCCCATTGCGGCCCAGGACACCCAGGTTCGTGCCCGGCTCCAACTCCAGGTTTATGTCTTGCAGGGCCCAGAAGTCGTGGCCGTATTTCTTCCTGCCAAAGCTCAGGGCCTCCTTTAGCCGAGCTCCTCCGTTCGGGAAGATCCGGTACTTTTTGGATACCCCTTTTACGGATACGGCGGGCATCAGAGCAGATCCGCGAACGTGTGCTTGAGCCGGTTGAAAACAACGAGCCCGACGACGAAAAGCGCCACGGCGAAGAGCGAGAAGTAGATGGCCGCCTCCGCGCCGGGCAGCTCACCCTCCAGGATCAGGCTCCGGTAAGACTCGACCAAAAAAGCGAGCGGGTTGTAGTCCACCAGAAACCTCCAGTCTTCCGGCACCTTCCCTGTAGGCCAGAGGATCGGGGTTATAAAGAACGTCGCGCGCACCACGGCCTTCAAGGTTTCCCTCACGTCAGGCACATAAGTGCCGGCGACCGCCATCAGGTAGCTCAGGCCCAGGGTGAACAGTAGCTGGGGTACGATGATTAGTGGCAGCAGCAGCACCGTCAGGTGCAGCCGCCCCTCGAGCACCACAAGGAGGAACATAAGCGCACCTACCCCGAACAAGTTCTCGATTAGCGACGAGATCACCGTGGTCATCGGGAGGATCTCCAGCGGGAAAACCACCCCTTGCACCAGGCTGGAGTTGCGGCGGATGACGTTTACCCCCTGGGTCAGCGCTTTGGAATAAGCCAGAAAGGGTAGCAGGCCACAATACAGGTAGAGACCGAAGTTCAGCGCGCTGTCGCCCGTTACCTCCCTGAATCTGATCCCGATCACCTCCGAGAAGACAAAGGTGAGAAGAGCGACCATCATCAAGGGGCTCAAAAACGCCCAAGCCAACCCCAGGTGCGAGCCCTGGTAGCTGTTGGCCCACTGCTGCTGCGCCATGTACTTGATCAACCACCGCTTGTCGTACAACGTAGCCAAAGAGCCCAGGATCGCTCCCAAAAAGCCCGGCTTAGCGCTGGATGCCTTGGTGGACAATACCTTCCCTTCTAGATCTCCGTACGGTTTTAGACCGCGGACAGTTTATCGTATCGGCGTTTTGCTGACCAAGCCTCAGGTCGCGGGCGGCGCTACTCGCGGCCAACCCTGTGTGAATCTTGGCAGCTCGTTAAAGGGAGGCCGGCGTGTGAGCTTAGTGAGGAGCGGCGGTTTGTAAGGGTGTCTCGAACCGAGACTCATCGCAGGTATCAGGACGCGTATGAAGTTCCTTACCCAGTATCCTCCGACACCTCGGAATCTCCAACGTCCGTTCTGCGGCCACCATTCCGAAAGACGTTCAGAAAAGATCGTAAACTACGGCGTTGAATAGGACAACTATTGAGACGTGAATCACATTTAAGGCGTGCTGTTAGGGTAGAACTCTTCGAGGAGGGGGGCGGTTATCTCTTCTACCGACTTGACCTGCTCAGGGGTGAGGTCCTCCTGCCAACCACCCGGCGTCGCCTTGCGGTAGAACTTGCCCTCCCCTTTTTTCTCCTCAGGGATGTTCTCCCAGGAGTGCTTCTCCACCGCTCTGGCCAGCTCTTTGTCCTGCACGGGGATCCCAAGCCCCGAGTAGATGCGTTTCATGATCCCCAAAGCGTCCGCCCTGAGCTCCTCGTACTTGACCAGCACCTTACGTCCTTCGTGAGCATCGTAGGCCTTTTTAGCCTCTCCTACGTTTTCTACGTACTTCTGGGCCCGGATGGCTACGGGTACGCGGGGACGATTCCTCTCTTCTCTTCGCCCGTCTTGCCAACCGCCTTCCCTGTGAGCGTCGTTCCACGAGGCGACGACGTCCCTGGGGTCTCTGACCAAAAGCACCATCCGGCTCTCCGGCAGCGCCTCCATCAGCAAAGTCGCTCCCACCGAACCCCCAGGCTCCTTGATCACCAGGTAGTTGTTAGCCTCCGCTGCCTCCGGGAACCTTGCGTCGGCCCCCTCCAAAACGAATGCTCTTATAGATCTCAACCAGGTTTTTTTGTATCGGGGCGAGAAGATAAAATGCTGGCCCTTGTGATCCTCGAGCCGCAAGTGGTAGGGGTCGAAGAGCGCCCCCACCCAAGGCTCGAACCACACGGTGTGTCTTGTGAGCTCACCCATCATCCGGACGAGCCAGGTGCTCCCCGTGCGCCCGGCGCCGAAGATCCACACTATGTTCTCGGGGCTTATGCCGTCGGCGCCCGCGCTCGTCGGCGACCGGCGGGCAGCCCCGTCAGGTCTTCGGCCCCCCTCTTCCATTCGCTGGCTGATCTGCTTGGGCCTTTGAGCACCGGCGCGAGCGGGGGCGACCGGTGCCTCCGCTACATTCGCCCTAGGACCGGCTTCCGGGACCTCATCGCGAACGACGCCCGCCTCCACGCTCACAAACGCCCTTATGCCCCGGGCTATCTCGAAGGTCAGGCGGTTCCTAAACACCGGCACCCGGAAATCCCTCCTCTCAACCGGATCTATGCACGATATACTCTCATAAAAGACCCCCGCTGAGTAGTGGCGGCACCCCGAACCTCGACTACTCCGCATACTCCCTTCGTCCACGTTTCTCGTTACAGCATTCTTTGCAGTAAGGGCAGGTCCGAGTTCTAGCGAGGCGGACTGGATGAGCTTTCCCGAGGCACTCTTCGAGAAAGAGCCCTCACGCTGTTGCCATCGCGGACGACCGCCGAGGTTCCTGGGGCCCTTCGTCCAGGCGAGAGTCGTGAATCTTGTTTATCCCGACTTAGATAGGGCGGATCGTCCCCAAAGCTATGGCTTTGCGTTGATAATCGTGGCGCCTTTTTGCCGGTAGCCCATCTCCGATTACTGCTGCCCCTTGTTTTAGGCCTGCCGGTCCAGCTTTCGTATTCGCTGCTGTAATTGCTGGATGCGTCCCCTTAGCCGTTGAAGTTCGCGGCCTTCGTTCGTCAAAGCGTCCTCCGGCTCCTCAAGCCGCTGTTCGTAAATTCTGAGCTCTTGTTCACGACGCTGAAGCCGGCGAGCAAGCGTGCGCCGCTTTATGCGCCGCTCGTTCAGCAATAGTAACGCAAGCCCCTGCGGGTAGTAGCGTACCAGCACCAACATGCTCTGTAGCGCGCGCTTCCACTCGCGTCCTCGCAGGTGGCCGCGTACCTCACTGACCAACCGATCACCATGAGTCCCTTGCCGACGCCTCAGGCCAGCCCTGTATGCCTCTTCGTATTGCTTGTGGCCCCTTACGTGCTTACGCTGCGAGCGGTGCACGGTCACTGAGGTGCCGAGTATAAGCGCGGGGTTAATGGTCATATTCGCGCCGTGCCGGCGGCGGTATTCGGCGACTACCTCATCGTGGTGATGTACCGGATAATTCCTCGCAATGCGCAGGTACATATCGTAGTCCTCAGACGCGCTTAAGGAGGTGTCGAAACCTCCAACGGACTCGAAGACCGCTCGCCGGTAGACCACCGCGTGCATGCGGATGTAGCAAGTATGCAACAGCGCGAGATAATGATCTTGCTCATCATGAGGGGGGCGCACGGTTGGAAGAGGCGATCCATCGGCTGCAATGTTGTTCCAGCGGCCGAAGACCAAGGCACACTCGGGGTGGGCCTCAAGCTCCTTCACCCCCACCTCAAGCGCCCCAGGCAGCAGCCGATCGTCGGCATCCAAGAACACCACGTACTCGCCTGTGCTCTCGGCTAGCCCCGCGTTGCGCGCAGCCGAAAGCCCCCTATTGTCCTGGCGTACTAGGCGCACCTTCGCGTAGCAAGCGGCCACCTCGGAGGTGTCATCGGTGGAGCCGTCATCGACGACTATGATCTCGAAGTTGGGGTGGCTCTGGGCGAGCACGCTCTCTATGGCCTCACCAAGGAAGTGCGCTTGGTTGTAGCAGGGGATGACTACCGACACCAGCGGTCTACTGTCCGCGCCTCGCTTCTTTAGAGGTTCTTCAGGAGTGGGTGACGATTCGCGCTCGGTTGACATCGCAGAATACATTAATATCTGCAAGATAGGCAGTCAACCGCTTGTTAGCCGAGGGAGCATTGGCGTGACAGCCGCGCAAAGGTCCATTCGCCGCTCCTAGATCAGAGCAGTCTGTAAAACCAGGATGTTGAGCGTTGAAGAGGCAGCCCTAGGTAGAAGGAGCAGGGAAGCGCTCCGGCGCAGCCCTGTGCAGCGCAACCGCCATCATCGCTCCCACCGCCTCCGGCGAGTAGCGCTCCACAACCCGCCTCCTCGCCGCCTCGCCCAGCCGCGCAGCCAGGGCACGATCGTCGAGCAGCCGACCCAGCTCCCTCGCCAGGGCACCCGGATCCTCCCGCGGCACCACAACACCGCCTGCTTCCTCCCCCCCGGCGAGCAGGTCGGAGACCCCATGCGCATCGCTCGCCACGACGGGGCGGCCGCAGGCCATCGCCTCCATCGGGGCTACCGCGAACCCCTCCTGCCGAGAGGGCAGCACAAAGACGTCGGAGGCAGC
>Ga0126312_10001979_pt1 | contig 13563 bp, 11 predicted proteins | sample Plot104A_FD_92537 | JGI IMG/M metagenome (GOLD analysis project Ga0126312, IMG submission 92537) | Serpentine soil microbial communities from UC McLaughlin Reserve, CA, USA - Plot104A | ecosystem: Environmental > Terrestrial > Soil > Grasslands | place: USA: UC McLaughlin Reserve, Lake County...
CCTGCGGGCGCAGATGGTAGGGAGGGACTCTGGGTAGGCCTGGGTAAAGCGCAGGCTGTGTGCAGCGAGGGCGTCGAGGTTGGGGGTATGGATCCAGGAGTTACCGTAGGCGCCGAGGTGGTCCTTCCTGAGGCTGTCTATTATCACCAACACCACGTTGGCGCGGGTTCCCCTGTTCGTCTGGAGGTCACATCCCGAGGAGAGCGTCGAGGCACCGAGCAGGGTCGCCCCGGCCGCTCCGGTTCCCGCTACCTTCAGGAAGTCCTTCCGCGTCATCGTTCTGTGCATCAAGCCTACTCTCAACCCGAGGATAACCACCGGCGTCTCTGCAGCGATCCATTCTATCCAAGCTCCACCGGTGCAACTTGAGCGCGAGGTCCTCCCCATTGAGGTCGAGCGCATGGAAAGCCTCTTATCTGTACCCTTCCGGGCTTGGGGTACGGCGAAGCCGAAAGCGCTAGCAATCCGCGGCGTATCGGGGCGAAGGGCGAACCGAAGGAGACTGGTTCGCAGAGGACACCACGGTCCCGCTGCTACAGCTCCTTGAAGTACCTGGCTATGGGCAGGAGGACGTGGCCTGCCTTTTCGTACGTGCGGCGCGCAGCTGCGTGTCCAGGGTCTCCTCCCGTCTCGACCACCGCTACCTTCATCCCGGCGTCTTTGAGCCTGTCGAGTGCGAACTCGGTAAGGGCGGTTCCGATGCCTCCACCCTGGTGGTCGGGGTCGACGGCCAGCACGGATATCTCACCTATGCTGCGCTCGGGATCAAAGATCTCGGCCGCCACGAAGCCGACGGCGGCCTCGTCCACCTCGGCGACCCACACCCGCTCCTTTTTCGCGGTGCAGACATCCTCCACCGCTCGCCGCTGATCTTCCCGCCAGTCCAGATGCAGTCGTCCGAAGATCTCGGAGCCAAGCACCCGCTCGAGAGACGCAAAGACCGGCGCCCACGCTCGCAGCGAGAGGGCGCCCAACGCCGCGGCGTCTCGCTCATCTAATGTCCGAATCCGTGGTCGCATGGACTACGCACCTCCCGACACCAACGAAGACCGAACCCGTCCGCACTTTTCGCGCCACGATTCTACGCACGTAAGGTTCGACGCGCACAAGTTCGCGCCGGGGACCACAGCGCAGGCTCGACGCACGGGGTTTCTGCGTTACCCGTGACCCTCGGTTTTGCCTACAGCACCGGTCTCGCAACGGGTCGCGCACGCTTCGTAGCTAGGTCAGCCCGCACCTTCCTGCAATGCGCGGTTTCAGGCATCAGCAATAGAGTGGAGGCTTTCGAAAGGGGTACTCCAGATGCCCCCTGAAACCTGTAGCCTGATGTCTATGAAGTCAGCTGGGCCTCCGCCGCTCTGGCCAGGTCGTCGAGGAGCTGGGTTATAACCTCCTGCGTTCTGGCCTTCTGGTACCACAGCGCCGCGTATCGTTTGTCGGTAGGAGAGCGGTTGGTGTTCCAGCCGACGACGTCGTTGGGGTCCAGAACGAACTGCGCTGGAATCGCGTAGTGCATGATCGAGAGCTGGTCGTATGCACTGAAGTTGGTAACGGGGAACCCCGAGTACTTTCTGAAGACCTGCGCGTCCACTTCGGCCTGTGACCAGAAGTTGGAAGGTCCTGCGTACCACTCGTAGACTACCGGCTTGTTCCAGTCTATCTCGCCCTGCGGGTGCGCCTGCTCGTGCCCGAAGCCGATCATGTGGCCGCATTCGTGCACGCATACGCGCCGCCACTCTTCCTCGTCGTCCGGGCTATCGAGCAACCATCCCAGCTGCATCGTCGGCTCGTCCTCTGGTATGCCGAGGCAGTCGGTACCGACGTAGCTCCACGAACCGCCCGGCTCGAATGTGACGCGAACGTCAGAGGCGAGCCGGTCCTGTGTGGTGGCAAACTTGAGGTTTGCCTCTGCGGTCCAGCGTTTCATGTAGGCGAATGCCTTCTGTTGCGCCCACTCTTGCCCGTCGAGGAAGCAGAAAGTTATTGTGCGGCCGTTGCGCCAGCGCTTGAAAGTGAACATGACCAGCGCCTCGCGCTTTGGAGCATCAGACCCCGCGATGGCCTCCAGACGCGCCATGGCGTCGCCAAGAGTAGACGGTGGAACCGCGTTTCCCTCCCTCTCTCCGAGGGAGTGCTGGCTGGCCTCCCACTGCTGCGCCGCCGGCAGCACCCTGTCGGGACAGACTTTGATTTGCTCGTGTTCGGCCACCTTCTCTTCCTTTCGCTCGGCTTATAGATCGCTTTATGTGAACAGATGGCGGTGAACGCAGAATGAATCGGCGGTGAATTTCGGATGAGTCGATAGAGAATTAGCGCGGCGACCGAAAGCTTTTCTGGCGTGAAGGCTCGCACGTGGGCTAGAGGGGGGATTGCTAGAATAGGGAGGTAATGAGAAGCGCTACCGCCGTCGGGCTTGGGGTAATTATCGCGCTCGCGATCGGTCTTCTCGTGGTCTTCGGGATACTGGCTCCGGTTTTCACGACGTTCTTTGGGCTCGAGCTCGCGGGGTCTACGGCGCTCCCCCTCACACTGATGTTGTTCGCCGACGCCTTCTCGTTCTACTTCGGCGGCATGGCCGCTAGCTACAGGGCCCCCTCATGGCGGCGTCTGCACGGCGTTCTGGTCGCGCCCGTGGCTTTTGTCCTCTCGCCTGCTATCAACCTCGTTACCGGGAATGGCCCCTTCCCCGGCCTCCAGGGCACGCCGGCCTACTTGCTCGTCGGCATCTTCCTTGCGGTCTCGGTAGTTGCTTCCTACGTCGGTGCTCGCAGGGGAGAGTCACTCTACACCTACAACCGGAAGATTGCCCGCCGCCGCCCGCGCTGAAGAGATTCAGCGGGCCTGGACGCCGAGCATCAGGCGTCCCTGGGCGTCCATGCGAGCGTTCGGCTGTTTCTCTGGGGCTTCGATCTCCTCCGGGTCATCGCCGGTTCCGGTAAGGTAAACTCTTGGCTCTTCCACGCCCTCCGTGGGGTCCGAGACGTAGCGACGCCAGGCCATGTCCCCCCAGACGAACGTGAGGATGGGCTTGCCTGGGAGATCACCGGCCAACCCGGCGTGGACTCGGGGGAGGCCGAGCGCCTTGGAGATGGATGCAACGGTGCGCGCGTGCTCGCTGGTGTTGAACAGCGCGAGGCCATCTCTCAGGCGGCGCTCGGGCTCGGAGAGCCGCCTGAGCTTCTCCATGGCCTTGTCCAGCTCTTCGGCGTAGCGGCTGCTCTCCTCCTGCGCCTCCCGCAACCGCGCCTCGAGGTCGCCTATCCTCTCCTCGGCCAGGACCCGCTCCGCGTCAAGCTCCTCGAGGCGTCCCGGTTCGTCCTTCGGCTCGGCTCGCTCGCGCGGGGATCCGTTGGTCAAGGATGTTTCCCTGCTCTCGGTCCCCGACCGCAGGCCGGCGACCTCCTCCTCCAGCTCACGCTTGAGGCCTTCGGTTTCTTCCAGGGTGTCCTCGAGCTCCTTGATGCGGCCCTCGAGGGCTGAGATCTCCTCCCCGAAGCGCTCCACTACGCGTTCGAGATCCTGTTCTGCGGAGGTCTTCTGCGTGAGCCTCGCGGCCTCGAGCTCCGTCAGGCGGGCCGTGTAGGCCCTTACCTCGGCATCGCGCTGGATCCTGAGCTCGCTAAGCCGCTCTTCGAGCGCCCAGGTCTCCAGCTTCCGCCGCTCGTCCTCTGACGCCAGGCGTTCCTCGTACTCGCGGCTCAGGCGGGCGATCTCCTCGGCGTGGCGCGCCGTAAGCGCTCTGTTGTCCGCCTCCCTCTGGGCCTTGAGGGAGGCCACCCTGCGCTCGGCCGCCTGGTTCGTCTTGGAGACCTTGCCAGCTTGCGCCTGCCGTAGCTCGCGCTCCCTGTTCTCGGCGAGCGACTTGACCTGCCGCAGCTCCTTCTTGCGCAGCTCTGCGGCTTCGCTGGCCTGCCGCTCCATCTGCTCGCGCAGGGACTCTATCTCGGCTTGCTGTGATTCGACCACAGCCTGGTAGTCCGTCTGGAGCTCCAGCTCGCGGCCTGCCGCCGCGTTCCTGAGCGCCTGCAGAGCGACCTCGTGCTTTTCGTCGGCGGCTCGCTGCTGCTCGGCCAGCCTTCGCTCGAAGTCCTCCTTGAGAACCTGCTCCAGCTCTTCCTTTCGCTCCTCCACCTCGAGGCGCAGGGTCTCGAGCTCTACCTTGTGGCGTTCCTCCTGCTCCCTGTAACCCTCCCGCAGCTTCTCCTCCCACTGCTCCCACGAGATCTTGAGGGTCTCCATCTCGGTTGCGTGGCGTTGCTCCAGCGCCTCCCTTTCCCGCCTGAACTCCTCCTTCAAGGTCGCCACCCGTTCCTCTGAGGTGGCAGCCTCCACGTCAGCGCGGCGCTGCTCTTCGAGGTTGCGGCGCAGTTCTGAGATCTCGGCGGTGTGCTCGGTCCGCAGCCTGAGCTGCTCGTTGGCGTGCCAGGTCTTGAGCACGCCGATCTCCCCCTGGAGGTTCTCTAGCGCCACCTCCGCCTCGCCGCGGGCGCGCTCCTTCTCCTCGAGGGCCCGTTCGCGGGCAGAGACCTCCTCCTTGGCCGCTCTGAGCGCCACGCTGGCTTGCTCGAGATCGCGGCGAAGGTTGGCTACCTCCTCTTCGAGGCTCTCGATGAGCGCGCCCGCCGCCTCCATTCCTCTGGCGAGCTCATCCGCCGGGTTCCTGGGTTCTTCGCTCACCTACACCCTTTCTAGGGAGCTCCTTGCGTCGCTCTTCACTCGCGCTTGCTCGTAGCCTAGAGTAACCCTTGGCGGTCCTCGGGTAAAGGTTTGCTCATGTTCTTATGAGGGCAAGCGGCCGGCGGGCGAGGTCAACGATCAGTGCAGGCGGGGCAGAGACCCTCGATGACCATGGTAGTGCGGGTCACTTGATACGGGGTGTTGCTGCTGATGCGCTCCTCCAGCTCCCCGAGCTCTACGCCAGGTATCTCCGCGACCTCGCCGCATCGCGTGCAGCGGATGTCCATGTGCGGGTCCACGTTCAGGTCGTAGCGTGTGGGCGACTCCGACCAGTGCTTAGAGTCGACAACCCCGATCTCCTCGAAAACCGATAGCGCCTGGTAGACGGTACCTAGCGCCACGCGCGGGTTCTTCTTCTTGACTATTAGGTAGATGTCCTCTGCGGAGGGGTGCCCTCGCGCCTCCTTGAGGGCTTCGAGTACGGCCCGGCGCTGGGAGGTCAGAGTGTAGCCCGACCTGCGGAACTTCTCCCTTATGTCCCGCTCGAGCGCGCCTCGCGTCTCTATCTGATCAGTAACCATTCCTATTCCGGAGTTTATCATACGGCACTCCTCGCGCTGAGGTGTACTATAAGCCGGATATGTCGCTGGTTATCGACGCTCTGGTGAACCTCTGGCGCCTGCTTAGAAACGCCTATGTGCGCCTCTTCAGGAGGCCTCCACAGTACGTCTGGATCGAGGTGAGCGGGTCGCTGCCCGAGTTCGAGTCGAGGGTTGGCTTTCTGCAGCGGCGTGTCAGACTTGGTCCCACCGGGCCGAGCCTCGAGGGGATCAGGGAGCAGCTTCGCCGGATCTCCGCTGACGGCCGACCTCGAGGGGTAGTGCTGCGCATCCGCGGTCTGGATGCCGGGTGGGCGGCGCTGGAGGAGTTGCGCAGGGAGCTCGCGACGTTCCGGGGACGAGGTGGCCGGGTCTTCGCCTACCTCGTCGAGGCAGATAGCAGATCCTACTATCTCGCGTGTGCCGCGGATGAGATACTGGCGACCCCGCTCACGACGCTAGGGGTGACTGGGGTCCGCACGCGGGTCAACTTCCTGAGGGACGCGCTGAGCCGCGCCGGGCTCGAGGCAGAGGTAGTCGCCGTCTCGCCCTACAAGTCCGCAGGGGAGCCCCTGGTCCGCAACGACTTCTCAGTCGAGTCCCTCGAACAGGCGCAGCGGCTTCTGGATCGCCGCTACGAGGAGCTGGTCGATGCGATGGTAGAGGGGAGAGGTATCCCGGCTGAGGAGGCGCGCGCCAAGATCGACCAGTCCCCCCATGTCGCTCCCGACGCGCTCGCTCGGGGACTGATCGACGGGGTGTGCTACGAGGATGAGCTGCCGGAGAGGCTAGGTACGGAGGGCGAACGCGCGAGGCTCGTGGAGCGGGGCGCCGCGCAGAGGTCCCTGCGCGTGCCTTACCGGAGGAGCTTGCGGCGGCGAGTTGGGCTCGTGAGCCTATCAGGGGCGATCGTGAGGGGGAAGAGCCGGAGGCTCCCTGTGCCGCTGCCTCTCATCGGCGGCGAGCAGGCAGGTAGCGAATCTGTAGTCGCGGCCCTGCGCCTCGCCGAGAGAAATCGGCGCGTCGGAGCGATACTCTTCCACGTCGAGTCGCGGGGCGGCGACGCGCTGGCGTCGGACCTGGTCTGGCGCGAGGTAGAGCGTATCCGCACGAGGAAGCCGGTCGTAGTGCTCATGGGCAACGTCGCAGCCTCAGGCGGCTACTACGTCTCCGCTGCGGCGAACCACGTCGTAGCGAGGCGCACCACGATCACGGGGTCCATCGGCGTCCTCTCTATCCGTCCCGTCGCCGAGAACCTCTACGAGAGGCTCGGCGTCAACCCCGCTTCGCTCGAACGCGGCGCGCGCGCGGGATTGCTCGACCCCAGCCATCGCCCGACGCGCGATGAGCTGCGGGTGCTCCAAGAGCAGATAGGCTTTATATACGCTCAGTTCAAGGACCGCGTCTCACGCGGCCGGGCAATGGAGGTGCCTGCTCTGGAAGGAATCGCAGGAGGACGGGTGTGGACCGGAGCCGAGGCGCACGAGCTTGGCCTCGCGGACGAGGTAGGCGGCTTCGAGGAAGCGCTGCACAAGGCGCTACAGCTTGGCAAGATGGAGCGGGAGACGCCCGGGGTGCTGCTCAAGATCTCGCCTCCCCGCAGCGGCCGTCCCGCGCCCGGAGACCCCGCCGAGGCCACTCGCGAGATTGTCGAGAATGTGAAGCAGGCGATCTCCGAGCTGCTCGCATGTCGGGTGTGGGCGGCCGCGCCGTACGAGATCTCCGAGGACTGATACCATCCCTTCCGTGCGCTTTTACGGCGACCATACCGCAGGTAAGGGACGCTCTTGAGCGTGACCCCGAGAAAAGGCGTGGACCGTCGGGCGATGGCGGTGCTCTCCGCCGGGCACCTGTTCACAGACGTAAACCAGGGCGCGGTAGCGGCGCTCCTGCCTTTCCTGATCGCAGAGCGGGGTCTATCGCTGGCTGCGGCGGGGGCTCTCGTGCTTGCCTCTACCATCAGCTCTTCAGTGGTGCAGCCGCTATTCGGGATATTCTCCGATAACCGGCCGATCCCAGCCCTCATGGCGCTCGGCGTGCTGCTCGCTGGGACGGGAATGGCGCTCGTCGGCATCGCCCCAAATTACCCCCTGATCTTCCTCTGCGTGGTAGTCAGCGGGATCGGAGTGGCAGCCTTCCACCCCGAGGCCGCGCGCTTCGCCAACTACGTCTCCGGCTCCCGCAGGGCGCAGGGGATGAGCTTCTTCTCCGTGGGCGGCAACGTCGGAGTCGCCCTCGGCCCCGTACTCACCACGCCCGTTGTCTTGCTCTTCTCGCTCCCCGGTACGTTGTTTCTCGCGCTGCCCGCCGCCCTCATGGCCGCAGTGCTCTTCCACGAGATCCCAAGGATGCTGGGTTTCAAACCGGAGTCGGCCGAGGAGAGGGGAGAGGAGCCGGTGGCGGCGCCGGAGCACTGGGGGCCTTTCGCGCGTATGGTAGGGCTCGTCGCGGTGCGGTCGCTGGTCTACTTCGGGCTGGTGGCCTTTGTCGCGTCGTACTACGAGCGCGTGCTCGGGACCTCGCCCGCCTTTGGGAACGCCGCCCTCACGGTCATGCTCTTTGGCGGGGCGGGGGGGACCCTGATCATGGGCCCCCTCGCGGACCGGTTCGGGCGGCGTACCGTGGTCGGCGCCTCCATGTTGGTGCTGCCACCTCTGATCTACGGCTTCACGTTGGCAGGTCCGGTCCCCGGGATGGTCTTGCTCGCGCTCGTAGGCGCGGCTACCGTTGGAACATTCGGTGTCACGGTGGTAATGGGGCAGGAGTACCTCCCAGGACGCATCGGGCTCGCAGCCGGCATCACGATGGGGCTCTCCATCGGCCTGGGAGGGGTGGGGGCACCTCTGCTCGGCTTGCTCGCCGACAAAGCGGGCCTCTCCGCTACCATGCTTCTTATAGCCGCCCTACCCGTACTCGGCCTCCTTATTGCCTTTACGCTTCCTCGAAAGGTGCCTGGTACCTCCACGCCTTGAGTTCGTATTTGCGAACACACTCGCGCCTAGCGCGTTGGGTACTATTGGGCGAATGAGGACGGCTGCTTGCGATGGTCCCCCGCGATGAGTTTTTACGGGCTCGGCCTCCTCACCTACCGTTTCCGGTGGATGATCCTGCTCGCCTGGGGCAGTCTGCTCGTCGCGAGCGCGTTCTTCGCCCCGGATCTCTCGGGGCGTCTCAAGGGTGGGGGCTTCGATGGGGCGAACTCCGAGGCAGAACGGGTGCAGGATATCGTGTCCGAGAGGTTCGGCTTCTCCCCTGCCACCCTGATCGTGGTCTTCGATGGGAACGGCCTCCCCGCCCGCGGAGACGAGTTTCAAAGCGCCCAGGAGCGGGCGCTGGCCCGGGTGCGCGAGATGCCAGAGGTTCGCTACGTGAAGACCTACGACGAGGCCAGGGACGAGCGGTTCATCTCGGATGACGGGAAGAAGGCCTACGCCCTGATCGCCTTCAACATCTCTATCGACGAGACCAGGAACGTCGTGGAAGAGGTCCGCCACAAGGCTCGCTCCGAGACCCTAGAAACGTACGTCACAGGGGCGCCGGCCGTCTACCAGGACCTCGAGGAGGCGAGCAACGAGGACATCAAAAGTGCCGAGAAGTACGCCTTCCCATTCGCGTTGCTCATCCTGGTGATCGCCTTCGGCACGGTGGTCGCCGCCGCCCTACCCGCCATAATCGGGGGGGTGAGCGTGCTGACCGCCCTCGCGGTCCTGTATTTCGTCGCAAGCTCCTACGACATGTCCGTCTTCGTGCTCACGCTCTCCACGATGCTGGGTCTCGGGCTTGGCATCGATTACGCCCTGTTCTTCGTTAGCCGCTTCAGGGAGGAGCTCGAGAGTTACCCCGTCTCGGAAGCCGTGCCGCGTGCCGTAACTACTGCAGGACGTTCGATCTTCTTCTCTGGGACGGCGGTCCTGATAGGGCTCTCCGGGTTGCTTTTCTTCCCCTTTATGTTCATGCGCTCGATCGGGGTCTCTGGCGTGATGACCGTCTTCGTCTCGGTTTCGGCCGCTCTTACTCTCCTGCCTGCCTTTCTCGGCGTCCTTGGACATCGCGTCAACTGGCTGCCCGTGCGCCGTCGGCCCCGCACCCCCGGCATGGGGTTCTGGAGTCGCAGCGCAGAAGTGGTGATGCGCCACCCCGTCCTCGTGATCCTGCTCGTCGCCGTCCTGCTCGCCACCTTGCTCTACCCCGTGACTCACATGAAGGTAGGCATCCCGGAGGCGAGCGTGCTGCCCGAGAAGTACGAGTCGCGCGCGGGTGACGACATCCTGAAGAACAACTTCGAGTACGCCGCCCTCAACCCTATGACCATAGTGGTCACCCTTCCTCAGGACCCCCTGAGCACCGAAGGGCTCGCGCGCGTCAAGGAGCTCGAGGAACGCGTAGTGAACACGGGTGAGATCTCCCGCGTCGAGAGCGTATATGCGGTTGGGGAGGAGGCGGCGCGTGGCTACGCAGAGCGCGTCACCCGAGCCCGCGCGAGCGCCGAGGCTGAGGCCGACCGCAGGGTGGAAGAGTCGGTAGAAGAACGACTCGACGCCCTGAGAGCGCAGTACGGCTTCGTTCCACTGGGGGCTGAGACCCAGATCCGAGCCGAGGCGGAGCGTCGCGCCGCCAGCGAGATCGAGGGTCAGGTTCCTGACTTGCCGGAAGGTGTCTCGGCGGAAGGTCTAATCACACCCAGCGGCGTCGCCAACTTCCTGAAGCTCCCAGCGGCTCGCGAGTCGGAGGAACTGCAGGAGGCCATTGACTCGTACGTGGCTGGCGACAGAACGCTTCTACAGGCAACCACCAAAGCCAACCCCTATACCCAAGACGCCTACGCCGCCGTGGACGAGGTCCGCGCCATACAGCCGCCAGAGGGCGTGAGCCTCATGGTGGGCGGCCTCTCTGCCGGACAGAAAGATTTCATTTCGAGCCTCTACGGCCATGCCCCCTACGCCGCCGCGTTCGTGCTCGGGGTGACCTACCTGATACTCCTACTCACCTTCCGTTCCGTCTTCATCCCGCTCAAGGCTGTGACCGTGAACATCCTGAGCCTCACGGCGAGCTTCGGTGCGATGGTCTTCGTCTTCCAGGACGGCAACCTCTCCGGCCTTCTCGCCTTCACCCCTCTCGGCTTCGTGGACGCGACGCTTCCGATCCTGATGTTCTGCACGATCTTCGGTGTCTCGATGGACTACGAGGTCTTTCTGCTCTCTCGCATCCGCGAAGCCTATGAGAACGGCGACTCCAACGCAGCCAGCGTCGCCAAAGGACTGGTCGCTACAGCGGGGATCATCACGTCGGCGGCCGCCATCATCATCGTGGTCACAGGGGCCTTCTCTTTCACAGGTATCATCCTTACCAAAGCCGTCGGCCTGGGCCTCGCCGTCGCCGTCCTCGTCGACGCCACGATAATCCGGATACTCCTCGTCCCGGCTACCATGCGAATCCTCGGGGACTGGAACTGGTGGCCCGGCGGCCGTAAGGCCACCTTCGGCTACACAGGGTCAGGTGAGAGCCTCTCGTCCTCGGATAAGATCAATTCTTGATCCTGGTGGCATCCAGGGATACACTACGTATGATAGTGGAGTTCGAGCGGATACTCAGGGACCGTGGCTACCGGCTAACCAACCAGCGGCGGGTGATCGTACGCGAGCTGGAGGGTGAGCGGCACCTTTCGGCTGAGGAGATCTACGACCGGGTGAAGGGCGAGCACCCTGAGATCGGGCTCTCGACGGTATACCGGACGCTGGATCTCCTACACGAGCTTGGCATCGTGCGCAAAGACGACTTCGGGGAGGGGTACTCACGCTACGAGTTAGCCACCGATCGGGTGCACCACCACGCCCGTTGCCTGGAGTGCGGCACCCTCATAGAGTTCAACGAGGAGCTCATGGAGTACCTCGCGCTGCAGGTCGAGCGGGAGACGGGCTTCGTAAGCGACTGGTACGAGATCACACTCCACGGCCGCTGCGCGACGTGTGCAGCCGGATAAGGTAGGGTCGTAGGGGCGGGTGATGTAAGAGCATCGCCCTCACACCACTGCTCATCCGCTGCTACCTACATCTCGAACCACAGGCCGTCTTCGGCAACGACGATCTCGCCTGTGTACCCTCCGCGCCCGACTTCGGAGGCCAGGTCCAGCTCGTCGGCTGCGGGGTAGATGTGTGTCAGGACGACCCGCTCGACGTCGGCTTCGGAGGCGATCCTCGCGACACCGCACGGTGTCAAGTGTCCCTCTACGGGGGTGTGGTCAGGGAAGGAACATTCTATGAGCAGGGTGTGCGCGCCTCCGGCGAGCTCGACTACCGACTCTGTGTACTCTGTGTCGCCGGTGTAGACGAACGCGCCTCCCTCGCCGTCAAGGCGGTAGGCTATGCTTTCCGGGCGGTGCCTCGCCGGGGCCCAGGAGAGGTTGCAGCCGGGGAGATCTAGGGGGGAAGGGCACTCGTGGGGTAGCTCGGAGATCTGCGTGGGGTAATCTCCAACCATGAACTCGCCCCAGAGGTTGGTCAACGAGTTCCAGAGATCCCCGAACTGCATGGGACCAGTCAGGTAGAGGGGGCGGGTCCGCGCCTCCTCCGCGCCGTACTTGATGGAGAAGAGCAGAGGTACGACGTCCACCATGTGGTCGGGGTGGAAGTGGGTGAAGAAGATGCGATCGACCGCGAAAGGGTCGAGGCCCGCGCGGAGCATGCCGCGCACCGCCCCCGAGCCAAGGTCGAAGACTAGCGTCTCCTCACCAGTCCGGACAGTGACACAGCTCTGCCTTCTCCGCAGGCGCGGCACTACCGTCCCGGAACCTACTACCGTGATGTCCACCTAATTTGCTCCCTTCTGTAAGTCTCAGGCATCAGGCTACAGGTTTCAGGCAAGTGCTAACAGGCTTCAAGTTACAGGCCAAGGCCACCCCAACACCATCGGCTAGGCTCCCCCATGACGTCATTCCCGCTTGCGCGGGAATTCCAGGTGCCTGGGCTTCGGGTCTCAAGTAGCGAGGGCATTGTTTATACATCCCTGCCTGTAGCCTTCCTATTTCTTGAACGCCCAGGCGAGTCCGGCGATACCGAGGAGGGCGCCCCCTATCACATCAGAAGCCCAGTGCACCCCGAGGTAGACCCTGCTTGCGGCCACCCCGAAGAGTACCGCCAGTAGGACAACCCGCGCCGCCCTGTTCGGCCACAAGAGGAGGATGGCTCCGAGCAGGATCGTCGAGCGGAGCATGTGCCCGCTTGGATATGGGTAAGGGTAGTTCACGTCGAGGATGGGTGTCGGATCCGCCGAGCGCGCGGCCTCTGGGGGGACCGGCGTCTGGGGTAACCACAGCTTCATCGCGAACTCGAGCAGTCCCGTGACGGCGAAAGCCAGGAGGAGACGTCCCGCAAGAGCACGCCGTTTGGTGATGAACAGGCCGGAAGCCAGCACGAGGGTCGCCGCTACCACGTACTCAAGCGTTCCCGGCAAGGAGAAGACCGCTGCCGCAGTGTCCAGGCCCTCTGAGGCACCGCTCTGCGCGGTCCGGAGGATCCAGAGGTCGATGGGATGGAGCAGCCTGGTGCCGGCCAGTAATGAGAGGAGTGACAGGGCCGCCAGGGAGATCCAGAATACGGGATCGGCTTCTCTCTTCACGTTCACAAAAGATTAGCAAAGCGAACGCACGAAAAAAGGGCCAGGCCTAACGGCCCGGCCCCGTCGAACGCGAGTCTTACGCTACGGCGTCGCGCAGTACGCGACCGTACTCACCGGCCTTCAGGATGCGCTCCGCTTCACGCTGGAGCTGCCTTACCCGCTCACGCGAGATGTCGAGCTCATCGCCAAGCTCGGCGAGCGTGGCTGGCTCCCTATCGTCGAGCCCGTAGCGCCTGACCAGAACGTAGCGGGCCCGCTCGGGCAGACGCTCGATCGCCTCCTTGAGCTGGGTGGTCTCCATCTCCCGCATCACGGTGTCAGGTGTGTCGGAGACCCGCTCGTCCTCGATAAAGTCACCGAGCTCCGAGGCAGTGTCCTCTGACGAGACCGGCTGGTCGAGGCTCGTGGCGTCAGGCATGGCACTCATCGTGAGCCGGACCTCCTCAGGGTCCCACTCCAGACGCCTCGCTATCTCCTCCTCCGCAGGCTCCCGCTCGAGCTCGACGGCGAGCTCGGCGATTGTTCTGCTGACCTTCCGGATCTTCTCCGTCATGTGCACCGGCACGCGGATGGTACGCCCCTTGTCCGCAACAGCCCTCTGCACCGCCTGGCGTATCCACCACGTAGCATAGGTGGAGAAGCGGAAGCCCCTGTCAGGGTCGAACTTCTCGAC
>Ga0126312_10001980_pt1 | contig 13561 bp, 10 predicted proteins | sample Plot104A_FD_92537 | JGI IMG/M metagenome (GOLD analysis project Ga0126312, IMG submission 92537) | Serpentine soil microbial communities from UC McLaughlin Reserve, CA, USA - Plot104A | ecosystem: Environmental > Terrestrial > Soil > Grasslands | place: USA: UC McLaughlin Reserve, Lake County...
CGCAGCGGTGGCCGGCCTCGCCGCCGCGCTTCGTGACGCCGGGCTCTGAGCCGGCGGCGTCGCGGGCGGGCGGACTCTGAGAACGGCAGCATCGAGGGGGCGAGATCGGTGCTCGCGTGCGGGCGCGCGGGCGCGGAGAACGGCGGCATCGAGGGGGCGCAGTCGGCGACCGCGTGCCGGCGCGCGGGTTCGCAGAACGGCGGCATCGAGGGGGGCGCAGTCGGCGACCGCGCGCCGGCGCGCGGGCTCGCAGAACGGCAGCATCGAGGGGGCGTGATCGCTGACCGCACCGGCGCGTCAACGCCGCACGGATCCGTCGGCGAGCGGGGCTTGCGGCGTTGACGGCGTCTATCGCCGTCAACGCTGCACGCGCCCCCCGCCGCGTCCAGCGTGCAGCGTTGACCGGCGATCCAACGCGCGTCAACGCAGGTCGGTTCGCGAACCGGCGCGGCTCCCCGGCGTTGACGGCGACATGCGCCGTCAACGCCGGTCGCGGCCCTTGAAGGCCCGGGGCTCCCGGCGTTGACGGCGATAGTCGCCGTCAACGCCGGTCGCACCCGCATACCAGCCGGCTACCGGCGTTGCCGCGCGCGACGCCGCCACCGGCCCGCCCGCAAGAGCCCGCCGTCAAGACCGCGCCAGCCACCCCGCCACGGACCCGCCCTCAAAGCCCGCCGTTCAACCCGACCCGGCCACCCCGCCACGAGCCCGCCCGCACAAGCCCGCCGTTCAAACCGCGCCCATCACCCCGGCCACGAACCAGCCCCAGAGCGCGCCGTTCAAACCCCGCCCACGGCCCGCACGCAACCGCCGCTCAACCGCCCCGTGCCGGCGTGCGACACTCGCGCCGTGTCGATCGCCATCGAGCCCGACGCGCTCGCGCGCGACTCCCAGCTGCTCTCCCACGTCCTCCACGAGGTGCTGGTCGAGCAGGCCGGCGAGGAGCTCGCCCGGACCCTGCAGTGGCTGAACGAGTCCGCCAACGAGCTGCGCACGGAGACGCCGCCGCCGGCGCGGCGATGACCGAGCTCGTGCACCGGCTCGCGCCGGCCGAGGTCGAGACCTGCATCCGCGCCTGCGCACTCCAGCTCCAGCTCGCCAACATCGCCGAGGAGCGCGAGCGGGTGCGGCGCCGGCGTCACTACGACGCCACCGGCGTGCGCCAGCGCGAGTCGCTGATGGACGCCGCCGACCAGCTCCGCGCCGACGGCGCCGACCTCGCGGCCGCGGTGCGCGCGCTCCACGTCGAGCTGGTCTTGACCGCTCACGCGACCGAGGCGACGCGGCGCTCGGTGCTCGAGCACCAGCTCACGGTGGCGCGCCTGCTCGACCGCCTCGACGACCCGCGCACCGGCCGCTCGCGCCGGCGCGCGCTCCTCGCCGACCTGCGCGAGGCGCTGACGCTGTGGTGGCAGACCGACGAGGTGCGGCGCAACCTGTTCTTCTTCGAGGCCACCCTTCACGACGCGGTCCCGGAGGTGCTCGAGGAGCTCGAGCGCTGCTTCGACGTCCGCGTCGACGGGCGCGAGCTGACGTTCGGCTCGTGGGCGGGATCGGACATGGACGGCCACCCGGAGGTCGGCGCCGAGACGCTCGCGCGCACGCTCGCGCTGCATCGCGAGACCGCGCTCGACCTGCTGCGCGCCCGCGTCGGCCGGCTCGCGCGCTCGTTCTCGCACTCGAGCCGCCGGACGAACGTTTCCGCGGCGCTCGAGGCCTCGCTCGAGCGCGACGCCGCCGAGCTCCCGACTGCGCGCGTGCTGCGCCGCGCCAACCGCGAGTACGAGCCGCTGCGGAGCAAGCTCGGCTTCATCGGCCACCGGCTCGCGAACATGCTCGACCCGCTCTCGCGCGAGCCCGGCTACGTCAATACGGCGCCGGGACCGCGCTGGTCGAGGGCGACCTCGAGCTCCAGCGCGCGATGGCGGCCGCCTGGCCGTTCTTCCAGAGCCTGCTCTCGACGCTCGAGATGGCGCTCTACAAGGCCGACCTCGGCGTCGCGGAGCGCTACCTGCGCCTCGTCGAGCCGGAGCTGCGTGAGCGCTTCTGGCCCGGCATCGCGCGCGAGCACGACCTCGTCGTCGGGCGGCTGCTCGAGATCACCGGCGCAGAGTGGCTGCTCGGCGACTCGCCCCCGCTCCAGCGCCGCCTGTCGCACCGCAATCCCTGGATCGACCCGCTCTCGCACCTCCAGGTCGAGCTGCTGGCGCGCTCGCGCGCGGGGCGCGCCGAGGCGCGCGAGCCGCTGCTGGCGACGATCACCGGCATCGCGGCGGGTATGCGAAACACGGGCTAGACACCCGGTCCGGTCCGGTTCCGACCGCCGGTCGTAGCGCGCGCCGCGGCGCCGCCCGTAGCGTCCATGCCATGGACGGTCCCCTCTCCTCCCCCAGCGCTCCTCCGACGCGCGAGCTGCTCCTCAGGAGCGCTCTGCTCTCGGTCTACCTCGGCCTGCGTCTCGCCACGACGGCGCTCAGCATCGCCGGCAGCCGCCCCGCCAGCCGCGGCAGGTCCTTCCGCGCGCGGGAGTAGGCGCCGGCGAGCGCCTCGGCGGCGGCCGGGCCGTGGACGCCGCGCCCATGACCCACCAGCAGATGCTCCGGCTCGTACCCGCGCAGAGCCCCCGGCGCGGGGAGCCGGAGCGCCGGGTGGACGCCGGCCTGGCCGCCGCCGAGCGAGAAGAAGTCGTTCGTGCCGACGAGCTCCGCGACGACGAGCGCGCGCCGCTCCGGCCACCACAGCGCGATCTCGTGCCAGCCGGGGACGCGGAGCACGGGCACGACCGCGAACGGGCTGCCGGGAACGGCCGCGGGCAGGCGCAGGTGCGGGACGCCGAGCCGCGCGGCGATCGCGGCGCAGTCGCGCCTGTGGCGGTCGAGCAGCTGGAGCACGCCCGCCGCCCGCCCCAGCGACGCCGCGCGCTCTATCGCCTCGGGCACGTCGACGGGATCGACGAGCCAGACGCGGCCGCCGGCCTGCAGCGCGTGCGACGTGCGCATGAAGGCCTCGTCCGGCGCCCACGAGAAGCCGAACGGCAGCTCGTCGTAGGCGACGCGCCTCACTCCAGCAGCGCGGTCGGGCGGTCGACGAGCACCGAGAGCACGATCATCGTGCGCGTGCGGACGACGTTCGGACGCCGCCGCAGCGTCTCGATGACGCGCTCGAGGTGGCGGATGTCGTCGACCTGCACCCGCAGCACGGCGTCAGGCTCACCGGAAACGGTGACCGCGCTCACGACCTCCGGGATCCCCTCTACGCTCGCGAGCACGTCGTGCGGCGCCGTGCGGTCGGCGCAGTAGACCTCGGCGATCGCCTCGAACCCGAGCCCGAGCCGCGACGCGTCGACGACGGCGGCGTAGCCGCGGATCACGCCGGCGTCCTCCATCCGGTCAACGCGGCGCTTCACTGCCGGAGTCGAGAGCCCGACCTCGCGCCCGATGTCGGCGAACGAACGGCGGCCGTCGCGCTGGAGCAGCGCAAGGATCTTGCGATCAAGGTCGCTCAGTCGTTCCATCCTTGCGATGGTACGAAACGAAACGCACTCACCGGTTGAGCGCCGGCGAGCCTCGGGGATACAAGATGGGCCATGTTCGAGGAGGGGCAGCTCTACGCGCCGGTGACGGAGGACGCCGACGGGGTCAAGGTCCACCTGGCCGACAACCATCCGGGCGCCAACGACCCCGAGTACCGTGGGCGGCGCAACGAGATCGCCGCCGCCGCGCTCGCGTGGGAACCCGGCAAGCCGATCCCCCACGTGCAGTACACGGAGTCAGAGCACGAGATCTGGCGTACCGTCTGCCGCGAGCTCGGCCCGAAGCACGACCGCCTCGCGATCCGCGCGTTCCGCGACGCCAAGGCGGCGCTCGCGCTGCCCGAGGACCACGTGCCGCAGCTCGACGAGGTGACGGCCCGGCTCCAACCGCTCACCGGGTTCCAGTTCCATCCCGCCGCGGGCCTCGTGCCGCTCGACGAGTTCTACGGCTCGCTCGCCGACCGCGTCTTCCACTCGACGCAGTACCTGCGCCACCCGAGCAGCCCGCTCTACACGCCCGAGCCGGACATCGTGCACGAGGTCATCGGGCACGGGAACCTGCTCGCCAACCCGCAGATCGCGGAGGTCAAGAGGCTCGCCGGCGAGGCGGCGCGGCGCTGCGAGTCTCCCGAGGCGCTCCAGTACGTAGCCGACGTCTTCTGGTTCACGATCGAGTTCGGCGTCATGTACGAGGAGGGCGAGCTGCGCTGCTACGGCGCCGGGGTGCTGTCGTCGTACGGCGAGATCGAGGAGTTCCGCGGGGCCGACATCCGTCCCGTCGACTTCCACGCGATGGCAACGCTCGAGTACGACATCACGCACTACCAGCCGATCCTGTTCGCGTGCGACGGGATGGGCGAGCTCACGGAGCGCGTCGGGGGCTTCTTCGCCGGCTTCGACGACGACACGCCCGAGCGGCTCGCGCGGGAGGCGGGCGCAGCGGCGGGCGTCGCTCCGTAGGGAGGGGGAGCGATCCACCCGGTCCCCGGCCTCGCGTGCGGGACGCGAAGCCGGGGCCAGGATCGCCCTCGTCTCAGCCTGGCTCAGGCTACGGCGACGCGCAGGCGGACCTTGAAGGTCGTCGCCTTGCCTGTCCGTGGGGTCACCCGCAGCTCGAGCCTGTGCGTGCCCGGAGTGAGCTTCATCCGACGCAGCTTCGCCCCGAACTTCAGCTTCTTGACGCGCGCCATCCGCTTGCCGTCGAGCTTGTAGCGGACGGACTTCAGGGCAACGCCCTTGCGCGGCTTGACCCGTGCCTTGACCGCCTTCGGCAGGCACGTGCTCCTCGCCTCGCTGAGGCGCAGCTTGCCGAGACTGCGCAGCTTCTTGCTCTTCGGGCCGGCGACGATCCGCCGGCAGCCGGTCGCAGCCGCCTCCTGCGCGACCGGCGTCGTGCCCGGGCCGGTCCCCGTGCCCGTCGAGCCGCCGTCGACCGGCGTATCCGGCGTCACGGGCGTGCCCGTGACGGGTCCGGGGTCCGGAGTCGGCGTGGGGTCGGGAGTCGGAGTCGGATCGGGCGTCGGGTCCGGAGTCGGATCCGGGTCGGGCGTGGGATCCGGCTCGGGATCAGGGTCCGGCGCGGCGCACGGCCCCACGTTGGCGGTCGCATCCGAGCTCGCGCTTGCGCCGCCCGCCGCGGTCGTCACGGTCTCGGTGACGTGCAGCGTCAGGCAGTCGTCGGCGGCGTCGAGCTCGTACGTCGTGCCCGTGGCGCCCTCGATGTCGCCGCAGTTGGCGCCGTCGGCGTCGCAGCGCTGCCACTGGTAGGTACGCGTGGCGCCCGCCGCGTCGAGCCACGTGCCCGGATTCGCGGTCAGCGTCTCGCCGACCGTGGTGGTCCCGCTGATCGTCGGCGGAGCGCTGTTGCTGGGGACCGGATCGGGGCAGGGCCCGACGTTGCCGGTGGTGTACGAGAACGCCGTCCCGGCGCCCGAGGAGTTCGTCACCGTCTCGGCGACCTGGAGCATCATGCAGTCGTCGGCGGCCGTCAGCACGTAGGTCGTGCCGGTCGCGCCGTCGATGTCGCCGCAGTCCTCGCCGTCGGCGTCGCAGCGCTGCCACTGGTACGCGCGCGTCGCGTTCGCCGCGTCGGACCAGGTGCCGGGATGGGCAGTCAGCGTGCTGCCGACGGTCAGCGACCCGGTGATCGTCGGCGGCGCCGTGTTCGCCGGCACGTGCGCGGCCTGGAAGTGCGCCTCGACCCGCGCCGCGGCGAGGACCTGCGAGTAGACGGCGACCTCGTCCAGCCTGCCGTTGAAGTTGCCGCTGAAGGCGCCCGCGCCGTTGCCGCCAAGCACCAGCGCGTGGCTGCTAGACGCCGGCGCCGCGCCGTTGCGGTTGACGGACTTGGCGAGCACGCCGTTGCGGTAGATGCGGACCTTCTGGTTGTCCCACGTGACCGTCAGCAGCGTCCAGACGTTGGAGCCGAGCGAGACCTTGCTCGTCAGGTGCACGCCTCCGGTCACCCAGGCGAGCTTGCGCTTGGCGCCCACGCCGAGCGCCCAGCCGTTGCCGGCGGGATTGCCGTGAGCCACAATGCCGGCCTGCTGCCCACGCGCGAGTCGCTCCGGGTTGACCCAGAGCTCTACCGAGCCCGCGGCCTGGTCGACCGTCCCCGTGACCGAGCTCGTACTCGTCAGCCCGACCGCGCTGCCGGCGTCGACGAACGGGCCGCCGACGCCCAGCGCCGGGCCGCCGACGTACGTGCCGTCGCGATCGTTCGGCGACGCGTCCTGCGCCACGGTCGAGCCGGCCGGCTCACCCATGCGAAGGTAAGTGAGCGGATTGTCCGCGAGCACGGTGTCCGCGTAGGTCGCCGCCTGCGCCGAAGCGGGCACGACGAAAGCTGAAGCCGTCGCGAACAACGCGGCGAGCCGCTTCGAAATCATTACTGCTCGCCTCCCAGGCGCCGAGGGGACGGACCTATCCGTGGCCCGCCGGGTAATCAGTCCGGACCCAATCGGCCGGAAGTCGGAGCAACTTGATTGCCCTGGACGAATGGACCGGGGTCAGGACCCCATGGAGCACCGGCCGCCGGTCGAGCGCCGCAGGTGCGCTCGACCGGGGACCGACCACCGCTTCCGCTAGCCGCTGACGGTGAACGACTGCTTCATCTCCGCCTTCGAGCTGTTGCCCGCGTAGACGTCGATCCGGCCCGGCTCGACCACGAACTCGCCGCGGTTGTCGTAGAAGCCGAAGTCGCTGCGGTCGAGCGTGAACGTCACGGTCTGCGACTGGCCCGGATCCAGCGTCACGCGTTCGAAGCCGCGCAGCCGCCGCACCGGCTGCGAGATGCTCGCGACCGGGTCGTGCATGTAGAGCTGCACGACCTCGTCGCCCTTGCGGGCGCCGGTGTTCTTCACGGTGACCGTTGCCGTCAGGCTCCCGTCCGGCGCGACCGTCGACGAGCTCAACTCGAGGTTGGAGACCTCGAACGTCGTGTAGCTGAGCCCGAATCCGAAGTCGAACAGCGGCCCGCAGCTCGGGATGTCGCGGTGCTGCGAGTTCCACTTGAACGTCTTGTTGCACGGGCGCCCGGTGTTCTCGTGGTTGTAGTAGATCGGCACCTGCCCGACCCGGTACGGGAACGACGCGGGCAGCTTGCCGCCGGGGTTCACCTTGCCGAACACCACGTCGGCCACCGCGTTGCCGGCCTCGACGCCGGGGAACCAGGCCTCCAGGAACGCAGGGGCGCCGTCGACGACCTCCTCGAGCGCCAGCGGCCGGCCGTTGAACAGCACGACCACGAACGGCTTGCCCGTCCTCCTGATGGCGTTGATCAGCTGCTCCTGGCGCCCGGGAAGGTCGAGCGTGCTGCGGGCGTTCGCCTCGCCGCTCATCTCGCGCGTCTCGCCGAGCGCGAGCACGACCTGGTCGGCCGCCTTCGCGACCGAGGCGGCCTGAGCGAAGCCGGCGTCCGAGCCGCAGCCCTCCGGGTCGTGGCCACCAGGCGATCCGACTTCGGTGTGCGAGAGCTGGCAGCCCTCCGCATAGGTCGTCGCGGCCGTGTTCTGCGCATCGATCCCGTCGAACACCGTGACGGCGTCGGCGCCGTCACCGCGGCCCCACCACGGACCGAGCATGTCGTTCGCGGCCTTCGCCAGCGGCCCGATCACGGCCGTCTTCTTGGCCGGGTCGAACGGAAGCGTGGCGCCGTTGTTCTTCAGCAGCACCATCGAGCGGCCCGCCGCCTTCCGCGCCGCTTCGCGGGCGTCCGGCCGGAGCTGCTGCGCGTCCGGGTTCGCCGGCGAGTACACGCCGCCGCCGAGCGCCGGCGGGAACTGCGCATACGGGTTCTCGAACAGGCCGGCGCGGAACTTCACGCGCAGGATGCGGCGCACCGCGTCGTCGATGCGATCCATCGTGATGCGCCCGTCGCCGAGCAGCTGGGAGCCGAAGTCGCGGATCAGCGTGCTCGTCATCTCGGAGTCGACGCCCGAGTTGAGCGCAAGCGCCGCCGCCTCCGGCCCGTCGGCCGCGACGCCGTGGCCGCACTCGCCCGCGTTGGGGTTCACCGGCGGGCACGCCCGCATCTCGGCGACGGCGGTCCAGTCGCTCTCGACGAAGCCGTCGAAGTTCCACTCGCCCTTGAGGATGTCGTTCATCAGGTAGTCGTTGCCGCACCCGGGCACGCCGTTGATCGCGTTGAACGAGCACATCGCCGTGTCGGCCCCGGCGGCGACCGCCGCCTTGAACGGCGGCAGGTACATGTTCCGCAGCCGCTGCTCGGACATGTCGGTCGTGTTGTAATCGCGCCCGGCCTCCGGCTGACCGTAGGCGGCGAAGTGCTTCGGGCTCGCGATCAGCCTGTCGAGCGCGCTGTAGTTCGTGCCCTGGGAGCCCTTGACGCGCGCCGCGGCCATCACCGAGTTCAGATACGGGTCCTCGCCCGCGGCCTCGGAGATGCGACCCCAGCGGGGCTCGTGGGAGACGTCGACCATCGGGGCGTAGGTCTGCTTGATGCCCACGGCGGTCGACTCGCGGGCGCCGAACTTCGCGTCGGTCATCGCCATCTGCGGGTCGAAGCTCGCTCCGGTGCCGAGCGGGATCGGGAAGACGGTCCGGAAGCCGTGGATGGTGTCGAACGCGAACAGCAGCGGAATCTTCAACCGCGACTCCTCCACCGCGATGCGCTGAAGCCTCCGGATCTGCACCGGGTCGGTGACGCTGAGGATCGAGCCGAGGCCCTTCCGGACCTCGTCGTCGGTGACGAGGAAGTCGGGCAGCAGCTGGATCTGCTCGAGCTTCTCCTGAAGCGTCATCTGCGCGAGGAGATCGTTCACGCGGGTCTCGATCGCCGGATCGGCCGGCTGCCGCGCGGGCTCGAGGGCGGCCTCGTCGCTGGGCTGGCCGGCGGCCAGCACCCCTCCCGCAGCCCCCGAGCAGATGGCAAGGACCGACACGGCGATCGCCGCCTTGCGCCTGAACCTGAACATGGACCCCTCCTCTGAACGACGGACGCCCGGCGGCGAGCGCCTACCCGCGCATGTGACGAATGACACCTGTTCTGTCCGGGTACTCGCGCGAGCGATGCAGAAGGCGTGGGGAGTCGCGCTCGCGTGCGTGGCGCTGTCGTGTGCGTCGCCGGCGCACGCCGCCGGGGAGGCGCAGCTGCAGCGCTACGCCGATGCGACGTGGGCGTCGTTCGATGCCATGGTGGACCCGGGGACCGGCTTGCCGACCGACGTCCTGCACAGGAGCGGGCAGCGCGAGGCGCAGACGTCGACCACGAACATCGGCGCCTACATGTGGAGCGCCGTCGCCGCCGAGCGGCTGGGCATCATCGACCGCGCCGACTTGGTGGCGCGGCTCGAGCAGACCGTCGGGACGCTCGAGCGGATGGAGCGACACGAACCCTCGGGCCAGTACTACAACTGGTACGACCACCGCACGGGCGAGAAGCTGACGACGTGGCCGCCGAGCGGCGAGCCGCTGACGCCGATCCTCTCGTCCGTCGACAACGGCTGGCTCGCGACGGGGCTGAGGATCGTTGCGAACACGGTGCCCGAGCTCTCGGCGCGCGCGAACGCGATCTACGACTCGATGGACTTCGGGTTCTACTACGTGCCGGAGCGCAACCGGATCCTGTTCCACTACGTGCCCTCGACCGGCACCGGGCCCTGCTGCTACGACACCGTCGTCTCCGAGAGCCGGATCGCCGACTACATCGGGACGGCGAAGGGAGAGCTCCCGCGCAAGACGTACTACGGCCGCTGGCGCAGCTTTCCGGACTCGTGCGACTGGTCGTGGCAGGAGACGAGGCCGTCCGGCTTCAACCGCAGCTACGACGGCGTCTCCGTGTTCGACGGCGCCTACCCGTATGGCGACACGCGGGTCACGCCGAGCTGGGGCGGCTCGATGTTCGAGGCGCTGATGCCCGCCCTGTTCGTGCCCGAGGAGCGCTGGGGCGCCGGCTCGTGGCGCCGGAACCACCCGCTGACCGTGGACGCGCAGATCGACCACGGGCTCGTGTCGGCGGGCTACCCCGCGTGGGGCTTCTCGCCGTCGAACATCCCCGAGGGCGGCTACGCGGCGTTCGGCGTCGACGCGATCGGCATGGACCCGAACGGCTACCCGTCGAACGAGGACGGCACGCTCGTCGACCGCGGCTTCGCCGGTTGCGCGGGGCGCGACCCGAAGCCCGACCCGCCCGCCGGCGCGTACACGAACGGCGTCGTCACGCCGCACGCGGCATTCCTCGCTCTGCGCTACAGGCCCGCCCAGACGCTCGCGAACCTGGCTCGGCTCGAGTCCATGCGCGGCGTGTACGGGAAGTGGGGCTTCGCCGACTCGGTCAACGTCGACACCGGCTTCGCGTCGCGCAGCTACCTCTCGCTCGACCAGGGCATGATCATGGCCGCGCTCGGGAACGCGCTGGGCGGCGACGTGCTGCGGGAGGCGTTCGCCACGCCCGACTTGCGGCGCGCGATCCGCCCCGTGATCGGCGTCGAGGAGTTCGCCGTCTCGCCGCGCGGCTGCACGATCGGCGGCAGCGCCCGCAACGACACGCTGGCCGGCACGGCCGGCGACGACGTGATCTGCGGGCTCGGGGGCGACGACTCGATCGAAGGCGGCGGCGGCGACGACGTGATCTACGGCGACGGAGGCGATGACCGGATCGCCGCCGGAGCCGGCGCCGACACGGCGTACGGCGACGAGGGCGACGACCTGATGGCGGGCGACGACGGAGAGGACGTGCTGGCCGGCGGCCCGGGCGCCGACGGCGTGGCCGGAGGCGCGGGCGCGGATCACCTGGACGGCGGCGGCGGAGGCGACAGCTGCTCGGGCGACGCCGACGACGACGCGCCGGGTGGCTGCTGATGGCCGCGCGACCGAATGCCCGCAGGCCGTCGCTGGCCGTTACGCGCTGCGCTGCCGCTGACGCCTGAGCCGCCGGGCCGGCGCCCGATTCAGGGTGCCGGTTAGGGGCGCCGCCCCGATGTACGCGCGGGCGCGGCGGTCCAAGCTCGGCGCATGACTTCGACCCCTGCCTCCTTCGATGCCGTGCTGTTCGATCTCGACGGCGTCTTGACGGCCACTTCGGCGCTGCCTGCTGCGGCGTGGAAGCAGGCCTTCGACGCGGTACTGGGCGAGCCGTTCGACGCCGAGCGCGACTATCTGGCTCATGTCGACGGCAAGCCGCGGCTCGAGGGCGTGCGCGACATGCTGCGTTCGCGTGGCCTGGAGCCCGACGCGGAGCTGGTGCGCTCGATCGCCGCGCGCAAGCAGGCGCTCGTCGAGCGCGCTCTCGCCGTCGGCGGCGTCGATGCGTTCCCGGGCTCGGTGAGCTGGGTCGAGAAGCTGCGCTCGGAGGGCGTGCTGACGGCGGTCGTGTCGTCGAGCTCGAACGCGCGCGCGGTGCTCGGCGCGGCCGGCATCGAGGGCCTGTTCGACGTCACCGTCGACGGCGCCGAGGTCGCGCGGCTGGGACTCCGCGGCAAGCCGGCCCCGGACGGCTTCCTCGCAGCGGCGGGTCGGCTGGGCGTGCTGCCGCACGGCGCCGTCGTGGTCGAGGACGCGCTAGCCGGCGTCGCCGCCGGCCGCGCCGGTGCCTTCGGGCTGGTCATCGGCGTCGCGCGCGGCGCCGCGCCGGCCGCGCTCCTGGCCGCCGGCGCCGACATCGTCGTGGACGACCTCGGGGAGCTGATGTAGATGCGCGACCGCCACGTCAGCGCGGCCGAGCTGCGCGCGCGCCTCGGCGCCGACCCCGACGCCCCCTGGCAGATCGCCGAGCGGCGCTTCGACGCGCAGCGGCTCGGCGCCGCCGAATCGATCTTCGCTGTCGGCAACGGCTATCTCGGCGTCCGCGGCGCGCCCGAGGAGGGATACCCGGCGCGCGACGCCGGCGTCGTCCTGAACGGGTTCCACGAGACCTGGCCGATCGTCTACCCCGAGGACGCGTACGGCCTCGCCCGCACCGGCCAGACGATCGTCAACGCCACCGACGGCTCCGTGATCCGGCTCTACGTCGACGACGAGCCGTTCGATCTCACGACCGCGCGGATCATCCGCTTCGAGCGCGCGCTGGACATGCGCGCGGGCGTTCTCGTGCGCGAGGTCGAGTTCGAAAGCGCGCGCGGCACCCGCGTACACGTGCGCTCGCGCAGGCTCGCGTCGCTCGCCGAACGCCACCTCGTCGCCTTCGACTACGAGGTCAGCGCGGACGGCGCGCGGATCACCGTCTGCTCGGAGCTGGTCACGCACGCGCCCGAGGAGACCGCCGACGACCCGCGCCGCGGCAGGGGCTTCGCGGACAAGCCGCTCGTCGCGCTCGCTGCACACGCCGACGGCGACCGCGCCGTGCTCGAGCTCGCCACGCGCAACAGCGGCCTGAACCTCGCCTGCGCCATGGCGCACAGCACGGACGCCACCGACATCACCGCGACGGCCGACGGCGATCACGCGCGCATCGTCGTCGAAGCCCAGGACTCGCTGCGGCTGAGCAAGTTCGTCGCCTACCACTGGGCCGCCCAGGCGCCCGAGGGCGACCTGCTCGCGCGCGCGGAGCGCACGCTCGACCGCGCCGTCGCAGCCGGCTACCGGACGGTCGAGGCCGATCACGGGCGCGTCGTCGAGGCCTTCTGGGAGCGCTCGGACGTGCAGATCGACGGCGCGCCCGAGGTCCAGCAGGCCGTCCGCTTCAACCTCTTCCAGCTGCTGCAGGCGACCGCCCGCTGCGAGGGGCTCGGCGTCCCTGCCAAGGGCGTCACCGGACGCGGGTACGAGGGCCACTACTTCTGGGACACGGAGATCTACGTCGTCCCGTTCCTCGCACACACCACGCCCGAGTGGGCCAAGCAGCTGCTCCAGTTCCGGTGCGACATGCTTCCCGCCGCCCGCCGGCGCGCCCACGAGGTCGGGCACGGCGGCGCGCTCTATCCCTGGCGCACGATCGACGGCCGGGAAGCCAGCGCCTGGTACGCCGCCGGCACCGCCCAGTACCACATCAACGCCGACATCGCGCACGCGATGCACCAGTACAACCGCGTCACCGGCGACCTCGCCTTCATGCTCGACGAGGGGGCGCAGGTGCTCGTCGAGACCGCCCGCTTCTGGCTCGAGCTCGGCCACATGCGCGACGGACGCTTGCGCATCCACGGCGTCACCGGCCCCGACGAGTACACCACCCTCGTCCACAACAACGCCTACACCAACCTGATGGCCAAGCAGAACCTCGAGATCGCCGTGCGCATCACCGAGTGGCTCGCCGCGGCCGATCCGGAGGCGCGCGCCGCGCTCGGCGTCGCCGACGAGGAGGTCGACTCCTGGCGCCGCGCCGCCGAGCTGATGTACGTCCCGCGTCACGAGGAGCTCGGGATCGCACTCCAGGACGAGCACTTCCTGGACCGCCCGCGCTGGGACTTCGAGGGCACGCCGCGCGAGAAGCGCCCGCTGCTGCTGCACTTCCACCCGCTCGAGATCTACCGCCACCAGGTGATCAAGCAGACCGACGTCGTGCTCGCGACATACCTGCTGCCGGACAGCTTCTTCGAGGAGGAGACGCGTCGCACGTTCGACTACTACGACGCG
>Ga0126312_10001981_pt1 | contig 13556 bp, 18 predicted proteins | sample Plot104A_FD_92537 | JGI IMG/M metagenome (GOLD analysis project Ga0126312, IMG submission 92537) | Serpentine soil microbial communities from UC McLaughlin Reserve, CA, USA - Plot104A | ecosystem: Environmental > Terrestrial > Soil > Grasslands | place: USA: UC McLaughlin Reserve, Lake County...
CTCAGCACGATCCCGGCCCTCGAGGTCCCCGCGCGCTGGCTGGACAACGCACACACGCTCACCCCGATGGCCGACCACGTGCTCAGCGGCACCGAATGGGCCCACGCCGGAACCACGCTGGCGTTGTGGGTGCTCCTGCCCGCGGTGATCGGAGCCTGGCGCGTCATCCATGACGAGGTATAGCCAGCTGCCGAGACTCAACCCGAGCGTCGTCTCACAAACGGGCGTCCCGCGCGCTCAACGAACACCACGATTGAAAGGTCGTGAGATGCACGGTGAAAGTGATCGCAAGGTGTCGAGACAAGCAGTCGGAAACGCCCTCGCAGGTGTGGTGTTCCTCACCGTCGCGATCGTCGATTTCACCCGTGACTCGTCGGGCATAGGCGTGGTCTTCCTAGTGTTCGCGGCTGTCTTTCTGGGACTCGGGTTGTCCGGGCGCAAAACCGCAGCGCCTGAGAACGAGTGGCGCCTCACCCGCATCTATCCCGGGACTGTGCTTGGTTGTTCCGCGCGTCGTGCGCTCGCGCACGCCCGGAAGTGCCTGCTCATGCGCCGCATCTCGCATGGCAAGCGGGATGCCCCCGGCCGGAATCGAACCAGCGCACGCGGTTTAGGAAACCGCTGCTCTATCCACTGAGCTACGGGGGCGTTTTTGGCTTAACGAAGCCCTTGCCGCGGGCTACGCCTACGTCTCACTGTAGCGCCGAAAGCCGCACGCGCCCCTCGAGCGCACCCGGGCCGTTCAGCGCACGCCGGCGATGGGCAGATCCGTCTGATCGGCTTCCGGAACAACAGCCGCTGCGGCAGTTGCGCGCTGATCCTTGCGCTCGTCGGCGCCCTCCTCTGCGCCGGATGCGGCGGCGGTGGGACGCTCAGTGCCGACGCGCTCTCGAAGCAGGCGGAGACGCTGGAGTCGCTTGCCGCCGAGGGGGCGATGCTCGGGCGCGACGCGGCCGCGGGAAAGACGACGCGGATCTTCACGCGGGAGCACGCTGACGAGCTTCACGAATCGGCTGCGAAGGAAGAGGCTTCGCTGCGCGCGGCCAATGCGGACGCGCGCGTCGATCGAGCACTCCGCCGGCTGACCAGGCTCGCGACGACAACGACTACGGCGCTCGAGCAGCTCGGCGACGCTCCAGAAGCGGAGCAGCGGCGGCTCGGGGCACAACTCCAGCGCACCGCCGATCGGATCGAGCGGCTCGCCGGCGGCCTGTGAGCCTCAAGAACATCCTCGCGGTTGCGCTCGGGATCCTGTCCGCGATCGGCGGCTTCGTCGACATCGGCGACCTCGTCTTCAACATGCAGGCGGGGGCGACTTTCGGCTTTCAGCTCCTCTGGGCGGTCGTAGTCGGCGTTGTCGGGATCGTCGTCTACTCGGAGATGTGCGGCCGGGTGGCCGCGATCTCCAAACGGGCGGTCTTCGATCTCGTCCGCGAGCGCACGGGCTTCGGCGCAGGTCTCGCCACCCTCGTCGCCTCCGAGATCGTGAACCTGATGACGTGTGCGGCGGAGGTCGGCGGCGTTGCGATCTGCCTGAAGCTGCTCTCCGGCCTTCCGTACCGGCTGCTGATCGTCGTGGCCGTCGCCGCGCTGATCGTCTGCGCGTGGAGGCTGCCGTTCGAGTGGATCGAGCGCGTGTTCGGGTACATGGGGCTGTGCCTCCTCGTCTTCGCGGTCGCCGCGATCAAGTTGCACCCGGATTGGGGCGAGGTCGCGCACGGTTTCGTTCCCGGCTCGCACTCGGGCGGCAGCACGCTCGTCTACCTCTACTTCGTCGTCGGGCTGCTCGGCGCCGCGATGACGCCATACGAGGTCTACTTCTACTCCTCCGGCGTCGTGGAGGATCAGTGGGGGTCTGACGAGCTGGGCCTGAACAAGGTGACCGCAATGATCGGCTACGGGCTCGGCGGCTTCCTCTCGTTCGCGCTGATGATCACCGCGGCCGTGCTCTTCCTGCCGCGCGGGATCGATCCGGAGTTCATCGGGACGCCGGCTCTCGCGGCAGGTGACATGTTGGGGCAGTTCGGCCTGCTGCTCGCGATCGTCGGCATCCTGTTCGCGGTCGGCGGCGCGGCGATCGAGACCTGTTTTTCCGGCGCGTACAACGTCTCGCAGTTCTTCGGTTGGCGGTGGGGCAAGTTCGAGCCGCCTGCCCGCGCCTCGCGATTCACGCTGGCGTGGCTCGTGATCTTTGCTCTGGCGATGCTCGTCGTGATGACCGGCTACGACCCGGTCAAGTTGACGGAGTACGCCGTGATCTTCTCCGTTGTGGCGCTCCCGTTGACCTACCTGCCCATCCTCCTCGTTGCGAACGACCGCACGTACATGGGCTCGCACGCGAACGGCAAGCTCGCGAATATCGTGGGCGTCGCGTACTTCTTCGTCATCCTCGCGATCGCCGTCGCGGCGATTCCGCTGATGATCGTGACGAACGGAGGCCAGGGGTGAGCGAAGCGACACCGGTCGATCTGGCGCTAGGCATTCTCGACCACCAGCTCGTCGACGCCGACGGTGAGAACTGCGGCAAGGTCGACGAGCTCGAGCTGCGAGGGATCGACGGGGAGCCGGAAGTGGTCGAGATCGTCGTCGGCGGGAACGCTTGGCGGACGCGAGGCTGGTCGGGGCGGCTGGCTTCTCGTCTCGGCGGCAACGCCGTGCACGTGCCGTGGTCGGAGGTGGAATCGGTTTCTGCGGTCGTACGGCTCAAGCGGACGGCCGCCGAGCTGGGCCTCGGTCGCGGTGACGAGCGGTGGGCCCGCCTGATCGCGAAGCTGCCCGGTACCCGCTGATGCGACTCGGCGAGCTGCTGGGGCGGAAGGTCGTCACCGAGTCCGGAGTCCGGCTCGGGCGCGTCCACGACGTGCAGGGCGAGCTGGACGGAGAACAGCTGCGTGTGACGGGGCTGGTGGCCGGGAGGTTGGGCCTCCTCGAGCGGTACGGCGTGAACGCTCGGTCGAGCGTCGACGGGCAGCAGGCGAAGGAGCACGGGCACGAGGGCATTTCGTGGGACCGCGTCATCCGCGTGGGCCGCGAGATCGTCGTCCGCGACTGAGGCGCCGCCGTGGTCACGCCTCCTCGACCTCTGCCGCATAGAGCTGATAGGGGAGCTCCTCGAGCACCCGGTGCCGCGGGTCGGGCGTCGTGAAGAAGCGTTCGAGCGCGAGCGGCTCGAGCCAATCGAGATCGACGCGCTCTGCGAGCGTCCGTCGCACCGCCGTCCGGTCGCCGCCGAAGGCGACGCGGTCGATCTTGCCGCGCCACGGGTTGAGCACCCGCGATCCCACGTCGGCGGCCTCGGCAACCAGCTCTCGCCGCTGGCCCTCGAGGCGGCGCCGGAATCGGTTCGCGGACGAGCCCCCGGCGCGATGACGGCCCTGCACGAGGCGCGCGCCGACCTTCGAGGCAATGAGCCGCTCGCCCTCGAAGACGCCGAACGCGTATCCGCCGAGCCGGACGAGGAACGCGCCGACGATGTGATCCTTCGCGAGCGCCTCGAGCAGCGGCGCGACGACGACAGAGTCGTACTCGCCCTCGTGATCGAGGCCGAACGGCGGCGTGACGATGAGCGTTTGATCCGGGAGCGCGAGCCGCGCGCTGCCCGCGGCGTATGCGGAGCGCCCGGGCGTTCCCTCGAGCGGTGTCAGCCGCTTCGCGGCGTTCGCACGGCCCACGTAGCGCATCCGCCCATGATCGCGGCACGCGCCGCTCCGGCGTCCCGCTCAGCCTCGGATGCGCGCATCGGCGCGCCGAGCGTCGGCGATCGCGTTCAGCAACCGTTCGCGCGCGCCCGCTTCCTCGGCGCGGAAGTGGAGGCGTAAGCCGTCGCCGGTGAGGGCGACGGTCGAGCTGCCGTCAGGCTCGACGGCATCCGTCGGGTCGAGCTTCGCGATGTGGAGCCGCATTCCGGCGCCGCCGTTCGACGCGAAGATCTCGACGATCCTGCCGTCGAAGCTCACGATCTGGCCGGAGCGGAGCCGTAGCTCGAGCATGCGCCGATCCTCGTCCGGACCGAGTGAGGCTCGCTGTCGGATTTCCGCCAGGCTGGTAGCGGTTAACCGCCGTCCGTGATCGGGATCGATGCGCGGAGGCGGGTGCCGCCGTCCGGCGGCGTCTCGAGCCGGAGCTCGCCGCCGAGTGCTTCGACGCGATCGGCCAGGCCGCGCAGACCGCTGCCGTCTCCGTCCGCGCCGCCGACGCCGTCATCGCTCACCGCAACTTGGAGCGTCCCGTCGTTCCTCTGCGCCGACACCGTCACGCGTCGCGCTGCCGCGTGCTTGTGAACGTTCGCAAGCGCCTCCGCGACGACGTAGTACGCGGTCGCCTCGACCGATTCGGGGAGGCGCCGGTCCGGCACGGCGGCGATCTCCACGGGCACCGGCGCGCGCAGCGCGAGCGCCTCGAGCGCAGCGGCCAGCCCGCGCTCGGACAGGACTGGCGGGTGCAGCCCCTGTGCGAGCTCGCGAATCTCCTGCAGCCCCGTCGCCAGCTCGTCGATCGACTGGTCGAGCAGCAAGTCGGCTCCGCCGCCCTTGCGCAGCCTGCCGAGACTGAGCAGCACCGAGGTGAGCCGTTGCTGCGCACCATCGTGGAGGTTGCGCTGGATACGGCGCCGCTCGGCATCAGCCACTTCGACGAGGCGCGCCCGAGACGCGAGCAGCTCGGCCTCCGCCCCCTTGCGCGCGCTGATGTCGCGTAGGTAGCCCGTGAACCGCGCGGGTCCGGGTAGGTCGATCCGCGTGATCGTCAGCTCGACGGGGAACTCACTGCGGTCCTTCCGCATCCCCTTCAGCTCGAGCCTCCGATCGAGCACGGTCGCTTCGCCCGTGTCGAGAAAGCGCGCGAGCCCGCGCCGGTGGGACATGCGCAGCGACGGCGGCACGATCAGCTCGGCCATGTCCCGGCCGATGGCCTCGGCGGCGGGGTATCCGAACGTCGCCTCGGCCGCCGGGTTCCAGACGAGGACGCGGCCGCGCTCGTCCATCATGACCACGGCGTCGAGCGCGGCGTCGAGCATCGCCCGCAACCGAGACTCGCTCGCGCGGACCTCCGCCTCGGCGTGCCGCCTCGCCACGAACTGGCCGACGTGGCTCCCGAGCACACGCATTGTCTCGAGCACCCGCCGATCCGGCTCGCGCGGCTCGTGCGAAAAGAACTCCATCACGCCGACGATCCCGCGGGGGCTCGTCAGCGGAAATCCGAACGCCGCGTGCAAGCCCGAGCGTCGCGCAACTTCAGCGCGCGGAAAGTTCCCGTCCGTTGGCGTATCGACGATCCACGCCGGCTCGCCCGACAAGACGACGCGTCCCGGAAGGCCCTGGCCCGGCTCGAGATCGATTTGCTCGCTGAACTCCTCGAACTCGGTTGCGGCCTCGCCGGCGTGCCACGTGCGGACGCAGTGCAGCCGCTTCGTACGTTGATCCGTCTCCCAGACGGCGCCGAGCTCCCACCCGAGGCAGCGTCCGATCGTCTCGAGTGTTGCCGCGTAGACCTCGACAGGCCGCTCGGTTTGCGCGAGGATCAGCGCGACCTCATGCTCGACCTGCTGCAGCTCGCGCGCGTCAAGCGGTACGCCGCCAGCGAAACCTGCCATGTCGACCGCTGACGCTATACCTCAGCAGCAGCAGACGGAAGGGGCGCGTCCAGGGCTGCGCGTCGTCGTCGCAGACGACGACGCCCTTCTCCGCGAAGGGATCTCGTCGCTGCTCGAGGACGCCGGCCACACCGTCGTCGGCCGCGCCGGCGATGCTGACGACCTCCTTCTGAAGGTGCGTTCGTACTCACCGGACATCGCGATCATTGACGTGCGAATGCCGCCCGGCTACGCCGACGACGGCCTGGTCGCGGCGGCCGAAATCCGCCGCACGCACCCGGATGTCGCCGTGCTCGTGCTCTCTCAGCACCTCGAGCCTGCGTACATGCTCGAGCTCGTCGGCGACGACGCCGAGGGCGTCGGTTACCTCCTCAAGGATCGCGTGCGTGACGTCGCTGACTTCCTTGCGGCGGTCGAGCGCGTCGCCGCGCGCGGCACCGCATTCGATCCGGAGGTCGTGAAGAGCCTGGTCGGCGGCCACAAGCGCTCGCTCCTCGACGACCTCACCGACCGTGAGCGCGACGTTCTCGCGCTGATCGCGGAAGGTCGCTCCAACCGTGCGATCGGCAATCAGCTCTTCCTCAGCTCCCGCGCCGTCGAGCGGCACGTGCAGTCGATCTTCCAGAAGCTCCGCCTGCCGGACAGCGAGGAGGACAACCGCCGCGTGCTCGCCGTCCTCGCGCTGCTCGGCACGTAGCTTCGGCGGAAAACCGACGAACAAGCGGCGGCGGCCCGTCGTGAGCTTGGGCGGGCGTCACCCTGGCCGGCTCGAAGCGACTCCGCGAGCCTCTCTCTGTACGCCAACCGCGAGAGGAGCGCCGAGATGAGCCTCGACCTGGAACTGCTGGAGACGAGCTTCGACCTGCTCGCGCCGAGGGGCGACGAGCTGATGGACGAATTCTACGAGCGCCTGTTTGCAGCGGCGCCCGAGGTCCGGCCGCTGTTCCCGAACGACATGAGACGCCAGAAGACGATGCTGCTGGGCGCGCTGATCCTGCTGCGGAAGTCGCTTCGCAACCTGGACGCGATCGTTCCGAAGCTCCGCGAGCTGGGGGCGCGGCACGTGGCGTATGGCACAGTTCCCGAGCACTACCCGATCGTCGGCGGGGCGCTACTGGGTGCGATGGCGCAGCTCGCGGGCGAGCAGTGGACGCCCGAGATCGAGGCAGCTTGGGCCGGTGCGTTCGAAGTGGTCGCGGGCGAGATGATGAGGGGCGCCGCGGAAGCGACGATTCGCGCGGCTGCCTGACGCGCCGCGCCGAACGGCGCGACGCATTCGACTATTCGTGCCGGCGCGCGAACTCGTCGTGGAGGTCGCTCGTCTTCGCGGCCATGATGAAGTCGTTGCGGTGGAGGCCCTTGATCTTGTGCGTCCACCACGTCACGGTCGTGCGCGCCCACTCGGTCAGCAGCGCCGGATGGTGCCCTTCCTCCTCCGCGATCGCGCCGACCTCGTTCGTGAACTCGAGCGCCTGGGCGAAGTTCGTGAAGCGGAAGGCGCGCGTCAGGCGCTTCACGCCGTCGATCTCGACGAGCTCCCAGTCGGGGACCTGCGGTTGGTATTCGGCAATCTCCTCGTCGGTTACGGTCGGCGCGTCGCGGCGGCACGCGACGCAGGTCATCTGCGTTAGTTGCTTCATCCGTTCAATCTTGCCGGATCGACGTGCGTAGCCGTCCTAGAATCGGCGCGCGTGCCGATCGACCACGTGAAGCTGCCGGTCGCGGACCTCGGCGCGAGCCGCGCGTTCTACAGCGCCGCGCTCGAGCCGTTCGGCTACCGGCTCGTATACGACGGAGAGGAGTCGCTCGGCTTCGGCACGGGCGACGGCGGCGACGACAACGAGCCGTTCGCCCTCCAGCTCGGCGATCCACCTGTCGCATCCAGCCACGTCGCCCTTACCGCGTCCGGCACCGCGCAGGTCGATGCGTTCCACGCCGCCGCCCTCGCCGCGGGCGGTCGCGATAACGGTCCTCCGGGGGAGCGGCCGTATGGCGGCTACTACTACGCCGCATTCGTCCTCGACCCCGACGGCCACAACATCGAGGCCGTGTACCACGGCGCCGGCGACCGGCGCGAATAGCACAGACCACCCGTGTCCGGGCGTCGACCACTCGTTCGCCTGCTCGCCGGAGACGCCCTGTTTGCGCTTGTGCTCATCGCGCTCGGTCTCGCATTCGGGGCGTTTACCGGCGTGTCGGCTGCGGGCCCGCCACCGCTGTATCCGCGGCACGACCCGTGGCGCGCGTGGCTCGCCGATGAGAAGTCATGTCCCGGCGGAGAGGACGAGCGGGCGCCGGCAGCGCGCCAGGTGCAAACGCTGTTCTGCCTCGTGAACTACGCGCGGCGGCGGCAACACCTCCACCGTGTGTCGCTGTCACCGGTGCTGAGCAGGGCCGCGGCGATGAAGGCCGCAGACATCGACCGCTGCGGCGAGTTCGCGCACGCCGCTTGCGGGAAGTCACCCGACCACAACGCGCGAGCGCTGGGCTACCGAGGCTCGTTCGGCGAGAACCTCTATGCCGCCCAAGGCCGCTTCGCCGCGCCGCGCGTCGCACTCGACCAGTGGCTCGACTCGCGCGGGCACCGTCGCAACATCCTCCGTCCGCAGTGGCGCAAGATCGGGATTGTACGCCGACCCGACGTCGACCTCGAGCGATTCAGGGATGCCGTCGTGTGGGTGAACGAGTTCGGCGAATGAACGCCGAAGCTCAGCCCTTCGTGCCGCAGGGCCGAAGCGCGTTCAGGCAGTAGTCGACGAGGCGCGTCAACGCCGCCTGATCCCACGCGTTCACGAAGTCGGCGTGACCTGAGAACTGGCCGGCCGAGGCGACTTCGACCCGGCCGGTGCCGCCGGCGGGATAGCGGATGTTCAGCACCAGCTGCGGCAGCGCGACCGGGTGCGACGCCGGGCACACGCCGGACGACGCGTAGGCGACATGGCTCTTGTGGTCGGGGCTGTCGAGCCGCGTCCCGTCCCAGCACTCCGGAAAGATCACGTGCAGGCGTAGGCTGCGGTCGCCGCAGTCCGGGATGCCGATCGAGATGTTGAGCGCCTCGATCGAGCAGTTCCAGAAGACGACGCTCGTGCTCTGCGGGGAGCGGGCGCCGGAGTCGCCGCCGATCATCACGAAGTTCGCAGGAAACGGCTTTACGCGGTCGATCGTCGTCCGGCGGTAGTAGGCGGCGGCGTCGAGCGCGGCGACGGGCTTGTCGTTGACGACGAGCGTCGGCGCCCAGTACGCGGCGCTGTCGGCGGTCCGGTTGCAGGTCGAGCGCTCGCCGAGCAGCGACGCAGGAGTCGAATTCGCATCCGTCGTGGTCGTGCCGAAGAACGTGTGGTCGTGGGACAGGCCGGGCTGCCCCGGGAAGACGATCGGATCGTCGGGCTTACGGTGGCTGAAGCGGCAGAGGCTGACGAAGTTGACGTCCTCGAAGCCTCCGAGCTCGGGCGCGACGGCGTGCGTGCGGTTCCCGACTGCGTTCGCGCCGACGACCGCGACGGCAGCGGCGAGCGCCGCCGCAACCGGGAGCAGGACGCGCCAGCGACCGAGCCTGACCACTTAGTAGTCCTCCTCCTGGCAGCCGACGCCGTCGTGGTTGCCGTCGAGGTGGTGGTCGTCGGCATCGGGAACGTCGTGCCGCACGGGGAAGTTGCGGAGCGGCCGGAAGTCCTCGCAGTCGAGATCGGGCGGCGGGACGGGGATGCACGCCGCGGGATAGCTCGGGTCGCATTTCCGCTCGTAGCCGCCGCCCGGCAGGATCGTCACGGTCGCGGCGTGGTTGCTGTCGAGGCTGGGATCGAGCAGCGGCGCCTTGCCGCAGCTCGCGGCGACGCAGCCGAGGAGGTTGACCTCGGCCCGCGCGGAGAGCGCGCCGAAGTTGACGGCGCGAAGGATGACGGTGACGGTTTCGGCCGCGCCCGGCGCGAGCGCGTTCAGCTTGCACGTCGCGGCCCACGACGACGGCGTGCACGTTCCGTCCGTCGTCGTCACGCGGTGGACGAACTCCGAGTAGTTGCCAGGACGCAGCCGGAGCTCGACCTCAGACGCGGTCAGCGGACCGACGTTCTTCACGACCACGGGGTAGCTGAGGAGCTGCCCGGGCAACCCCTGGTCAGGCCCCGAGATGGAGACCTCGAGATCGGCCGAGCACTCACGCCACATGCCGTCGAGCCTCCGGACGGACTCGCGCTGGACGTCCGCATACTCCTGCTCGCGTGTGGTGCGCTCGGACCAGAGGTCGATCTGCGCCGCTCCGCGCGCCAAGAGCAGGCGGCCGAGGTCCTCTCCGTTCGGCAGCGTGACGAACGTCCCGCTCGTCGGGATCACGACGACGCCTTTCTTGGTGAGCGTGCCCGAGATCGTCACGCGCTGGTTGAGCGCGAGCGAGCTCGCCACGGCCGTCGCGACACCTCCGTGACAGTCGCCTGCGGCCGGGGCACGGATGCCGAGAACGTGAACCCGTACCGGCTTCGCCTTCCCGACCTTCACCACGAGCGTGTCGCCGTACGGCACAGCTGTGACCTTGCCGACGAGCGTCTTTTCGGTGCTGCCGAACGACACCGCGGCCGTGACGGCGACAGCGCCTGCCAGCAGCGAAAGAAGAGCGATCCTCAGGAGGCGCTGCACCAGTTCGCATTAAAGCGCGTTTGGCGGTCGAAGTGGAGTCCGGGTCGCCGGTTTGCGATCCACCCGCAGCCGGGTAGGCTCGCGCGATCGCAGGCCTCGCACATGTCGCGATCCTCACGAAGGAATACCCGCCGGAGATCTACGGCGGCGCCGGCGTACACGTCGACTACCTGTCCCGGTCGCTTGCGAAGCGCATTCCGCTGACGGTGCATGCGTTCGGCGCCGGGCGTGAGCCCGGAAGCGGCCCGCCGGTTGTCTCCTATCGACCATGGGAGGCGGTCAACGGAACCGCGCCGTACGCGGCGGCCCTCGCGACGATGTCGGTCGATCTCGCTTTCGCCGCCGGCGTCGAGGGGGCGTCGCTCGTGCACAGCCACACCTGGTACGCGAACCTCGGCGGCCACCTCGCGAAGCTCGTCCACGGGATCCCGCACGTCGCGACGACGCACAGCTTGGAGCCGCTGCGCCCGTGGAAAGCCGAGCAGCTCGGCGGCGGCTACGCGCTGTCGGCGTTCTGCGAGCGGACGGCAGTCGAGGGCGCAGACGCCGTGATCGCGGTGTCGCGCGCGATGCGCGACGACGTCCTCGCGTGCTACCCGGCAGTCGACGAGGAGCGAACGCACGTGATCCTGAACGGGATCGACGCCGAGGAGTACAAGCCGGATCCGGAGACCGACGTCCTCGAGCGGTACGGCGTCGGCGTCGGCGAGCCGTACGCGATCTTCGTCGGCCGGATCACGCGGCAGAAGGGGGTCACGCATCTGCTCGACGCGGCCGAGGCGATCGATTCGTCGGCGCAGCTCGTCCTGTGCGCGGGCGCGCCTGACACCCCTGAGCTCGGCGCCGAAGTCCGGTCGAAGGTCGAGTCGTTGCAGGCGGAACGCGGCAACGTGATCTGGATCGAGGAGATGCTGCCGCACCGCGAGGTGATCCAGCTGCTCAGCCACGCGGCCGTCTTCGTCTGCCCCTCCGTCTACGAGCCGCTGGGGATCGTCAACCTGGAAGCGATGGCCTGCGAGACGGCTGTCGTCGCGACCGCGGTCGGAGGAATCCCGGAGGTGGTGGTCGACGGCGAGACCGGATACCTGGTGCCGTTCGACGGCGGACCGAACGACCCGAAGCGATTCGCGGCGGACATCGCCGAGCGCGTCAACGCGCTGCTGCGGGACCCGGAGCTCGCGCGCCGCTTCGGCGGGGCGGGGCGCCGTCGCGCCGTCGCCGAGTTCTCGTGGGACGAGATCGCCGAGCAGACGGCGTCTCTGTACCGCTCGCTGTTGTGAGCGCGTAGGGGCTCAGGCGACCACCGCCGGCGATTGGTGCCGCCGAGGTCGCGAACTTTTTAGAGCTCTGAGCCTTCGACGTGCCGTTCGGCGATGCAGGCCCGGGCCCACCGCTCGGCGAGCGCGACGACCTTGTCCACGAGCTGGGCGTCGCCCGCCTCGAGCTCGATCTTCACCTGCTGGATCGCGCCCTCGGACTCTTCCGAGATCTCGTGCCGCTCCTCGCGGACGATCGTCACGTTGCCGACGTCCGGAATCAGCTGGCGCGCGAGATCGTCGATCTCGGCCGGAGTGGCCTCGCGCCCGGCGAACATCCCGAAATTGACGCGGACCTCGAGCGGCGGCGTGTCCGGCGACGTGGCGAAGGCGATGACGTGGTCGAGATCCTGCATATACGAGTCCTAACCCGGATCCCTAGGAACCTAACCCTCGCTTGGCCCCCACCGAAAACGCGTGAGGGCAACGACCGCGCCAACGGCGCCCCAGGCTGCGACGACCGCGATATCGCCTCCGTGCTGCCAGAACTCGTCGCCGTGCAGCATCACGTCGCGCGTGAGCCGGATGAAGTACGTGAGCGGGAGAACATCGGCTATCGCCCGCAGAAACTGCGGGAACGAGTGCGGCGAGAAGAAGGCGCCGGAGATGAACGCCATCGGCAGGTAGATGGCGTTCACGACCGCCGATGCGCCCTCGGCGGAGCGGATCGCGACCGTCAGCGCCAGGCCCATCGCCGCGAAGGCCAGTGCTCCCAGCAGCAGCGTCAGCACGAGCGACAGCCAGCGTGGCGGAAACGGGACGTCGAACAGCCCCCGCCCGAGCGCAAGAACCGCGGCGGTGTTGAGTGCGTAGGCGGCCAGCGTCGTCGCGATCACCGCGGCGATGTACGCCGAGGCGGGCAGCGGCGTCGCGCGGACGCGCTTCAGGATCCCGTTCTCGCGCCGGATGACCATGAAGATCGCGAGCCCGGCGAAGGCGACCGAGGTGACGCCATACCCGAGCATTCCGGCTGCGAGGTAGCTCGAGCCCTTCACGTTGTCGATCTCGTCGTTTCCGTAGACCGAGCCGAGCAGGACGAAGAGGATCAGCGGCAGCAGGAATGTGAAGAACGCGAGCTCTCGGCTGCGCGCGTAGAGGCGGAGCTGTGTCCGCAGCTCGTGCAGGAACGGCCTCATTCCGCCGCGTCCTCCGTCAACTGGAGGTAGACGTCCTCGAGCGTTGGGCGGCGCACCTCCAGCTGCTCCAGCTCACGCCCCGCCTCGAGCGCGCGTGACGTCAGTTCGTGCAGGACACGCGTCGGCTCGCGCGTCCGCTCGACACGTACGTGGCCGTCCTCGCGCCAGCGGATCTCGGTCACGGGCGTCCGCGTCAGGTCTGCCGGGGCTCCCTCGGCGACGATACTTCCCTCGCGCAGGACGGCAACGCGGTCGGAAAGCTGCTCGGCCTCGTCGAGATAGTGCGTCGTCAGCAGAATCGTCTTACCAAGCGCGCGCAGCGACCGGATCGCGTCCCACGCATTTCGGCGCGCGCCGGGATCGAAGCCGGTGGTCGGCTCGTCGAGGAAGATCAGCTCCGGGTCGCCGACGAGCGCAAGGCCGAAGTCCAGCCGGCGCCGCTGCCCTCCGGAGAGGCGGCTCACACGGGTGTCGGCTCGTTCGCCGAGACCTACGACGGCGATCACCTCGTCAACCGGGCGAGGGCGCTCGTAGTAGCCGGCGAACGCACTCAGGGTCTCGCGCACGGTCAGCGTCTCGTACATCGCCGACGACTGGAGCACGACACCGATCCGCCCGCGCCAGGCGCGTGACGCGCGCGCCGGATCCTCGCCCAGAACGGAAACGGTGCCTTCGTCGCGGCGCCGATAGCCCTCGAGGATCTCGATCGCGGTCGTCTTGCCCGCGCCGTTCGGCCCGAGGAGCGAAAAAACCTCGCCTTCGCCGAGCTCGAAGCTGACGCCCCGCAGAGCTTCGTGGTCGCCGTAGCGCTTCCGCAGGTTCTCGACGGTGACAGCTGGCACTAGCGCCGTAGACGGCTCAGAGCGCGACCTCGAAGACGCCTGC